>ENA-UOUJ01000980-UOUJ01000980.1-activated-sludge-metagenome-genome-assembly--contig:-NODE-980-length-16301-cov-4.386434_pt1 | contig 16301 bp, 17 predicted proteins | sample MGYA00249839_ERZ747224 | MGnify/ENA primary metagenome ERZ747224 (study PRJEB28782, sample SAMN03220277) | activated sludge metagenome | biome: wastewater; feature: sewage sludge; material...
GAGGAGATCGCCCACATGGTGAAGGCGTGGTCAGCACAGGGCCTGGACCTCATCCTCACCACCGGCGGAACGGGTCTTTCCCCCCGCGACCGCACGCCCGAGGCCATCGCACCGCTGCTGGACCGCGAGGTGCCGGGCATCATGGAGGCCGCGCGCAGCTATGGCCAGGAGCGCATGCCCTGGGCCATGATGAGCAGGGGCGTGGCCGGCATGATCGGAAGAAGCTTGGTGATCACACTGCCGGGTTCCACGCGCGGGGCGCAGGAAACGATGGATGCGCTGTTCCCGTTCGTGCTGCATGTGGTGAAGGTGCAGGAGATGGCGTTCAGGCATGGGATGTAGTGTCCCACCGGCTTCCAATGTCCCACCGGCTTCCAGCCGGTGGCTTTGATCGACCGAGCGGGATCCGGCGGGACATCACAACGTTCTCCGTTCCACATACGCCCCCTGTTGTTCATGGGCCAGTATGTATGCCGTGATCCTGGACAAGCTCGCTTCTGACCTGACCAGATGGTCATAGCTTTCATCCTGCCATAGGGCACCCTTGCGCCCAAGTGTCCGGTTGATCGCGTTCGCCGAGAAGGACTTCCAGCTGTGCAGGATCCCGGAGAGCTCGAAGCCAACGACAGGGGCCACCAGCACGTGCACATGGTTGCCCGCAATGGCGAAACTGCCAAGTTGATAGCGCGTACCATGGAAGTGATGGAGCGCATCCCGCATGATCCGCCTGGCCTCCGGGTTGCGCAACACACACGATCCGGAACCTGCGTCCAGCCAGCGTTGCACGCGTTCGTGGAAGAGCTGGTCGTAGCGTCTCTGTAGCAGCGCTGTCAGGCTGGTGGTGGCCGGGTCGCCATACGCCTTGATGAAGGTTTCTCGTGCGCGCCGAAGCTCATCCCGCTTCTCCTTGGCGATACTGTCCTCCTGCCGCCAGGTAACGAAGTACAACTTGCCTTCCTGGCGCCAGTGCGGCATGTTCCGCTGGCGGATCTCTACCTCGGAGAAGGGGTCGAAGAGCAAGCTCGTGTCGAGCATGCTCGAATGTAATGTCCCACCGGCCTACAGCCCGTGGCCCCATCCCGCGCCAGCGTTCTGGTTTGAATCAGTTCGTGCCCGCTTCTGACCATTGGCTGCCGGTGCGAGGTCAGGTCAGGCCACCGACTGGAAGCTGGTAAGACATATGCCACCGGCTGGAAGCCGGTGGGACACTAGCTTCGCTTCAAAGCCGCTGAGACATGCAGACCATCCTCGGCGCCAATGGCGTCATCGGCAACGAGCTCTCCAAGCTCCTACCCCAGTACACGGACAAGGTCCGGCAGGTGAGCCGCCACCCGAAGCAGGTGAACGCCACCGATGAGCTGTTCCCCGCAGACCTGCTGGATGCCGCTGCGGTGAGCGAGGCCGTGAAGGGCAGCGACGTGGCCTACCTGGTGGCTGGGCTGAAGTACGATGCCAACGTGTGGGCCGAGCAGTGGCCCAAGGTGATGGGCAACACCATCGAGGCCTGCAAGCGCCACGGCACCAAGCTGGTCTTCTTCGACAACGTCTACGCCTATGGCCGGGTGAACGGCGTGATGACCGAGGACACGCCGTACAACCCCTGCAGCCGGAAGGGCGAGGTGCGGGCCCGCATCGCCACCACCTTGATGGACGAGGTGAAGCGCGGGGAGCTGCAGGCCATGATCATCTGTGCGGCGGATTTCTATGGACCGCATGCGACCCTGAGCCTCACACATGCCACCGTGTTCGAGCGGCTGCGGGCGGGGAAGACCCCGCAGTGGGTGGGCAACGCCAAGGCCGTACACACCTTCACCTTTACCCCGGATGCGGGCCGCAGCGTGGCGCTGTTGGGCAATACTCCTACAGCCTACGGGCAGGTGTGGCATGCGCTCACCAGCAAGGAGGCCATGACCGGCGAGCAGTTCGTGCGCATGGCCTGTGAGCTGGCCGGCAAGCCCTACGCGATCCAAGTGGCACCGGGCTGGATGCTCTCCCTGATGGGCCTGTTCGTCCCGGTGCTGCGCGAGAACAAGGAGATGATGTACCAGTTCGAGCACGACTACCGCTTCGACAGCAGCAAGCTGGAGCGGGCGCTGAACGTGCAGCCCACGGACTATCGCACGGGCATCAAGGCCGCACTGTAAGTCCCCTCCCCAATACCTTCGCCGCCTCGCCTTCGCCAACAGGCCGGGCGCGCAACGCATGATCAACGGCAAGGAGGCCATGGTGGAGGAGTTCGTCGTCCACCGCATCGGTACGGGCGGTATGCCCAGCATCCTCAGCGACTACAGTGCGGTGCTCCAAGGGCCGGAGGAGCAGGAGTTCCTGCGCAAGCTCTTCCTCAAGCCCTTCGCCGGGGTGGTGCAGACCCACGCATTCGCCACACGGGAGGATGCCGGGGTGAACCACCTGCAGGAGCTGTGCGCCAAGGTGGAGCAGGGCAAGGAGCTGGTCGCCGTGTCGCGCGCCATGGCCAAGCAGCTCATCGAAGTGGCGCAGGAGCACGAGGTCCGTACCGGCGACCTCTTCGTGGTGCGCTTCCACGGGGTGGAACTCGGCGGTGCCCACGTGGATGCCGTCGGTCTCTACAAGTTCGATGACAAGGAGGTCTTCCTCGAGAGCCGGGCCGAGGCGGACAGCATGAGCATGCAACTGAAACGCGGGCTGGGTGGCCGCAAGCCTGACCAGGCGGTGCTGGTGCTCTTCACACCGGAGGAGCACACCCTGCTGGTGATCGACGACGATCCGCGCAGCGGCTTCTGGCAGCAGGTGTTCATCGGCCTGCGGGCGAAGCAGGACCACGTGAACAGCACCCGCAATGTGCTGGAGATGACGCGCACCTTCATCACCGAACAGCTGCCGCAGGACTACGAGATCCCCAAGGCCGACCAGATCGACCTGTTGAACCGGTCAGTGCAGTACTTCAAGGAGAACACGGCCTTCGATCGTACCTCGTTCGCCAAGGAGGTGTTCCAGAGCGATGAGGTGATCGGTTCCTTCGAGCGCTTCGGCGACCGCTTCAAGGAGGAGCGTGCCGTGGACCTGGAGGACCGCTTCGAGATCAGTGCTGATGCGGTGAAGAAGCAGGCCCGTGTGTTCAAGAGCGTGCTGAAGCTGGACAAGAACTTCCACATCTACATCCACGGGGACCGCGAGAAGATCGAGCGGGGGGTGGACGACAGCGGCCGGAAGTACTACAAGATCTACTACGACCAGGAGCTCTGAGCTGGATGGTCAGGGAGGTTCAGGGCCCTTGATGCCGTGGGTCCATCCGGTCGGTGGCGGGCAAGGCCACTAACCAAGGTTATATTGATGCACGTGTGCGGATGCGGTTGCTTTGGTGCGACCGTGATGGCCCATGGGCCTATCGCTGATGACCGCGACAGCCGAACACCGCACAGCCCAATAACCGTTACCGATGATCCGGACCCTGACCCTTCTTCCCACCCTGGTGCTAACCGGTGGCCTGGCCCTCTTCGCCCAACCCGGTGCGATCGATCCCACCTTCGACCCGGGCGCTGGTGCGAACGACAGGTTGTTCTGTGCCGCACTCCGACCTGATGGAAAGTTGCTTGTGGCGGGTGAGCTCACCGCCTTTGACGGTATACAACGGAACGGTCTTGCGCGGTTGAATGCGGATGGGAGCCTGGACACGGCCTTCGATCCCGGTGACGGTCCCGAGTTCCAGATCTACTGCCTGGCCACACAGCCCGATGGCAAGGTCCTCGCAGGGGGGCAGTTCAATACGTACGACGGTGTGCCGGCCAACATGATCGTTCGACTGAACCCGGATGGCAGTGTGGACAACAGTTTCGACACGGGGACCGGGGCCGATTGGATCGTTCTCTCCATCAAACTGCAGCCCGATGGGAAGATCCTCGTCGGTGGCAACTTCCTCGAGTTCGATGGCGTGCCGCGCAGTGGCATTGCCCGTCTGAACGCGGACGGTAGCCTGGACACCAGCTTTGATCCCGGTGCCGGTCTGGGCAGCACGACGGGCGCTACGGGTATCAGCGCCTTCCTTGTCCAACCCGATGGCCGGATCGTCATCGGTGGTTCCTTCAACAGCTACGACGGTGTACCCCGCAATTCCATTGCACGCATTCATGCGGATGGCAGCCTGGATACCAGCTTCGATCCCGGGACAGGCGCACAGTTCGGGTTCATCGGTATCAGTGACATGGCCTTGCAGCCCGATGGCAAGATCGTTCTGGGAGGGGATTTCGCCGTGTACGATGGTGTGCCCCGCAGCTACCTCGCACGCGTGGATGCGGATGGCGGTCTCGATGCGGGATTCCTGCCCGGCACCGGTCCCGACAGCTGGGTGAACGCGATCGCCCTTCAGCCCGATGGCAAGGTGGTGGTCGGAGGGTTCTTCAACAGCTTTGATGATGTGCTTCGCAACGGCCTGTTGCGCGTGAACGCCGATGGAACGCTCGATGGGGGATTCGACACGGGCACAGGCATGGCCTTGTTCGATGAGACCGTCTTCGATGTGGTGTTGCAGCCCGATGGCAAGGTGTTGGCGGCCGGGGAGTTCACGGTGTATGACGGAACACCGCGTAACCACATCGTGCGTGTGGAAGGTGGTGTCCTCACCGCTGTGCCCATGCAAGACGCTGGTGAGGAGGTATCCTTTGCCTGGCCTAATCCTGCCGAGAGGACGCTGTTCCTTTCCAGGCCGGCATCAGGTGTGGTGTGTGATGCCCAGGGCCGGGTGCTGATGCATTTCCAACGCGAAATGCAGCTGGACCTCTCAGGCCTTGTACCCGGTCGCTACGTGTTGCGCACGGATGACGGTCGGGTGCAGTCCATCGTGCGACAGTAGGCGTCTACCCCCCGATGGCCACCATCGGCCGTTCGCTCAGGTCGTGCAGCACCTCCTCCTGCTTCTCGGGCTTGAAGGGCGGCAATCCGCCGAGCATGGCGTGCTTCGCCAGCACGTTCGCCTCGATCAAGGGCGCGATGTCCTCGCCACGGCGCAGGGCGGAGAGCAGGTCCGTCTCCTCGCGGGCGAAGAGGCAGTTGCGCATCTTCCCTTCCGCGGTGACGCGCAGGCGGTCGCAGGTGCCGCAGAAGGGCTCGGTCACCGTGCTGATCACCGCGAAGGTGCCTTTCCAGCCCGGCACGCGGTAGGCCTTGGCGGTGCTGTGCGGATCGTCCGTCAGCTTCTCGAAGCTGTGCACGCTGCCGATGTGGCCCAGCATCTCGGCATAGGTGTACACACGTTCGCGGCCCCAGTGGTTGCCGGCGAAGGGCATGAACTCGATGAAGCGCACGTGGATGTCGTGGTCGCGTGTCAGCTCCACGAAGCGCAGGATCTCGTCGTGGTTCACCCCGCGCATCACCACCATGTTCAGCTTCACGCGCAGCCCGCGCCGGTGGGCCTCCTGGATGTTCGCCCACACCACGTCGTACCCGTCCCGGCGTGTGATCTTCCGGAAACGCTCGGCATCGAAGGTGTCCAGGCTCACGTTCAGGCTGCGAAGGCCGGCATCGATCAGGCCATCGAGGTGCTTGTGCAGGGTGAGGGCGTTGGTGGTGAGGCCGAGCGGGACGCCCAGGTGGGCGATGTCCCGAACGATGTCCACCGCATCGGGTCGGACGAGAGGTTCACCCCCGGTGAGCCGGACCTTGGTGATGCCATACCGCTCCACGAGGAGCCGTGCGATGGTGGCGATCTCCTCCCGGGTCATCAGCTCCTCCCGCTTCAGGAAGTGCTGGTCCTCCGGCATGCAGTAGGTGCAGCGCAGGTCGCACTTGTCCACGATGCTGATGCGCAGGCTGCGGTGCGTGCGATCGTGACGGTCGGTGAGGGGGAAGGACACGGGTGCAAGTTACCTTGAGCGCAACACGTTGACGACTTTACCGACATGGCGAAGAAGGAACCCTCCCGCTGCCCCTGGCCCGGCAATGACGCCCGCATGGTCGACTACCACGATACCCTCTGGGGCACGCCGGAGCATGACGATGTGAAGCTTTACGCCAAGCTGGTGCTGGATGGGGCGCAGGCAGGCCTGAGCTGGAAGACCATCCTATACCGGAGCGAGGGCTACCGCCGCGCCTTCGATAACTGGAACGTGGAGAAGATCGCCCGGTACGGGAAGAAGGATGTCGAACGACTGCTTTCCGACGAAGGCATCATCCGCAATCGGGCCAAGGTGGAGAGCGCCATCAAGAACGCCCAGGCCTGGCTCCGGATCATGGAAGGAGGGAAGGGTTCGTTCAACGACTTCCTTTGGAAGCATGTGGACCACCGAACGCTGGTGAACCATTGGACCGACACCCGGCAGCTGCCCGTCACCACCCCGGTCTCCGATGCGCTGAGCAAGGACCTGAAGAAGGGGGGCTTCAGCTTCGTGGGCACCACCATCGTCTATGCGTACATGCAGGCCATCGGCATGGTGGACGACCATTTGGACAGCTGCTTCCGCAAGGCAAGGGGATAGGTCGCGCTATCTTTGGGGGAACATGGCACCCAAGGCGATCATCATCACTCCGAAGGACAAGGAGGAGGAGAAGCTCCTGCATCAGCTCATCAAGCGCATGGGATTGATCGGCAGGACACTTAGTGCGGAGGAGATGGAGGATGCAGGACTGGCATTGGCCATGGCCAATGTGGACCGAACGAAGCTGGCGAGCAAGGAGCGGGTGATGCGCAAGCTCAAGGCGTGAGATGGAGGTCCAGTTCCTGCTTGCTTTTGAGAAGGATCTTGGCAAGGCGGATGCGGCAACGCGTAGGAAAGTGCTTCGCATCGTGCTCGCTCTCGAAGCTGCGGGCTCGATCAAGGAGATCGACGATATGAAGAAGCTTGTGGGTTTCAAGGAGGCTTATCGGATACGGATCGGAGACCATCGACCGGGCCTGTTCCATGCCAACGGGGTGGTACAACTGGCGCGCCTGCTTCACCGAAGAGAGGTCTACCGTTACTTCCCATGAGCTCAGGTCGGACATCGGTTTCCACCATCCGGATCCAACGCGCTGAGGCTGGCGACCTTTCGGAGGCCGATGATCTCCTCGTCACCGAGGAGCCTTTGGAGATCCGCCTCGGCCACGGACCGCTCGACGATCGCCGGGAGTTCCGGTTGAGCGTGACCATGCGCACGCCGGGCCACGACGAGGAGCTTGCACTCGGCTTTCTCTATACGGAAGGGCTGATCGCGGCACCGGACGAGGTGCTGCGCGTAGGCTATTGCGAGAGCGTGAAGCCCGAGGAGCGGGGCAACGTGGTGCGCGCCGAACTGCGGCCGGACATGGAACTGGACCCCGCGCGCTGGCAGCGCAACTTCTACACCACCAGCAGCTGTGGGGTCTGCGGTAAGAGCAGCATCGAGGCGGTCCACGCGCAGTGCCCGCGGGCCATCCGGCCTTGGGGGGACATCGATGCCGGGGTGATCACGGCCCTGCCGGACCGCATGCGTGCGGCACAGACGGTGTTCAAGCATACGGGTGGCATCCATGCGGCCGCCTTGTTCGATCGCGAGGGAAAGCTTCTCTTGCTGCGCGAGGATGTGGGCCGCCACAACGCCGTGGACAAGGTGATCGGGGCCGCGCTCAACGCGGAGCTGCCGACCGATTCGAGCATGCTGCTCGTCAGTGGCCGCGCGGGCTTCGAGCTCGTACAGAAGTGCGTGGTGGCGGGCATCCCCCTGATGGCGGCCGTGGGCGCACCGTCCTCCCTGGCCGTGCAGCTGGCGCGCGACAGCGGTCTTTCGCTGGTGGGATTCCTCCGTGGTGAGCGCTTCAACATCTATTCGGGAGGGGCATGAGCGACACCACGAACATCCCCGCCGAACGCATCGCTGAGCTCACCCGCGAGCCCATCGCCATCGTTCCCTATGATGAGCGCTGGCCGGCCCTTTATACCGAAGAGGAGGGAAGGCTGGTGCGGTCGCTACCGCTCGATGTGGTGAAGCGCATCACGCACATCGGCAGCACCGCAGTGCCGGGCCTCAGTGCCAAGCCCATCATCGATATCCAGGTGGAGGTGACGAGCCTGGACCGGGTGCGGCGCGAGGTGGTTCCCATCATGAAGGACCTGGCCTACGAGTTCATCTGGCGGCCCACCATGGGTGAGCGTGCACCGTACTACGCCTGGTTCATCCTTCGCAACGAAGCGGGCCAACGCACGGTCCATGTGCACATGGTGGAACCTGACCAGGCCACCACCGACCGACTGCTCTTCCGTGACCACCTGCGTGCCCATCCCGAGGTGGCGCAAGCGTATGAGGCCTTGAAACATTCCCTGGTCACCGCGCATCCTGCGGACCGCGCCGCCTACACGCACGCCAAGACGCCCTTCATCGCCGAGGTGCTCCAACGCGCCCGCGCCGAACATCCGCCGCTGTCATGAGAACCCTGTTGCTCCTTTCCCTGCTGGGCCTTGCTAGTGCCGCCAACGCCCAACGCACCTTCGATGTCACCATCGCGGACAGCACCTACCACATGAAGCAGTACTGGTTCGTGCTCTACACCAAGGGCGATGGACCGGCATTGGACAGCCTCACCGCCGCGACCCTGCAGAAGGAGCATCTGGCCCACCAGGATGCCCAGGCGGCCAAGGGCCTCATTGTCATGGCCGGTCCCTACGGCAAGAACGACGAGGGCTGGCGCGGACTGCTGCTGTATGACTGCGACACGCGTGAGGAGGTCGAAGCGCAACTGATGCAGGACCCCTTCGTGAAGGTGGGGCGATTGACCTACACCATTGCACCGTGGTGGGGTGCCGTGGGGACGAAGCTTCCGTGATCAGCTTACGCTCAGGATCCGGATCGCCCTTCCGTTCACGTTGATCACCTCGCCGGTCCGCCTGCCGCGCAACGCCTGACCGATCGGTGAGGCGAGGGAGATGGCATAGCAGGTCCCATCCTTCGCTTCCACCGCCCCCAGTCCGATGGCGATGAAGTAGGTGCCTTGGTCCGTGGTCACCAGGCTTCCGAAGCCCACCTGTTCGTGCACACGGTCCATGGGTACGCGTGCCAGTTCCTGTTGCATGGAACGGATGCCGGCCAACCGGCCTTCGAGCTGGTCCAGCTCCTGCTGCACCATGGCACGCCCCACCTCGTGCTTGTCGCCGGCGCTGCTCTTGGTGTCGCTGTTGCGTGCCTCCAGCGTGGCGGACAGTTCGGCCTGGAGTGCTGCTGCGCGCTGCTCCAGCACGGTGCGCAGTTGAGCGATCACGGCTGCCTTGTCCATGGGGCGAAGGTCGGTGCAGTTCCTCGTATTCGCACTGTGCTTTTCGACTGTCGCCACCGATGTGGTCAAGGGAGCTATCGGTCAGCAGGTCACCGGGTGCCAGACCATCGGGCGGACGACTGAATGATGCCATGCTCATCGTGGAGACCGAACTGCAGGGACGCTTTTCTGCCTGGTCGGATATCCTTCGGTTATAACCAAGGTTATATGGACAGGCGGTTCCGGTTTGGATTGCTTTGTCCCCAAGCCACTGAACCATGACCAAGCTCTACACCACGTTCATCCTCGCACTGTTCCCTGGCCTGATGATGGCTCAAAGCGTGCTCATCTATCAGAACAGCTTCATCACCCCCAATGAAACACCGGTGAATGCAGCCTGTCAGCAGGATTTCAGCGATATGCCAGTGAACACGCTTTGGGAGGGAACGGGCATCGGCACGTTCTCCGGTTCGTTCGAACAGACCAATACTGTGGAGACCATCCACATCACTGGACCTGCGGATGTTTACGATGACCCTGCGGGTGCGAACGGTGACTACTGCCTGGGCATGTTGAATACGGCGTTCTTCGACAAGCTCGCCCTGCTCGTGGATGGACAGGATCTGCCCTACATCCATATCTCCATGGACATGTCGGCCATCAACACCACGTGTGGTGGGCCATTGCCGATGGCGGCTCCCTCCTTCCTGGTCGAGGCGATCGATGCCCCTGGCGGGGTGTTCAGCCTCACCACGACGGAGGTGCTTTCCAGTGATACGTTGTTCGGTATCGCGCCCAACAGTGATAGCTTCATCTTCAACTGGGCCGATGCCGTGGGCCGCCTCGATATCAGTGGGGCAACGGATGGCTTCGTGGCCATCCGCTTCACGTTGCTCACGTCGTCCTATGCGGCGTTCGACAACATCTACATCGAGGCTTCGTCGTCGGAGGTGATCAACAGCATGGCCGAACTGGGGTCCATGACACTTGGTGCATGGCCCAACCCAGCTTCGGACCGCGTAACGATCGCAGGCCTCGCAGCGGGTACGACCGTGGAGGTCATCTCGCTGACGGGTCAACGTGCTGCGGCGATCACGGCAGCGCAGGGCTCCACGCTGGATGTGTCGGGGCTTGCGCCGGGCACGTATGTGTTGCGCGCCGAAGTGGCCGGCGTCCTGCGCAGTGTTCAACTGGTGCGGTGGTAGCGACCGCAGCGATCAGTCCACCAGCCCCCGCAGCTTGGCCATCCACCACGGCGCCAATGTCGTTACGATCGGCACCAGCACCCAGATGCGGCCCTTTGTAAGGTCGTAGTCCAGCAACAGTTCGGACCACGACTTCTTGAAGAGGAAGTGCCCGGCGCCGAATTCGAAGACCAGCGTCAGGACCAACCAGAACACGCCGATGCTCCAGGCCTGCTTCGCATTCGAGGGGCCGAGCCAACCGATGCCCAGCCAGGTGGCGCCCAGGATCAGCGCGCACAGCATCACCGTGCTGATGGCCAGTCCTGCGGTAAGGCCGGTGAACGGGATGATGAACTTGAGGCGCACGGTGCCGTTCCCGATGGCGAGCACCATCAGCAGGAACCAGAAGAGGATGGCTTTCCACCACATGGGGAAGGTTTTCCGAAAGGTCGGAAAGGACAAGGAAGGTATTGCCACCCGGGTCCTGTTGGTCCATGGTCCGTACATTCGATGTAGTCATCGACACACCTGACCATGCGGAACGTCCTGTCCATGCTCGCCACATGCTGCCTGTTGGCCTGTGGTGAAAGCGTGATCGCGCAAGCGCCGACACCGGTTGCGGTCCCCGTGGATTACCGCGCATTGCCCGGCCAGGGCGCTGCGCTCCATGCGGCCCTGCAGCCGCTGCTGGCCGAGGTGCGCAAGGAACCACACTACCTGGGCATCACGGTGCTGCGCGATGCACAGGGTGACCCCGACCGCATCCTGCTGGTGGAGCGCTGGGCCGACCAGGCATACTACACCGGCGCGCATAGCAGCACCCCGCACCTGGAGGCGTTCAAGGCGGTGGCCATGCCATTGCTCGCCGGGCCGCCTATGGTGACGCTGTGGCCGGGTGTGGAGGATGTGGGGAAGCCGTAGACGGCCTCCATCCATCGTAGCCGTGGCCGAACGGGATGGGCTGAACGCCGGGGTGGATGCCGCGCTGGAGGCGGCGATGGAGGCGTTGCCGTGAGGGGGCGTGGGTCATAGGCTCGCGGCAGCGGATGGCAGCTTCGTGCGTCGACTTCCGTTGGCGACCCTCCGGACCGATCGGGATGCCGACCGGCCCCATTCGGTCGTGCCTCCACTCCATCTGGAGGCCCGATGAAGTGATCGACCTACCCCGCAACTTGATCAGTTTGCGCCGCAACTTGATCAGTTTGAGCCGTGAACTGATCAGTCTGTGCTGAATTTGATGTCGATCTGGCAGAAAAAGTGGCGGATCGGTGTCGGGCTGGCAGAATTGCGTCTTGCTGGTGGTTACAAACCGCTATCACGGCAGAGCGAGCTGAACAACCGACCTGGAGTGCTGACCGCGGCACCTATCCCACCGACCGGCGAAGGCGGATATGGGGTGCCTGACTAGTACTGGAAGCACCCAATAAGCGGGTGACCGGGATGCGGTTGCCGATGTGAACAGAGGCAGGTAGCTTACCTGAGCTGGGGCAAGTTCGAGGTGGCGATACCGGGGGGTGTTGGCGTGAGTCGTGCGCGGCACAAACTCGCGGCAGGAGGTGAAGCCAGCGCTAGAGCATTGACACAGAATCCTAATCGGAATGTTTGAGTCCTGCGTATTATTTTGAACTCCTCCACGTTGCCGAATTCCTTGTCAATCTCAACTCTTCATGAAAGAAACCGCCCAAGCCCAAATCAATTGTCCCAAGTGCGGCACCCAGGTGGACGTGAACAAGGTGCTGTATGACAAGGTACAGGCGGAGATCGGCCAGCAGTATGAGCGCACGATGGAACAAGAGCGCGAGAAGCTCGCCGATGCGCAGAAGAAGGTGGATGAGCAGAAGCGCCTGCTGGATGAACAGGTGAGGTCCGCCGTGGAACAACAGTTGGCCAAGGCGAAGAAGGAACAGGAGGACAGCCTTCGGAAGTCGATCCGCGGCGAGGTGGAAGAGAGCGTAACCGCGATGCAGAAGGAGCTTGAGGAGAAGAGCGCGCAGTTGAAAGACCTGAACCAGACGCGCGCGGCCTTGGCCAAGGCGCAACGGGAGAAGGATGAGCTCGCCGACAAGATCAACGCCGAGGCAGAGGCCAAGCTGAACGAGGTGCTCAAGCAGGAGAAAGCCAAGATCGCGAAAGCGGAAGCGGACAAGCAGGAACTGGCGATCAAGGAGCGCGACGAGTTGATCAAGGCGCTCAGCACGCAGATGGAAGAGATGAAGCGGCGTGCGGAACAGGGGTCCATGCAGGCCCAAGGTGAGGTGCAGGAGCTGGCCATTGAGGAATGGCTCCGAAGTGCGTTCCCCTTGGATGAAGTTCAGGAGATCAGCAAGGGCGTGCGTGGAGGCGATTGCATCCACCGCGTCCGCGACCGGTCAGGACATGAGTGCGGTTCCATCTACTACGAGAGCAAGCGCACCAAGCACTTCACAGCGGGCTGGATAGCCAAACTGAAGCAGGACATGCAGGCGGCCAAGACGCATGTGGGCGTGATCGTTACCGAGGCCATGCCCGAGGGAATGGACCGCATGGGGCAACGGGAAGGCCTTTGGATCTGCACCTACGATGAGTTCAAGAGCTTGTGCTACGTGCTGCGTGAAATGATCTTGCAGGTGGGTACCGCCGTGGCCGCGCAGGAGAACAAGGGCGACAAGATGGCCATGCTCTACAACTACCTTACGGGATCCGAATTCGCCATGCACATCGAGGCCATCGTGGGCAGCTTCCGGAAGTTGAAGAGCGACATTGCCTCGGAGCGCCGCGCCTATGAGCGCATCTGGAACGAACGAGAGAAGAACCTGGACCTGGTGATCTCCAACACGGCACAGATGTACGGCTCCATCAAGGGGATAGCGGGGGCGGCGATCGCGTCGGTTCAGAGCTTGGAACTACCTTCTTCGGGAACAACTGTGGAGTAAAGTATTGCATTTGAACCATGCCCACATCTACCACGCTCCCGATTTCTCGCATCGCCAAGATTCGTGGACATCGGATCTTTCGTGAGTTCTCTTGGCCAAGCATGCTGCATGACTTTGGCCGGTTCAATCTCATCTATGGTTGGAATGGCTCCGGCAAGTCGACCCTTTCTAATCTCTTCGAACATGTAGCCGACCACCGTCCCGTTACGGAAGGCCAAGTCGAGTTTGTCATCAATGGACATCCCGTCCAAGGATCGGCACTCGACACGGCAGCGAACCTGCCAAACCTCCGAGTCTTCAATAGGGAAGCCGTTGTTCGCACAATTTCAGAAGCAGCGTCGCCTCTGGGTCCGATCTACTATTTCGGAGAGGTAAACGTCGAGAGCCAGAAGCAGCTTGACGCTGACTCGAAGCTGCTGGCAAAGGCGAGCGAAGACTTAGAGAAGGCGCAGCTCAGCGCGAAGAACAAGGTCAATGCCTTGAACACGTTCTGTTCGGACAAGGCAAAGGCCATCAAAGTGTTGCTCGCCGGGCCAGGAAGCCCGTATACCACTTACACGAAGAACAACTTCGAGAAGAAGTGTGCCGAACTCATTGATCGGTCCGGACCTCTTCCAACCCGGACAGTAGAAGAGCAAGCCGCACTGAACAAAAGGAAGAACGGATCCTCCCAGCCAAGTCTGCCTGAGGTGGAGACCGAGTATCCGGACCTTGTCAAGGCGCTTGAGGTCACAAAGGAGTTATTAGGCCGCACGGTTACATCGAACATCATATCAAGACTTGAGGAAGAGCCGAAAGTCGCGAAATGGGTGGAAGAGGGCTTGGGGATCCATGGTGGAGAAGAACCGAAGGAAACGTGCGAGTTCTGCGGTAACAACATCTCGACTGAGCGAAGACAAGCTCTTGAAGGCCATTTCAATGACGCATACAAGAGCTTCCTCCTAGAGATTGAGAAGGCCAAGTCCGCGTGCGAACTTCGAATCAAAGCGCTCACCGGATTAGTCCGGCCTGATCCGGCAAAGCTCTACTCGAACCTCCAAGCGAGCTACGAACTCAAACTGAACAAGCTCAGCGAGGAGGAGGCGAAGGTGCGGGCCTACTTGACGGCACTGAGCGCGGCGCTCTCTGCGAAAGCACTGAGTCCCTTTCAGAGCTTGGATGTTGCGAGCTTCATAGCTGGCCAAGATGCAATGTCGCGGGATAGCAGCGTAGCCGCGCTGGCGGATTTGAACAAGTCCATCAAGGAGCACAATGAGACATCAGCATCGTTCGAGAAGAGCGTAGCAGCTGCGCGAAAGGAATTAGAGGAGGCGCAGATTGCGGATGCTTTGGATAGTTACAAGAAGCTGCTGAAAGCGCTTAACGACGCGGACACAGATGAGAAACGTTTGACCGAAGAGGTTAAGACACTTGGAGACCGAGTTGCAAAGCTCGAACTAGAACTCAAGGAACACCGAAAACCAGCAGAAGAGCTGAATGGTGATTTGCGAAGCTTCTTGGGAAGGAATGACCTACAAGTCGATGTGTTGGACACGGGATACACGATTGTGCGCAACGGCATACCCGCTCTCAACTTGAGCGAAGGTGAGAAGACCGCCATTGCATTCCTCTACTTCCTGAAGTCGCTGCGCGATACAGCCTTTGAACTGGAGAAAGGTGTCGTAGTCATCGATGACCCGGTATCGAGCATGGATGCCCATGCGCTCTTCAGTGCCTTTGGCCACATGCGCGAAGTCACCAAGGAAGCTGGACAGCTTTTCATTCTCACTCACAACTTCGGTTTCTTCCGTCAGGTAAAGAATTGGTTCCACCACATGGATGGCCAACGCAAGAAGGATGTGACTGTGCGACCTGCTCGATTCTTCATGCTCTCTACCAACATTGATGCAATCGGTCGTAACGGGAGTATTGTGAATCTGGATTCTTTGCTGGAGCGTTTCGAATCCGAGTATCACTTTCTCTTCAAGCAAGTGCATGTCGAAGCAGGACGGACCGCGATGCCCGCGGACCTTGCGGTTATGTACCCGTTACCGAACATTGCGCGCCGAGTGCTCGAAGCCTTCCTAGCTTTCAAGTACCCTTCGCTGTCCAGCGACGGGTTGCAGAAAATGCTTGACGCAGTATCCTTCGATGCAGCAAAGAAGATTCGGATCATTCGCTTCACTCACTCCTACTCCCACAGCGATCGTATTGACGACCAGGGTATGGATATGACACTACTGTCCGAGGCTCCGCAAATCATGAAAGAGATACTAGAGCTGATCGAAGCGACGGACAAGCAGCACTTTGATGGGATGATGCAACAACTCACAAGTGGAGTAGCCGCGTAAGGGGCAGCATTGCGACTCCTATTCACCCCTTCTCCACCACCTCCCCCGGCTTCCGCAAGTGCGCCTTTCCCGCTTCACGGGATTTCGCTTCGCTCAACTTCATTTCAAAAGGACTTCACCCGCGTTCCGCGTGTGGGTTTTCCGCGCCTTCCGGATCCTACACGTCACCACCTTGTACTCCGGGCACATCGCCAGGCTGTCGGTCACGCTGCTGGTGATGATGTTGAGCATGATCTCCGGGAAGTGGAAGGTGCTGGAGAGGATGCCGGGCTTCACCTCGTCGGTGATGCGGGCCTTGATGTCCACCTTGCCGCGCGGGCTCTCCACGCACACCATGTCGCCCTCGGCGATGCCGTTCTTCTCGGCGTCGGCGGGGTTGATCAGCAGCACGTCCTCGGTGAGGATCTCGCCGTTGCCGGTGCGCCGCGTCATGGCGCCGCAGTTGTAGTGCTCCAGCTCGCGGTTGGTGGTGATGATGTAGGGGTAGTCCTTCTCGTTGGTGCGCACCTCGGGGCTCTTCTCCCATTGGTTGAAGAGGAACCTGCCGCGCCCGCGCTTGAAGGTGTCGGTGTGCAGGATCTGGGTGTCGGTGCCATCGGGCTTCACGGGCCATTGCTTGCCGTTCTCCCCGAGCTCGTCCCACTTCACCCCGGCGAAGAAAGGCACGATGCGGCTGATCTCCTCCAGCACCCAGCGCGGG
>ENA-UOUJ01000981-UOUJ01000981.1-activated-sludge-metagenome-genome-assembly--contig:-NODE-981-length-16298-cov-3.814936_pt1 | contig 16298 bp, 20 predicted proteins | sample MGYA00249839_ERZ747224 | MGnify/ENA primary metagenome ERZ747224 (study PRJEB28782, sample SAMN03220277) | activated sludge metagenome | biome: wastewater; feature: sewage sludge; material...
ACATCGATTGCATTAAAGACACTTGGAAAAGAATTGTCAAAGTCGTTAGAAGAAAATGCAGAGATAACTACTGTAAATTCTAAAACGCAGGGCGAAGTTGAACAAAAAACTTATGTGGCAAATAAATCCAAACTCATCATAGACGAAATAGACCGTGTGCTGGCAGGTCACTATGGTTTTACAGAGGAGGAGCTGGATTTTATCATCAACTACGATATCAAGTACCGCATGGGGCTGAGCGGTGCGGCAGAGGAGGAACAAGATGATGTAGAATCAATGCAACGTCCAAACAAAATAAAATCTACCACAACATTCACTCCACAACCTTTTACAACAATGATAGAGTTTGCACATGACGAGGGTATCTACACTGTCAAGGACGTGATGGACATCACCGGCATAAGTCGTAGTAAGGTGAAGCGATGGTTCACTGAACTTTCGAACCTTAATTACGAGGGAATTTCTCTTGTACAGCAAGGTGCTAAGAAAGAACTGTGCATAAGCTTTTACGGACTGGTAGAACTGGTAGTTATTAATCACCTGAGAGAAGAAAAATTCCAACTGACGAATATCTGGAAAGCGCGCAACGACTTAGGAAGGAGGACTGGAAAAATGTATCCTTTTGCGACCAACAATGTAAAAGAACGGATGAAAATTACAGGGCAGGATCTTGTTTTCCAATTTAATGATGGGGAGCCGCCTGTGACACTCGACGGTAAAGGCAGACGTTCAGGTCAGTTCAATATGGACTTCATCCAAGATTTCTTCAGGAACATGGACTTTAGCGACGATGGCCATGTTCTACGGTTTTATCCACATCAAAATTCAAGACTTATCGTTGTTGATCCGAAACAAGGTGGCGGGAAAGCGACCATTTCTGGGAAGGGTGCCTGGGCTGAAACTATTGCGGGCTTCTATAAAGGACCAGAATCGGTACCCGGATTAATGCGTGACTACGGATTGACTGAAGAAGAAATCTCTATCGCTGTCGAATACTGGAATTAAATGGTGAGGATTTACATTGAGAAGAACTACCCTGCTAGTCTTGCTGATGCGCTAAAGCTCATTGAATCCTTACGCGACTCCCAAGAAATTGAGGTGATACACACTCTGACCTTTCCTGACATAAGCTCGAACCACGATGTGGTGTTTATGTTCGACCACCAAGCTACCGATATTGACAAAGTGACCGAATATCACTATAGAAATGGCTTTAGGGTATTTGCCTTCAAATTTCGCCCAACAAAAAACCGGGCGTTTAATCGCTATGACTTTGCGTGGACAGTTATTAACCTGTGGCCAAAATTTCTGGGAACGATTGAAAAAATAGATCAGCCGTTTGTGTTCACATACAATTATGGCAGTAAGAATTTGAAGCAATTGAGATGATAGAGCAATTCCAATTCGTTTTTTTTAAAACACTATACCAATGAACTACTATGTAATCGTCAACAACAACGGCATGATGGGCTTTGTAACCTTCAAAGACTGGGCACGTGGAAACCAAGCGTTATTTCCAGGTTATAATTTTGCAGATGGTCCAAATACGCCCACAACAAATGTTATAGGCAATATGCTTCAACAGCAAGGTTATACTTCAATAGCGCAAGGTGACGGAATAGTCGCACGTTTCCGCCCTACGGAATTGCCCCGGTAGCTATATAATTTGAAATTCCTTAGTTTCACCATCCTAACTCCTGCACACGAGCAATGCAACTTCCCAAGAAAGTAAATGATGAAGCTATTCGCGAATCGGTTGTTGAGATCAGGTATGAATCTGATCTGCCGCAGGAAATTCTTGTGGGACTGTTCTTTCAGGCGTTTGATGACAGTTATACCTACACCAACAAGCCTCTTGATCTTGGACAATTGCAACAACTGACGCGGGGCTTACCTTCAGGAATCAATATAGACTTTGGTGGAGTGAACATTCTTTACAACGACAAGATTTCTTTGAAACTCTCGCCGAATTCGTTTGTGTTCAACTGCGTTGGCAAGTACATTGGATGGGCGGCATATCAACCTGAAATCTCGAAAGCCCTGATGTTACTGTTTAACACGGGGTATATCGCTCATTTCAGCCGCGCAGGCATCAGATACATAAGTGAGTTTGCAGGCAAGCAGTTGAAAGACTGTGTGAAGCTTGAGTTTAGTTTTGGTTTGCCGGAAGTAAAGAGCAAGGCTTTTGCATTCAGAAGTGAGTTTGAACTTAGGGATAGGAAGGCCATCTTGAATTTAAGCAACAATATGAATGCGACGAGCGGACAGGTCTCATCCATTATAGATGTGGATATAATAGCAGAGGGGGTAGAGATTAACTCTGTTGAAGAGCTGTTAAAGGAATTGGAAGATATTCATCAAAAGGAAAAAGAGGTGTATTTTGGCATGTTGCGGGAAGAGTTTTTGCATTCATTGCAACCTGAATACTAACTATGGCGGTAATTGAAAAAAACCTGAAAAATCGTATTGCAGATCACAGAGTGAATCGTGCGGCTAACTACGCTCTTAGAACGGCTACTTCTGCTGCGTCCATTCCTATATGGCATTCTAATACCGGTGAGATGACAAAGCCGGTGTTCGGTGCAGAACAATATGCAGGGTATAGTTTCGAAAATGTGCGCTTGTTTATTCGTTTGCACAGATTGTTTCGTGAGGCATTTCAAAGGAAGTCTGATCTTTTTGTTGGGTATTCGAAAAGTGATATTGAAGATAAGGCGATGCGTTCTATTAAAGTAGTGATGGATTTTAAGCCTGGTGTTGCAGGTCTTGAAATAACGTACGAAGGGGAATTGTTTTACACGATCATTAAGGACGATCTGCGATTATATCTACAGCATTGTCTGCTGGAGGATAACGACCTTGACGAGGCGCTGGTAAGTATTTACTGCAAAGACGAGCCTTTGCTGAACTATAGCGGAAGTTTGGCATCAGTCGGGCTCCAAATGCTGCAAACTATTCAATCCTCTGATGTGATTTAATTGCTCATGGAGTATCCTCTTAGGCTCTTACCACAAAGCAGCTATAAGCTTATTGATTGCGACCTACGGGAGTATTTCTTGATCCGACATACGGCTACCTCCAACCTCAGTGAAATATGGGACGAGGAGCTTGAGCAGATTCGTGTTGAACACATATGCAGCCCACGCGAACATATATCGGACTTGTCCACAAGCCTACACGGCGTTTTTGAAAGGGACGATATTTATCTAGAGCTTACTGCCAAGGGGAAAGGGAAGTACGCAAGCTACTGTGCCCCGAACGAATCGGTAGGCGTGCCTATGTTTGGAGTTGACTTTGTTAGAAACGAAGACAGAGGTGCCTGGTATGTCCAAATAGGTTACTTAGACGGACAGGCAGTTGCCTATCAGAAAGGGGATTCGTCATTTAAAGCAGTGTGTCATGTAGTACATACACCTATGCTTTGGAATTTCTGGCATTTTTCACTTCGGTGGGCGACTGATCACGGTAATCTGGAGGAACTGCCAGTAAAGGAGCAAAAAAAGATTGCCCAAAAGGTTGGTTTTTCCGGGCGAGTGCTCATTGCCCGAACTGCGATTGTTGTTGCTCCTCGAGTTTACGTGTTAGCTCAAAAATGCTATAAACAAGCACAAGAAACTGTTCTCTAAATACTATTTGAGAAGGTGATATGGCGGAGATAAAAAACACCATCGGCAATACAGAGCTACTGAAGCTTAACAAAATAGCGTTCCTATGCAGTCGCAGCCTGCCAGCCGCGGCAGTAATTCCCTGCTACGACTGGGCTATAGCTATGCGCGAAGCTGGTCGGTGTGTGGTATCCGGCTTTCATTCACAGATCGAGAAGGATGTGTTTCATTATTTATTTAAAGGTAGTCAACCCATCATTGTTGTCCTTGCGCGAGGTATGAAGCAGCAATGGGATGAAGGGTGGAAGGAAGCAATAGAAGCGGGGAGGTTGCTTGTGATTACTCCGTTTGAGGATACAACTCGCAGAGTAAGTAAAAGAACAGCAGCAATACGCAACAAGTTTATGCTGGAATTGGCCAATGAACTGGTGGTGGGGTATTGCAATTCAAGTGGTGAATTGGAGTTGCAATTGAAATCACTCAGTAAGCCTGTTGTCCATCTCACCACAGCGTAGACTTTTTTCACCAACCCTTCTCTCATTGTTGCCTACGCTTGAAAGAACCTACACTATTAAGAAGATGAGTCGGGTGAATCCCCGTCATTCCCCAAAAATATTTTTTCCATTTTTCCTTTTCAATTAGATTATTGTTTTACCTTCGCACTCCGATTTCTAAAATAGCCGGTAATTTTTTAATCAATGGCTTACGAAGGATGCTCCATCCCTCCGACCATTAAAATAGAAAGTTTCAAAATGAAACAGAGATTTCAACCAAAATTCAATATCAGGAAAGGCGACAATGTAGTCGTGATTACTGGTGCAAACAAAGATCGCAGCAATCCTAAGAAGGTATTGGCTGTATATCCTCAAAAAAGCCGCGTGCTGGTAGAGGGTGTGAATATGGTGACCAAACACCTGAAGCCCAATGCGCAGAACCCACAAGGTGGTATTGTGCAGGAAGAGGCTTCCATCCACATCTCTAATGTAATGCTGTGGGATGCGAAAACGAAAGCGCCTGCCCGGGTTAAGCGTGAGCGTAAAGACGGAAATTTTGTTCGTGTTTCTAAAAAATCAGGGGAGGAAATCAAATAATGGCAACTTCAACTACATACAAGCCGCGCGTTCAAAAGAAATACAGAGAAGAAGTAGTACCTGCTTTAATGAAAAAGTTTGGCTACACAACTGTAATGCAATGCCCTCGCTTAGTAAAAATCTGTTTGAATCAGGGTGTTAAAGGTTCTGTTTCTGACAAGAAGCTTATTGATGATGCTGCTAAAGAAATGACTTTAGTAACCGGTCAGAAGGCAATACCAACCATGTCTAAAAAGGACATTTCTAACTTTAAACTTAGAAAGAACATGCCTATTGGAGTTCGCGTTACTTTGCGTGGCTCAAATATGTACGAGTTTTTAGATCGTTTTATTGCAGTTTCACTTCCGCGTGTTCGCGACTTTAAAGGAATTAACGAGAAGTCTTTTGACGGTCGGGGTAACTATACAATGGGTGTGACCGAGCAGATCATTTTCCCTGAAATAGATATTGACAAGGTAAATCGTATCAGCGGCATGGACATCACTTTTGTGACTACTGCAAAAACCAACGAAGAGGCTTACGAACTTCTGAAAGAACTTGGAATGCCTTTCAAAAACGCTAAAAAGGAAAATCAATAAATCACAAATTCCAGATTCCAAATCATGAGATTTGGATTTTGGAGTTTTACTAATTGGAATTTAAAAGAAAAAAATGGCAAGAGAATCAGTAAAAGCCCGCCAACGCAAACGCGAGAAAATGGTAGCAAAGTTCGCTGAAAGGCGTGCTGCACTGAAGGCTGCAGGCGATTATGCTGCTTTGGATAAACTTCCAAAAAATGCATCTCCTGTACGTCTGAAGAACCGCTGTCAGCTTACCGGTCGTCCACGTGGATATCTGCGTCACTTCGGTATCTGTCGTAACGTTTTTCGCGACATGGCACTGGATGGCAAAATACCAGGAGTTCGTAAAGCTAGCTGGTAATTATTAACGTTATTAGGTCTAAAAAATTCATCGGTTAAAAAGTTACCGGTTAATAAGTTTAGAAACCACTGACAAATTTTTTTACAAACAGAATTCAAAAAATGGTAACAGATCCAATTGCAGATTTCCTGACTCGTATCCGTAACGCACAAATGGCGCGTCACCGTATTGTGGAAATCCCTGCTTCCAACTTGAAGAAGCGTATGACTGAAATCCTTTACGATAAAGGTTATATTCTGAAGTATAAGTTTGAAGATGACAATAAACAAGGGCTTATCAAAATTGCATTGAAATACGATGCTGTTTCAAAAGAGCCTGCTATTCGCGCTCTTGAGCGTGTAAGTCGCCCAGGTCTTCGTCAGTATGCAAAGCCGGCTGAAATCCGTCGCGTACAGAACGGTCTCGGTATTGCTATCGTTTCCACTTCTAAAGGTGTAATGACAGACAAAGAAGCGCGCGCAGGCAACGTAGGTGGCGAAGTGCTTTGTGTAGTGTATTAATTTGATGATTTGATAATGTGCCAATTTGATAATTGGTTCTTCATTATCAAATAACCAAATCAACTAATTATCAAATTATCCTTCAGATACATTAAGCTGATGCCTCTTACCAGGCTGACCGGTCGGAAGGATTTAACCTCAAAAAATATTACAGACAATGTCTCGTATCGGTAAGAAAACAATTGCAGTTTCAAGTGGTGTAACAGTTTCTGTTAGCCCAACAAATGAAGTAACAGTAAAAGGTCCAAAAGGAGAATTGAAGGAAACACTTGATCGTGATATCAAGGTAGAAGTTGCCAACAATGAAATCACAATCTCCCGTCCTACAGATCAAATACGTCATCGTGCACTACATGGTTTATACCGCTCTTTGGTTGCAAACATGGTAAGTGGTGTGACCAACGGTTTCAAAAAAGAACTTGAATTGGTAGGTGTGGGTTATCGTGCCGCGGTTACCGGGCAGCAAGTAGATATGGCTTTAGGTTTTTCACACAACATTATTTTCGAAGTTCCTAAAGAAATTAAAGTATCTGCAATCGCTGAAAAAGGTCAAAACCCAAGAATTATTCTTGAGTCTATAGATAAGCAATTGCTTGGACAAGTAGCAGCAAAAATCCGCAGCTTGCGTAAGCCAGAGCCTTACAAAGGAAAAGGTGTTCGCTACTCTGATGAAGTGGTACGCCGCAAAGCTGGTAAAGCTGCTGGTAAATAGTAGGTTTTGAGTGTTGAATTTTGAATGCTGAGTTTGCTCACATTTAAAGTTCAACATTCAACATTACTGGCTTTGCCAGTGAGAAAAGTTCATAATTAATCATCGGTAGCTCTTGCCTATATGGTGAGAAGCCCGTAAAAACAGAAAATAAAATGTCACTTGACCAAAAAGTTGTTCGCCGTCAGAAACTTCGCTGGCGCGTTCGTAAGAAAGTAAAAGGGGTAGCTCAAAAGCCTCGTCTTTCTGTTTTCCGTAGTAACAAAGACATCTATTGTCAGCTGATAGATGATGCAACAGGTACTACTCTGGCAGCTGCAAGTTCCCGCACAAAGGACATTACTGCCCAAAGCGGTAACAAGGTGGAGAAATCAATGATGGTGGGTCGTGCTATTGCACAAAAAGCCAAAGATCTTGGTATCGAAACTTGCGTTTTTGATCGCGGTGGTTATCTGTATCATGGTCGTGTAAAGGCTGTGGCTGATGGCGCTCGTGAAGGAGGACTTAATTTTTAATTTGCTGATTAGCCAATGTGCTAATTTGCTAATTGACAAAAAATAAAAACAGAATAATCAAAATGAGTGCATTAGCAAATTAGCTAATCAGCACATCATCAAATTAAAAATAATGGCGACTAAAAATTTAAATCGCGTAAAAGCCGGAGACCTTGATTTGCATGAGAAGGTTGTGTCTATCAACCGTGTGGTGAAAACTACAAAGGGTGGTCGTGCGTTCAGCTTTTCTGCATTGGTAGTTGTGGGTAATGGCAATGGTGTAGTAGGTCATGGCCTCGGTAAGGCCAAGGAAGTGCAGGAAGCAATTACAAAAGGTATTGATGATGCTAAGAAAAACCTCATCAAAGTACCAATGATGAACGGTACTATTCCTCACGATCAGCTTGCAAAAGAAGGCGCTGCTAAAGTAATGATTAAGCCTGCTGCACTTGGTACAGGTGTACTTGCCGGTGGTAGCATGCGTTCTATTCTTGAAGCTGCTGGCTACACGGACATTCTCGCAAAATCTCAGGGTTCTGCAAATCCGCACAATGTGGTGAAAGCAACTTTCAATGCTCTTGCATTGCTTCGTGAACCAATAGCGGTGGCTAAACAAAGAAACATCAGCCTCAAGAAGGTGTTTAACGGGTAAGAAGTCGAAAGTCAAAAGTCAAAAGTCGAAAGAAATTGATTTTTGTCGTTTGGCTGACTTCATTTGATTTTGACTTTTTAATTTTTAATTATCATGTCTAAGATAAAAGTAACACAAGTAAAAAGCGGTATAGACCGTCCTGAGCGTCAGAAGCGTACGCTAAAGGCTCTTGGTTTGCGCAAGCTTCATGCTTCGGTAGAAGTTGAAGCCACACCGCAAATTCTCGGTATGGTGAATGCTGTAAATCACTTAGTGAAAGTTGAGCAAGTAAATGCTTAATGTTGAATGTTGAGTTTTGGATGATATTTAAGACCCAACAATTGTAAAATCAAATTTGCGAGCGGTTAAAAAAGATAGTTCCGCGCAAGTCTAAAAACTGTAAAAATGCAACTGCATAATCTCAAGCCAGCACAAGGTGCTACTCAATCAAGAAAGCGTGTAGGTCGTGGTGAAGGTGGTGGTGGTACCACTGCCGGAAAAGGTAACAAAGGTCAGCAATCACGTACCGGTTATCAATCTAAAAAAGGACACGAAGGTGGTCAGATGCCTATTCAACGTCGGATGCCTAAGCGCGGCTTCAAGAGCCTAAACCGTATTGAAAATAAAGTGTTCAACCTGGGTCAGCTTGATTTTCTTATTGAAAAATACAACATCACAGAATTTACTCCTGATAATCTTTACATCAACGGATTGATTAACCGTACAGATGTAGTGAAAATTCTTGGCAACGGAGAATTGAAAGCCAAAATGACTTTCAAAGTGAATGCTGTAAGTGCGAAAGCTAAAGAAGCTATCGAAGCAGCAGGCGGAACTGTAGAGCTGGTTTAACTTATCTTATAGTAAAAGACGCATTTGGATAAGTGTGTCTTTTATCGTTTATTCGCAATTCATTTTTTTGATTAACTAACAGTTCACAGTGAAGAAACTTATTGAAACGCTGAAGAATATCTGGAGTATTGAAGAGCTCCGCAAGCGTATCCTGTTCACATTAACGCTCATTTTAGTTTACCGCATCGGCTGTTACATTACTCTGCCCGGCATTAATCCTGTAATGCTTACGTTAGATGGCGATCAGGGTGGGCTGCTTGGTATTCTAAATGCATTTGCCGGTGGTGCGTTCAATCGAGCCTCTATTTTTGCATTGGGTGTAATGCCTTATATCTCCGCGTCTATCTTCATGCAGCTTGCAGGTATTGTAGTTCCGCAAGTGGCTAAACTTCAGAAAGAAGAAAGTGGTCGTCGTAAAGTAAATCAATACACTAGGTATCTTACGGTACTTGTTACACTGTTTCAGGCAAGTGCTTATGTAGCTTATCTCCGCACACAAACGGGTGGGGCAGTAGTACCCGAGTATCCTGCATTTTTGTTTTGGCTTTCCACCGTTACTGTATTAACTGCAGGTACGCTATTCGTAATGTGGATGGGTGAAAAAATCACAGACAAAGGAATTGGTAACGGAGTATCACTCCTCATCATGGTAGGTATCATTGCCCGTTTGCCACACTCACTTATTCAGGAATTCGATGCAAGAAACCTCGGCGGTGGCGGCGGTCTTTTGATTTTCCTTATTGAGCTTGCTGTGTTCATTGCTGTTATTGTTGGTTTGATTCTTCTTACACAAGGAGTTCGTAAAATACCTTTGAATTTCGCACGTCGTATCATTGGTTCTTCAAACGCTTCAAGTCCGGTAAGTGGCTCACGCGATTTCATTCCTTTGAAAGTAAATTCTGCCGGTGTAATGCCCATCATCTTTGCCCAGGCAATTCTTTTCATTCCGGCTACTATTGCAGGTTTTGCAGAGAGTGAAGAAGCGCAAGGTTTCGTTCGTGCTATGTCCGATCCTACATCGTTGTGGTACAACCTTATTTACGCGGTGCTCGTTATTGCATTCACCTATTTCTATACGGCGTTGATCTTCAATCCTACCGAAATGGCAGATAACCTGAAGCGTAATAACAGTTTCATTCCCGGCATAAAACCCGGCGAACCAACTGCCAATTACATTGCTACAATTATGGATCGTATTCCCTTGCCGGGCGCTGTTTTCCTCGCCATTGCAGGTATTCTTCCCGGTATCGCAGCTTTGTTTGGAGTAACAAGTGGTTTCTCTACGTTTTTTGGTGGGACTTCCATGCTGATAGGTGTAGGTGTAATACTCGATACTTTACAACAAATAGAAAGTCATTTGCTTATGCGCCAGTACGATGGTCTTATGAAGACAGGTCGTATTTCTGGTCGTCAGCCAGCGGCTCCTGTACAATAAATTGCTAAGTCCAAAATCATAAGTCGTAAGTAGAAAGTCGTAACGGCTTTCTACTTTTTACATTTAAGAACCTATATCTTCATCAACCCTCTATCAATTCTCCACCCTCAGCTATCCACCCTCAACTAACAACTAACAACCATCAACACCAACCAAGATGATTCACATCAGAACAAAAGACGAAATAGAGATAATCAGGAAGAATGCACTTATGGTTACAGCTACACTCACGGAAGTAGCCAGAATGCTAAGACCGGGTATCACTACACTTTCCATAGATAAAATGGCAGAAGAGTTTATTCGCGACAATGGAGGTATTCCCTCCTTCAAAGGTTATGGACCGAAGAATAATCCTTTTCCCGCATCGCTTTGTATTTCCGTGAACGATGTGGTTGTGCATGGTTTTCCCAATCAATACGAATTGAAAGAAGGGGATCTCATCACTATAGATTGCGGTTTTTATCGCGATGGTTATCATGGGGATCACGCTTACACATTTGCTATTGGCGAAGTAAGTGAGGCGATTTCAAAACTAATGCGAGTAACAAAAGAGTCACTTGCAAAAGCTGTGGCTGCTGCGAAAGAGAATAATCGTGTAGGTGATATTTCCTTTACCGTAGAAAATTATACAAACAAGATTCATGGCTATGGCGTAGTGCGTGAATTGGTAGGACATGGCGTAGGAAAGAAGTTGCATGAAGATCCGCAAGTGCCCAACTACGGTCGTCGCGGCGATGGCAAAAGATTGAAAGAAGGAATGGTTTTAGCCATTGAACCAATGATAAATCTTGGTACGCACAAAGTCTATACGCTTGAAGACGGTTGGACTGTTTTAACTTCTGATGGTAAACCTTCCGTACACTACGAACATACTACAGTGGTTCGTAAAAATGCAGGCGAAAATCTTTCACAGTTCGGTCCGATAGAAGAAGCCGAAAGAGCAAATCCGAATCTAAGTAAAGCTCATTTGGAGGAAGTGTATTCCGAGGCGTAGCAAATAGGGTTTGAATACCGTGGTAGCTACCAGATTTTTCAGGGAAGGTGATGGAGGCATCTTTTCTTTTCTCCGACAGATTTAATATCCTTGCAGCAAATAAGAACTGGAGATGGAACAACAGAATGAGCATAGTGAGCAAAGTACAGTTCATATAAATGATATGTACAAAAGCTGGTTTCTGGATTATGCCAGCTACGTGATATTGGAGCGTGCAGTGCCTGCTATAGAAGATGGACTTAAACCCGTACAGCGCCGTATTCTTCATGCAATGAAGGAAATGGATGATGGGCGTTTCAACAAAGTGGCAAACATCATTGGGCAAACCATGCAATACCATCCGCATGGCGATGCTTCCATAAGCGATGCAATTGTAAATATTGGTCAGCGAGATTTGCTGATAGAAACACAAGGCAATTGGGGCGATGTGCGTACCGGCGATCCTGCTGCTGCCGCTCGTTATATTGAAGCGCGACCTTCAAAGTTTGCGCTCGAAGTAGCATTCAATGCGAAGACTACAAACTGGCAACTTAGCTACGACGGAAGAAAGAATGAACCGGTAACGCTTCCAATGAAATTTCCTTTGTTGCTGGCACAAGGAGCAGAAGGAATTGCCGTAGGACTTTCCACCAAAATATTACCCCATAATTTTTGCGAAATACTTGATGCTGCAATCAAACATTTGAAAGGTCGAAAGTTTGAACTGTATCCCGATTTCAATACGGCCGGGATGATAGATGTAAGCAATTACAACGACGGAGCGCGAGGTGGCAGACTACGAGTACGCGCAAGAATCGAAGAAATAGACAAAAAGGCAATCGCCATCAAAGACGTGCCTTATGGCATTACTACTTCGCAACTTGTAGATAGTATTCTTAAAGCAAATGAGAACGGAAAGATCAAAATAAAAAGTGTAGTTGACAACACAGCAAAAGATGTGGAGTTGCTCATTCAGTTAGCGCCTGGCGTTTCTACCGATCAGACAATAGATGCGCTGTATGCTTTTACTGATTGTGAAATTTCTATATCGCCCAACGCCTGTGTAATTATTCACGACAAGCCACATTTTATTACCGCAAGCGATTTGTTGCGGCATTCCGTTCAGCACACGAAAGCTTTATTGCTAAAAGAACTGGAGATAAAACTTGGTGAGCTTGCAGACGACTGGCATTATTCTTCGCTTGAAAAAATATTTATTGAAAAACGCATTTACCGCGACATAGAAGAGGAAACAACCTGGGAAGGTGTATTGAATGCCATAGAAAAAGGGCTAAAACCGTATATCAAAAATCTACGCAGAGAGGTAACGAGAGAAGACATTGCAAGGCTTACAGAAATTCGAATTAAGCGTATTTCAAAATTCGATTCCTTCAAGGCAGATGAACATATAAAAGGTGTAGAAGCTGAAATTGCAGCAGTGGAATTCAACATCGAGCATCTGAATGATTATGCGATCAGATACTATGAAGGTTTGCTAAAAAAGTATGGAAAAGGCAGAGAGCGAAAAACAGAAATTCGTCCGTTTGAAACCATACAGGTGTCGCATGTAGCTATTGCCAACACAAAACTTTATGTGAATTATAAGGAAGGGTTTATTGGCACTTCGTTGAAGAAGGATGAATTTGCATTTGATTGTTCTGACCTCGATAACATCATTGTTTTCCGAAAAGACGGAAAGATGATTGTGACCAAAGTTGCAGAGAAAAACTTTGTAGGAAAAGACATAGAATATCTTGCCGTTTTTCAAAAGAACGATGAGCGCATGACTTACAATATGATCTATTGGGACAGTAAATCGTACAACTATTTTGCAAAGCGTTTCAACGTTACCGGCATTACACGAGACAAAGAATATGATCTTACAAAAGGAAATCCGAAAAGCAAACTTGTGTATTTCAGTGCAAATGCAAATGGCGAAGCAGAAGTGATTACCATTACGCTGAACCCTATTGCGAAAGCGCGCAATAAAGTATTCGATTATTATTTCGAAGAATTGGAAATAAAAGGACGCAGTGCGCAGGGCAATATCGTTACTAAATATCCCATAAAAAGCATTCGGCTAAAAGAAAAAGGACGCTCTACATTATCCGCACAAAAGATATGGTACGACGATACTTTCGGAAGATTGAATAAAGAGGGTAATGGTATTTTCCTCGGAAGATTTGAGGAAGGTGCGAAGATCATAGCATTTTATAAAGACGGAACTTACGAACTCACAGATTTTGAATTGAGCAATCGTTTTGAAAAAGATTCCCTTGCGTTGATCGAGAAATTTCATCCCGAAAAAGTAGTTACCGCAATTTACTTCGATGCGAAGTCTGGCAATTTCAATGCAAAGCGTTTTTTAATAGAATCTCAGTCTTTTAAGAACAAATATTTGTTCATTAAAGAAGGGGAGGGAAATTACTTGGAACTTGTTACTACCCATGCTGAACCGGTTGTGTTGATGAGAAGTGGTAAGAAGAAATCTGATCTGGTAGAACAGGAAGTAGCGCTGCACGAAAAAATAGATGTTACCGGTTGGAAAACCGTTGGCACACGTATTGCAAGCAACGATCTTAAAGAGGTAGTGTTGAAGGTAGAAAATGAAAAAGGTACAGACGAAAATGAAGCTCCAACGCTCTTTTGACGACTAAATTCTAAACCGAAAAATCAGTACCTTGCACGACTTACTTTGTTGAAAGGCGACCACAATAATGAAAAAAATAGAACTGGAAATTGTAGCGTTATCTCATAGTATTACACAGACTCATTCTTATGCTGTTGTTTTAGGGGAAGTAAACGGATTAAGACGCTTACCGATAGTAATTGGAGGCTTTGAAGCACAGGCAATAGCAGTGGCGTTGGAACGGATGCAACCAACACGCCCTCTTACACACGATCTTTTTGCAAACTTCATGTCAACGTTTGGCATAGACCTGCTCGAGGTAGTAATCTATAAACTGGAAGAAGGAATATTTTTTGCAAAATTACTTTGCCAGGGGCTTGATGGAGAAAGCATAGAAATTGATTCCAGAACTTCAGATGCACTTGCACTTGCCGTTCGCGCAAGTTGCCGCATTTATACTTTTGAAAACATTTTAGAAGCGGCAGGTCTTTATCTCGATCAGCCGGAAGGTGCTGCTGCTGCAACTGAAACACCCGAGGGCACAACGAAAGCCCCGGCACGAAAAGTGACGAGCGATAAAGATTTGAAAAAACTTTCGCTTGAAGAACTTAATACTTTATTGCAACAGGTGCTCGATCAGGAAGATTATGTGCGTGCCATTACAATAAGGGATGAGATCAACAATCGAAAAGGAAAGTAATACTCACTGCTATAGTTTCTCTTCATGAAAAAATGGATGCTGCTGTCTTTGTGTGGAATGATTTGGGCGATTCAATCGCAGGCACAAGAAAAATGTGCAACCCAAACGCTGTTGCAAAATATTATTGACAAGCATCCAGAAAACACAGCGTTACGAAATCATTACAGAGCGCACAGTAAAAATCAGGCAGAAGTATTTGCTAAAACAGCAAAGTTTAAAACTACTGCTCAGGTAAAAATTCCGGTGGTCTTCCATGTAATTCTCACCCAAAGTGAAATCACACAACTCGGTGGAACGGGTACTATTCTTCAGCGGGCAATTGATCAGATCAATGTACTCAACGAAGACTTCAACAAAGCAAATAATGATAGAATAAAAGCGCCATCAGCTTTTGCTCCTTTGCAAGGTAGTCTCGATATTTCGTTTGGTCTTGCACACCGAACTCCTACCGGTGGCAGCACAAGCGGAGTAGAAATTAAGACCACTACTTTAGCGGGTTTCAGTGCTTTTGCAGACAATGGAAATACCCCAAAATATGTTTCTTCAGGTGGATTGGATGCCTGGGATCCAAACCAGTATCTTAATATTTGGATTGTAAACATTACCGGTAGTGGTGGAATTCTTGGATATTGTGTGCCTCCTAGCTTTTTAAGCTTTCCGCAGCAATACACCATTTCTGATTTGGGTGTCGTAATTGATTATGGTGCATTTGGAAGACGTGCAACCACGATTAATTTTTTCTCTCCCAGCACCAATGACAGAGGGCGAACTGCCACCCATGAAGTTGCACACTATTTTGAATTGGAACATACTTTTGGAAACAATGCTTCGTGCCCGGGCAACGGCGATGTAGATGATCTGATAGCCGACACACCACCTCAGGCAGATAACGTATTTGGTTCTCCGACTTTTCCCAGAACAGATGCTTGCAGTCCTATTTTTCCGGGAGTGATGTTTATGAATTTTATGGACTATACCGATGATACTGCTATGTACATGTTCACCCAGGGACAAGCCAATTTCGTTCAAAGCAAACTTACCACCGGCATTCTGAAATCTATTACCGAACACCCCGACATACTCGACTGGCCAACTTCTGTTTTGGATATTGATCTTGAACACCAACTGAATATTTTCCCAAATCCTTCTACCGGAAAGTTTACTTTAGGTTTATCAAAAGCCAGTGATCTGAAACAAGTAATTGTTTTGAATGCAGTAGGTCAAACCGTTTATGCTCTTCAACCTCACAATTCCACCATCACAAATTATGATCTCGATTTGAGCGGCATGAGCAGGGGAGTGTACATGGTTCAATGTACCTTTGGCACCGGAATAGTTACGAGGAAAATAGTTTTACAATGACCGGCACAAGTTTCAATCTTTCAGAAGTTTTAAAGCAATCAAGTTTAGATAAAAATCTTTTTGCGATAGCAGAAAAAGTACAAAGCCATGAGCGCCTTACCGAAGAGGATGGCGTTTTGCTTTTTGAAAAAGGTGAGCTTGGGTTTCTTGGCGCACTTGCCAATCATATCCGACAGGAATTGCACGGTAATAAGGTTTATTTCAACCGAAATTTTCATATTGAGCCTACAAATGTTTGCGTGTTCACCTGCAATTTTTGTTCGTATTCCCGCCAATACAAACATCGCGATGACGGGTGGGAATTGACCCAGGAACAAATGCTCGACATAGTGCGGAAATATGAAGGCCAACCCGTCACGGAAGTACATATTGTGGGTGCCGTTCATCCTAAAATGAATC
>ENA-UOUJ01000982-UOUJ01000982.1-activated-sludge-metagenome-genome-assembly--contig:-NODE-982-length-16269-cov-11.615764_pt1 | contig 16269 bp, 22 predicted proteins | sample MGYA00249839_ERZ747224 | MGnify/ENA primary metagenome ERZ747224 (study PRJEB28782, sample SAMN03220277) | activated sludge metagenome | biome: wastewater; feature: sewage sludge; material...
AAAATATAGTTTGTTGTGGTCTTTTATTAGAATCATCAACAGCTTCTGCTATAGAATATACACCTGTCATTTTTGGTGTTATAACATATAATACAAAATCGCAACTTAATCTTTTATGTATTTCCAATTTCTGTGCTTCTTCATTCCACTCTTTTACGACCGGATTAAAGTAATCACACTCTAACATTGGTATTAATTCTTCACGCCACGTTGAATCATTACACGTGCCTCCTAAAAATATTTCCATACATTATATATGGAAATATTTAAATTATACTGTAAAAATATTTTTTGTAATTACCTTAGCCTTGCATAGATCAACAATAGACTCATATATTACTTGCATTTTTTCTAATGCTTTATTTTTTTCCACATTAGTCATATTTTTGTAAATATAATAAGAAATATCATATTCTGTATCATTATTTGTATCAATAATAAAATATATTCTCGTACCATTATCATATGGTGCTTTTATTCTAATTATATCATTAATATTAACAATATAAACGGTTTTTTGTACTTGTATACAAATTTTATCTTTATTTACTGTAACTTGCATTCTATATTATATTCATTTGCCAATTGAATCATTTTATTATTAAAATCGTTATCTTTTTTTAAATTATCTTGTTCAATTTTATTAAGACGTTGTTCGTTGCATAGTTTTAAAATACTATCAAAATCTTCTTGACTTATGGTATACGTTTTACGTGTATCATCAATTATAAATGTAGCAACATTTTCAAGATTAAAATAATTAGTTGTACACTTTACAGTTTTTGAAATAGGGATAAAACCTAAAAATTTAAATCTTAGAGTTTCGTTATTTACTACAGGAATAAATCCTTTTGGTGATTTTTCTATACGTACAAAAATATCATCTTTGTTAATGATAATACTTGTATTGTCAGACAATGGTTTAGATTTAACATCTATAAAAAATCCCATATACGATAAATGAACATATGATGTAAAATCTTTAAATGTTACATGTTTATTATCATATTCAAAATTATTATCAACATTAGAAATAGCAATATCAATTTTAACGCTATTATCTTTCACCATTGCTTTCACAATATCTACTACTGTATCGTTATTTAAATTGTAATTCATATAAAATTATATTAGATGTAATTTTTTAAAATATTCTCTTGTTGCCATTGTTATTTTTCCTAAATTGTTTTCACCAACACCGTTACATACACCCCAAAATGTATCGCCCCAGTAATTAGTTTCTTCAATATACATATCACCAGTAGCTAATAATTTTTCTCTTAGATCCTGGTGTATCAAATACTTTTGGAATACTAATTGTGCCATAATATTATACCGCATTTTATCCCAATAGCGTCTAGCTACAAATGTGTGAGAATGTTTTTTTGCTTCTAAACCAGACATTGACTGAAATACTTTTGCATTAGATAATTCCGAACATTTACTAGCTTGATATGCTGCTTCGGTATTTTTAAAATGTAAACCCATCCAGAAAATATCACAATCATGATAATTACTCAACCAACGGTATTCATAAAAGAAACCTTTGATGTTTTCATCATCATGTTGTATTATTTCGTCAATTTTATTGTTTCTCATTAGATTCTTCTTTTTCTTCCACTTTTGGCTTCTTCTTCAAATTAATTTCTTTAAACATAATTTCAGGTTCTTTACCTTCATTGAGTTTTTTAACTAATTCGCTTCTGATTAAAGATACACGTGCTTCTAATTGTTTTGGCTCAATTGTATAATTTTCAAAATAAAAAGTAATATACGTTGATGTTCCATCATTGAATTGAATTTCAAATGATACATCTGTATTGTTTGCTTCTATTCGTTTAATTGCTTTAACATTATCATTTGATAAATACAATACATCACCATCGTTATCTTCTATACATATTTTCATATTCTTGCTTTTAAGTATAATTTATTATTTACTAATTCGGGACATGCAACACTTTCCCATTTTGATCTAATTTTTTTGATTTCAATATCACACCAATCTTCCCATCCGTGTTCAGTCATACCATATTGTAATGCTCTACCGTGCTTTGATGGATATAATCCATTAACTTCTGGTTGATACCAAATAACATCAGTACGCTCATTTTCATCATCTTCGTCATTACCAACACGAATATCATTGATATACATGTTTTTTGTAATGAAACGACCTGTTTTTTGTTTTTCTGTATAATTTTCCCAAGGATCATTAATATCAATCAACATTTGTTTCATATCCTTAGTTGATTTCTTGTGTAATTCTTTTGGTGAAAAACGATATTGTGCAACTGATGAAACACTATTTCTAATACAATCTTGCTGTCTCCAAATGAAACAGTTAATCAATTCATCAACAGTTGGAACTTGAAATACACGTGCATCAAATTCAGCTAATTTCATATTAATAACAGACTGAATATCAATATTATGTTGTAATTTATTTACTACCATAACATGATTAAACATAGCACTTGCCATTGATGCAGCGATTGATACAATTTTTTGTACTTCACCATCGAACCACATTTGTTGTTCTAATGAATCCATATCAGAAATAAAAATAGTAATCTCATCGCTTTGAACATAAGCAAATTTAGCACCCTGGATATTACTACACAAATATTTAGCAGTTTCGTCCATTGCATTGATTAAAACATCATCAAATGGTTTTTTAAACTGTTTTGTATAAGTATGGAATGCTTTACCATCTAAACGAATGATAGTATATAATTTTGGAATTAAATGTGTACGAGTAATAACCTCGTATTTCTTCATACGATCACCGAGTGCATTGTTTTTATTTTTACTCATAATCCTGTTTTCAATTTTTCTTTACATCTACTAATTCGTGTTTTAACGGTGTTTTCGTTGCATTTAAGTTCTTCTGCTATATCTTTTATAGAAAATCCATTTAATTGCATCTGAAATGGCGTAAACAGCGTTTCTGATACTATATCAAGATTCTTTAATAAATTATCATCTATAAAAAATGAATTATATTTACCTATTTTTAAATCACAATTAATTGTTACTGTTTTATGTGATTCTATATTTTCTAATTTTTCTACAACCATTAATTTATCCTTAAGTTTAAAAGTATAATACTTTTGAATAAAAAAATTAGCGGTATTTAATATTAATCCTTTTAAATCTGTTATCTGTAATGTATCAAACTTAAAGTGTAAATATAATAACGTATCTTGTACTATATCTTTCCATATATCTGTTGTAACTTTTGACTTAACATATTTTTTTAAATCTGGTATGTATTGTAAGCAATCATTGTAACTATGCATATTAAAATTTGCGACTTTTTACATTTATACAAATAAAAAAGCACCCATAAAAATTATGAGCGCTTTTTATTATATTTTTTTTTAATTACATGGTTTTTACCGCATAATTCAAATGATTTGTTTCAACTGAGTGCGATGTTTCTTTACTTGAACCTAGCAATTCGAACATTAACTTTTTGTGTGGTGTTAATTTCTTGATGCAATTTTGAACCAACTGACCAATACGTTCACGAGTGTAACCCATACGGTCTGCAATTTGTTCTAATGTCATTTCATCATTATCATTCAATCCAAAGTGTAACATAACAATATTTGCATCACGTTCACCCAACAACTGTGTCAATGTTTTAACAATTGATTCCTTCTTTTCAGTAGTAACAATATTGTTATCTGTATTGAAATCAGATGATGTTTTAAATGTATCTTGTAATTCAAAATCTTCAGTTCCAGATAATGTTGCATGTGAAGAAACAAATGATTTTGAATTATTTCTAATTTCATTTAACAATACTGTTGTTAAAACTGGATCCTTGACATCTTTGATTGTCATATACTGATCAACCAATTCTTCATCAGACGGTTCTACAATACCAATCAAATTCAATTGGACCTTTGCGGTTTTTAACAAACTGTTAATTCTAAAACGATTAGCAGGTTGTACAATATCTGACAAAGTTTCGTTTATATACACATTAATTGTTAAACGAATATAATTTGTTGAAAACGTTGTAAATCTTTTACCGCGTGATAAATCAAACTTATCAATTGCGATAATCATACCAATTGTTCCTTCATTAATAAGGTCCTCAAGACGCGCTTTTGGATATGTATATTGTTTTGCAACAGTAACAACCCAACGTAAGTTGGCTTTAATCAAACGTTCTTTTATTTTATTAGAACCAGTCATTTGATATTCAGCAAACAATTTATATTCATCTTCTTTAGATAACGGTGTTGTTTCTGGATCACTACGTAACTCTTGTAAGTATAAACGTATTGAATCCTGATCTAAAATAGTTAACTTGTTTTGAATATTAAATTTCTGTTGCATATTTTTTCTTTTTTTTAATTTGACATTACAAAGATACGCAATTTATTTTAATATTTAAAACTTTTTTAAAACTTTTTTAAAGTTTTGTTCTATTTTGCCAAATTGATTTATAATTTGCAGGTATTAAATCATATGTTGTTTCATAAACATCTGAAATATAAGCATTTATAAAATATTCAGGAACAACCTTTTCAATTTCTTTTTTATCAAAAGTATCAACAAAAGCATAATAAACGAACTTATGACTTAATATAGCATCAGTTCTAAAATCTTTTTCAACTACATCTGCACCTTTAAATAATTGAAAATTAGGTTTCTTCTTAATACCTGTACATGTAATTTTAATATGGTATCTTTTTTCTGTAGCGTCCTCAACAATTGTTTTAAATTGTTCAACAACCGGTTCTTCGGGTTTTACATCCGATTGAATAATATCTTGAATAAATTGATTATCCTGATCTGCAATTATTCGTTGTAACAATGTTTGATGCTCAATTTGTATTAATTCTTCTTCTGGTTCTTTTTCAGTTGCTACAATCTGTTGTTCTACAGCTTTTTTTACTTGTGCATCTAAATCTAATGCAAATTTACGTTTAATAATTTTTTCAAATTTATCAATACGTTTAAAATCGACATCTTTCCACAATACTTGTGATTTAAATGAACGATATAATTCTTCAGCTAAGTCTCTTGCTTTACTCATATTATTTTATACTATTTTTATAAATTGTACCAAAAAAATTATTGATCCAATTTCCGATTACTTCTCCCGTTTGTATAGGGAAAAATAATATTAAAACAACTGCTATTGTAATAAACAAATAAAAAGTTATCTTTTTATATTTATTAAATAAATAAGTTCTCTTTGCTTTTTTTATCTGTCTTATTTTAGCTTGTTCTTTTATTTGAGCTAATAATTTATTTGATTCTTCTAGCATATTTTTTATATAAAAAAAAGGGCAGAATGTTTAAATTCTGCCATTTCAAATAATTATTAAAAACTTAATCAGTTGCGTCTGATTCAAGTTTGGTAATATGCGTTGTAATACCCATTTCTTTTAATGTATCTACAACAGCTTCAACAGTTACAATTTCTTTCATACGATCATCAAAGAAATAAACATCTGAAATAAGATAACCTTTTGCTATACTTTCTTTAACATGTTCAACAATACGTTCGCCTTTATTTTTATCGCCTTTAGCTGTCATAATACCATCCATATGAATACTATTCATATCAAGTACTTGTTTAATCACAGGTTCAAATTTAGGCATACGTGATGTATGAATAAAATGTAAAATATTATCACCTTGTAAATCTTGATACATTTTTAATGTTTCTGGTCGCGGTTTTAATGTAAATACATTCAAATCCATTGATTCTAATCGTCCCCACCAACCTTCCCATAAATAAGGTGTATTATAATATAATGACCATAATTGCTTTCCTATTTCTGGGGTTGGAGTATCTATAAACGTTCCATCCATATCCCAATAACAAATTTGTATTTTATTCATGTTCTTTTAAATATTTAAATGCATTATATAATATACTACTATCATCATTTAACAAACCTATTGATCTATTACATTTATGACATAATAATCCTCTTACTTTATTTGTTTTATGTGAATGATCTATACATAATGGAAAATATATTTTATTATTATTTTTTAATAAATCATCCTCATGTATTTTACAAATTGCACATTTATATTCTTGTTTTATTAATAAATTAATATAATCTTCATTATTTATACCATATTTCATAATTCGAGTAGAATTACGTTTACAATCTTTACACCATGTATCTTTTCCATCTTTATATCTAGTATATCTATTTACAAAAGAATCTAAAGATTTTAATTTCTTGCATTTTTTACATTCTTTCATATATTTTTTTATAAGTAAATTACAATTTGTTTAGCAAAGATATAAAAAAAAGTGATACGTTTTACATATCACTTTAATTTTAATATAAAATCCATCCATTTATTTTTTCTTGGTCTTATAATTAAATGAACCTGTGCCCACCATTTCTGATTTTTAACCCAGTCTTTGAAAACATTCAAATACTTTTCAGTTTCACCATTTACAATACCTTGGTCTGCCCATTGTCCTAAATTATATGTAGAAATAATAATCTCCTTATCTATAATTTGTGGATCTGTAATTTGACAATAACCAGGATCAAATAAAAATGCATCTTGTTTAATTCTAAATAACATTAAATGTTCGCGAGGATTAAAATCATCTATTTCATCATTAATGTATTTTAAAATTTTATGTTCCGGTAATTTAGTGCTTATATTAAAATCGAATTCACCAATTTTAAATAACTTTTTGTTGTTTGTTATCCCGTAACTAATAACCCATTTGTTTTCTTCCCAATCTAATTTGATATACAATGCTATATTATTATTTTCAACAATATTGATATTGTAATAATGTAATAATAACTTCATTGATGAATATCTTTCAATGATATTCTTAACATCTTTTATTTTATCGGCTTTAATTTTACAAGTCCATATTTTATATGAATTGCTTCTATTCGCTAAACCTATATCGTCTAAAGCCCATTCAGCAAACTCTGAACAAACCTTTAAAAATGTATTAAAACTATCTAAACCCAGTATTGGAAAATTTTCATTTTCTTTTTTTAACCATGTTGCTAATTCCATACATTATATATTAAAAATTAAATCAATCACATCATCAAATGTGAAATTCGGATCTAATATTTTAATATCACAGTCTACAAAATTTGCAAAATCTTTTTCATCTGATTCTAAACGTCTTTCAATTGAATCGTTGTTATCACCACGACTAATTAAACGCTCTCTACGTATATCAATAGGAATATCTAAATAAATTACAATGAATTCTTTACGTTGTTCATATGATAACAATGTTAATTCATATGGTGTAAACATTAATACATTACTTGTTTCTAATGTGTTGTTTGTAAATCCATATTTCCATACTTTTGCATCCGGCATGAAAAAATCTTGATATATATTAATCTGTTTATTTTCAACCAATAAATTAAATACTGTATTACAAGTATAATGATATGTTACACCTTCTATTTCACCTTCACGCATTGGTCGTGTTGTATGTTTAATACCAATTTTATATTCCGGTAATTTTTTGAATTCGTTTAATAAAAAATCTTTACCTGATGCTGTTTTACCTACAATTATTATTTTTTTCATAACTATTATAGTTGTGTTTAATCATTTTGTTTATTTAAAAATAAAAAATAATAAATGCTATTATTTGTTATTAACTTTCCATGTTTAGCTAATAATATCATTATCAAATTCATCAATAATATTTTATGATTTGTCTTATATCACAAATCCTTAAACAACACCATAAGCGCCTTTTATAGTATAATAAACATAAGGCGTTGTATATGATGCATTCATAATATGTGGTCTATATTCATTTATACAATAAATGTATAATATTCCTTTTTCTTTTGCCCATTTTAAAACTTGTTCAATGAATGCTTTATTGTTGTATTTAGATATACTTGATGTATTATTTTGATCGTATGTATTTATGTGTGGATGATCTACTGTTTGTTGATCAAAAAACATTAGTTTCTTTTTTGGTAATATATCATCTACATTAATATCAGTTTTATATATTAAATCTGTACTAACATTATAATTATTTGTTTGTGAATAATCATATTGTGGTATGTTTAAAAAAGTTTGAGCATCATTATTATAATCAATTGGTTTATCTAATTGAGTGTAACGTTTTACACTATCATTATAATCACCAATTTCTATACATTTAATATAATCACGTTTTGTATTATTATCAGTAAATACTGTTTGCTCTGTTCTTTCTAATAATATAAAATCTTTAAATAATTCATCATCAACTTGTGTTATGATATGATCTTTATCATATGTTGAAATAAGATTTAATTTTTTACTTTTATGAAATATAGTAGCTTGCCAAGATTTATTATCTTTAGCATGAATTATCTTTTTATCATAAACTAATGACTCTATTGATACTTCTGATAGATCATAAGGATATATTATTTTCATATCATTATATATAAAAAAAGACCTCATTAAATGAGGTCTTTTAAATATAAGAAACAATAAATTAATTTGTTTTTAAATTAGTATCAATATTATCTTCAATACTATTTTCTTTAATATTTATAGGTTTAGCCCTTACTATCTTTTCCATTATTTTTATTTCAAATAAAGCCGAATTTAATTGTTCTCGTGAAAAAATAATAAAAGATGTTTCCGATGTTGGCATTTTAAACATTGTTAAATTTGATGTTCCTTGTTCAGATAAAACTTGTACTAATTTTTCATTGTCTTCATCATTTGAAATATCTAATGGAATTGATTTGTATTCTTTATCATATATAATTACTTTTATAATTGCATATGTTGTTGTTTTATTCGCCATCATGTGTTACTAAATTGTCTAATTTTTGTTCTTCAATACTCATTATATGTAAAATATCATCATATGTTTGAATATTGAATAGTTCACCATTTAAAAATACTAATTGTAACATATCTTCACCTTCAACAGTATCATACTGGTTAATAGTTTTATAACCAAATTCTGGATTATAAATGGTTCTTAAAATACCACGTTTAGATTTTTTAGAACCTTTAGCTGTAATTGGATCTTTGTATACATCTACACCAACACCTCCAATAATTGCGTATGCCGCTTTAATTGCAAATTTTAATGTATCTCTATTGAATGATTGTAATAATCCACCACCAGAGCCGAAAATCAAGTTATCGATTGACCACCCTTTAGCTTCCAACTTATTTAAAATTTCGTGCATTGTGTAAATAGTAATACCATCACCTTGCAAGAATTTGATTTTATTGTAAACTGTTTTGAATCCTTTAGAATTTGTTGTATAACCAAATTTATCTGCAACAATTGTCATACACTCATCCAAAATTTCTGCAGGATCTCCAGAGTCAGGGCGAATTACAAATGGTGCTTTACGTTCCATGATTAATTTACGACATTCTTCATCATCAAAAATGAAACGACATACATTCATAACATCGTATGTATCAGAAACCAAACTTAATGGTACGTTTTCAAATTTAGTACCTAAACCATGGTTACGTAAAATTTCACGATATGTTTCAATTTCTTTATCTCGTCCACGAACAGTCATTACCATGTGTTCAGATGCTGGTACTGAGAAACCACACATTGGAGCTCCGTAATATTTTTGTAACATACGAATACCCGCAATTGTATCTGTACCTCTAAATGAAAGTAAGTGAGCTGCACCACCAATCCATGCTTGTTCTTCACTTGCAACTCCACGATAACCAAAATCATGCATTTTCATACTAATGATGTCGTCTATTTCCTTATTATTTAATTTTGTGTTCATTTTATTTTTTTTCAATTATATAAATTATTTAATAAATATAAAAAATCGATGTTACATGTTTAATATATAATTAAAATATACTTTAATAATCATGGAAAATAAAAATAATAAATGTCCAATATGTGATAATGAATTAAAATTAATAAAAAATTGTAAAAATATTTATACAAAAACATGTGGTGATAAAAATTGTATATCTAAATTACGAAAACAAACAAATTTAATAAAATATGGACATATTTCTAATTTACATAGTAAACAAGAACAAGAAAAAATTATAAAAAAATTACAAGAAAAATATGGTAATAATATAACAAATGTTTCACAAATTCAATATGTTAAAGATAAAAAAATAGAAACATGTAAAAAAAATTACGGTGTTGAATATCCAATGCAATCTGAAATTATTATAAATAAATCAAATGAAACAACATTAAAAAAATATGGTGTAATTAATAATAGTAAAATACCGAAAGTTATACAAAAGTTAAAAAATATGTGGTATGATATTGATGAAAATACAGGTATAACTAAATTAGAATTAAATTTAGAAAAAATAAAACAAACAATGTTAGATAAATATGGTGTGGAATATTATTTTCAAACAAATGAATTTAAAGATAATTTAAAAAAATTAATGTTAGATAAATATGGTGTAGATAATGTTAGAAAATCTAAATATTATAAACGATTAATGATTGAACGTGGTGTGTGGTATTCTGACGAAGAAAAAACAATAAAAGAAAAATATTATTTAGATGTATTAAAATATACAAGACAAACATTTAATAAATATTATGATTTATTATGTATCACATATGTAAGAAGTATTGATTATCATTTAGATCATATATATTCAATATACGATGGTTATAAAAATAGAATAGACCCTAAAATAATAGGATCTATTCATAATTTACAAATTATACCCGCCGATATTAATATAAAAAAAAATAAAAAATCATGGCAAACACTTGAAGAATTGATTAATAAATATAATTCTATTGTTTAATATCTTCACCAGTTTTTTCCCAGTGTAATTTTAAAATTTCTTTTCCTGCGATTGAATTTGTTGCGATTGTAATTGGGTACCAAGTTTTCATCAATAATGTTTCAACCCAGTTTACCAACCATGCACATTTTTTATCAGTAGAACTGATTTTATAAAGCATATTAGATGTAGGAATTATTGATCCCTCTTTTACTGCTTCAATTTTTAATGGTAATTTTCCACCATGTTTTGTTAAGATATGTCTCCAACCGGCATCATTGAATACATTATCAATTCCGAAGTGTTGATTATAAAACTCAACTGCTTCTTTAATTTTTTCTTCTGTTACTTGAACACCACCTAAATATGATTTCAAATAATATTGCATTCCGAAAAATACAGTGAAATAAAACTCTCCACCTCGAGATTCACCGTAACTTTCCATATATTCAAGATCATCTGGCAACATCGCATGGTGAGATGCTTTATAACTGTCTGTTGCCAACATAATATTCCAAAATTCTGTAAATAACATTTTTAAAAATTTTAGTTTTTATTTCTTTTTACATTTATACAAATAAAAAAGGAAGTTTAAAAAACTTCCTTCTATATTTTTATTTTTTTTGAATTATTTATTTTGCGTCATATTTTGACATCAACGCTAATAGCTCTAATTCTTCACGTTTTTCTTTAGATACTAATTTATCTAAACGTGCTTCATCTTCTGCTAAATCAGCTTTTATTTGTTTAATTTATCGTAACCATATTTTGTTCTTACATGGTCAGAAATTTTAATTGCTTCACCTTCCTGATTAATTCTAACAAATACACCTTTTGCAACTATTGCTAATGTTTCTTTTTCTGTTTCTACTGAATATTTACGAATTTCAACATTTAATTTAATTGATGTTGTTCCAATTGTTTCAATACCAATATAACATTTAAATATTTGGTCTGGAAAAACCGGAGAAATAAATTCAGTATCTAATTTTTTTGTTACAACCCATGGTGTATCACATACTTCTGCAACAAATACTGCACATGCTGAATCCAATTCAGACATTAAAAATCCACCGAACATACGTCCATGTATACCTACCTGGTATGCTTTACAAAAATCGCTGCTTCTAAGGATTAATTCACCTTTTTTTAAAAGGTCAATATTAAATTCATTTTGTGTCATTTTCTTTTATTTTGCTAATATATAATCAATTGATTTTTTACTTCTATCATTTTTTAAATATTATTTTCAATCATTATTGAACTATCTGGGGTAGTGATAGTTATTCTGTTTTGTTTAAATTTATCTAAAAATATGTTTGCTAATTCAATAGCTCTATTTTTAATTTCAATATCTGTACGTACAAATCTAGGATATTTGATATAACCAATTATAACTCCTGGCTCATTACCACCTGTGTAAATAAATTCAGTATGTGTTACGGTTACACAATCACCATTTTTTACATATTCTTGACAAATTTCTTTTACTTCATCAATAGTATGTACAATGTCTGTATATCCTTCTCTTAAACCTACCCAGATTTGCACATTATAATTTGGTACTACATTCATATTAATCTTCTAAAAAAGTGTGATATAACTCATGTGTATAACCCAAACGGATTAATTCATCAATATCTTTGGCATCAATAAGTTCACGTAAATATGTAGATGAGGTAGATGTTGCTTGTTTATCCATGTAAACAAGATTATTTAAACGTGAATCAACTTTAACTTTAATGTCTGCACGATTAAACCATAAGAATGTACAACTATTCCATTTTGTATTAAACGCATTAATTGATGCATTATTAGGTTTTTCATAAACTTCTTCATCCATTAAAAAACGTTTAACAATATCACCACCTAAAACATAATATAAATTACGATTTTTAAAATCATTGTTATGTATTAACGTGGTATATGAGTAATGATAAAGTCCTTTTGTATCTACAATAACATCATAACCCAACTTATTCAACAATTGAATACGTTTGTATAGATTATGCACATTAATTGTTTTATATTTATCTCTATTCTCGATAGAAATACAAAACACAGGTGTTGTATTTTCGTACTTTGAACTACAGATTTCAATCAAAGAAATATGGTCCTTATGTACTGGATTAAAAGATCCTTTAAATATAATTAAGTCTTTAGCTCGGCGTAAAAAATCGTTAATACGTTCTACTTTACCTTCTTTATTAAAAACTACTGTTGTATTATGGTATTGATGTCTACTTAATTTACTGTTAATGAAACAGTTAATAACAGCTTCTGGTAATTGTTTTAAATTTACATCTAAAATAATATCAATATAACCATTTGTCAATTTAGATAAATCACCGTTTGCTGCGATAATATCTAATCCAATTTTAGCAATAACATCTAATTGTGTTTTTCTTGATTGATGTTGATTAATGGTATAATGGTAGTAATATGTAACATCTTTATTTTTATAACCAAACCAGCCATGACTTACAACATTTTTATCATTTGCAATCTGAACTGTATTTGTTAAAATAAAATTTGTATTAATTACATCATTATGATGAATGATGAAGTTTTGACAAACTTCTGGAGAAACAGCTCTTACTACATTATGGTTGTATAGTTTAATATTGTAATCCCAGTTATTTGGAGATTGTGCATAATAAACAATTTTTGAAGCAGTATTTGGTTGTTTACATAATTCATTGTATACTGGCATTCCAGCACCAACTTCAATTAGAATTCCAAGAGAACCGTTTTCTTTAATTGTATTTATTTTATTATCAGTAAAACTATACATTATGATTTAATTAATTCAGATGTAACTTCAGGTGCAGTGTCTTGTGTAATTTTTGCATTTCTTTTTGCTTGATTCTCTTTTCTTTTATTACGAATCATAGAAATTGCAGCGATTTTAATATCATCAGAATAAACAAGACGTACAAATACGAAATGTGTAAATAATGATAATAAACCAAAAAATAATACACCAACTGCTGATAATAACGTACACACAAGCAAAATCATAAATCTGTCTTCTGTATGACTATCTACTGACATTTGTAGATGTGTTGGTGCAAGACCACGCATAAATATTAAATACGTTACCCAAAATGACGCACTTAGGAAAAAACCTGTAATTGCTAACTTCATTGTTTTCATATTTTAAATTTTACACAATTATAGTAATTATTTTTTTGAAATAAAAATGGGACACATATGATATAAATAAAAAATATTAATAATAAAATAAAAAAATACTATATACATTTTAAATAACCAAACAAAATAATATAGTTGCTGTATAATTAATGTGTAGAAATACATAAATTTAAAGCAATTATAAGGAATAAAAAGTATTAAAATTTTTCTATGGCTAAGAAAAGCATTGAAGACATTTATAAAAAATTAACACAAGAAGAACACGTACTAGCAAGACCAGATACATATGTAGGTTCAACATTAGTTCAAGATAAAACAATGTGGTCTGTAAATAATACAGATTTTGAATCATCAAAAGATATACGTGTAAAGAAAAACGAATTAAAATACGCACCTGCATTCTTAAAATTATTTGATGAAATTTTAACAAATGCGTCTGACCACGTACAAAGAGGTGGAGGTGTAAAAACAATCAAAGTAAATATAACAAAAGACTGGAATATTTCAGTTTGGAACGATGGTGATGGAATTCCAGTACAAATTCATAAAGAACATAATGTTTATGTGCCAGAATTAATATTTGGACACTTATTAACAGGTTCAAATTATGACGATACTGAAGAACGTTATGGTGCCGGTAGAAATGGTTTAGGGTCTAAATTAGTTTCATTATTTTCAACCAAATTTGTTATTGATTGTGCAGATGGTAAAAAATCATACTATCAAGAATTTCAAAATAATTTAAGTGTTAAAACAACACCCGAAATTAAAGCATCTAAAAAATCATATACTTGTATAACTTATATTCCTGATTTTTCAAGAGTTCCAATTGATGGACACGATAGTCATATCATGAGTTTATGTATTAAACGTGTATTAGATATTGCTGTTTATAATCCAGATATTAAAGTTTATTTCAATGATAAATTAATTGAAATAAACAATATGAAAGACTGGTGTAAATTACATTTACCAGAAGATTCAGAATTATTTTTAGAAGAAATTAATGATAAGTGGTCTATTGGTTTAGCACAGTCTACAACAGATTCATTTGAACATTGTTCTATTGTCAATGGTAATACAACATGGCAAGGTGGAACACATGTTGATTTTATCATGAATCAAATTGTTAAAAGATTAATTGAGGATCTAACTAAAGGAAACAAAGGTATTAAAATTAAACCCGTTGACATTAAAAATAAGTTTCATTTATTCTTAGTATGTAAAATTCCTAATCCAACATTTGATACACAAACAAAAGAAAACTTAACTATCAAAATTACAGATAAAGTTGAATTATCTGATAAGTTATACAAACAATTGGTTAAATCTGAAATTATTCAATCTATCTTAGAATGGGTTCAATTACGTGAACAAGCTGAGTTAAATAAATTGAATAAAAAATCAGCAGGTAAAACTATTCGTGTTGATAAATTAATTGATGCACACCAAGCTGGAACTGTTAATGGATATAAAGCAGCATTATGTATTGCGGAGGGTGATTCTGCGAGAGGAACTGTATTAACTGGTTTAAGTGAAGTTGGACGTGATTATTGGGGAGTTTTTCCAATTAAAGGGAGACCATTAAATGTTCGTGATGTACCAGTTTCTAAAATTATCAATAATGATGAGATAGCAAATATTATAAAAATTATTGGATTAGTTCCTGGTAAAAAATATACAGATTTAAAAGAATTACGTTACGGTAAAATTGTATTCTTTACAGATGCTGACCACTTTGGTATTTCAATTAAAGGTTTATTGATTAATTTTATTCATAAAATGTGGCCTGAATTATTAAATTTAGGTTTTTGTTATGAGTTTATTACACCAATTGTAAAAGCAACAAAAGGTAAAACTATAAAAGAGTATTACGATATTGAAAAATACAAACTTGATAAAGAAAATAATAAGTTAGATGGTTTTAATATTAAGTATTATAAAGGACTAGGTACGATTACAGCACCTGAAATTAAAGATATGTTTAAGAATATATCAAAACATTTAATTGCGTTTAAATACAACGAAACACGCGATAGTGATAAGATTGATATGATCTTTAATAATAAACGCGCAAATGAACGTAAAAATTGGATGACAAATTATAAAGGTGAAATTTTACCTGATAAATTTGGTAAACCTAATAACATCAATGAATTCATTGATAACGAGTTTATTCAATTCAGTAATTACGATAACATTATTTCAATTCCAAATATGATTGATGGTTTAAAACCATCTCAACGTAAAATTATGTTTGGTGCATTTAAACGTAATTTGAAAGATGAAATAAAAGTTGCACAGTTTGGAGGTTATATTGCAGAGCATACACATTATGCACACGGTGAA
>ENA-UOUJ01000983-UOUJ01000983.1-activated-sludge-metagenome-genome-assembly--contig:-NODE-983-length-16269-cov-5.920686_pt1 | contig 16269 bp, 10 predicted proteins | sample MGYA00249839_ERZ747224 | MGnify/ENA primary metagenome ERZ747224 (study PRJEB28782, sample SAMN03220277) | activated sludge metagenome | biome: wastewater; feature: sewage sludge; material...
GACCAGAGGCCGAACTGGGCGACGCCGTCGACGGTTTCCTCGGTGCCGAGCTCGGCCAGGCGGTAGAAGCTCTTGCGGTCGATCAGCGCCTCGAGGCCGCGGCGGACCATGACGTAGGGGGAGGGCTCGCCGGTCGCCGGGTCGCGCTCGACGCGGATGGGGTGGTCGGGGCCGGCGGTCACGCTGTCCTCGACCTGGGTGAGGAAGGTGAGGAGCTGCGCCCGGCCCTCGCCCTCGGCGGTGAAGTCGACGGCGACGAAGGGGGCGTCGTCGACGGTGATGCCGACCTTCTCGACCGGGGTGACGAGGTAGAAGCGGCCCTCCTCGCGCTTCAGGATCGAGGAGAAGAGCCGCACCAGCGCGGGCCGGCCGATCGGGGTGCCGAGGTAGAACCAGGTGCCGTCCCGCGCGATCCGCATGTCGAGGTCGCCGCAGAAGGGCGGGTTCCAGAGGTGGACCGGCGGCGGCCCCTTGCGGCTCGCGGCGCGCGCGGCAGAGGCGAGGGTGTCGGCGGCGGGCGCGGGAGCGGACTCGGGAGCGGACTCGGGCATGGGCTGTCCTCCGGGGCTTCGCTCGAAGGTAGCGGCGGGCAGGCGGGGCGGCAACTCGCCGCCATGGGAGGGGTCTCGCTGCCCGCGGCCGGGGCGGCCCGCCGGGACTGTCGGGATTGTGACGAGGAATGCCCATTGTCGCGCGGGCGGGGCGGGTTATGCTCGTCTGCGATTGCAGGCGCGGCGGGTGGCGCTGCGGGATCTCCAAGGGGCATGCGATGATCGACACCGAGGACCTGATGCCCGAGATCGAGGCCACGGGCGAGCGGCTGGTGGCGGCGCGGCAGATGATCGCGCGGCGGATCATCGGGCAGGAGGCGGCGGTCGAGCAGACGCTGATCGCCATCCTCTGCGGCGGGCACGGGCTGCTGGTCGGCGCGCCGGGGCTGGCGAAGACGCGGCTGGTCGAGACGCTCGGCACGGTGCTCGGGCTGGTGGCGCACCGGGTGCAGTTCACCCCGGACCTGATGCCGGCCGACATCCTGGGCGCCGAGGTGCTGGAGACGGGCGCCGACGGGAGCCGGGCCTTCCGCTTCATCGACGGGCCGATCTTCTGCCAGCTGCTGATGGCCGACGAGATCAACCGGGCGAGCCCGCGGACGCAGTCGGCGCTGCTGCAGGCGATGCAGGAGAAGGAGGTGTCGGTGGCCGGGCAGCGGCGCATCCTGCCGAAGCCCTTCCATGTGCTTGCGACGCAGAACCCGATCGAGCAGGAGGGGACCTATCCCCTGCCCGAGGCGCAGCTCGACCGGTTCCTGCTGCAGATCGACGTCGACTATCCCGACCGGGCCTCGGAGCGGGAGATCATCCTGGCGACGACCGGCGTCGAGGAGGCGGTCGCCGAGCCCGTCTTCGACGCGGCGAGCCTGATGGCGGCGCAGGTGCTGATCCGGCGGCTGCCGGTGGGCGAGCAGGTGGTGGAGCGCATCCTCGACCTGGTGCGGGCGGCGCGGCCGGGGACGGCGGAGGCGCATCCGGCGGTGCGCGAGGCGGTGAGCTGGGGGCCGGGGCCGCGGGCGGGGCAGGCCCTGATGCTGGCGATCCGGGCGCGGGCGGGGCTGGACGACGTGGCGGCGCTGGCGCATCCGGTGCTCGTCCACCGCATGGCGCTCGGCTTCGCGGCGCGCGCCGAGGGGCAGACGCTCGGCGGGCTGATCGAGCGGCTGGTCGGCGACGTGACCGGCCTGGAGGCTGCCGCGTGATCGAGCCCCGGCCTCCGCGCGGCAGGGACAAGCCGCAGGGGCCGGTCGGGCTGCGGCGGGATGCCGAGAAGGTCGCCGGCGCGCTGCCGCCGCTGCTGGCGCAGGCGGAGATGCTGGCGGCGACGGTGGCGATGGGCTTCCACGGGCGGCGGCGGGCCGGGCAGGGGGAGAATTTCTGGCAGTACCGGCAGGCGGTGCCGGGGGACCCGCGCTCGGCGGTGGACTGGCGGCGGTCGGGCAAGTCGGACCAGCAGTTCATCCGCGAGATGGAGTGGGAGGCGGCGCAGACCGTCTCGATCTGGGTCGACGACGCGCAGTCGATGGACTACCGCGGGGCGGAGCATTCGCGCGCCCGCTCGAAGAACGAGCGGGCGGCGCTGCTGGCGCTGGCGCTGGCGGTGCTGCTGGTGAAGGCGGGGGAGCGGGTGGCGCTGATGGGGACGGATGCGGGCCAGCCGCGGGCCGGGCGGACGCAGCTAAACCGGATGGCGCTGGCGCTCGGGACCGAGTGGGGCGACGGGGCGGCGCGGCCGGACTACGGGCTGCCGCCGGGGGACAGGATGGCGCGCGGCGGGCGGGCGGTCTTCTTCTCGGACTTTCTCGGCGACATCGACGCGATGACCCCGGTGCTGGCGCATGCGGCGGACCAGGGGGTCAGGGGCTGCTTCGTGCAGGTGCTCGACGAGAGCGAGGAGGAGTTCCCCTTCGACGGGCGGATGATCTTCGAGAGCATGGGGCGCTCGACCGAGTTCGAGACGCAGCGGGCGCGGGCGCTGCGCGAGGCCTATCGCGGGCGGCTCGAGGAGCGGCGGGAGCGGATCAGGGCGCTGGCGCGGCACCTCGGCTGGCGGTGGTACTTCCATCATACCAGCGAGCCGCCGCGGCCGGCGCTGCTCTGGCTCTACATGGCGGTCGGCGAGCGGGCGTGAGATGATCGGCTCGGTCGCCTTCCTGTCGCCGTGGCTCCTGCTCGGGTTCGCCGCGCTGCCGGTGCTCTGGTGGCTCCTGCGCGCGGTGCCGCCGGCGCCGGGGCGGCGGGCCTTCCCGGGGGTGCGGCTGCTGCTCGGGCTGCGCGACCCGGAGAAGATGCCGGAGCGGACGCCCTGGTGGCTGCTGCTGCTGCGGATGCTGGCGCTGGCGGCGGCGATCCTCGCCTTCGCCGGGCCGGTGCTCAATCCGCGGCCGGCGGGGACGGGCGATCCGCTGCTGGTGCTGCTCGACGGCGGCTGGGGGGATGCGCCGGACTGGAATCGGCGGATGGACCGGGCGGCGGCGGCGCTCGACGAGGCGGCGCGGAACGGGCGGCAGGCGGCGGTGGTGACGATGGGAGCGGAGCCGATCGCCGGCGAGGCGGTGCCCTGGCGGACCGGGGCCGAGTGGCGCGAGCGGCTGGCCGGGCTCGCGCCGGCGGCCTGGGCGCCGCACCGGGCGGCCTGGGCCGGGTGGGTCGCGGCGCAGGAGGGGGCGTTCGAGACGCTGTGGCTCGGCGACGGGATCGGGCATGGCGGCGAGGCGGAGCTGGCGCGCGCGCTGCTCGGCCACGGGCCGGTGACGCTAGTCGGGCCGCCCCTGGCCGCGCTGGCGCTGACCCCGCCGCGGCTCGAGGGCGGGGAGTTCCGGGTCGAGGTGCTGCGGGCCGGGGGCGGCGCGGCGCGGCCGGTGGGCGTGATGGCGATGGGGCCGGATCCGAACGGGATCGAGCGGGTGCTTGGCGCGGCGACCGGCGAGATCGGCGCCGGGGAGGCGGTGCTCGATCTGGCGATGGATCTGCCGGTGGAGCTGCGGAACCGGGTGGCGCGGGTGCAGCTGGCCGAGGGGCGCTCGGCGGCGGGCGTGGTGCTGGCCGACGACTCGGTGCGCCGGCGCAAGGTGGGGCTGATGTCGGGCCGGGCGGGGGGCGAGGAGCAGGACCTGAACGATCCGCTGCACTATCTCAGGAAGGCACTCGAGCCCTTCGCCGAGGTGATCGAGGCGCCGCTCGGGGAGATGCTGAACGCGGGCCCGGACGTCCTCGTCCTCGCCGACGTGGGGACGCTCGGGGAGGCGGAGCGGGCGGCGCTCATCCCGTGGGTGGAGAAGGGAGGGCTTCTCGTCCGCTTCGCCGGGCCGCGGCTGGCGCAGTCCGGCGTCGGGCAGCTCGAGGAGGATCCGCTGTTGCCGGTGCGGCTGCGCGCCGGCGGGCGGTCGATCGGCGGGGCGATGTCCTGGGGGGCGCCGCGGCGGCTGCGGCCGTTCCCGGAGAGCGGGCCTTTCGCCGGGCTGGAGGTGCCGCGGGACGTCGATATCTCGAGCCAGGTGATGGCGCAGCCGGACCCGGACCTGCCGGAGCGGGTGCTGGCGAGCCTCGAGGACGGGACGCCGCTGGTCACCGGGCGGAGCCTCGGGGACGGGCGGGTGGTGCTCTTCCACGTTACGGCGAACGCGGACTGGTCGAGCCTGCCGCTCTCGGGGCTCTTCGTCGAGATGCTGGAGCGGCTGACGCAGAGCGCGGGCGGGCTGGCGGCGGCGCCGGAGACGCTGGCGGGCGCGGTCTGGACGCCGCTGCAGGTGCTCGACGGCTACGGCGGGCTGGCGCCGCCGAGTCTTGTCGCCGGCGTGCCGGGCGAGCGGCTCGCCGAGGCGCGGCCGTCGCCGGAGACGCCGCCGGGGATCTATGCCGCGGGCGAGCGGCGGGTGGCGCTGAACGTGATGCGGGCAGGCGACCGGCTGGCCGCGCGCGCCGCGCTGCCCGAGGGGCTGCGGGTCGAGGCGCGGGACCTGCCGCGGGAGGTCCGGCTCGGGCCGTGGCTGCTGGGGGTCGCGCTGGTGCTGCTGGCGGTCGACGTGCTGGCGACGCTTTTCGTCTCGGGGCGGCTCGGGCGCGGGCTGCGGCGGGCGGCGCGGGCCGCGGGGGTGGCGCTTGTCGTCGGCGGGACCGTGCTCGGCGCGGGGCGGGCGGAGGCGCAGCAATCGGATGCCGACGTGCTCTATGCCGCCAACCGGACGGTGCTCGCCTATGTCGAGACCGGTAATCCGCGGGTGGACGCGGTGAGCGCGGCGGGGCTGAGGGGGCTGAGCCAGGCGCTCTTCGAGCGCACGGCGATCGAGCCGGCCGATCCGGTGGCGGTCGACATCGAGATGGACGACATCTCGCTCTATCCCTTCCTCTACTGGCCGGTCACCGAGGGGCAGGCGGAGCCGTCCGACGCGGCGGTGGTCAGGATCAACGACTTCCTGCGCTTCGGCGGCATGATCCTCTTCGACACCAAGGACGCCGACCTCGCCGGCGCGGCGGGGGCCACGACGCCGAACGCCCGGGCGCTGCAGCGGATCGCGGCGCGGCTCGACGTGCCGCCGCTCGAACCGGTGCCGCACGACCATGTGCTGACGCGCTCCTTCTATCTCCTGCAGGACTTCCCCGGGCGCTGGAACGGCGCGCCGGTCTGGCTCGAGGCCTCGCCGGCCCCGGAGGAGGTCGAGGGGCTGCCGTTCCGCAACCTCAACGACGGGGTGACGCCGGTGGTGATCGGCGGCAACGACTGGGCTGCGGCCTGGGCGGTGCAGGAGAGCGGCCAGCCGATGTTCCCGGTCGGCCGCGGCATCGCCGGCGAGCGGCAGCGCGAGATGGCGCTGAGGTTCGGGATCAACCTCATCATGTATGTCATGACGGGAAACTACAAATCCGACCAGGTGCATGTGCCGGCGCTGCTCGATCGGCTGGGGCAGTAGATGCAGGCGGTGACCTTCTCGCCGGTGCTGCCGCTGCCGCTCATCGCGGTGCTCGCGGCGGTGGCGCTGGTCGGGGTGGGGCTGGCGCTCTGGCGCGGGCTGACCGGCTGGTGGCTGCGCGGGCTGGCGGCGCTGGTGCTGCTCGCGGCGCTGGCCGGACCGTCGCTCCGGCGCGAGGACCGGACGCCGGTCGCCAATATCGCCGTGGTGGTGGTGGACGACAGCGCGTCGAACCGCATCGACGGGCGGGACGCGCAGGTGGCCGAGGCGCTCGCGGAGCTGGAGGCGCGGCTCGACCGGCTGGGCGAGGGCGGCGGGCTCGAGGTGCATACCGTGCATGTCGCGGACCGGGGCGAGGACGGGACGCTGCTCCTGACCGCGCTGGCCGAGGCGACGGCCGAGCTGCCGGCCGACCGTATCGCCGGGGCGATCCTCGTCACCGACGGGCAGGTGCACGACCCGGACGCGGTGGCGGGCTTTCCGGCGCCGGTTCAGGTGCTGCTGACCGGGAGCGCGGCGGACTGGGACCGGCATGTGGTGGTCGAGACGGCGCCCGCCTTCGCGATCGTCGACGAGGCGGTGAGCCTGGTGCTGCGGGTCGAGGACCTCGGAGCGGCGCCGGGGGGCGGCGGCTTCGCGCCGATCGCGATCTCGCTCGACGGGACCGAGCCGGTGCGTTTCGACGTGCCGCTGAACCGGAGCGTGACGCTGCCCGTCACCCTGCGCCGGGGCGGCGTGAACGTGCTGCAGATCTCGACGCCGGCGGTGGCGGGGGAGCTGACCGACCGCAACAACCAGGCGATCGTCTCGATCAACGGGGTGCGCGACCGGCTGCGGGTGCTGCTGGTCTCGGGCGAGCCCTATCCGGGCGAGCGGACCTGGCGCAACCTGCTGAAGTCGGACTCGGGGGTCGACCTGGTGCATTTCACCATCCTCCGGCCGCCGGAGAAGCAGGACTTCGTGCCGGTCTTCGAGCTCTCGCTGATCGCCTTCCCGACGCAGGAGCTCTTCATGGAGAAGGTCGACGAGTTCGACCTGATCATCTTCGATCGCTACAAGCGGCGCGGCATCCTGCCCAACACCTACTTCGAGAACATCGCCCGCTACGTGCGCGACGGGGGGGCGCTGCTGGTGGCGTCGGGCGAGGATCTGGCCGGGGCGGAGAGCCTGTTCCGCTCGCCGCTCCGGGAGATCCTGCCGGTCGCGCCGACCGGGCGGGTGATCGAGGAGGGGTTCGTGCCGGGGATATCGCAGGTCGGCCATCGGCATCCGGTGACGGCGGGGCTCGAGGAGCATGCCCCCCGGCCGGTGGCGGCGGACGGGACGCCGGGCTGGGGGCGCTGGTTCCGCATGGTCGAGGTCGAGCCCGAGGGCGGCGAGGCGCTGATGACCGGGCCGGAGGGGCGGCCGCTCCTGGTGCTGGCGCGCGAGGGGGAGGGGCGGATCGCCGTGCTCGGGTCGGACCAGGCCTGGCTCTGGAGCCGCGGCTACGAGGGCGGCGGGCCGCAGCTCGAGCTGCTGCGGCGGCTCGCGCACTGGCTGATGCAGGAGCCCGAGCTGGAGGAGGAGGTGCTGCGCGGCACGAGCGACGCGGGCGGCGTGCTGATCGAGCGGCGGACGCTCGCGGACGGCGTGCCGCCGGTGACGGCAACGAGCCCGTCGGGCGCGGTCTCGGAGCTGGCGCTGACCGAGGTGTCGCCGGGCCGCTGGCAGGGGCGGATCGAGGCGGCGGAGAACGGGGTCTGGCGGCTGGCGAACGGCGACCGCAGCGCGGTGGCCGTGGTCGGCCCCTCGGCGCCGAAGGAGTTCGCCGACCCGGTCTCGACCGGCGACGTGCTCGGCCCGCTGGCCGCCGCGACGAGCGGGGGGGTGAAGCGGCTGGAGGAGGGGATGCCCGACCTGCGCCTGGTACGCGAGGGGCGCGTGGCGGCGGGGCGGGGGTGGATCGGGCTGGCCGACCGCGAGGCCTATCAGCTGCGCGACATCCGCCAGGTCGACCTGGCGCCGGGCTGGCTCAGCCTGCTGCTGGCGGCGGGGCTCGCCTTCGCGGCCTGGCGCGTCGAGGGGCGCTGACCGGCGGGCCGCCGGGGCGTCGCGCGGGGTCGTCGCGCGCGAGGCCGTGCCTGACGCGTTGGGAGATGGCTATTCCTCGACCGGCGACCAGCCGTCGCCGGGATCGAAGCTGTCGATGGCGGCGGCGACGGAGAGGGTGTCCTCGCCGAGGTCCGCCTCGTAGACGATGCCGGCCTCGCCGACCATGAAGCTCATCACGCCGGTCTGGCCGTAGTCGGCGGGGAAGGCGACGAGCGCGTGGCCGGCGACCATCTGGCCGTTGACCATATAGTCGAGCGCGCCGCCGGGGGCGTGCGGCCCCTGCTTCGTCAGTATGTGGAAATAGTAGCCGAGGTAGGGCTCGGGCTCGACGTCGGTGCCGTCGATGCTGTAGCCGTCGGCCGCGGCGCGGGCCATGAAGTCGCCGATCGGGCTCTCGGGCTGGCCGGGCTCGGAGGGCCAGTAGAGCCCGTCGTGGGTGCCGGCGGTGGAGAGGATCGCCGCGGCGAAGCTCGGCAGGCCGTTGCCGTCGGGGTCCGCGCTGCGGTAGGCGGCCTGGGCGCGCACGTAGCCGTGCAGGAGGTCGATGACGTCGAGCTCGTTCTGGCCGATGCGGCGGAGCAGCACCTCGTCGCGGGCGGCGGCGGCGTCGAACCGCCATGCGCCGTCCGCCTCGGCGATCTCGACCGGGAAGGGCCACTGGGCGCGGCCGATGTAGAGGGTGGCGCGCTCGCCCTCCTCGCCGGGGGCGACGGCGATGCGGTGCAGCTCCTCGTAGCTGGCGAGGAACTGCCGCCAGTCCTCGCGGTCGGCGGGGTCGTCGCCGGAGAAGATCACGTCCGCGTTCTCGGGGCCGAAGACGGCGAGGAGCGCGTCGGGGTCCTTGGCCCTGAGTGCCGCGATGACCGCCTCGGCCGCGGCGTCGGGGGTCGGGAAGGACTGCGGCTCGGCCTCGGCCGCCAGCGGAGCGGCGGAGACGAGCAGGACCGCGGCGAGCGCGGCCCGGCAGGAGTTCGGCAGGTCCAACGTCATCGCCACATCCTCTCTCTAGCGCCTGCGGTGCCCGCCGTCGCGGCTGTGGGCGCCGCGGGCCTTGGCGGCCTTGGCATGGCCGCCGCCGCCGTGCTGCTTGAACGCCGAGGCCTTGGCCGGCGCCTTCTTCGGCGGCTTGTGGGCGGCCTTCGCCCGGCTGACCGCCTGCGGGTGCTTCTTGGCCGCCTTGGCGGCCTTGGCCTTGTTCTTGCTGAGGTCGCCCCGATCGAGCGCGGCCTTGGTCTTCTTGGCGTCGATCTTCTTCGGGGTGAGCGCGCTGTCCCTGGGCTTCGCCGGCAGGTCCTTGCGCTCGCCGAGCTTGGCGCCGATCTCCTGGCGCGAGGCGCCCTTGCCGTCGCCGCGGGCCGCGGCCTTGTCCCTGACCTTCGCCGCGTCGACCCCGCCGCCCTTGGCCTTGCGCTCGGCGAGCCGCTCGCGCGCCTGCGCCTGCTGCTCGGGCGAGGGCTTCCAGGTGCCGGGGCGGTCGCCGGTGCGCTCGGCGACGCGGTTGCGGACCTCGTCGCGATTGCTGCCGGCGATCACGTTGGTGCGGTCGCGGTCGATGGTGACGTCGCCGTTGATGTCGATGTCGCGGTTGGGGCGGAGGTCGCCCTCGTCCCAGTCGATATGCGCCGGCCCGTGCCAGTAGTCGTCCCAGTCGTCATCGTCGTCGAAGATCTCGTCCACGAGGAGGGCGCTGCCGAAGGCGATGGCGCCGGTGGCGAGGAGGTTGGGGCCGCCGGAGTCGATGACCGCCGGCTGGGTGTAGGGCGTGGTGTAGGCGGTGGTGGCGTCGTACTGCGGGACGTAGACGACGTCGGGCTCGGCCGGGACGATCGAGATGCTGTCGCCGGTCTCCTCGACCACCTGGGCGTCGTTGGTGGCGAGGTTGCCGACCGCGGCGGCGCGCGCCCGCTGGCGCTGGACCGCGTCGAGCACGTCGTCGGGCTGCGCCAGGATGGCGTCGCCGAGCTGCTCGGTCCAGTCGATGTCGGTCGCCATCGTCGTGACCACGCTCGGGAAGCCGCCGGCGAGGACCTGCACGCTCGGGTCCCAGTCCTCCGTCTCGGCCCTGGCGGCGCGGTCCTTGGGGGAGAGATCCGGCTCGGCGGCGAGGAAGCGGTCGGCCTTGATGATGTCGAGGGGGTAGGTCGAGGCGACGAGCACCTGGGTCAGGAGCGAATCGGGGTAGAGCGCGACCGGCGCGACGAGCGTGTCGAGCTCGTCGTCGCCGAGGAGTCCCTCGTCCTCGGCCGCCGCGGCGGCCGTCTCCGCGGTGACGACGGCGTCGGGGGCATCGGCGGCGGCGTCCTGCGCCCTGAGGGTGGCAGGGGCGGCGGCGATGGCGAGCGCGAGCGCGCCGACCAGAGCCCTGTTTCGCATGGCCTCCTCCCCCGAGCCCCGACGGGGGCCCTTTCCGCTTTCCGCCCGATCATAGACCGGCGCCGGGCCGGCGCCAGAAGCTGGCTCAACGGGGGCCGATGGTGCCGCCGAGCTCGTCGGCGATGTGCTGCTCGATGATCGCCTCGAACGAGGGGTCGGCCTCGAAGCCGAGGGCGAGGGCGCGGGCGGGGTCGAAGTTCTCCGGCCAGCCGGCGACGATGCGGGCGATCGTCTCGTCGGGCTCGCGGCGAATCAGCGCCGCCGCCGCGTCGCCGGCGACGCGGCGGAGCGCCTCGATCTGCTCGCCGACCGTGGCGGAGAGGCCGGGCATGGTGAGGCAGCGGCGGGCGCCGAGCGGGCCCGTGTCCATGGTCATGGCGTGGCGGAGGAAGCCCACGGCCGCGCGCGGGCTGGCGTGCCAGTGGCGGACGTCCTCGCTGACCGGGAGGACGGCTTCGCGGCCGGCGAGGGGCTCGCGCAGGATGTTGGAGAAGAAGCCGGAGGCGGCCTTGTTGGGAGCGCCGGGGCGGATGCAGATGGTGGGCAGGCGGATGCCGACGCCGTCGAGGAAGCCGCGGCGGGAATAGTCGTTGAGCAGGAGCTCGCCCATCGCCTTCTGGGTGCCGTAGCTGGTCAGCGGCTGGGAGAAGAAGGTGTCGCCGATCGCATCGGGGAAGGGGGCGCCGAAGACGGCGATCGACGAGGTGAAGACGACGCGCGGGCGGTAGTCGGGCTGGGCGCGGATCGCCTCGAAGAGGTTGCGGGTGCCGTCGAAGTTGACCCGGTAGCCCTTCTCGAAGTTCGCCTCGGCCTCGCCGGAGACGATGGCGGCGAGGTGGAAGATGACGTCGGGGCGGGTGGCGACCTCGGCCGCGACCGCCGCGGCGTCGGCGAGGTCGAGCGTGCCGCTGGTGGCGGGGATGCCGCCGGCCGGCGGCTCGGGCGCCACGACGTCGACGAGGGCGAGGCCGGTGATCCCGGCCGGGTCGGCCGCGAGCGAGGCGGCGAGCTTCGCGCCGACCATGCCGGCCGCGCCGATGATGAGTGCCTGCATGACAGACTCCCTCCCTTGCTGTCGGGATTGGCTAGCACGGACGGGCGAGGGGAGCCAGAAGCGGCCGATGGGTCGCGGCGGGGGCAGGTGGGCGGGGCGGAGCCGGCTTGCCGGCGTCCCGTGGTCCGAGGCGGGGCTTGCGACGAGATGAACCGTCGGCCGCGCCCCGTGACGCATTAACGCACCTTGCCATGCGGTTAACGGCAAGAGGAATGTCTTTTCATTACAGCAGGTTGGTAGAAGCCCGCACTGTGCGGGCCGCTTGCGCCGCGCGCCTCGGCGCGGGCACTGGGGCTCGTTCGGAGGCGCGGGGCGGCCCGCGGGACTTGTCTCGTCGGGGTGTGCTTGCTAGTCGGGGAGCGACGGATCGGGGAAGGGCGCGATGGCGCGGCAGACGATCGCGGCGGAGCGCGCCAAGGCGCGGACGGTTGGCCCCCTGCGCGGCCTGTGGCCGTTCGTGCGGCCTTATCGCCGGCTGCTCTGGGGGGCGCTCGCGGCGCTGACCGCGACGGCCGGGCTCTCGCTCAGCCTGCCGCTGGCGGTGCGGCGGGTCATCGACAACTTCTTCGCTGAGTCGCTTCGCCTCGTCGACGCCTACTTCCTCGCCGCGCTCGGGATCGCGGCGCTGCTCGCCGTTGGAACGGCGCTGCGCTACTATCTCGTCACCCGGCTCGGCGAGCGGGTGATCGCCGACATCCGCCGGGCGATCTACGACCGGGTGATCGGCATGAGCCCGGGCTTCTACGAACGGATCATGACCGGCGAGGTGCTCTCGCGGCTGACCACCGACACGACGCTCGTCCTCTCGGTGATCGGCTCCTCGGTTTCGGTGGCGCTGCGCAACTTCCTCACGCTGGTCGGGGGGCTGGCGCTCCTCCTCTGGACCAGCCCCAAGCTCTCCGCCCTCGTCCTCGTCGGCGTGCCGCTCGTCGTCGTCCCGATCCTCACCCTCGGCCGGCGGCTGCGCCGCCTCTCGCGCGAGAACCAGGACCGGATCGCCGCCTCGAGCGCGGAAGCCTCGGAGAGCCTGCTCGCCGCGCAGACGGTGCAGGCCTATACCCACGAGGCGGCGAGCCGGGCGAGCTTCGGCGCGCTGACCGAGGGTGCCTACGATTCCGCGCTCGCCCGCATTCGGACGCGGGCGTTCCTCACCGCGATCGTCATCTTCCTCGTCTTCGCCGCCATCGTCGCCGTGCTCTGGATCGGCGCCCGCGACGTCCGCGCCGGGGCGATGAGCCCGGGCGAGCTGGTCCAGTTCGTCATCTACGCCGTCCTCGTCGCCGGCTCGGTCGCCGCCCTCTCCGAGATCTGGGGCGAGCTGCAGCGCGCCGCCGGCGCGACCGAGCGGATGATCGAGCTCATCAACGCCGTCGATCCGATCGCCGATCCGGTGCATCCGGTGCCGCTGCCGGGGCGGGTGAAGGGGGCGATCGACTTCGAGGAGGTCACCTTCCACTATCCGGCCCGGCCCGACGCCCCGGCGCTGCACGATCTCACCCTGCGCATCCGGCCGGGCGAGACGGTGGCGCTGGTCGGACCCTCGGGCGCGGGAAAGACCACACTCTTCCAGCTCCTGCTGCGGTTCTTCGATCCGGACGCGGGGCGGGTCATGCTCGACGGCGTGGACATCCGCACCCTCGCGCGCGGCGATCTGCGGCGGCAGTTCGCGCTCGTGCCGCAGGAGCCGGTGATCTTCGCCACCTCGGCGCGCGAGAACATCCGCTTCGGCCGGCCGGAGGCCACGGACGCCGAGGTGGAGGCCGCCGCCCGGGCCGCCGCGGCGCACGAGTTCATCGACCGCTTTCCGCAGGGCTACGACACCTGGGTGGGCGAGCGCGGCGTCATGCTGTCGGGCGGCCAGCGCCAGCGGCTCGCGATCGCCCGCGCCATCCTGCGCGACGCGCCGGTCCTGCTCCTCGACGAGGCGACGAGCGCGCTCGACGCCGAGAGCGAGCGGGCGGTGCAGCAGGCGGTCGAGCGGCTGGCCGAGGAGCGCACGACCCTCGTCATCGCCCACCGCCTCGCCACCGTGAAGCGGGCGGACCGCATCATCGTCCTGCAGGACGGCCGGATCGTCGCCGAGGGCAGCCACGGCGCGCTGGTCGCCGAGGGCGGCCTCTACGCCCGCCTGGCGCGCCTTCAGTTCACCGACGGCGTGGCGTGAACCTCTCGCCACCTCGGGCGTTTGCCGGGATCAACGAAGGGAGACGACAATGGGACTCTGGGACTTCGTGAAGAACGCCGGCAAGGCGCTCGGCATCGGCGATGCCGAGGCGGCCGAGGCGCCGGCGCCCGACGCGCTGAAGAAGGAGGTCGAGGATCTCGGCCTCAAGGCGGAGGGGCTGAAGGTCACCGTCGACGGCGACACGGTCAGGGTGAGCGGCAAGGCGGCGAGCCAGGCGGAGAAGGAGAAGGTGATCCTCGCGGTCGGCAACGTCGCGGGCGTCGCCAAGGTCGAGGAGGAGATCGAGACGCCGGAGCCGGCGGCGCAGCCGGTCTTCCACACCGTGGTCAAGGGCGACACGCTCTGGAAGATCTCCGAGAAGACGCTGGGCAGCGGCGCGCGCTACAAGGAGATCTTCGAGGCAAACCGCCCGATGCTGAGCGATCCCGACAAGATCTATCCCGGGCAGGTGCTTCGCATTCCGCCGAAGTAGGCCGCCCGCGGTCCTCTCGTGTGCCTTGTGCGGCGCGGCGCGGCCCACCATTATCCTCGGGGTGGGCCTTGCATGCCCGTCGGCGCGGGGAGAGGCGGATGGTCAGGATCGCGACGCTCGCCGACAAGCTTGCGGCCGAAGCCGAGATGCCGGTCGGGAGCCGCTGGGCAGCGCGCACGCTCTACGAGCAGCTGGCGGAGACGGCCGGGCGGTTTCCGCATCGGCCGGCCATCACCTTCCAGTTGAAGTCGGGCCCCAGGGACAAGGCGGTCACGCTGGACTGGGCGGCCTTCCGCGCCGAGGTGGTGCGGGCGGCCAACCTGTTCCGGCGCCTCGGCATCGGGCCGGACGATACCGTCGCCTATCTGCTGCCGAACTGCATCGAGGCGGCGGTGTCGCTCCTCGCCGGCGCGACCGCCGGCAGGGTGCTGCCGGTCAATCCGCTGCTCGCGCCGGAGCATGTCGCCGGCATCCTGCGGGAGACCGGCGCCAAGGTGGTCGTGACCCTCGCGCCCTTCCCGCGCACCGACCTGGCGCAGAAGGTGGCCGAGGCGGTGGCGCTCGCCCCCTCGGTCGAGACGGTGCTCGAGGTGGACCTCGCCCACTATCTCGCGCCGCCGCTGCGCTGGATCGTGCCGTTCATCCGGCCGAAGCAGACGGTCACCCACCGGGCGCGCGTGCTCGGGTTCGCCGGCGCCGCGGCGGCGGAAAAGGGCGATGCGCTCGATTTCGCCGAGGCGGGCGGGGACAGGATCTGCGCCTGCTTCCACACCGGGGGCACCACCGGCCTGCCGAAGGTGGCACAGCACCGGGCGAGCGGCATCCTCTACAACGGCTGGTGCGGGAAGTACTACATCTTCACCGAGGCGGACGTGCTGCTCTGCCCGCTGCCGCTCTTCCACGTCTTCGCTGCCTATCCGATCCTCATGTCCTGCCTGATGACGGGCGCGCATCTCGTCCTGCCGACGCCGCAGGGATACCGCGGCGAAGGGGTCATGGACAATTTCTGGAAGCTGATCGCGCGCCACCGGGTCACCTTCCTCATCACCGTGCCGACTGCCGTCGCGGCGCTGATGCAGCGCAAGGTCGATGCCGACGTCTCGACGCTGCGCCTCGCCATCAGCGGCTCGGCGGCGATGCCGGTCGAGCTCTTCCACCGCTTCGAGGAGGCCACAGGCGTCCGGATCATGGAAGGCTACGGCATGACCGAGGCGACCTGCCTCGTCTCGATCAATCCTCCGGACGGCGAGCGGCGGATCGGCAGCGTCGGCTTTCCCTTTCCCTATACCGAGGTGCGCATCCTGCACTGCGCCGCCGACGGCGGCATCCTGCGGGAATGCGCAATCGACGAGGTGGGCGAGATCTGCGTGAAGAACCCGGGCGTGCGCGCCGACGTCTACACCGACCCCGCTCGCAACCAGGGCATCGTCACGCCCGACGGCTACCTGCGCACCGGCGATCTCGGCCGGGTCGACGCCGACGGCTACATCTGGATCACCGGCCGCGCCAAGGACCTGATCATCCGCGGCGGGCACAATATCGACCCGGCGCTGATCGAGGACGCCATGCTGCACCATCCGCAGGTCGCCGTCGCCGGCGCCATCGGCCAGCCGGACGCGCGCTCGGGCGAGCTGCCCGCCGTCTATGTCGAGCTGGTCGCCGGGGGCGCCGCCTCGGTCGACGAGTTGATGGCGCATGCGCTGGCGCGCATCCCCGAGCCGGCGGCGGTGCCGAAGCACCTCGAGGTCCTGCCGGAGCTGCCGAAGACGGCGGTGGGCAAGGTCTTCAAGCCCGACCTCCGGCGTCGCGCCATCGCCCGCGTCCTCGATGCCGCGCTGGCCGAGGCGGGGAGCCGCGCGCGGGTGGCGGCGGTCGTCGAGGATCGCCGCCTCGGGCTCGTCGCCGAGCTGACCGGCGGGCCCGAGGAGGAGGCGGAGGTGTCCGCGGTGCTCGGGCACTTCACGGTGCCCTGGCGGTGGAAGCGGGACGGATCGGGGGCGGTGCGGCCGTGATCCGCGGCTTCGGCATCGACGAGGGCCGGCTCCGCCCGGTGCCGGAGCCGCTTGCCGCGCCGGCGGAGGTCGTCTGGTTCGACCTCTTCGCGCCGTCCGAGGCGGAGGAGAAGGCGCTCGAGACGGCGATCGGCTTCGACGTGCCGACCCGCGACGAGATGATCGAGATCGAGGATTCCGCGCGGCTCTACGGCGACGGCGGCGTGCTCTACATGACCGCCACCATCCCGACCAAGGCCGACACCGGCCATCCGGTGCCGGTGCCGGTCACCTTCATCCTCGTGGGCGGGCGGCTCGTCACCGTGCGCTACGACGAAACGCGCGCCTTCCAGTCGTTCCCCGAGCGGGCCGAGCGGCTCGACCTCGGCTGCTCCGACGGCCGGACCGTGCTCCTCGCGCTTCTCGAGGCCATCGTCGAGCGGCTGGCCGACATCCTCGAGGCGGTCACCCGCGACGTGGAGGCGCTCTCGCGCGAGATCTTCCGCCGCGGGACCGGGCCGGAGGATCGGGCGCAGGACTATCGCGGCGTGCTGCAGGGCGTGGGGCGGCAGGGCGACGTCGTATCCCACGTCCTCGCCAGCCTCGTCACGCTCGAGCGTCTGGTGGCCTTCTTCACCG
>ENA-UOUJ01000985-UOUJ01000985.1-activated-sludge-metagenome-genome-assembly--contig:-NODE-985-length-16258-cov-3.459791_pt1 | contig 16258 bp, 16 predicted proteins | sample MGYA00249839_ERZ747224 | MGnify/ENA primary metagenome ERZ747224 (study PRJEB28782, sample SAMN03220277) | activated sludge metagenome | biome: wastewater; feature: sewage sludge; material...
GCATTCGCGGGACGCTCGGCGGCGGCGGGGGGAACGGCGCCCGGTTCGGGCACAGGGGATGGCTCGACCACCGGCATCCCCGCGCCCCCGGCCGCCATGCCCGCATCCACCGTCAGCGTGCCGCCCATGGCGATGATGCCGGGCGCCTTGTCCTTGAGTTCCAGCACCACCCGCTGCGCGAGCTTCGGCCCCACCCCCGGCGCGCGCCTGACCGCCGCCCAGTCGCCCAGCGCGATGGCCCGGCCCAGTCCTTCGGCCCCCAGCGTGCCCAGGACCGCAAGCGACGCCCTGGACCCGATCCCCTGCACGGATGTCAGCAGCCGGTGCCATTCCTTTTCCAGCAGCGTCGGAAAACCGAAAAGCTGCAGCAGATCCTCACGCACCAGCAGGTCGGTATAAAGCGCCGCCGCCTCTCCCACGCGGGGCAGGCCGGCTGCGGTGCGCTCGCTGACATGGACGATATAGCCCACGCCGCGCACGTCGATCAGGACGTGATCGGGGGCGCGGTGCAGGATGATGCCGGCCACGCGCCCGATCATGCCATCACCTTGATGCGCAGGACCCGCGATTGCAGGTGGCGGGCGTGGCAGATGGCGATGGCCAGCGCATCGGCCGCATCCGGTCCGGCCAGTTCGACGCCGGGCAACTGAAATCGGACCATATGCTCGACCTGCTGCTTTTGCGCGTGACCGACGCCGACGATGGCCTTCTTCACGGCATTGGGCGCATATTCCCCGACCGTCAGCCCTGCCTGCGCCGGGGCCAGCACGGCGATGCCGCGGGCCTGCCCCAGCTTCAGCGTGCCGACGGCATCCTTGTTGACGAAGGTCTGTTCGACCGCCGCGGCATCGGGCGCATGGGCCGCGATCACCGCGACCAGCCCGCGATACAGATCCGACAGCCGCGCCCCCAGATCGGCGCCGTCCGACCGGACGATCCCGTTCGCCACGTGGCGCAGGCGCGATCCGTCCGCCTCGATCACGCCCCATCCCATGTTCACCAGCCCGGGATCGATGCCCAGAACCCGCATCCTGCCGCCTCATGCTTTTCCGATGGGTTAGCACGAAGCGCGAACATCGCCTAGGCGGTTTTCGCGGATCGCTTGACACCCGCCGTCCGCATGGGACACCAACATGTGAATTGCGAGGAACGATGTCCCCTGCCCTGATCGCCCTGCTGCCGTTTCTGGGTGCGCTGCTGCCCGGTCTGATGGTCCGCGCCGGACGGAACGCCGCCGCCATTGCCTGCGCCACGGCGACCGGGCTGGCGCTGCTGGGCCTGTGCCTGCATATCCCTGCGGTGATGGCGGGCGAGGTGATCGCCACCCGCCTGTCCTGGATGCCCCAGATCGGGCTGGCCGCCGATTTCCGGCTGGACGGGCTGGGGCTGCTGTTCGGCATCCTGATCCTGGGGATCGGGCTGCTCATCATCCTTTACGCGCGGTTCTATCTGTCCCCGGACGACGCGGCGGGGCCGTTCTTCACCTATCTCATGCTGTTCCAGGGCGCGATGACGGGGATCGTGCTGTCGGACAACGTCCTGATGATGCTGGTCTTCTGGGAACTGACCTCGCTGTCGTCCTTCCTGCTGATCGGCTTCTGGAAGCACCTGCCCGAAGGGCGGCAGGGCGCCCGCATGGCCCTGACCGTGACGGCGCTGGGGGGGCTGGCGATGATCGCGGGCCTGCTGATGCTGGGTCAGGTCGCGGGGTCGTACCGGCTGTCCGACATCCTGCAGGTGCGGGACGCGGTGCAGGCATCGCCCCTTTACCTGCCGGCGCTGGTGCTGATCCTGATCGGCGCCTTCACCAAGTCGGCGCAGTTCCCGTTCCATTTCTGGCTGCCGCGCGCGATGGCCGCGCCCACGCCGGTCAGCGCCTATCTGCATTCGGCGACCATGGTGAAGGCGGGGCTGTTCCTGATGGCACGGCTGTGGCCGGTGCTGGCGGGCACGCCGGAATGGTTCGCCATCGTCGCGACCACGGGGCTGGTCACGATGCTGGTGGGCGCCGCGATCGCGCTGTTCCAGGACGAGCTGAAGGGATTGCTCGCCTATTCCACCGTCTCGCATCTGGGCCTCATCACGATGCTGCTGGGAATGGGCACGCCCGAGGCGGCGGTGGCGGCGATGTTCCACATCATCGCCCATGCCACCTTCAAGGCCGCGCTGTTCATGACCGCCGGCATCATCGACCACGAGGCGCACACCATGTCCATCGCCCGCCTTGGCGGGCTGCGGGCGCTGATGCCGCTGACCTTCGCGATCGCGACGGTGGCCGGACTGTCGATGGCGGGGATTCCGCCCTTCAACGGCTTCATTTCCAAGGAACTGATGCTGGAACAGGCTGCCCATGCGGAATGGCTGGGGTCGGGCTGGCTGTTCGGGGCGCTGGCGACGCTGGGGGCGCTGTTCTCGGTCGCCTATTCGCTGCGCTATGTCGCACATGTCTTCCTGGGGCCGGTGCGCGACGACTATCCGCACCGCCCGCACGATCCGGGCATGGGGCTGTGGCTGTCGCCCGCGATCCTGGCGGGGCTGGTGGTGGCGATCGGGCTGGCGCCGGTCGCGATGGCGGGCTGGCTGGCCGACGCCGCCGCCTCGGCCGTGACCGGCCTGCCCCAGCGGACGGATTTCGCCCTGTGGCACGGGATCACGCCCGCGCTGGGGCTGTCGGGGCTGGCGATCGTCGGGGGGGCGCTGCTGCTGGCGGCGTGGCGTCCCGCGGACGCCCTGCGCCGCGCGCTGCCGCGCATCGATGCCAAGGCGATCCATGACGACATGATGGAAACCGCCCGGCTGTGGTCGCACCGGATCAGTGACGGCTTCACCAACGGGTCGATGTCGCGCGCGCTGGCCGCATTCACCCTGACCACGCTGATCTGCGGCGTCGCCGCCTGGCATACCGGGCGTGCCGGACCCGAGGTGCGGCCGATGCTGCCCGTCCAGCCCGTGGCCTTCGCCGGCTGGATCATGGCGATGGTCGCCACCGGCTGCATGGTCGCCTTTCACCGCCGCCGCATCCTGGCGCTGGTGCTGGTGGGCATCGTCGGGCTGATCGTGTCGGGGGCCTTCCTGTATCTGTCGGCCCCCGACCTGGCGCTGACCCAGATCTCGGTCGAGGTGGTCACGGTCATCCTGCTGCTGCTGGCGCTGAACTTCCTGCCCAAGCGGACGGTGCTGGACACCGGCAACCTCAAGCGCGGGGCCGACGCCTTCATCGCGGCGCTGGCGGGCCTGGGCTTCGGGGGGCTGGCCTATGTCATCATGCGGCGCGATTTCGCCTTTCCCACGATCTCGGGCTACATGGTGGAAAACAGCCACAGGCTGGGCGGCGGGGACAATGTGGTGAACGTCATCCTCGTCGATTTCCGCGGCTATGACACCTATGGCGAGATCACCGTGCTGGGGATCGCGGCGCTGACGATCTTCGCGCTGACGGAAACGCTGCTGGCGGGGCGGTCGAGGGCGCGGCTGCGCGCCTGGGTCCACGACATGCGCCGCGCCGGCGACCGGCATCCGCTGATGATGGTGGTGGCGACGCGGGTGATCCTGCCGATCTCGCTGGTGGTGGGGCTGTATATCTTCCTGCGCGGCCACAACGCGCCGGGCGGAGGCTTCATCGCGGGGCTGATCGTGTCGGTGGCGCTGGTGATGCAGTACATGGCATCCGGCTTTGCCTGGGCGATGGCGCGGCAGAACATCCCCTATCACGCGCTGATCGGGCTGGGGGTGCTGGCCGCGGGCGTCACCGGGGCGGGGGCATGGTTCGCAGGCAAGCCGTTCCTGACCTCCAGCTATGGCTATTTCCATCTGTGGGGGGTCGAGCCGTTCGAACTGGCCACCGCCATGGGCTTTGACACCGGGGTGTTCCTGTGCGTCGTGGGCGCGGTGATGCTGGCGCTGAATTCGCTGTCGCGGATCGCGCGGCAGGCGGGCGAACGGACGGACGCCCGCCCTATGGATACCCTGCCGGAGGGCCGTTGATGGAACTCCTCGTCGCCTCGGCCATCGGCTTCATGACCGCCGCCGGGGTCTATCTGGTCCTGCGCAAGCGCAGCTTCGCGGTGGTGCTGGGCATGACCATGCTCAGCTATGCGATCAACCTGTTCCTGTTCACCACCGGGCGCATCGTCGTCGATCAGCCGCCGATCCTGCGGGACGGCGTGACCGCCCATACCGATCCGATCCCGCAGGCGCTGGTGCTGACGGCGATCGTGATTTCCTTCGGCATGACCGCCGTCACCGTGATGATGGCGCTGGGCGCCTTCATCGTGGGCGGCGACGACCGCATCGATCTGCCCCGGCGCGAACGGGACGGCAGCGCAAGGCAAGGGAACGCACGTTGAACCACTGGCTGATCGCCCCTGTCGTCCTGCCCGCCTTCGCAGGCCCGCTGATCGTCCTGGGGATGCGGCACGACCTGGTGCTGCAACGGGTCTTTTCCGTGGCCGCCACCGCCGCGCAACTGGTCATCGCCGTCCTGCTGATGATGCAGGCGATGGGCGGCGAGGTGCAGGTCTATCGCCTGGGCAACTGGGCCGCGCCCTTCGGCATCGTGCTGATGCTGGACCGGCTGGCGGCGCTGATGCTGCTGCTGACCGCGGTGCTGGCGCTGGTGGTCCAGCTTTACGCGGTGGGCTCGGGCTGGGACCGCAAGGGCTGGCATTTCCATGCCCTGTGGCAGTTCCAGTTGATGGGGATCAACGGGGCGTTCCTGACCGGCGACGCCTTCAACCTGTTCGTCTTCTTCGAGGTGCTGCTGATCGCGAGCTATGGCCTGATGATCCACGGCGGCGGCGAGATGAGGCTGCGCGCGGGCGTGCAGTATGTGGTCTACAACCTCGCCGGCTCGACCCTGTTCCTGGCGGCGCTGGGGACGATCTATGCGGTGACCGGGACGCTGAACATGGCCGACCTGGCGGTCAAGGTCGCGCAGATGCCGCCCGACGACACCGCGCTGCTGCGGGTGGGCGCGGTGCTGCTGATGCTGGTCTTTGCGGTCAAGGCGGCGCTGGTGCCGCTGCATTTCTGGCTGCCCGCGACCTATGCGCGCGCGCCGGGGCCGGTGGCGGCGCTGTTTGCGAACATGACCAAGGTGGGGGTCTATGCGATCATCCGCTTCTTCACGCTGGTCTTTCCGGCCGACGGCGTGGTGGAACGTTTCGCCGCAGACATCCTGCTGCCGGCGGCGCTGGTCACGCTGGTCATCGGCCAGATCGGAATCCTGGGCAGCCGCCATCTGGGCCGGGTCGCCGCCTATGCCGCGCTGGGGTCGGTCGGCACGCTGATGATCGGCGTGGCCCAGTTCCGCCAGCCCGGCCTTGCCGCCGCGATCTGGTATCTGATCCATTCGACGCTGGCCACGGGCGCGCTGTTCCTGATCGTGGATCTGGTCGGTGGACGGCGTCTGGGCGGCAGCGTGTGGCTGCGCCCGCTGCCCCCCCTGGCGCAGGGCGGGATGGTGGCGGCGCTGTTCATGGCCGCCGCCATCGGCATCACCGGCCTGCCGCCGCTGTCGGGATTCCCCGGCAAGCTGGCGATCCTGCAGGCCACGCGCGACGCCGACTGGAGCTTTGCGATCTGGGCCACGATCCTTGTCACATCGCTGATCGGGATCGCGGGGCTGACCCGTGCGGGGTCGATCCTGTTCTGGAAGGCGCATGAGACCGGCCCCGAACCCATCCTTGCCGTCCTGCCCCAGCCCGCGCTGCGTCCCCTGCCCGTCAAGGTCGAACCTGACGAATCGGTTCAGGACATCGGCGACGCCGCCTCGCCCGCGCTGGCGCTGACGGCGGCGGCGGCGCTGGTGGCGGGGCTGGCGGTGCTGACCATTCTGGCCGGGCCGGTGATGGATTTCGCCCAGGCCACCGCGCGCCAGCTGGTGGACCCCGCCCCCTATGTCGAGGCCGTGCTGATCCGGCAGGAGGGCACGCGATGATCCGCCGCATCCTGCCAAATCCGCTGCTGTCGGTCGTGGTCGCGCTGGTCTGGCTGCTGCTGGTCAACCGCTTCGCCTGGGGCTCTCTGGTCTTTGCGGCGGTGCTGGGGGTGCTGGTCCCGGTGCTGACCGAACCCTATACGCTCAGCCGCACCCGGCTGGCGCGGCCGGCGAAGGTGCCCGCCTATGTGATGATCGTGATCTGGGACATCATCAAGGCCAATATCGCGGTCGCCCGGATCGTCCTGTTCATGCCCCGCCGCGATCTGCGCCCCTGCTGGCTGACCGTGCCGCTGGACCTGACCAGCCCCGAGGCGATCACGGTCCTTGCCGGCACCATCACCCTGACCCCCGGCACCGTCAGCTGCGACCTGTCGGAGGATGGGCGCGCGCTGCTGGTCCATTGCCTGCACGCCCCCGATCCCGATGCCGTGCTGGACGAGATCAAGACCCGCTACGAGTCCCGGCTGAAGGAGATCTTCCGATGATCGAGGCAGCACTTCTGTTCGCCTTCGGCTGCTTCGGGCTGGCGCAATTGTTCTGCCTGTATCGCGTGGTCTTCGCGCCGGGCCTGTCGGACCGGGTGCTGGCGCTGGACACGATGGCGCTGAACATGATCGCGCTTCTGGGGCTGTTCGGCATCCGTCATGGTACCTCCATGTATTTCGAGGCAGCACTTCTGTTCGCGATGGTCGGTTTTGTCTCGACGGTGGCCTATGCCAAATTCGTGCTGCGGGGGGACATCATCGAATGATGCTGGTGGCGGAAATCCTGATCGCGGCGCTGCTGGTCATCGGCGGCGTCTTCGGGGCGGTGGGGTCCTGGGGGCTGGTGCGGCTGCCCGATCCGATGACGCGGCTGCATTCGCCGACCAAGGCGGCGACGCTTGGGGTGGGATCGGTGCTGATCGCCTCGATGCTGCATTCCGCGATCTTTCGCGGGGTGGTCAGTTGGCACGAACTGTTGATTTCCCTGTTCGTCTTCGCGACGGCCCCGCTGACCGGGCTGTTCATCGCCAAGGCGCATATGCATCTGTCCTGGGACAAGGACGAGCTGCCCCGGCCCGGACCGGATCAGGAATGGTCCACCTTTGGCCAGGGGGCCGAGGAAAACCCGATGGTGCACTGCCCCCACCCGCCCCGCCGCAGCGAATGACCTGCCATCAGCGCCGCGGATGGGCGGCGCGGTGGACGGCCAGCAGATGAGCGTCGTCCACGCCGGTATAGACCTGCGTGGTCGACAGGCTGGCATGGCCCAGCAACTGCTGGATCGTCCGCAGATCGCCGCCCGCGGCCAGCAGATGGGTCGCGAAACTGTGGCGCAGCGCATGGGGCGTCGCCGTTTCCGGCAGCCCCAGCGACTGCCGCAGGCGCATCATGCCCCCCTGGATCGCGCCCGCAGCCAGCCGCCCGCCCCGCACCCCGCGAAACAGCGGCTCGTCCGGTGCCACCCCCCAGGGCGACAGGCGCAGATATTCGGCCACGGCCGTCCGCGCCACCGGCAGCACCGGCACCACCCGGTCGCGCCCGCCCTTGCCGCGCACCGCCAGCGACTCGGCCATCGGCCAGTCGCGCCCGTCCAGCGCCAGCGCCTCGCCGATCCGCAGGCCCAGACCGTAAAGCAGCGTCAGCACGGCCACGTCGCGGGCCGCGACCCAAGGAGTGTCATGGCTGATCCCTGCCAGATCCAGCACCGCCCGCGCCTGTTCGGGCGCCAGCGGCCGCGGCAGGCTGCGCCGGTAGCGCGGCCCGCGCGCGGACAGGGCGGCGGATACGTCGAAGCCTTCGCGGTCGGACAGCCAGCGCAGGAAGCTGCGCACCGCCGACAGCCGCCGCGCCAGGCTGCGCGACGACAGCCCCCGCCCGCGTTCGGCGGCGGCAAAGGCGCGCATGTCGGATTGCGTCAGGCCCGCCAGCCCCCTGGGCAGCGCGGGCGTCCCGTGATGCCCCCCCAGAAAGGACAGGAAGGCCAGCACATCGCCCTGATAGGCGGTGATCGTATGCGCCGACCGGTCCCGCGTGGCGCGTTCCCCGTCCAGCCAGCGCGCCAGCGCGTCGGCCATCGCCGGGGCCAGCGCCAGCGGAGGCGTCATTCCCGCAACCAGCCCAGCAGCACCAACCGGAACGCCTGCGCAAAGAAGCGCAGCAGATCCGTTCCCTGCGCCGGCGTGAAGCGCCCCGGCTCCAGCGAGCCCATCAGCAGCAGCGCGGGATTGCGCCCCGGCCCAAGGTCCAGGGGCAGCAGCGCCTCGGACACGACCTCGGCGCCATGGACGGCGCGGGTGTCCGCCACGGCGCGGCGCAGCACGATGTCGTCGCCGCGCGGCGCCTTGCGCCCGGCCGCGACCAGCCGCGCGACGCTGCCCGGGGGAACCATGACCAGCGGCCCGCCCGCGGGGACGCGCGGGGGGCCCGCCGTTTCCATCGCCAGCCGCAGCGTATCCACCCGCAGGATCGGCGCGACCATGGATTCGAGATTTTCCAGAAATCCGGGAAAGTCCTCGGGCTCCAGCAGGGACAGGACGGCGCGGTGGATCGTGTGCATCCCCGACTGGTTTTCGTAAGCCGCCGAGATCACCGATTCATGCGCGGCTTCCAGCCGGTCCAGACGATGCTCCAGCGCCTCCATCGCACGGCCGCGGATGTCGATGACGTTGTCGCCCAGTTCGGATTCCCGCGCCGCCACCAGCGCCCGCATCAGTTCGCGGTCGGCCAGGATCAGCGCGGGGTCGGACAGCAACTGCGCGCGGGTGATGTCGTCCAGCGCCGCGGTCATGCGCCGATCTTCTGGCCCGTCCTGGCCCAGTCGGCCGCGAACTGCTCCAGCCCCTTGTCGGTCAGCACATGGTTGGCCATCGCCTTGATGACGGCGGGCGGCGCGGTGATGACATCGGCGCCGATGCGCGCGCATTCGATCACATGGTTCACCGACCGGATCGAGGCCGCCAGCAGGTTCGTCTCGTATCCGTAATTGTCATAGATGCGGCGGATGTCGGCGATCAGCTCCATCCCGTCCAGCCCGATGTCGTCCAGCCGCCCGACAAAGGGGCTGATGAAGGTCGCGCCCGCCTTGGCCGCAAGAATCGCCTGCGCGGGAGAGAAGCACAGCGTGACATTGACCATGTGGCCGTCGTCGGTCAGCGCCTTGCAGGCTTTCAGCCCGTCCCAGGTCAGCGGCACCTTGATCGCGATATTGGGGGCGATCCGCGCCAGATGCTTGCCCTCGCGGATCATGTCGTCTGCCTTGTCGGCCACGACCTCGGCCGAGACGGGGCCATCGACCAGATCGCAGATCTCGCGCGTGACCTCGGCAATGTCGCGGCCGGATTTCAGGATCAGCGAGGGGTTGGTGGTCACGCCATCCACCATCCCCAGTTCGTGCAATTCGCGGATCGCGGCGATGTCGGCGGTATCGACGAAGAATCTCATGGAGCAGACTTTCGATGACTGGATCTGGCCGCAGTCCTAGCCCATCCGCCACATTCCCGAAAGTCCGCACGCCTTGGGCGAGTAAAATTACCCCAGGGACCGGGCGCAGAGGCAACGCCTCAGGGCGTCAGCCCCTCGGGCTCGGGCAGGCCATGCGTGCGCGCCGTGGCGGTCACCGTATTGGCCAGCAGGCAGGCAATGGTCATCGGCCCGACCCCGCCCGGAACCGGCGTGATCGCACCGGCAACGCCCTGCGCCGCGTCGAAGTCGACATCGCCCACCAGCCCCGCATCGGTGCGGTTGATGCCCACGTCGATCACCGTGGCCCCCGGCCTGATCCAGTCGCCCTGAACAAAGCGCGCGCGCCCCATCGCCGCCACCAGGATATCGGCGCGCCGGCACAACTCGGGCAGGTCGCGCGTGCGGGAATGGGCCACCGTCACCGTCGCGCTGTCAGCCAGAAGCAGCTGCGCCATCGGCTTGCCCACGATGTTCGACCGCCCGATCACCAGCGCGTTCAGCCCGGAAAGCGCCCCCAGCCGGTCGCGCAGCAGCATCAGGCAGCCCAGCGGCGTGCAGGGCACCATCGCCTTCTGCCCCGTCGCCAGCCGCCCGGCGTTCAGCACGGTGAATCCGTCCACGTCCTTTTCCGGGGCGATGGCATTGATGACCGCGGATTCGTCCATATGCGCGGGCAGCGGCAACTGGACCAGAATTCCGTTCACGCGCGGGTCGTCGTTCAGCCGTCCGATCAGCGCCAGCAGATCGGCCTGCGGCGTGTCAGCGGGCAGGCGGTGCTGGAAACTTTCCATCCCGACCTCGACCGTGGCCTTGGCCTTGGACCGGACATAGACGCCGCTGGCCGGATCGTCGCCCACCAGCACCACGGCCAGACCGGGGATGATGCCGTGATCCGCCTTCATCGCCGCGACCCGTTCGCCGATGCGCCCGCGCAGGGCGGCGGCGAAGCCCTTGCCGTCGATCAGCTCAGCCGTCATCGGTTTCCCCCAGGGCGCGCGCTTCCTGCGCGATGAAATGATCCATCATCAGCCGCCACAGCGCCTCGGCCAGGTCGGGGTCCAGCCCTGCCGCCTCGGCATTGGCGCGGGCCTTGGCCGCAACCTCCTCGACCCGCCAGTCGATGCGGGCGGGCAGGCCGTCGCGGGCCTTGATCTGGGCGGCGCGGTCGATCAGCAGCGACCGTTCCGCCAGCAGCGCGGCAAGTTCGCGGTCCAGCGCGTCGATGGCCGTGCGGAGCGCGGTCATGTCGGGAATGGCGGCAATCTCGGCTTTCGTCATGGCCGCGTCATGCCCCCGCGGCGGCCGGGGTGCAAGCCCGCGGGCGTGGCGGAAATGCCGCAGGACGCCATCGCATCGCATCCGGTGACCGGAACGAAGCCAGGCCGGAGGCGGTTTCCGGTGTATCCTGACTGCATGGGACAGAGACCCGAACGACAAGGGAGATCGGCCATGAATGCCTTCGGTGTCGTCATGAACCTCGGCTTCGGCCTGAGCATGGTACTGGGTGCGACGCTGCTGCTGGTGCTGTGACCTGCACGGACAAGCGAACGGAAAAAGCCCGGCCGTGCGGTCGGGCTTTTTCGTGGCGCCGGGGCGCTGTGCAGGAGCAAGGGGCGATCAGGCCTGCGGCACAGCCGCCGGGGCCGCCGCCGCGGGCGGGGTGCGGGGCACCGCCGGGACGGTCGGAATAGCCGAACCCGGCAGATCGTCGCCGCCGTCGATCCCTTCGCCGCGGATCACCCGCCCGATCTGTTCGCCGGTCAGGGTCTCGTATTCCAGCAGGCCCTTGGCCAGACGCTCGAACTCCTCGGACTTGTCCAGCAGGATCTGGCGGGCGGTCTGATAACCTTCCTCGATCAGGTCGCGGACCTCCTCCTCGATCAGTTCCTTGGTCTTGGCGGAAATCGAGAAGCCGCCGGTGCTGCCCTGATAGCCTTCATGCGCCTCGGCGTAATCGACCGCGCCGACCTTGTCCGACATGCCCCAGCGCATCACCATCGCACGCGCCATCGCGGACGCCTGCTGGATATCGCCGGCAGGACCGTTCGAGACACCTTCTTCGCCATATTTGATGATCTCGGCGGCCTTGCCGGCCATGGTCATGGCGATCTTCTGCTTGGCCTCGTCCTTGTGATAGTTCAGCCGGTCCATTTCCGGCAGGGACACCACCATGCCCAGCGCGGCGCCGCGCGGGATGATCGTGGCCTTGTAGACAGGATCGCATTTCGGCATCGACAGCCCCACGATGGCGTGGCCGGCCTCGTGATAGGCGGTCTTTTCCTTCTGTTCCGGCGTCAGGACCATGCTGCGGCGTTCCACGCCCAGCATCACCTTGTCCTTGGCGTTCTCGAAATCCTCCATCGTGACGAACCGCCGGCCGATGCGGGCGGCCATCAGCGCGGCCTCGTTGACCAGGTTCATCAGGTCGGCCCCGGAAAAGCCGGGCGTGCCGCGCGCGATGATGCGCAGGTCCACGTCGGGGCCTTGGGGCACCTTGCGGGCGTGGACGTTCAGGATCTTCTCGCGGCCCTTGATGTCGGGGTTCGGCACATGGATCTGGCGGTCGAAGCGGCCGGGGCGCAGCAGCGCCGGGTCCAGCACGTCCTTGCGGTTCGTGGCGGCGATGATGATGATGCCCTCATTCGCCTCGAACCCGTCCATTTCCACAAGCAACTGGTTCAGCGTCTGCTCGCGCTCGTCGTTGCCGCCACCGATGCCGACGCCGCGCGAACGGCCCACAGCGTCGATCTCGTCGATGAAGACGATGCAGGGCGCGGATTTCTTGGCCTGCTCGAACATGTCGCGCACGCGGGACGCGCCGACGCCCACGAACATCTCGACGAAGTCCGAGCCCGAGATGGTGAAGAACGGCACCCCCGCCTCGCCCGCGATGGCACGCGCCAGCAGCGTCTTGCCGGTGCCGGGCGGACCGACCAGCAGCGCGCCTTTCGGGATCTTGCCGCCGAGGCGCGAGAATTTCTGCGGGTTGCGCAGGAATTCGACGATCTCCTCAAGCTCTTCCTTGGCCTCGTCGATGCCGGCCACGTCGTCGAAGGTGACGCGGCCGTGCTTTTCCGTCAGCAGCTTGGCGCGCGACTTGCCAAAGCCCATCGCGCCGCCGCGCCCTCCCCCCTGCATCCGGTTCATCATGAAGATCCAGACGCCGATCAGCAGGATGAAGGGCAGCCAGACGCCCAAGAGCGACATGAAGCCCGACTGCTGCTGGCGTTCGACCCGAACCTCGACATTGTTGTCCAGCAACCGCTGGGCGATTTCCTCGCCCTGCGGACGGACGGTGGCATATTGCTTGCCGTCCTTGCCGGTGATGACGACGTTTTCGCCGTCGATGGTGACGGCGGCCACCTGATCGTTGTCCACCCGCTGGATGAAGTCGGAATAACTGATCTGGCGGCTGTTCAACTGGGTGCCGTCCCCGCCGAAGGCGTTGAACAACGCCAGGATCATCAGGAACAGGACCACCCAGAAGGCGATGTTGCGCGCGTTGCCCAAAGGCATGTCCTCCGCGGGGAATAGAGCGTTTGCGTGAAAATAGGCGCTGACGGTCCAGGTATCAATGCGTACGCAGGATCGTGGCGAATCCCTGCGCGTCGCGCAGCGGCATGGCGGTCATGCCGGTTGCCTCCTCAAGCAGCGGCGCAAGGGTGTGCCCGGCCCTGACCACGGCTGGCGAGGACATGAGCGCCTCGCGCGGCAGCCCGGTTGCGCGCCAGTCCCGTCCGGCCAGCCTCTTTTCGCCCAGCGCGGTCACCGTGGCCCCGGCCGGCAGACCCGTCAGCCGCCAGCGGCGGTCCCAGACCACCCCGGCGTCACTGGCCCCCATATCCCAAGGAACGGCGGCGCCTGCCCGTGCCGCCGCCGCTGGTTCGCGCAGGAACAGGAACTCGGGCCCCTGCAGACGGGCGATGACGCCGTCCAGCGTGACCTGCCCGCCGTCCCGCAGCCTGTCCAGCGCCTGCGCGACCGCCTCGCGCCGGGGCGGGTAATCGGCCCCCGTGACCCAGCGCAGGGCCGCGACGAACAACCGCCGCCGCAATTCGGCCGGGGCGGCGCGAAACCCGTCGGCCGGCAGCCACAGCACCCCCCGATCGGCGCGGAAACCGGCGGCGGTGGTCAGCGCCGCCTCGGCCAGCGCCGCCCGCGCCTCGGCCAGGTTGGCCGCCGACTGCGCCAGCGCCGGAGCGGACAGCCCCAGCGCGCGCATGGCCTGACGCATCCGCACGCGGTCGTAATCCGAATTCTCGTTCGTCGGATCGTCGATCCAGCCGATCCCGCGCGCCACCAGCCAGCCGCGCAGTTCCTGTCGCCCGACACACAGCATCGGCCGCAGCCACAGCACGCCCTGGGCGGTGCGTGCCTCGGCCATGCCCGACAGCCCGTCCACGCCCGATCCGCGGGCCAGCCGAATCATCAGCGTTTCGGCCTGGTCGTCCTGCGTATGGCCCAGCACCACCGCGGGCAAACCCCGCTGCCCGGCCCAGGTCCCCAGCAGCGCCATGCGCGCGTTCCGCGCCGCGGCCATCAGGTTTCCGCCCCTGTCCCCGGCCCGCTCCCAGCGCAGGACCCGATGCGGGATGCCCAGGCGCGCAGCCATCGCGCCGGCGGCCCGGGCCTCGGCCGCCGATTCGGCGCGCAGACCATGGTCAACGGTCGCGGCCTCGATCCTGACGTTCCGCCGCCGGCACCAGTCCGCCGTGATATGCAGCAGCGCCACGGAATCGCCGCCGCCCGACAGGGCGACGCCCAGCGCGGGCAGATGTCCCGCCACGCGGTCCAGCACGGTGTGGACGATATGTTGGGGTTCAGCCGCCATCGGCCAGATCGGCGGCGGCTTCGGGATCGTCCATCTCCTCGCCCACATCCGCCGCACCCGCCGCGCAACCGGCCGAGATCATGCGCTTGTCCGCCTCGGCCGCCTGCGGGGTGCCGGGAAAGCGGGACGCGAGTTCCATCAGATACAGGCAGCCTTCCGACGCCGGCCGTCCCGCGGCGGACACGCGCGACAGGCCCAGCAGCGCATCGGGCGCATGGGGCCCGGCGGGATCGGCGGCAAAGGCCTGCAGCCAGGCCGCAGTGGCCCCCTTGGGATCACTGACCGAATCCAGTGCCGCCCCTTTCAGGAACAGCGCCTCGGCGGCTTTCGGCCCGCCCGCATGGGTCGCGGCAAAGGCGCCGTAAAGCTCGGCAGCCTTCGCGAAATCGCCCGCCTGCATGGCCTCGGCCGCCTTGGCGAAATCGGCCTGTTCCTGCGCGGTCAGCGGCGCAGTGGCCGCAGCGGCGGGTATGCCACCCGGGTCGCCACGCAGATCGGACGATCCGCCGCCTGCCTGATCGCCCAGCGATGGCGTGGTCAGCGCGCCCAGATCGCAGCCTTCCTCCATCTCGCACAGGCGGAATTCGATGTCGCCGATGCGGTTGGTGCCGTCCTTGACCGCCCGCTCGATGCGGCTCTTCAGCCGTTCCGTCTCGCCGGTCAGGCGCGACAGCTCGGCCTCCATCGCATTCATGCGGTCGAGCGCCGCATCCCCGCCCGCGGCCTGAAAGCCAGCGGCGCCGCTGGCGGTCAGTTCCGCGCGCAGCGACTGCAGACCGGCGGTCAGCGCCTTCAGCTGCACGCGCAGATCGGCCAGCGTGGCCGCATCGGGGGCCCGCGCCTGCTGTGCGGCGGCGGGGACCGCCAGCGCCAGCGCCGCGCCCAGGATCAGCGCCCGCAGCATCAGACCCCCAGCCCCGGCTGGACCACCGTCACCGCACGGCGGTTCCGGTCATAGCATTCGGGAGTCGAGCAGACTTCGAGCGGGCGTTCCTTGCCGTAACTGGCGGTCCTGATCCGTCCTGCATCCACGCCCTGCAACACCAGATATTCCCTGACCGCGCCCGCCCGGCGCGCGCCCAACGCCAGGTTGTATTCCCGCGTGCCCTGTTCGTCCGAATGGCCCTCGACCACCGACGAAAAGCTGCCGTGCCGTTTCAGCCAGTCGGCCTGCCGCACCAGCGTCGCGCGTGCATCCGCGGACAGCGTGGACTGGTGCTGGCCGAACAGGACCGTGTCGCCGGCGGTGTTGCGAAACTCCTCGGCCGTGCCCACTCCGGCCAGCGGCAAGGACGGGCCGGGGCGCACCTGCCCCGCAAAGGGATCGACCACCATCGGCGCGGGCGCCTGCGCGCAGGCCGCCACCAACCCCAGCGCCGCCAGCGCGGCCACAGTCCTGAATCGGTTCATCGCAATACAATTCCTCATGGCAGCAGCGGTCCCCAGTCGGGGTCCGAGGCGGCCCCCTCGACCGTCAGCGGGCGCATGTTGCGGCCCGTCACATCCACGGAATGCAACCGCGACGTGCCGTCCCCGCCCGGAGTCTGCCGTGTGAACATCACCACGCGGCCATTGGGCGCCCAGGTCGGGCCTTCGTCAAGGAACGATTCCGTCAGCATTTTCTCTTCCGAGCCGTCAGGCCGCATCACGCCGATATGAAACTTGTCGTCCTGCTGGTTGGTAAAGGCAATCAGATCGCCCTTGGGCGACCAGACGGGCGTGCCGTAACGGCCCGGACCGAAACTGATCCGGCTGGGCTCGCCCGAACCATCGGCGGGCATGACATAGATCTGCTGCGATCCCGACTGATCGGATTCGAACACGATCCGATCCCCGTCGGGGCTGAATCCGGGCGCCGTCTCGATCGCGGGACCGCTGGTCAGCGGCCGTTCGGCGCCCGTGGCCACGTCCATCTGCCAGATGTCGGTGTTGCCGCCCTTTTCCCTGGAATAGACGATCCAGCGACCGTCAGGCGAAAACCGGGGTGCAAAGCTCATGGTGCCCGCTTCCTGTTTCAGCGCGCGCGATTGCAGCGTGTCC
>ENA-UOUJ01000986-UOUJ01000986.1-activated-sludge-metagenome-genome-assembly--contig:-NODE-986-length-16246-cov-5.217590_pt1 | contig 16246 bp, 17 predicted proteins | sample MGYA00249839_ERZ747224 | MGnify/ENA primary metagenome ERZ747224 (study PRJEB28782, sample SAMN03220277) | activated sludge metagenome | biome: wastewater; feature: sewage sludge; material...
AGTGCTAGCTTTTCGTACCGTCACTTATTGCACTGAAAACGAGGAGACCCCTACATGGACTTTGAGTGGGACGCTGACAAAGCGGCGCGAAATTTGAGGAAGCACGGCGTCGCCTTTGAGGATGCCGCGCGGGTCTTTCTCGACAGCTACGACGGACGCTCAGACTACGGAGAGGATCGCTGGGCCACCATCGGACAGGTCTATGCAACGGTTCTGTACGTGGTCTACACCGTGCGGCACGAGGACACCACCCACATCATTTCTGCACGAAAGGCACTCCACCATGAGCAAACGCAATATCGTGAAGCTAACGCTTGACGGGAACAACCCACCTCCGTTGACCAAAGAGCAAAAGGCGCGGCTGAATGCGCTGGCGGAGGTGCCTGATGACCAGATCGACACCTCGGATGCGCCTTCCCGTCCGGATGCTGTTTGGATGAAGGCGGCAGCAAAGCTGCCCCAAGCCAAGCAGCAAATCACGCTGCGCCTTGACGCCGAAGTGTTGGAGTTCTTCAAGCAAACTGGCAAGCGCTATCAGTCGCGCATGAATGCCGTGCTGCGATCCTACGTTGAGGCGCACAAGGCGCACGCAAAATAGCGCGTGACCCAATGCGCGACAATCATCGGCCGATTAGGCCGGTGAGGATGTCAACGGCATTGCACCTACACCTACATGCCGTCATCCCTGTGCAGGCCACGTTGCTTCTGAGCCTGCTGTTTGAGGCTCGCCAGGCCCAACCCAGGCGTGCGATAGGAGAACGCGGGCACCCGCGCCGGGAACAGCAACGCGGCGCGAACTGCCTCGAACGCATGGCCCCGGCCTTGGCCCTCAGCCCAATTGCCAAGGTGCTTGAGATCGCCCAGTACCTCGACGCGGGCACCCTGCGCTTCGGTGTCAAAGTAGGCCAGGATCTCGGAGCGCCACTCGATGAGCACCGCATCGAACTCCGCGAAAAAGGCACGGGCCTTCTCGCCCAGGCATGACAGGGCCTTCTCCAGCGCAAGCGCGGCCTCCTGGGGGTCAGATGGAGGCTTGTCGTACAGATCTTGCAGCGCCTGCCGCGCACGGTGCGCATCAGCCAGGATGGGTGCTGCATCGAGACAGGCCTTGAGCTCAGCCTGGCGCTGAACATCCATGCTCTCGGGCCTCTCCATGATGAGCGCACGGCTGCATTTACGCAGGCGCCCCGGTTGCTCCTTTAAGCAAGCCTGGCGAGCCCGGTTCAGGGACTCATCAGCCAGGGCCAGCACATAGGGCTTGTCCACAAAAAGCAGCGCAGCGGGTAGCACTTGTTGCACAGCATCCCGAAACGCTTGGACGGTGCTGATGCTGACGCGCCGCACGGGGCCATTCGCGGCCAGCTGCTGCAGCTTGGCGGCCACGAGCTCTGAGGAGACCCCTGGCACGATGTCCACCAAGGTTTGGGCCTGAACATTCAGGAACGCGGTGCATTCCTTGTGCATGATGCGAGGCTGCACCAGTGCCAACGATTCGGGAGGCGAGAAGCGTGCGGCGCGCTCCAGGCGCTCCACATGCTCCGCAAAGACGCTGCGCACAGTGGCATCAGCCACGCCGATCTGTCGCGCCACCTCCATGAAGGTACGGCGCCGACACTCCTCCCCGATCCAATCTACCAGCCGTTGCGTCATGGAACGATGCGGGGAGATCGCGGGCAGCTCCTGCAGCAACGTCTTGGAGTGCGCCACCTGCGCACCCTCGGAGGGCATGTCCTCGCGCTTGGAGCTGGAACACCAGAAACGCTTGACCGCGATATGGAATTCCACGCGCTTGCGCCCACGAGGAATATCCAGAATCACGCGCCCCTTGGAACCCCATGGCTTGACTGGGGCGCCGCACACAGGACATGCCCTGGGCACCTCAATGCACTCGACCGTGTACTGAAGAACGCCCAAGGTTTCCTGCTCTCGCAGCAGCCGGTACTGAGCCGGAAGGCCTGGGGCAAACGCCGGGGCGTGTATGCGCATGTGATTTTTTGTTTCAACACGAAATCACGAATCGTACTCACTTTTGACGAAGTTAGCTGAGCTGGATTTTCAGAAGAACCTGCCCGGTTGACTCCGGCCCTGCTTCGCGGCGAACGGCTGGAAGCACCTCAATGCAACACAGTTTCTCGAATTTTATGCACGAATGCCACACTCTGCGCGGCGCGAATGCAACACGATACTGCTAATCATGTATGATTAACCATATCCCATGAAATATGCAACTGTACGCTTCCATGCGTACAAGTGACTTACAGCCCGCAATTTATGAAGAACACTAAGAAGAAACCATCGCTCGCCTTGGGCAAGCCTTTTTGGATATTTGTCGTCGCGCCCATGGTGGCGAGCGCGGTCTATTTCGGCGGTATGGCCAGCGATGTTTTCCTCACCGAATCACGCTTTGTGGTGCGCTCATCCGAGCAGCCGACAACGCCCAGCCTGGGTGGTCTACTCAAAGGGATCTCGCCATTGGCGGGCTCCGAGAATGCGGCCCTGGTGCGTGACTTCCTGCTGGCACGCGAGAGCATCTCGGGGCTGGACACAGACCTGAAACTTCGCGAGCACTACCAGAAGGCTGACGCCTTCCAGTCGTTCCCCGCTCTGCTCGAAGACCCCACTCTGGAGCAGTTCTACGACTACTTCCCCAAGATGGCGACGTTCAACGTGGATTCGCAATCCGGCGTGGCATCCCTGCGCGTGAAGGCCTTCTCGGCGGATGTGGCGCAGAAGATTAACGAAACCATGCTGGATATGGCCCGAGCCCGCATCAGGGTGCTCAATGAACAGATCCGCAAGGACACCCTGGGCATCGCCAACGCCGAACTTGCACAGGCACGCCAGCGCCTGACCAAGGCCGAAGAAACCATCTCCAAATTCCGCCGCACCGAAGCCGTGATCGACCCTGAGCGTCAGGCTGCCCTGGAGTTGCAGGCCGAGCAGGAGATGCGCGCCAAGCTGGCAATGGCCCAGGCCAAGCTCAAGCAGGCGCAGGCCGTTGCCCCCCTAAGCCCCATGGTCAAGGCGTTGCAGGCCGAGATCTCATCCCTGCAAGGCGCGGTTTCCGCCAGCTCCGGCCAGGTGGTCGGTCACAAGACCTCCCGTGCCGCCGAAGCCGAACGATTCACCGCTCTGGCGCTGGAGCGCGAAGTGTCCACGCGCGCAGTGGCTGCAGCCGAAGAGGCGCTGATCCGCGCCCGCATCGAGAACGACCGCCGCCACCTCTACCTGGAGGAGCTCTCCACCCCCCTGCCGCCTGATGGCCCATTCGAGCCCCGCCGCGTGCGCGGCATCCTGGCCGTGTCGCTGATCGGATTGCTGCTGTGGGGCGTGGTGTCGCTGCTGGGCCTGGGTTCGCGGGAGCATCGCCGTGGCGCTGTTTGAGAGTCTTGAGGCGCGCTCGCGCGTCTTCTGGGCGATCGTGGGGCGGGAAATGATCACCCGCTACGGACGCAACAACATCGGCTTCCTGTGGGTGCTGCTGGAGCCCATGCTGTTCTCGTTGGCCATCGTCGCGTTGTGGACTGTCATCAAGGCGCCGACCAACCCTGGCATGACCGTGGCGGGCTTTGCGCTGACAGGTTACGCCTCGGTGCTGCTATGGCGCTACCCGACCAATCGCTGCACGAATGCGCTGCAAATGAACTGGGCACTCATGTACCACCGGGCCGTGGGGCCCCTCGACATCTATGCCGCGCGCATCTTCATGGAGCTGATGGCCGCCACGGGCGGTGCTCTGGCGCTGGCAACGGTTTTGGTGATCTCTGACCAGATGCAGGCGCCCTCCGACCCATTCGGCGTCGTTGTGGCGTGGTATCTGCTGATGCTGTTTGCCACGGGGCTGGCGCTGACCGTGGGCGCGCTGTCCGTGCGCAGCGAATCCCTTGAGCGCGTGTGGCACATGCTGTCTTACCTGCTGTTCCCCGTCTCCGGCCCCGCCTTCCTGGCTCCCCGACGTGGCGCGCGAGGCAGTGCTGGTTCTTCCCATGGTGCATGGCGTGGAGATGCTGCGCGGCGCATGGTTTGGCGATGCAGTGGTCAGCCATGGCAGTCCGATATACCTGTTTGCCTGCTCCCTGGCTCTGCTGGTGCTGGGTTTGACGCTGGTGAAAAAGAACGGGCGATTGGTGGAGGCCCCGGCATGATCGAGTTGAACAATCTGAGCAAGGGCTACCGTACCCGCCACGGCTGGAAATGGGTCGTCAGGGACGTGAATTTCAAGGCCGCTGCAGGAGAGCGCTGGGCCATCCTGGGCCGCAACGGCTCGGGCAAGTCCACCCTGGTGCGCCTGATCGGCGGCGCCGAAGACCCGACCGAGGGTGCCGTGCGCGCTACCTGCTCCGTGTCCTGGCCACTGGCCTTCGGCGGAGGCTTCCAAGGGGGCCTCACCGGCGCCGACAACATCGCATTCGTGGCACGCATCTATGGCGTCAATGAGGACGAGGCCATGCGCCGCGTTCAGGACTTCGCCGAGCTCGGGGCCGAGATCCACGAGCCGGTGATGACCTACTCCAACGGCATGCGGGCGCGTCTGGCGTTCGGCCTGTCGCTGGCCGTGGATTTCGATTTCCTGCTCATCGATGAAATCGTGTCCGTGGGCGATCAGCGCTTTCGCGAGAAGTGCCACGCCGAGCTGCACGAGCGCCGCAAGGATCGGGGGTTCGTCCTGATTTCGCACGACATGGACTACATCCGCCAGCACTGCACGCATGCCGCACTGATCCAGGACGGCACCCTGCAGGTTATGCCCAGCGTCCAGGCTGCGATTGACACCTACTTGGCGCAATGACGAACCCGATACAAGGCGATCAGTTATCCATCGTGGTTCAAGGGGTTGTCAGCGCCGCCGCTGCGCGTGCTCTGGCCACCTACCGGGAGCGCGTGCCACGCGCTCAGATCATCCTCTCGACCTACGAGAACTACGCACAGGCCGCCGATGGCTTGCGTGATAGTGGATTGGTGGACGTACTGGTGATCAATGCCGACCCTGGCGCCCTGCCCCCCACGGTCAAGAGCGCCACTGCCGGCCCCAACAACCTGAATCGGATGTTGACCAGCACCAAGGCAGGGCTACAGCATGCCGACCGTGAATACGTCCTCAAGGTGCGCAGCGACGCACAGGTGGATCCCGTGCTGGTCATGCAGCGCTGGGCCGCCGAAGGCGAGCGCGACCGCCTCCTGTTTGCAAGCCGGTACACACGCCACCCCTTTGGCATCAACGGCTACCTGTTCCACCTCTCGGACTGGATCACCTTCGGGAGCCTGCAGAACGTTCGCGCGTACTGGGCCGCACCCTTGATGAGCGAGTCCGACGCCAGCTACTTCGAGCGCGCTGCGATGCCCGACAAGGCAACGGCCACTGCGCGTCGGTTCCGCGCCCGCATGACACAGGAGCAATGGATCTGCACGCACTACGCCCAGCAGCTGGGCTACCGCGTGCCGACCAGGCTCGCTGAGCGCAATAGCGAACTGGTGCAGCAGTACATCGACTTCCTGGCCCGAGAGTGCATCGTCTGCGACCGGGAGAACCTGGGGCTGGTACTGGACAAGCATGAGCGCTCGTTCACCTCCTTCTTCCAGAGAATTGATTGCCTTGGCGAATCCGAATGGCGCGCAATTCAATTGAGTTCGCGCATGGATAAATCAAGGAATGCGGGATGGCGAACCGCCACATTTGCAATGCGAGGGTTTATTTCGAGAATGGTCTTGTTGCGCAAGCGATTGCTTTCATGACGCGGGATTTACCGCAACCCCAGCGTCATTGAACACCATTGCCATTGCTCAGCCGAGCCCTTCGAGATGTTGTGTTTTTTGCAACGTTTCGCAGGAATTCTCGGGACTGCAATTGCTAATATGAAATTCATGGAGCTTCTACAAACTCCGGGGTTCAGCTCCGACAAAACTGCAGCTCATTGATTTACAGCAACCATATATTGTTTGACGGAGAAGGCTTGGAGGTATTCTCTAGCCGCACTCAGTAATTCATTTATTGAAAGGAAAGATTTCGTGCTTAATATCGTTGTACCCATGGCAGGTGCCGGAAGTCGTTTTGCAAAGGCCGGGTTTAGTACCCCAAAACCCCTGATTCCTGTGCGTGATGTGCCGATGATTCGCCTTGTCATGGAGAATGTTCGGCCCCAGCGCGATCATCGCTTCATTTTCATCGTGCAGGAATCGCATGACATCGCATACGACTTGACGCGCCAACTCCGTGAGTGGGCGGGCGAAAACACCGAAGTTGTCCGGGTTAATGGCCTGACCGAAGGCGCCGCCTGCACGGTTTTGGCCGCAGAACATCTGATTGATAACGACGATGCAATGATGATCGTCAATAGCGATCAGTGGGTCGATGTGAATATCGATGAGTACCTGCAACAGGCCGACCGCTATAGCGATGGGTTGATTATGACCATGCAGGCCAATGACCCCAAATGGTCTTTCGTGGGCCTGGATGCCGAAGGCCTTGTCACCCATGTGGTGGAAAAGAAAGTGATTTCCGACATGGCCACCGTGGGCATTTACAACTTCGCACGCGGCTGCCATTTCGTCTCCAGCGCCAAGGCAATGATCGCCGCCGATGAACGTGTGAATGGCGAGTTCTACGTGGCTCCCGTCTACAACCGCATGATCGACCAAGGCGCCAAGGTCGGGATCTCGTCCATCGGCTCGGAGGCCAACGGCATGTACGGCTTGGGCATCCCCGCCGACCTGGAACTGTTCCTCAATCTGCCGGTGTGCGACAAGGCGCTGGCGCCCTTCGCAGCGCAGGAGGCCGTGTAATGCAGGTCATCTCGCATCGCGGCTACTGGAAAAGCGCCGCCGAGAAGAACACGACGACGGCCTTTGCCCGCAGCTTCGCGCTGGGCTACGGCACTGAAACCGATGTGCGCGACCTCAATGGCGAGCTGGTGATCAGCCACGACATGCCCACGCAACCGGCCATGCCGCTGCAAAAGTACCTGGCCGACCTGCAGACGTTCAACCGCCCCGGCAAGCTGACGCAGGCGCTGAACATCAAGGCCGATGGCCTGGCCACCGCGCTGGCCGCGCAGATGAAGGACTACGACCAGCCCTGGTTCGTGTTCGATATGTCGGTGCCCGACATGCTCCAGCACATCCGCGCGGGCAATCCCACGTTTGCCCGCATGAGCGAGTACGAGCCCTTCCCCACGCTGCTGCAAGGCCAGATCAAGGGCATTTGGCTGGACGCGTTCACCAGCACTGCTTGGTACTCGGCCTCGGTCATCGAGTCGCTGCTCAAGCAGGGGTTGCAGGTCTGCATCGTCTCGCCTGAGCTTCACGGCCGCGATGACCAGGCCGACCTGTGGGCTGCGCTGCGACCCATCAACCACTACGACGGGCTGATCCTGTGCACGGATCTGCCTGAGGACGCCAGCACTGCCCTGGCACTTGCCTGAACCTGATTCGAGAGGGAAATCAAAATGATCAAAGCGGTACTTTTTGACATGGACGGCGTGCTCATCGAGGCCAAGGATTGGCACTACGAGTCGCTCAATCGCGCCCTGGAGCACTTCGGCATGCCGATCTCGCGACACGAGCATGAGACCACCTACGACGGCCTGCCCACCGCGCGCAAGCTGGAGATGTTGAGCCAGGAAAAGGGCCTGCCCCGCTCCATGCACTCGTTCATCAACAACCTCAAGCAGCAATACACCTTCGACCTCGTGCATACGCTGTGCCGCCCGCGCTTCCTGCAGGAGCAGGCCCTGTCCGAGCTCAAGCGCAATGGCTACAAACTGGCCGTGTGCTCCAACTCCATCCGCGCCACCGTGGAACTGATGATGGAGAAGGCGGCGCTGACCCCCTACCTGGATCTGATGCTGTCCAACCAGGATGTGGCCAAGTCCAAGCCCGCTCCCGACATCTACCTCAAGGCGATGGAGCTGTTCGGCCTGCAACCGCACGAGTGCCTGGTGGTCGAGGACAACGAAAACGGCATCAAGGCGGCCAATGCATCCGGCGCCCATGTGCTGGTTGTCGAGGATGTCGCCGACACCAACATCTCCAACATCCTGGCCCGGATCAATGAGATCCGCGTGCTGAACCAGGCCCAGATGGTTGCCTGAAACGGAAGGGATCACCATGAAGAAGACCAACATCCTGATCGTCGCTGCCAGCGACAAGGCCCGTGGCAATCGCGAGTACCCCGGCTTCCTGAGCGAGATGGAAGGCGTGTGCCTGCTGGAGAAGATCGCCCAGAAGGTTCAGCTGATCGACAACAGCGCTGTGCGCTTTGCCTTTCTGGCAGAGGACGTAAAGAAGTACCGCCTCGTCAACATCACCGAGCTCATCAGCCCTGATTCCAGCATCACCAAGGTGCCCAGCAACACCAAGGGTGCCGCCTGCACCGCCATGCTGGCCGCTGCGGATTTCGACCGCGAGGATGAGCTGCTCATCGTGAGCGCCAATGAGTTCATTGATGCCGACCTGAATAAGCTGGTCGGCGGCTTTCGCACCAGTGGCTACGACGCGGCCACACTCACCTTCCAGTCGGTGCATCCCCGGTATTCCTACGTGCGGGTGGAAAAGGGCCTCGTGTGTCAGGCCGCCCAGTGTGAGCCGATCAGCCGCACGGCGACTACGGGCCTGTTCTGGTTCCGCAGGGTGGGCGATTTCATGGAAGCCATCGAGTCGGCCATCCGCAAGGATGCGCACCACGAGGGTCAGTATTACGTTGCCCCCTTGTTCAACGAACTGCTGCTCAAGGGCCGCAAGGTTGGCGCCCAGCCGATCGCCGCGCGCAGCTACATGCCCCTGAAGTCGGAAAAGCAGATCGCAGCCTTTGAGGACGCCCACATGGAGCTGGCCTCGGCATGAAGGTCGATCAGATCAACCATATGGTCAAGGGCTGGTTCGTCGGCGGGTTCTCCCCCGCCGTGGTTCAGACCAACGATGTCGAAGTGGCTGTGAAGAGCTACAAGGCCGGCGAGTCCGAAGCCATGCACTACCACAAGGTGGCCACCGAGGTCACGGTGATCGTGAGCGGGCGCGTGCGCATGTGCGGCCGTGAGTTCGGCCCCGGCGACATCGTGACGCTGCAGCCGAACGAGCCCACCGAGTTCGAAGCGCTGACCGATGCCGTCAATGTGGTCGTGAAGCTGCCTGGCGCGGCCAACGACAAGTACCTCGGCACCCCCTGAACCCCACACCGATTTTTACATGAAGCCCATCGCTTTTGCCCTGTGTGTCGCCGCAGTCCTGACAGGTTGCTCCTCTGAATCGACTTTCATCCACCGCTCCGGCCCGACGCTTGAGCAAATGCAGACCACCGTGCCCAGTGTCGATCTCGTGGCGCTGGATCTGCCACTGTCCAAGCAGTTGGCCGCCCAGGATGCGCAGGCTAAGAACAGCTTCACCTCTTTGGCAGCACCCCCTGGCTATACCGACCGAATCGCCGTGGGCGAGCAAGTGCAACTGAGCCTGATGGAAGCTGCCCCCGCGATGCTCCTGGCTGGAGCTATCGATGGCATGGGAGCCGCGCGATCGCTGCAGCTACCCGACCAGATTGTGCAGACCGATGGCTCCATCAGCGTGCCATTCGTGGGCCGCATCAAGGTGGCAGGCAAGACGCCACAGGCAGTGGAGAAAGTCATCGTGGACGCCCTCAAGGGCAAGGCCAACATGCCCCAGGCCCTGGTGCGTGTCAACGCCGTGGCGCAAGAGGTCACGGTTGTGGGTGAAGTGCGCGCAGCCAAGCGCCAGCCCTTGTCGCAAAAGCGAGAGCGTTTGCTGGACGTGATTGCCGCAGCCGGTGGCGCTACCGCACCCGTGGACAAGGTGAGCGTGTCGGTGTCGCGCGCCAACAAGACTGTCGATGTGCCGCTGCAGCAGGTAATCCGCGATCACGGCGAGAACGTGGAAATGGCTGCGGGCGACGTGGTGACGCTGTACCACCAACCGCGTCATTTCGTGGCCCTGGGCGCGGTCAGCAAGCAAGGCGAAGTGCCCTACGAAGCCACCGGCATCTCGCTGGCCCAGGCCGTGGCGCGCGCAGGTGGACTCAATGACGGCAAGGCGTCAGCCTCCGATGTGTTCCTGGCTCGTTTGGCTGCAGACAAGGCCACCGTCTACCGCCTGGATATGACGCGCCCCGAAGCCTTGTTCGCGATGCGCAACACCCCGGTTCACAGTGGCGACATCGTGTATGTGGCCAACGCACAGGCTGCAGACCTGCAGAAGGTACTTTCGCTGGTGGGCTCCCTTGTCTCGCCCGTGGCCACCATCAATGCACTGAGCAACTGAGAGATCTAGTGGATTTCTGCTTCGGATTCAGCCCGCTCAAGCGCCAGCGCCTGCAGGATTTCATTGGGGCATGTGTCACCCCCATCCACCCATGGACAGGCAGCCTGCCAGCACAGGCCCGCGTCTTCGTCTGGGGTGCGCGAGATCTGCCCGCACGACTGGCGCACTGCGGCGCTCGTGTGGTGCGGGTAGAGGACGGATTCTTGCGCTCGGTGGGCCTCGGTGCGGCTTTCGCCCCCCCGGTGTCCTGGGCGTTCGACACCCAAGGCCTGCACCACTGGGGCCACAGCGCCAGCGATCTTGAAACCCTGCTGCAGTCCACGACCTTCAGTGCGGCGCAGCGTGCGGATGGACAGCGCCTCATTGAAACACTGCGCCGTCACAAGCTGAGCAAGTACAACCTGACCACGAGCGTCAAATGGCCGCAACTGCAGCGCATGCGTGCGTTCAATGGGCGCAAGGTGCTGGTGATCGGCCAGGTCGCCGATGATGCAGCTCTGCAAGGCATCCAGACCCCCACCCGAACCAACCTGCAGCTGCTGGCCCAAGTGCGCAACATGCACCCCACGGCGTTTATCGCCTACAAGCGCCATCCCGACGTGACCGCAGGGCTGCGCGCCGGCAACGATGCCCAGGCCTTGGCCCACGCGGACGCGGTGATGGAAGGGGTCAGCATGCATGACGCCCTGTCATGGGTGGATGAGGTGCATGTCCTCAACTCCCTGTCGGGGTTCGAGGCCCTCATCGCCGGCAAGCTGGTGGTATGCCACGCCCAACCGTTCTATTGCGGCTGGGGCCTGACGCAAGATCGCAACCCCTGCACGCGCCGCACACGCCGGTTGGATCTGGCCGAGCTCGTCTATGCAGCCCTGGCCCTGTACCCCGCCTACATCAACCCCGAGAGCGGCGCGCGCATGGATGTGTTCGCGGCGATCGACTACCTCACCCACCTGCGCCAGCAACCAACCTCCCGCTCCTCCGGGCTGTGGCTGGGCCGTCTCTATGGATTTCTGCGTCGTTTGACCTTGGCATGATGCAACACCCGCTTTTTCAGGAAAACTGGCGCGGCCGACGCGTCCTCATGCTCCAAGGCCCCGTGGGGCCGTTTTTTTCGCGAGCCTCAAAGTGGCTGCGCGCCCAGGGCGCAACGACCCGCAAGCTGAACTTCAACGGCGGCGACGTAGCCTTCTTCCCCACAGGCCGACTGTTCACCAAGGGCATCGCCAAGCTGGAAGGCACGCTGCGCAACATGATGGCCGATGGCGCCGTCACCGACATCTGGCTTTTCGGCGATTGCCGCCCCATCCATCAAGTGGCCGTGGCCGTGGCCAAGGCACTGGGCGTTCAGGTCTGGGTGTTCGAGGAAGGCTACTTCCGCCCCGCATTCATCACCTGCGAACGCGGCGGCGTGAATGGCAATAGCTCTCTGAAACCCTCCGTTGGCGCCTACAAAAGCTGGCCGCGCTGGGAGAGCGAGCACATGATCACGCCGACCCACAAGCGCACCTACCAGGCCATGGCGCTGCAGGCATTTGCGTACTGGTTCATGGCGGCGCTGCTGTGGCCCCTGTTCCCCTCTTACCACCACCATCGCAGTCTGAATATCCTGGCCGAGGGCATGCGCTGGATCCGTGGCTATTGGCGCAAGCTGCACTTCCAGCGGCGCGAGCGCGGCCTGCAGGATCAACTCGCGAGCGCGCACAGCGGTAAGTTCGTGCTGGTGCCTCTGCAGGTTCACAACGACGCCCAGGTGACCCAGCATAGCGAGTTTCCCGATGTGCGCGTGTTCATCTCCGAGACGCTGCACACCTTTGCCGCGCACGCACCCCGAGACCATGTGCTGGCCTTCAAGCACCACCCCATGGACAGGGCCTACCGCGAATACGGCCCCTGGATTACTCAGCAGGCCCAGCACCTGGGAGTGGCCGAGCGTGTGTGTGTGCTGCATGACCAGCACTTGCCGACGTTGCTCGACCATGCGGCGGGCGCCGTCGTCATCAACTCGACCGTGGGCCTGTCGGCCATCCACCAGGGGGTGGCGACCCATGTGATGGGCACCGCCTTCTACGATTTTCAGGGTCTGACGCACCAGGGCACCCTGGCCGACTTCATGCGTTCGCCCAGAACCTTCAAACCGGACGCCGACCTCTACCTGCGCTTTCGCCATGCCGTGATCTCGACCACCCAGATCAATGAAAGTTTCTACAAATCGATTGGTGGATTGAAATCAAAACAAATACCCAATGAAAAACACTCGTCAATTGAAATTAGTAATCTAATTTCAAATAGAATTGGCACTAAAGTTTAGAACTCATCACATTGGTTTGTCATGCAAGTAATTCAATTGCGCCACATGAAAAAGGTGGCTCCTATTAAAATCAGCCAAAGCGCTCCACTGCCTGTGTCGATGGTTGCTGCAATTGGCACCAGTGGTCATATCGTCACGTTCCGACCCATGAAAGATGGCAAACCCGACCGGACGCTGACGCAATTGAATGCAACGTCCCGATTCCTTGACTTCAATTCTCAATCGATTCTCTTTTACGGAATTGAAGGTGATTCGCCATTGGCCCCATTGATTCTCTGGGATGCTGCGCACGCGCTTCCCGTTGGCGGTCGCATTGGATTGGCCGGTGATTTCGTGGAAACACCATTCCTGGCCCGCGAGTATTTCGCCAAGGCTTTGACCTGCGAGCAAGTGGATAAGGATGGAATCCGCTGGTTCAGCAAGACCGACAAACTGCCCGCAGAGCATGATGCTGGCCTGGATGCCTGGACTTTCGGTATCCCTGTCGGCCCCGAGGACGCAACGCTGCTGAACAAGACCGTCGAGCGCATCCTGGAGCTGGATGTGCCGATTTTTGAGATTCTGCTGTGTGGGCGACCCGCCAGCAATTTCAAATACTTCGACAAGGTACGCATCGTTGGCGAAGACATCCCGGCACCACCCCTGCGCATTGGCGAGAAGAAGAACCGGCTGGCCAGCGAGGCGGCTCACCCGAACCTCTGCATCATCCATGACCGGGTGTTCCTGCCCAAGAACTTCCATGAGGCCGTGAAGAAGTTCGGCGACTTCTTCCCGCTCACCACACTGCAGAGCCTGTGGTTTGACGATTACAACAACTTCGTGCCCTCGCGCTACTCGGACACCGGGGTGACCTTCAGCCTCAAGACGATGGCCGTGACTGGCCTGATGCGCGACAACGACGTGAAGACGCCCTCGGTGCTCTCCCCCTCGGTGTTCCCCCTGTCCGAGCGTAGCGGCTACTACGCTGGCAATGCGCTCAAGTACAGCGAGGCCTCCTACCCCACAGGCAGCTTGTACCTGTGCAAGCGTTCGGTGTGGAATCAGTTCCCACAATCCCTGCTGCTGCATTGGATCGAGTTCGAGGATCTGGAACATGCCTACCGCGCGGTTGCCGCTGGCGTACCCAGCAAGGTCAATCCCTTCGCACTGACCCAGACGCTGATGAGCAGGCCGCTCTTGAACAATTCGCAAGTCGGGGTCTTCGCCGAGCAGATGGCAGGCCCGCCTGCCCTGCGCCGCAACTTGGCCGCGATCCTGCCCTTCAAACGGAAACCGGCGCTCAAGGTGAGCCAGGAAAACGCCCTGCGTTCCATGCAACGTTTCGTGCAGAAATATTCTGCCGACAGCGAGCAATTCCAGCTCCCGTCCCAGGTGGTCGTGGATTCGGGTTCGCGCTTCGAAGCCATCATCCGCATCCTGCAGCGGGTCAAAGTGCCCGTGCAACAGGACAAGCTGCGCCAGTTCGTCATCGACTTCGAGAAGATGGTGATGTTCGACCAGGTGCCCTACTCCATGGTGGACGGTATTTGCCGGGACATCGTGTTCAACAAGCTATCGCCCATTGATGCCTTGCTGGTCAAGAACCCGGTGCTGCGCCGCCATCTGACGCTGCGCCCATCCAAGGGCATGTTCTATGAATCACTGGAAGATTTCTTCACCAAGCCATCGCTGAAGCTGCGCTTGGGATCCCTGCTCTCAGCCTTCTTCCTGTACCGCACGCGCAAGAACCTCATCTACCTTGAGGGCGGATGGCACAGCTACTACAAGGCGATCATGCAGACCACCCCCTTCCACAAGTGCAACGAGATCCAACGGGGGCAAGCATGATGCACCTGTTCATCGTCTCCGCTTCGGCTTGGACATTGCCACGCCGCCGCCAAGCCTGCCAGAACATTGCCCTGCGGCTGCTGGCCAGCAAAGGCGCGCAGGCGCAGACCATCGTGATCGACCTTACCACGGTGATGCGCGAACCCGAGAACCCCCTCCTGATCCATGACGTGGAATTGCCGCCCGCAGCAGCATCCATGCGCTCGTGGATTGACCACTATTTCCGCGATCAGCCCATGCTGGATGTCGAACGCGTACACCGTGCCGCACAGGCCATCTGCGTGCGCGACTCCAATGTGGCAGCCATCGACGCGACCGCGCTGAATGCCGACCTCATCGACCGCACCATGAACCAACTGCGCATTGCCTTCTATGGCTGTGAGCACTGGCCGAAGGTTCTCATGCTGATCGTTGACGACACGATCCTGCATGACGTGGCGGGTTTCGCCGGTCGAGTGTTCTATATCCAGCCCGAAGTGACGGGCCAATCGCGGATCAACACCCTGCTCGCGCACATCAAACGCTTTGCCAAGCTGGAAGGCATTTTTGGGTTGCGCCACCAGTTCCTCACGAAGCTGATCAAGTTCTTGACGCGCCAGCGCAGGTTCGGTGCGGTGACCGAGGAGAAGTAACCATGGACGCACTGGCCCAGGCCATTCACGACATCGAGACACGAACACAGGCCGAGCTCGCACGCGAATTCACCAAGCTCGCCTATGGGGCTCTAGCGCCCGCCAACAACCAACCGTGGAACCGCGATGGCTTTTATACCGCCCGCAGCGCCGAGGATCTGCAGGCGCATGGCTTTGTCCTGCCGCAGCTGGAGCAGGACTTCCCGGTGCCTGCGGACTGCCCGTACTGGAGCGCTCCCTTCAAGGAGGGTCAACTGGTACTCCGGGGTTTCCTGCGGCACGCATGGTTACCTTTGCCTGATGGATCTTCGGGCTCCATCGTGGCAATACCTGTGCGCGATCCGCATCACGCCCTGAGCGTGAGCATTGGCAATATCCCCTTGGAGCCCCTTGGGAAGACCGTCAGCGGCACTTCACTGCTCTTGTGGACGCGTGGTGAGGCTCCCGCAGCAGGGATGCTGCACATGCGCTCCGAGTCGCCCGTGGCGATGACACCCCACGGCCGGATTTCCTGCTCTGTGGGCAAGCCATTCTGGTTCCGCTAATCCCCCTGACCTGTTCCGCGTCTCTTTTGCCTTGAGCCCGTGCGCGGGCGAGCCTCCCTATGCAAACTCTGCACTACCCCCTGGTGATCATCGGCTCCGGTTTCGCGGGGCGCACCGTCGCCGATCACTTCGCGCCCGAAGACTGCCTGATCCTCGACCGTGGGGAGCCCCTGGAATTCGGCTCACGGATAGAGGAAGCGCAGCGCGCCATGGCCAACGGGAAGCCGTTGCACGAGGCCGAGGCCCTGACCTACCGTTCAGATCTGCCCTGGAACGCTACGCCCAAGCTTTCCGGCTTCAACCATTCGCGCTACTCCTTCGTTGGCGGTGGATCCTCCAACTGGTGGGGCGGAAAGTGCTCGCGGTTCTCCGAGCATGTTTTCCAAAGCCGCGACTTCTTGCCCTGGGTGTTCAGCCACGAAGAAATGGGCCACTGGTATCGCCTGGCTGAGCGTCGCCTGAATGTCAGCGGCGACCCTCTCTGGGCCGAAGGTGAACCTGTCAACGCTATGCCAGGCGCTGCGTATTGGCGGGACGCCTATTCCCCTTACCTCCAGCCCTCGCACATCTACAACGTGGCCATCAACCGAGGCCCTGAGGGGCAATTTGGCCAAGGGTCATGCCAGGGACGCGGCGCTTGCGCGATCTGCCACCACGATTCCAAGGCGCGG
>ENA-UOUJ01000987-UOUJ01000987.1-activated-sludge-metagenome-genome-assembly--contig:-NODE-987-length-16238-cov-4.045789_pt1 | contig 16238 bp, 16 predicted proteins | sample MGYA00249839_ERZ747224 | MGnify/ENA primary metagenome ERZ747224 (study PRJEB28782, sample SAMN03220277) | activated sludge metagenome | biome: wastewater; feature: sewage sludge; material...
GTTGGCGCCCGCCGAAGCGCTCGCGCGGCGCGGCGAATTGCGGCTCGTGACGCCGACCGTCAAGACGCTCGAGGCGATCGCCCGTTTCGATACCGTTCCCGCGCTCTTCGAATGGGCGTGCGCGCCGCGCCTGATCGTGCCGTCGATGCCGCAGAGCTCGTCGAGGGCGACCTGGCTGGCGTTCGCGTCGATGTCGATGACCACATAGCCGACCAGGGCATTGGTCTGCAGGTACTGGGCCGAGATGTTGATGCCGGCGCGAGAAAACCGGTCGTTGATGTTCGCGATGATGCCGGGTTCGTTGCGGTGCACGTGAAGCAGCCGCGACTTGCCGGTGTGCTCGGGCAGCGAGACTTCGGGGAAGTTGACTGCCGTGATCGTCGAGCCGTTGTTGCTGTAGCGCAGCAGCTTGGCCGCGACCTCGTCGCCGATGTTGGCCTGCGCCTCGGACGTCGACCCGCCGATGTGCGGCGTCAGGATCACGTTGTCGAAGCGGGTCAGCGGCGATTCGAAGACGCCGTCGTTGCCCTTCGGCTCTTCGGGAAACACGTCGATCGCGGCGCCGCGCAGGTGCTCGCGGCCCAGCGCATCGGCCAGCGCGTCGATGTCCACGACGGTGCCGCGCGACGCGTTGATCAGGTGACTGCCGCTTTTCATCCGGGCCAGTTGCGGCGCCGCGATCATGTAGCGCGTGGCTGGCGTTTCGGGCACGTGCAGCGTGACGACGTCGGCGCTCGCGAGCATCTCGTCGAGCGAGCCCGCCTGCCGGGCGTTGCCCAGCGGCAGCTTCTTCTCGATGTCGTGGAACAGCACGGTCATCCCGAGCTGCTCGGCCAGGATGCCGATCTGCGTGCCGATGTGGCCGTAGCCGACGACGCCGAGAATCTTGCCGCGCACCTCGAAGGCGCCGGCGGCGCTCTTCTCCCAGGTGCCCGCGTGCATCCGCGCGTTCTTGACCGGGATGTTGCGCATCAGCATGATGATCTCGCCGAGCACGAGTTCGGCCACGCTGCGCGTGTTGGAGAACGGCGCGTTGAACACCGGGATGCCGCGCCGGGCGGCTGCGTCGAGATCGATCTGGTTGGTTCCGATGCAGAACGCGCCGATCGCGCTGAGCTTGGGCGCCTGCGACAGCACCGCCTCGGTCAACTGCGTGCGCGAGCGGATGCCGAGGAAATGGGCACTTTCGATGGCGCGAATCAGTGGTTCCCCGGACAGCGCCCCCTTGTGCCGTTCGATGTTCGTATAGCCGTCATGGCGCAGGACCTGTTCGGCGCTGTCGTGGATTCCCTCGAGCAGCACGAACTTCAGTTTGTCCTTCGGGACGGACAGGCGCGGGGTGGAGGTATTCATCGGAATTGTCGTGCGGGGCAATCCGGAATGATACCCAGCGCATTCGCCGGCCGATTCTTTGCCCTGCACGGCAGCGACGGCTCTCGATCCCGGGGGTGCAGATTCCCGATGTTCGGGGTATAGAATCCCCGCCAAAGCTGCCGCCTCGGCGTCGAGTGCGGAAACCGATCGCAACGGAGGAGACGACGATGAAACGGGTCATTTCGGTATTCGCGGGAGCCATCGCGCTGTCGTTCTCGGTGGCCGCGCTCGCACAGGCGCCCATCACGATCAAGTTCAGCCACGTGGTCGCCGAAGCCACGCCGAAAGGCCAGGGCGCGATCAAGTTCAAGGAAGCGGCGGAGCGGCTGCTGCCCGGCAAGGTGCAAGTGCAGGTGTTCCCGAGCTCGAGCCTGTTCGGCGACGCGAAGGAACTTGAGGCGGTGCTCCTCGGCGACGTCCAGCTGATCGCGCCTTCGCTTTCCAAGTTCGACCGCTACACGAAGAAGGTCCAGCTGTTCGACCTGCCCTTCCTGTTCGACGACCTCGCGGCGGTCGACCGCTTCCAGCAAGGCCCGCAGGGCAAGACGCTGCTGGATTCGATGCAGAAGCGCGGGCTGCAGGGCCTGGCCTACTGGCACAACGGGATGAAGCAGCTTTCGACGAACCGCGAAAAGCTCGTGCGTCCCGAAGACGTCAAGGGACTGAAATTCCGGATCCAGGCCTCCGACGTGCTCGAGGCGCAATTCCGGGCGCTGGGTGCCAATCCGCAGAAGATGGCCTTCGCCGAGGTCTACCAGGCGCTGCAGACCGGCGTCGTCGACGGGCAGGAGAACACCTGGTCGAACATCTACTCGCAGAAGTTCCACGAGGTGCAGACCACGATCGCCAACACGAATCACGGCGTGATCGACTACATGGTCGTGACCAACGCCAAGTGGTGGAGCGGCCTGCCCGCCGACGTTCGCGAAGGCCTGCAGAAGGCGCTCGACGAGGCGACCGCACATGCGAACAAGCTGGCCGAGGAGCTCAACGAACGCGACCGCAAGCTGATCGAGGAGGCCGGGCGCGCGAAGATCCAGACGCTGAGCAAGGAAGACGTCGCCGCCTGGCGCAAGGCGATGGAGCCGGTCTGGAAGAAATTCGAAGGCGACATCGGCCAGGACCTGATCAAGGCAGCGCTGGAAAGCAACAACAATTGAGAATCGCTACCGGCAGCGGAGGTCGTGATGAGCGATGAACACGCCGGTCACACTTTGCGGCGGCCCGACTGGACGGAGCGGCTCGAAGGATGGGTGATGGCCATCCTGCTGGCGTTGATGACGCTGATCACCTTCATGCAGGTGATCGCACGCTACGTCTTCAACTACAGCTTCGTCTGGGCCCTCGAACTCACGACCTTCCTTTTCGGCGGCCTGATCTTCCTGGGCATGTCCTACGGCGTCCACGTCGGTGCGCACATCGGCATCGACGTGCTGGTCCGCAACCTTTCGGCCGCCACGGCGCGCAAGGTCGCTATCGTGGCCACGCTGCTGTGTCTGCTCTACGCGGCGATCCTGTTCGTCGGTAGCTGGATCTACGTCACGCGGATCTACGAGATCGGCATCCTCGCGCAGGACCTCCCGATTCCGCAGTGGGTGCCGCGGCTGGTGCTGCCGATCGGCTACGGGCTGCTGCTGTGGCGCTTTGGGCAGATCCTGTACCGCCTGCTGACCGGCCGGCGCGCGCGGCTGTTCGGCGACGAGGTCGAAGACGCAATGCGCCTGCAGGCCGAAGCCGGTGCCGAGGGGGCCGAGATTCCACCGCCCAGGAAAGAAGAACGAGACGGAGACGCCCGGTGACCACAGCCGCCCTGTTCATCCTGCTGTTCGTCTTCATGGCGATCGGCATTCCGGTCGCCGTCGCGCTCGGGCTGTCGTCGCTGCTGACGATCCTGCTCTTCGGCCAGGACTCGCTCGCCTCGCTCACGCTGAAGATCTACGACACCTCCGAGCATTTCACGCTGCTTGCGATCCCGTTCTTCATTCTCGGCGGTGCATTCATGACCACCGGCGGCGTGGCCAAGCGGATGATCCGATTCGCGATCGCCTGCGTCGGCCATCTGCGCGGCGGGCTCGCGATCGCGTCGGTGATGGCCTGCATGCTGTTCGCGGCGGTCTCGGGATCGTCGCCGGCAACTGTCGTGGCGGTCGGCTCGATCGTCATCGCCGGCATGGTGCGCGCCGGTTATCCGCAGGGTTTCGCTGCCGGCGTCGTCTGCAACGCGGGCACGCTCGGCATCCTGATTCCGCCGTCGATCGTCATGGTCGTCTACGGCGCGGCGACCGAAACCTCGGTCGGCGCGCTGTTCATGGCCGGCGTGATTCCAGGGATCCTGCTCGGGCTGATGCTGATGGTCGCGATCTGGCTGCTCGCGCGCGCGAAGAACCTGCCGCGCCAGCCGCGTGCCTCGCTGCGCGAAGTGCTCGAAGCCGGGCGCGATTCGATCTGGGGCCTGCTGCTGATCGTCATCATCCTCGGCGGCATCTACGGCGGCGTGTTCACGCCGACCGAAGCCGCCGCCGCGGCCGCGATCTACGCGTTCCTCGTGGCCGTGTTCGTCTACAAGGACATCGGCTTTCGAGAAGTGCCCGATGTGCTGATCGATGCGGCCAAGGTCACGGTGATGCTGATGTTCATCATCGCCAACGCGCTGCTGTTCGCGCACGTGCTGACCACCGAGCGGATCCCGCAGGCGATCGCCGAGCAGATCCTCGCCTGGGGAATGGCGCCCTGGTCGTTCCTGATCGTCGTGAACATCATCCTGCTGATCGCCGGCATGTTCATGGAGCCGACCGGGATCATCCTGATCCTCGCGCCGATCCTGTTCCCGATCGCGATGCAGCTCGGCATCGACCCGGTGCACCTGGGCATCATCATGGTCGTGAACCTGGAGATCGGCCTGGTCACGCCACCGGTCGGGCTGAACCTGTTCGTCACGGCAGGCATCACGAAGATGCCGATCGGCGAGGTCGTGCGAGCGGCGATGCCGTGGCTGGGCGTGCTGCTGACCTTCCTGATCATCGTGACCTACATCCCGCAGATCGCGCTCTGGCTGCCGAACATGCTGTTCTGATCGAGGCCCTAAAGGATCCGCTTCCGGATCGCCGTGACGACGATCTCGGCCAGCACGACCACGGCGAAAATCGCGAGCAGTACCGTCGCCACGCGCTGCCACTGGAACAGGTTCATCGCCGTGTCCAGCGCCATGCCGATGCCGCCCGCGCCGACGAGGCCGAGCACCGCGGACTCGCGCACGTTGATGTCCCAGCGAAACAGCACGATCGACCAGAACGCCGGCCTGACCTGCGGCCAGTAGCCTTTCGCGAGCAACGACAGCCAAGGCGCGCCGACCGACTGCAGCGCCTCGATCGGGCCGCGCTGCGCCTCTTCGAGCGCCTCGCCGAACAGCTTGCCGACGAAGCCGATCGACCGGAACGCGATCGCCAGCGTGCCGGCGAGCGCGCCGGGGCCGAACACGGCCACGAACAGCAGGGCCCAGATCAGCGAGTTCACCGAGCGGCTGGAGACCAGCAGCAGCCGGGCGAACTGGTTCGCCAGGCGGCTGGGCACTAGGTTCGGCGCAGCCAGCACACCGATCGGCAGCGCCATCAGCACGGCCAGCAGCGTGCCGAGCGAGGCGATGTGGATCGTCTCCATCAACGGCGCATGCACGCCCTCCGGGTAATGCGCGAAGTCGACCGGCCACATCCGGGCGAGCAGGTCCTGCATCTGCTCGGGCGCGTCGTAGAGGAATTCGGGGATGATCTCGACCGATCGCGCCGAGGCCACGATCGCCGCGACGATCGCCAGGTAGACGGCGAAGCGCGCCAGCCGTTCGGCCGGTGAGAAGCGCTGCCAATGCCGCGGAGAGCGCTCATTCATCCACTCTCTCGCTGGGCCGCCCCGCACGTCGCTCGAGGAAAACGCCCCGGACCCAGCGCGCGAGAAGCTCGCCGACCATGATCATCGCAATGATCGAGATCAGGATCGCGCAGACGAAGTCATAGTCGAAGCGCTGGAACGCCGCGAACAGCGTGCCGCCGATGCCCCCGGCGCCGACGATGCCGACCATCGTCGAATTGCGCAGGTTCGAATCGAGCTGGTAAGTCGCGAATCCGACGAAGCGGGAGAATACCTGCGGCAGCACGCCGTAAGCGATCACGCTGGCGAACGGCGCGCCGGTCGCACGTACCGCCTCGACCTGCCTGGGCGAGATCTCCTCGATGGCCTCGGCGAACAGCTTGCCGATGAAGCCGATCGAGGCGACCGTCAGCGCGAGGATCCCGGCCAATGCGCCGAAGCCGACGGCCTTGACGAAGACGATCGCGACAATCACCGGATGGAACGATCGGCACAGCGCGATCAGTGCGCGCGCCGGCCAGGTCGCCCACCATGGCATCAGGTTGCGCGCGGCGAAGAGCCCGATCGGCAACGCCAGCACGATGCCGAGGAACGACGCCAGGATCGCGATCTCGAGCGACTCGACGAGTCCTGAAACCAGCGTGTCAGGCTGCGCGATGATCGGCGGGAACATGCGGCCGAGAAAGCGCGCGCCGTTGTCGAGTCCGGTCACGAAGCGCGCCCAGGTGAACTCGAGGCGCGAAGCCGCGTAGACCACGTAGATCGCCAATGCGATCCAGCCGCCGCGCGCCCACCAGTTCGGACGGAAGGCAGCGCTCATTGCAGCCAGTCTTCGCCGCCGTAGATTCGTTCGAGCATCCGCTCGTCCAGCCCCGCTCCCGGGCCGTCGTAGACGATCGAGCCCTCGGACATGCCGACGATGCGGTCGGCGAAGCGCCGCGCCAGCCCGACGTCGTGCATGTTGACCACGACGGGCACCCGGTGTTCACGCCCCAGCTCGCGCATCAACTGCATGATCTCCACCGAGGTCTTCGGGTCCAGCGACGAGGTCGGCTCGTCGGCCAGCAGCAGCTTGGGCCGCTGCATGACCGCCCGCGCGATGCCCACGCGCTGGCGCTGCCCGCCCGACAGGCTGTCGGCGCGCTGGCCGGCGAAGCCGTGCAGCCCGACCTTCTCGAGCAACTCGAACGCGCGTTCGACGTCCGCCTGCGGATAGCGGCGCAACCAGGCCTTCAGCGGCGACACGTAGCCGAGCCGGCCGCTCAGCAGGTTCTCCATCACGGTCAGGCGTTCGACCAGGTTGTACTCCTGGAACACCATGCCGATGTGGCGCCGTGCCCGGCGCAGCGCCTTGCCGCCCAGCCGGGCGAGATCGACGCCGTCGAACAGGATCTCGCCTGCCGTCGGATCGACGAGCCGGTTGATGCAACGAAGCAGCGTGCTCTTGCCGGTGCCCGACGGGCCGATGATCGCCGTCAGGCCTTCGCCGGCGATGTCCAGGTCGATGCCGCGCAACACCGGCCGGTTGCGCTCGTAAGCCTTGACGAGTCCGCGGATCTGCAGCGCAGCGTCGGTCACCGCGCTATTTCTTCTCGGCTTTCTTCTTGCGCGCTTCTTCCTCGCGCCTGGATTCCTTCTCGTAGCCGGCGCGGTTGAAGCTCTCGCCGCCGCTCTCGGCGACCTGCCGCACGATCGCCCAGTCGTCCTTGTAGTTGATCGGGAAGAAGCGGTCGGCCCCATCGAAGGCCTTCTGCATCTCCGGCGGGAACCGGTAGTCGTAGAAGCACTTCAGCATCTTGTCGCGAAAGCCTGGCTCGAGATCGTGCGCGTAGGCGAACGAAGAGGTCGGGAACTTCGAGCTGCGATAGACGACCCGAAAGTCGTTTTCGTCGATCTGACCACGCACCGACATCCGGTGGAACACGTCGGAGGCGACGGCCGCCGCATCGTAGTCGCCGGAGTTCACGCCCATCACCGACTGGTCGTGCTTGCCGGAGAACACGATCTCGTAGTCGTCGCCGGGCTTCAGGCCCTCGGCCGGAAACAGCGCCATCGGTGCCATGTGGCCCGAGTTCGACGACGGCGAGGTATGCGCAAGCTTCTTGCCCTTCAGGTCGGGAAGCTTCTGGTACGGACTGTCCTTCTTGACGATGACGATCAGCTCGTAGCCCTGGAACTCGTTCTCGTAGCCCTTGACCGCGAAGGGCACGGCGCCGGCGATGTTGACGGCGAAGGCCGTGGGCCCGGTCGAGAAGCCGCCGACGTGCAGGCGCCCGGAGCGCATCGCCTCGATCTCTGCCGCGTTCGACTGCACCTGGTAGAAGACCACGCGCTTGCCCGTGCACTGCGACAGGTGGTCGGTGAAGGGCTTGAACACCTTCTCGTAGACCGCGGGATCTTCGACTGGCGTGTAGGTGAAGACCAGCGTGTTCGGCGTCTTGAGTTTCCCCGGGTCGGTCGGCACATCGGCGACCAGGTCGCCGTTCGCATCGCAATACATCGGGTCGAGATCGCCGCGATTGCTGCAGTCGTCCTGCGCGGCGGCGCCGAAGGACACGAGCAGCGCGACTGCGAACAGCGGCGCGTGGAACAGGCGCGGCATGGTCTCCTCCGGGGACATTCGATTGTCGAGCCAGTGTAGCAAAGCAGCTTCGGGCCGCGAAGCGTCCAGCCGACTATCATCGTCGGCTGGGCCGTCGACGACAGCCATCACGTTTGGGAGTCCATTGGTGAGCGTTTCGAGTTTCCATGGCGTCTGGCCTTACCTGGTATCACCGGTCGCTGCCGACGGTTCGATCGACGACGCGGTGCTCACGCGGCTCTGCGATGACCTGATCGCCGGCGGCGTGCACGGGCTGACCGCGCTCGGTTCGACCGGCGAGTTCGCCTATCTGTCCTGGCCGCAGCGCCGGCGCGTTGCCGAGGTGGTCGTGGCCGCGGCGCGCGGGCGCGTACCGGTGATCGCCGGCGTTGCGGCCACGACCACGGCCGAGGCGGTCCGGCAGGCGCGCGAGATGGCCGCCGTCGGATGCGACGGGATCCTCGCGATCCTCGAAGCCTACTTTCCGGTCGCCGACGATGGCGTGCACGACTACTTCGCGTCGATCGCCGCGGCCACGCCGCTGCCGGTCGTGCTGTACACGAACCCGAACTTCCAGCGCTCGGACCTGTCGCTGCCGGTCATCGACCGGCTCAGCCGGATCGACAACATCCGCGCGATCAAGGACGCGTCGAACAATACCGGCCGGCTGCTGTCGATCATCAACCGCGTCGAAGGGCGGATGCAGGTCGTCGCCGCGTCGGCGCACATCCCGGCCTGCGTCATGCTGATCGGCGGCGTCGGCTGGATGGCCGGACCGGCCTGCCTGGTGCCGCGGCAGAGCGTCGCGCTCTACGAACTGTGCCGCGCCGGGCGCTGGCCCCAAGCGATGGCGCTGCAGGCGAAACTCTGGAACCTGAACCAGGCGTTCGCGCGCCACAACCTGGCGGCCTGCATCAAGGGCGGGCTGATCATGCAGGGCTACCCGGTCGGCGATCCGCTGCCGCCGCAGGCGCCGCTGTCGCCCGAAGGGCAGGCCGAAGTCCGCCGTGCGCTCGATGAGGTATCGCAATGAATGCACTCGAAGCCTTGCTCGACCAGCCGTTCGCGGTGATGACCGACGCGATCCGGTTGCATGCGCGAGCCACGCCGCGCAAGCCGGCGCTGATCCTCGACGACCGCTCGCTGGACTACGGTGCGCTCGACGAAGCGATGGATCGCGTTGCCGCTGCGCTGCAGCGCGACGGCGGCGGCCGCGGCGACGCGATCGCGATCTGCGCGGGCACTTCGATCGAATACCTGATCGTCTATCTCGGCGCCGTGCGTGCCGGAGTCGCCGTCGCGCCGATGTCGCCGTCGCTGCGGCCCGAGCAACTCGCCGCGATGCTGGCCGACGCCGACCCGCGGGCGTTCTTCCTCGATGCCGGCACGGCCGGCCTGCTGTCCGGAGTCGAGGCCGCGCCGCGCGTCGATCGCGTCGCGCTCGACGGCTCCGACGCGGGCCGCCCGCTGGTCGAGTGGCTCGCCCCTCTGGGCGCACAGCCGGCGCGCGTCGAGCACGAGTCCGACGATCCGTTCAACATCATCTATTCGTCGGGCACGACCGGCACGCCGAAAGGCATCGTCCAGCCGGCGTCGATGCGCTGGATGCATTCGCGGCGCGGCCCGTTCTACGGCTACTCCCGCGATTCGATCGGCATCCTGACCACGCCGCTGTACTCGAACACGACGCTGGTGCACGTGTTCCCCCCGCTGACGATGGGCGGCACGCTGGTGCTGATGAAGAAGTTCGACGTACTGCGCTTCTTCGAACTGGTGCAGCAGCATCGTGTCACGCACGCGGTGCTGGTGCCGGTGCAGTACCAGCGGATCATGAGCCACCCGGATTTCGAGCGCTACGAGCTGAGCTCGCTGGTCAACCGCTTCTCGACCAGCGCGCCGTTCTCGCCCGAGCTGAAGGCCGAGGTGCTGCGCCGCTGGCCCGGCAAGCTGCTCGACACCTACGGGATGACCGAGGGCGGCGGCGCCTGCATGCTGCAGGCCGACGAATTCCCGGACAAGCTGCACACGGTCGGTCGGCCGGCCGCCGGCCACACGATCCTGCTGATCGATGAAGAAGGCCGCGAGGTGGCGCCCGGCGAGACCGGCGAGATCGTCGGGCACTCGCCCGGGATCATGACCGGCTACCGGAACCAGCCCGAGCTGAGCGCCGAAGCCGAATGGATCGCTCCCGACGGACGCCGCTTCATCCGCACCGGCGACATCGGCCGCTTCGACGAAGACGGCTTCCTCGTGCTGATGGGCCGTCGCAAGGACATGATCATCTCGGGCGGCTTCAACATCTATCCGGTCGACCTCGAGGCCGAACTGCGCCAGCACGAAGACGTCGCCGATTGCGCAGTGTTCGGCGTGCCGTCGAAGGAGTGGGGCGAAACGCCGGTGGCCTTCGTCGTCTCGCGCTCGGCAGGCAGTGCGATCCAGGCCCAAGACCTGCTCGCCTGGGTCAACGAGCGGCTCGGCCGGATGCAGCGGATCGCCGACCTGCGTTTCGTCGATGCGCTGCCGCGCAGCTCGATCGGCAAGGTGCTCAAGCGCGAGCTGCGCGACGACTACCTGGGCAGCGACTGACTCAGCGTTTCCGCACCCGGTACTCGAGGTGGCTGCCGGCGCTCGGGCCGGCACGAAACGACTCGGCGTAGCGTTCGAGCAGTTTGCCGATGCGCTCGCGCGAGTAGCCGAGCTGCGCGAACGCGACGCCTCGGTCGAAGGCTTCGGCATAGTCTTCGATCAGGCCGTCGCGCAGCCGCATGCGGGCGATGCCTTCGAAGACGATCGTGCGGCCCGCGCTTTCCGGCTCGCGCGACAGGTAGCTGAAGCGATAGCGCGCGTAGCCGATGCCGTTCGCCTCGACCGGCTCGATGAACTCCCAGCAGAAGGATTCGCCGCCGACGTGGAAACGATCGAGCATCGCCGCGATTGCGTCGCGCCCCTCGTGTCGTCCGAAGAAGTAGTCGTCGTAGCAGCCGTCGGCGGTGAACAGCGCGGCGAGTCCTTGCGAATCGTGCGCGGCGACCGCGTCGGCAAAGCGGGCGAGCAGCGTTTCGAAGTTCATTGCGACCTGCAGCTCAGGCCGCCGTCGACGGCCAGGCACTGCCCGGTGATGTATTCGGCGTCGTCGGAGGCGAGGAAGACTGCCGCCTTCGCGATGTCCCAGGCCGTGCCCATGCGGCCGGTCGGCGACAGCTTGTTGCGCGCAGCGACCATCTCCTCCTTCGTGCGGTACTGGCCGGCGATGTTCCGGTAGATGTGCGGCGTGTCCATCAGCCCGGGCATGATCGCGTTGGCGCGGATGCCGCGCGCCGCGTATTCGAGCGCGATCGCGACGGTCAGGTGGTTCACCGCCGCCTTGCTCGCGTAGTAGGCCGGGTACGGATAACCGGTATAGCGGATCGCGGCCACTGACGAGATGTTGACGATCGCGCCGCGTCCCTTCTCGAGCATCGTCGGGATCGTCGCCTGGCAGCACAGCAGCACGCTCTTCAGGTTGACGTCCATCGCGAGGTCCCAGGCCTCCTCGCTGATCGTCTCGATCGTGCCCATCGCGGGCAGGCCCACGTTGTTGTGCAGCACGTCGATCGCGCCGTACTCGGCCCGTGCCGCCGTGACGACAGCGGCGATCTGTTCGCGATGGGTCACGTCGCACTGCTGCGCGATCGCCTGGCCGCCCTCGCTGGCGATGATGTCGCGAGTCTCGGCAGCCGCGTCGCCATCGATGTCGACCGCCACGACCTTTGCGCCTTCGCGCGCGTATTGCACGGCGGCGGCCTTGCCGTTGCCCCAGCCGGGCCCGACCGAGCCGGCGCCGAAAACGAGGGCCACGCGGCCCGCGAGTCTTTGAGTCATTTCGCTGTGTCCCGTTCGAATCAGTTGCCGCCGACGACCTTCGGCAGCCAGGTCGACAGCGCCGGAATGAAGGTGATCAGCATCAGCACGCCGATCGCCGCGAAGAAGAAGGGCAGCGCCTCGCGCGTGACCTCGCGCGGTGGCGCCTTCGCGAGCAGCGCGGCGATCGACAGGCAGATCGCCACCGGCGGCGTGATCAGTCCGATCACCAGGTTGAGGCCGACGATCATCGAGAAATGGTAGGGGTCGACGCCGAATTTGGCCGCGACCGGATACAGCACCGGGCACAGCATGACGAGCGCCGGTCCGTTCTCCATGAAGGTGCCGACCAGGATCAGCAGCACGTTGACGAGCAGCAGGAACGCGACCGGGCTCTGCGCGATCTCGATCATCGCATCGGCGATTCGCTGCGGCACGTTCTCGTAGGCGAGGAACCAGGAGACGATCTGCGCGCCGCCGAGGATGATCAGGATGACCGCGGTCGTGCGCGCCGAGCCGATCAGCGCGCGCCAGATCTTCGCAAGGCTCAGTTCGCGATGCACGACCAGCCCGACGAACAAGGCATAGGCGACCGCCGCCGCCGAAGACTCGGTCACGTTGAACACGCCGGTCCGGATGCCGACCAGCAGCATGACCGGCATCGCGAGCGCCCAGATCGCGCGCCGGAAGGTCGAGCGCAGCTCGCCGGCACCGGCCGGGCGATGGACCGGATACTGGCGTCGCCGGCTGATGAACACGGCCATCGCCATCATCGCGGCGCTGTACAGCAGCCCGGGGATGACGGCGGCGATGAACAGTTTCAGCGGCGACAGTCCGGTCAGCACGCTGATCAGGATGAAGGTGATCGACGGCGGGATGATCGGGCCGACGACGTTCGCGCAGCCGGTCAGCGCCGCCGCGAAACCGCGGTCGTAGCCGGCCTTGACCATCGCCGGAATCAGCACCTTGCCGAGCGCACCAGTGTCGGCCACGGCCGATCCCGAAATGCCGGACATGAAGGTAGCCGAGGCCACGTTGCTCATTGCGAGGCCGCCGCGAAAGCGGCCGAACAGCGCATTCGAGAAATCGAGCAGCCGATCGGTCATGCCGCCGATCGTCATCAGTTCGCCGGCAAGCAGGAACAGCGGGATGGCCAGCAGCAGGAAACCGTCGATGCCGGTGTAGACCTGCTGCGGCACGATCATCAGGTCGATGCCGCCGACGAACAGCACGGCGATCACCGCCGACAGGATCAGCGCGAACGCGACCGGCACCGCCAGCAGCAGCAGCACGAACAGCGCGGTGACGAGGACGCCGAGAAAGGTCATCGGGGAATCGGCGTACCGGCTACCACTCGAGCGGATCGACGGTCGGCTCCTCGCCGCCGATCCGGGACAGGCACAGCTGCAGCGCAATCAGCGCCGGCCCCACGCACAAGGACAGGTAGGCCCAGAACATCGGGACCTCGAGCGCGGCCGAATCCTGCGTGGCGTTGAGCATCGCGTAGCGCAGGCCGGCCCAGGACAGGACCGCCACCGCCATGAGGATCGCGAAATCGCGCAGCCACAGCACGAGCTTGCGCGGGCCCGCCGGCAGCGCATTGACGAGCACCGTCACCGCGATGTGGCTGCCGCCGCGCAGGCAGGCGGCGGCGCCGAGCATCGTCAGCCAGACGATCAGCATCCGCGCGACCTCTTCGGTCCAGCTCGGGGCGCGGCCGACGACATAGCGGCCGAAGATCTGGTAGATCAGCGAGATCGTGATGATCGTGAGGATCGCGCCGATCAGCGCATCGAGGACGTTCTGGATGCGCCGGGCCAGGCGGGCGGCACCGGCCTGCGGCGCAACGGTTGCGGACACGTGCGAATGCGGGCGCGAGTCGGGCCTGCGATCAGTTCACCGCGCGGAACTTCGCGACCCAGGGCGCCAGCTCCGGGAACTCCTTGCCCATCGGTTCGAGCTTCGCGGCGAATGCGGCGCGATCGACTTCGTTGAACTTCATCCCTTCGGATGCGAGTTGCTTCTGGATCTCGCCCTCGAGGCCGATCATCCGCTCGGTGGCTTCGAGCATCACGCGTTCGCCCTCTTCCTTGAGCAGCGCCTGCACGTCGGCAGGCAGGCGCTTGAAGCGCGCGTCGGAGAAGATCCAGGTCATCGCGCCGATCACGTGCCGGGTATCGATCCCGTATTTCTGCACTTCGTAGAACTTGCTGAACTGCACGTATTCGAGCGGGTTCTCCTGGCCGTCGACGACCCCTTGCTGAAGCGAGGTGAACAGCTCGGCCGGCCCCATCGGGACGGTGCTGGCGCCCAGCAGGTCCCAGGTCATCCGGTACATCTTCAGCGGCGGCACCCGCATCTTCAGTCCTTGCAGGTCGGCCAGGTTCGCGACCGGCTTGTTCGACGTCAGCCAGCGCGCGCCGCGGTACCCGGCGCCGATGATCCGGAACGAGGTCTTCTTCGCGACCTCTTCCATGAACTCGGCGCCGACCGGTCCGTAGTAGACCTTCTTGAAGTGGTCGACGTCGCGCAGCAGATACGGCCAGGCTTCGATGCCGGGCAGGATGTTGTAGCGATCGAGCGTGCCGATCGACTGCAGCACGATGTCGTTGGTCCCGATCTTCAGCCCCTCGATGGACGATGGCCAGTCGCCGGTCGAACCGCTGTGCGCGATCTGGATCTTCACCTTGCCGCCCGACTTCTCCTCGACGGCCTTCGCGTAGGCCTCGGCGGTCTCGTACCAGATGTTGCCCGGCGTGTAGACGTGGGCCATCTTCAGCACGGTCGTCTGGGCCAGTGCTGCGGGCGCGCTTGCGACCATCAGCAGGCTCGCCGCCGCGGTGGCGCCCAGGGCGCGAAGGATGCCGTGAAGTCGCATGTCTGTCTCCGTGGTTCGATCGGAATCAAATGCGCCTGCCGCGTGTTCCGGCCGGGAACCGCAACGGCAGGCGAGGCGAAACGTATCGTATGACAATCAGCCGGTCAATCCGATGACCGGCCGCGCGGCGAGATCGCGCTTTGCGCCCGCCGCCAGTGGCGGCTACACGCCCCAGGTGATGTCGCGCTGGCCCTTGTGCGCCTCGAGCAGCATCTCGATGAACGGCCAGGCGCGCTGCGCGTGCGTGACCATCGCTTCGGCATCCGGGTCCTTGCGCTCGTTGTCTTCGTCTTCACGGTGCGCCGATTCGCGCCGGGCTTCGCGGATCGCCTGCTTCTCTTCTTCGATCGCCTTGCGCAGCGCCTCGACGGCGCCCGGCATCTGCTCGACAGTGACGATGCCGGTCGGCCCCGGCTGCTTGCCGATCACGCCGAGGATCCACTCGGCGGCGGCCTTGTTCATGACAACCGTTCCGGTTGCACGCGATTTGAACTCGTAGATCATGCTGGACTCCCGGTGCGAACGCTGCTCGTTGCTAACATTAGCCGATGAGTCTGCTCCCTGCACAGATAACGCGCATCGCGCGGAACCGGTGGACATCGGCGCCTGCATTCGCGCTGGGTGCAGGCCTGCTGCTCGCCGCTTGCGCACCGAGCTACGACTGGCGAGAGATCCGTGCCGAAGACGACCACTACGTGGCGATGATGCCGGCAAAGCCTGACTCGCTGACACTGCCGATCGACCTTGCCGGAATGAAGGTCTCGATGACGATGCGCGGTGCGAGGGTCGGCGAGGTTGCGTTCACCGCCGCGGCCACGGTGCTGCCCGAAGACTCGCCGACGGTTCGCCAGCAGGCGATCGACGGCATGCGCACGGCGATGCTGCGCAACATCACCGGGAGCGAAGTCGCTGCCGAAGCCGTTGCGGTCCCCGTCGTCGACGCCGTCGGCCAGGCTGTCGGTACAGCGCCGGGCTGGCGCATCGAAGCGACCGGCACGGCGGGCGGCAAGGAAGTCGGGATGCACGCGCTGTTCGCTGCGCGCGAGGGTCGTGCCTGGCAGGCCGTCGTCGTGGGCCCCGCGCCCGATCGGATTCAGGCAACGACCTTCCTCGACGGCTTCCGGATCACCCGTTGACCGGAATCGCCCGTTGAGCGCGCCGGCGACCGAGCTGCCCAGGGGCGCGGCGATCCGCGTCTTTCTCGCGTTCGCCGCCGGCTATTTCATGTCCTACGCGTTGCGTTCGGTCAACGCGATGATCGCGCCGGCGCTGATCGACGAGTTCGGCCTGAGCAACGCGCAGCTCGGTTCGCTGTCGGCTGCCTATTTCCTCAGCTTCGCTGCGCTGCAGCTTCCGCTGGGGATCTGGCTCGACCGCTATGGCTCGCGCCGCGTCGACGCGACGCTGCTGCTGATCGCCGCGGCCGGCTGCACGGTCTTCGCGATGGCCACCGGCACGATCGCCCTGTGGATCGGCCGTGCGCTGATCGGAGCCGGCGTGGCCGGGGCGCTGATGTGCGCGCTGCGTGCGTTCCGCTTCTGGTATGCGTCGGAACGCCAGCAACAGCTGGCGGCCTGGATGCTGGTGGCCGGCACCTTCGGCGCACTCGCCACGACGGTGCCGGTGCAACTGGCGCTGCCCGTTCTGGGCTGGCGCGGGCTGTTCTGGGTCGGCGCGCTGCTGCTGATCGCGGCCAGCGCGGCG
>ENA-UOUJ01000988-UOUJ01000988.1-activated-sludge-metagenome-genome-assembly--contig:-NODE-988-length-16230-cov-5.588934_pt1 | contig 16230 bp, 10 predicted proteins | sample MGYA00249839_ERZ747224 | MGnify/ENA primary metagenome ERZ747224 (study PRJEB28782, sample SAMN03220277) | activated sludge metagenome | biome: wastewater; feature: sewage sludge; material...
AAGTTTCTGGAAAAATATGGAAAATCAATTTGGGTGACGCATTGTCAAAGTCAGGAAGGGAAATTATCCGTTTAAAGAAAATTTTTATATGGTGTTGAATGCCGCTCTCGGGCAGGGCAAAGAAGTAATACCGGACAATACGCTACCTTCGGAGTATCAGATAGATTATGTGCGGGTGTATCAGAAAAAATAGGTGGAAAAAAATTATACTTGATTCAGCGAAAACTCAAAACTGAAATTGAGGTTGAAATAAAGTTTTGATTGTCTTGTTAAATCATTATCTGTAAAACAAAATCTGTGCCGAAAACTGAGAACTGCCGGTAAGCAGAAGGACATAAAGTGTAATTCCTCGGTAATTATATAAAACCATACCAAAACCAAACTCTTTTATTACTTTCGGGAAAAATAAGGATACATGCCACTTAGCTGGAACGAAATAAAAAGCCGTGCGCTTGCCTTTAGCAAAGAATGGCAGCATACCGAAAGGGAAGAAGCCGATGCCAAACCCTTTTTGATTGATTTTCTCAACATCTTTGGCATCACCCAAAAACGCGTGGCCACCTTTGAACACAAGGTGAAAAAACTGAATGATGCCGATATATTGATATGCTTTGGAAAGGCATGGCACTCATTGAGATGAAAAGCCGTGGCAAAGACTTAGATAAAGCATACCGGCAGGCAAAAGATTATTGCCACGGACTGAAGGATTACGAATTGCCCAAACTCATTATAGTTTCGGACTTTGAGCGCTTTCAGGTGTATGATGAGGCAGGGGTGCAAACTAACTTTACACTTTCGGAATTAGTAAAGAACGTGCACGTCTTTGGCGTGATTGCGGGTTATGAAAAAAGAGTTTTCAAAGAACAAGACCCCGTAAACATAAAGGCCGCCGAACTGATGGGTAAGCTGCACGATCAATTGAAAACCATTGGCTACACAGGTCATGCACTGGAGCTTTACCTTGTACGGCTGCTGTTTTGCCTCTTTGCAGACGATACCGGCATTTTTGAAAAAGACATTTTTCACCAATATATTTTACAAAACACAAAGGAAGACGGAAGCGACCTGGCTGCCCATATAGCACAAATTTTTCAAACACTGAACACAGCCGAAGACAAAAGGCTAAAAGCATTGGATGAAGCATTAACCGAGTTTCCTTACATTAACGGGAAGCTGTTTGAAGAAACACTACCGGTGGCTGCTTTTAACAGCACTATGCGAAAAGCCCTGCTCGACTGCTGCGAGCTGGACTGGGGAAAAATTTCTCCGGCCATTTTCGGTTCGCTGTTTCAAAGCGTGATGGATGAAAAGGCGAGGCGAAACCTCGGCGCACACTACACCAGCGAAAAGAATATCATGAAGCTCATCAAGCCGCTTTTCCTTGATGAACTGCGTAAAGAATTTGAATCGGCATGGAAAGATAAAAACAAACTCAAAAGACTGCAAGGCAAAATCAGTAAGCTGCGCTTTCTGGATCCTGCCTGTGGTTGCGGCAACTTCTTAATCATTGCCTACCGCGAGCTGCGGCTGCTGGAGTTAGACATCGTGTCCAAGCTGCTGAAAGAAACGAAACTGCAGGTAGCCAACATCAACGATTATTTTCTGGTGGATGTAGATCAGTTTTACGGCATTGAGTATGAGGAGTTTCCATCGCAGATAGCCCAGGTGGCCCTCTGGCTGATGGATCATCAGATGAATGCCCTGGCAGGACTGCAGTTTGGCGAATATTATGTAAGAATACCGTTGAAAAAATCGGCTACCATCGTTTGCAGCAATGCACTGCGCACAGATTGGCAAAGCCTGATACAGCCCTATCCCTGGGAGAAACACGAAACGAGATTTCATTATATTTTGGGAAACCCGCCGTTTATTGGTAGCAAATATCAAAATGACACTCAAAAAGAAGATATGAAAAGGCTTTTGTTGAATGTTAATGGTTCGGGAGTTTTAGATTATGTTACTGCTTGGTATATTATTGCCGCTAAATACCTGCAACAATATCAATCGGAAGAAAAAGATATGCCCAAAACCAAGAGCGCTTTTGTAAGCACTAATTCAATATCGCAGGGCGAGCAGGTGGGCGTTTTGTGGAATGAATTGTTTAACGCTTACAAAATAAAAATTCATTTTGCACACCGCACTTTTAAATGGGGCAATGAAGCAAAAGGAAATGCTGCCGTACATGTGGTAATCATTGGATTTTCAAATTTTGATGTCTCTGACAAATATATTTACGAATATGAAGATATTAAAGGGGAGCCACATGAATCGTCTGTAAAAAATATCAACCCCTATTTAATTGAAGGAAGAGATATTTTAATAAAAAGCAGAACAAAGCCTATTTGTGATTGTCCTGAAATTATAAAGGGAAGTGAAACAACGGATGATGGACATTTATTGCTTTCTATTGAGGAAAAAGATTTTTTATTAGAAAATTATCCGAATTCAGATAAATTTATAAGACCCTTTATTGGAGGAGGAGATTTTATAAATGGTAAAACAAGATGGTGCCTTTGGTTAAAAGATGTTCACCCAAATGATTTCAGAAAAATTCCACTTGTAATGGAAAAAGTCGAAAAGGTCAGTAAGTTTCGTATTAATAGCCCAAAAAAAAGGACAAACAAATGGGCTGAATTTCCAACTCTTTTTTCGGAAGACAGGCAACCTGATTCAGAATACCTGTTATTCCCAAAAGTATCGTCTGAAAGACGTAAATATATTCCTTTAGCATTTCTTCCACCAACATATATTGTTAATAACACCGCTTCTTATATGCCAAATGCCACACACTATTCGTTTGGTATTCTACAAAGCGTTATGCACATGTCTTGGATGAGATATGTATGTGGAAGAATGAAAAGTGATTTTATTTATTCAAACACTATCGTTTACAACAACTTCCCCTGGCCGGAAAACCCAACGGAAAAACAAAAAGATACTGTGGAAAAAGCAGCGCAGCAGGTATTGGATAATCGTGCCGCATACCAAAACCCAAAAGAAGGCAAAGCAGCCGGCCTTGCCGACCTGTACGACCCGAACACCATGCCGCTCGATTTGGTAAAGGCGCATCAGGCCTTGGACAAAGCGGTTGACCAGTGCTACCGCCCGCAACCCTTTGCCAACGAAACCAAACGAATTGAATTTCTCTTTGAACTTTATGATAAATACACGGCGGGTATTTTTGCAGGGCAAAAAAAGTGATGAATCAATACAGAGGGCTAATACCCGAAGGCTGAATACGCCAATTATGCAGTTATCTGCAAAACGACTTGGTTTCATTCAGAAGGAATTACACCAACAATAGCGCCGGATTTTTAGCTTTCCGAAACAAAGGGTTTGTAAGATAATTCCTGCTGAATATGCAGGATGTCGGCAATAGGCAGGGCGCTCCGCTCCTCCTCATCAACGGCAACAGGAATCATTTTCTAAGAAGCCTTTTGCTTGTCTATAATTTGTGCTGCCTTTGTTTCAATTACGGCTCATTGATCTCCAAAAAAAATGGTTGTGCCACCGGTACCGGAACACAACCATAATATTTTATTGGAACACAAATCAAATTGCCTCAGCGGCCATCTTTTTTGCCTGCCTGTTTCTTTCAATTTCGTCCAGTATTACTTTTCTCATTCTGATGAAATTGGGCGTTACCTCAATACATTCATCCTGCTCGATGTATTCCATACACTCTTCCAGAGACAATTGTGTTTTTGGCGCAATATTGGTAGCTGCGTCGCTTCCGCTGGCACGGTGGTTTGTTAGTTTTTTTTCTTCAATACCATTAACTACCAAATCGCCCGGTTTTATATTTTCAGCCAAAATTTGCCCGGCATATACCTCTTCACCCGGGTCAACAAAGAAAGTGCCACGGTCTTGAAGTTTGTCAATAGAATATGCTGTGGTCTTTCCCTGAAATTTGGAAATCAATACTCCGTTGTTTCTGCCGGGAATAGCGCCTTTCCAGGGTTTATAATCATAAAAACGGTGCGCCATTACCGCTTCACCGGTGGTGGCAGTAAGCATTTGGGTACGCAGGCCTATCAGCCCTCTGGAAGGAACTTCAAACTCGAGGTGTTGCATTTCACCTTTTGTTTCCATCACCATCAGTTCTCCCTTTCGACGGGTTACTAAGTCTATCACCTTGCTCGAAAACGCTTCGGGCACATCTACTACTAAGTTTTCATAGGGTTCGTATTTATGACCGTCTTCTTCCTTTACAATCACCTGCGGTTGACCTACTGTTAGCTCATAACCTTCGCGGCGCATGGTTTCTACCAAAACGCCGAGGTGTAAAATACCGCGTCCGAAAACAATAAAGCTATCACCTCCTTCACTTTCTTCAACCTTCAAGGCCAGATTTTTTTCCATCTCTTTCCACAATCTCTCGCGCAGGTGGCGGCTGGTAACAAATTTTCCGTCTTTGCCATAAAAAGGTGAATTATTGATGCCGAAAGTCATACTCATGGTAGGTTCATCCACACTGATGGAAGGCAATGCTTCCTGATTTTCTACATCTGAAATTGTATCACCGATATTGAAATCATCAATTCCTACCACAGCGCAAAGATCGCCGGCCAAAACCTCGTCAACCTTTTTCTTTCCCATGCCTTCAAAGACATACAACTCTTTGACCTTAATTTTTTTTACAACACCCTCCGGTTGCATCAAGGCTATTTGTTGCCCTTCTTTAATACTTCCCCGGCCCACTTTGCCAATGGCAATACGACCAAGAAATGAAGAGTAATCTAATGAAGTAATCTGCATTTGCAGGGTTCCCTTATTTATATGAGGCGGTGGCACATGCTTCAAAATACCATCTAATAGCGGATTAATATTTTCGCAGGGTTCCAATGTGTCATTGAACCATCCCTGCTTGCCGGAGCCATAATAAGTGGGGAAATCCAGTTGCTCTTCGGTAGCATCCAACTGAAAGAAAAGTTCAAAAACGGCATCATGTACTTCATCCGGTCTGCAATTGGGTTTATCTACCTTATTGATAACCACAATCGGTTTCAGGTTCAGATGGAGCGCTTTTTGCAATACAAAACGAGTTTGCGGCATCGGTCCTTCAAAGGCATCTACCAGCAGGATAACACCATCAGCCATCTTGAGTACACGCTCTACCTCGCCCCCGAAATCGGCGTGTCCCGGAGTATCTATCACATTGATTTTTACGTCTTTGTAGGTAACTGCGGCATTCTTGCTGAAAATGGTAATTCCTCTTTCGCGCTCCAGATCATTATTATCCATAATAAGATCGCCGGTATCCTGATTATCCCTGAATACTTTGGTGGCACGAAGAATATTATCTACTAATGTGGTTTTCCCATGGTCAACGTGAGCTATAATAGCGATATTTCTTAAGTTCATTTGTTTTGTTTAATATTTTTTTGGAGGCGCAAAGTTACGAGTAACTTGTAAAAAATGCAGATTTTTTTACAAAAACACCCTATTTGCATCCAAAAAGAAATAAATGGAAACAAATGAACCTAAGAAAAACCGGGTAAATGATAGATAACTAAATTACTTTTTGGTTGCTTTACCGCCTTTCAGCTCGGCCTGCAATTCCAATAATTTTTCCCACTTTTCGGCAGCGGCTAATTTAGCTTGTTTGGCCCAAGTAGAAGGGTCATGTACCTGAAATTTGCTTCCGGCTGCTTCCAAAATGGCTTTAAGGTTTTTGGTCGTTGCTTTTGAAAGTTCTTTGAAAGACTGAATACCTTCTGCCTTTAATAATTGAGAAATTTTGGGGCCGATACCTTCAATTTTTGTGAGGTCATCGGCAGCAGGAGCCTCAGCTTTCACGGCTTTTTTGGGTTTTGCGGGCGCTTTAGCAGTTTTTGTTTCTTTTACAGTTTTTGTTTCTTTAGTTGCCTTTACAGTTTTTGCTTTTTTTGCAGGTTTTTCAACCTTGGCTTCCACCACTTCTTGTGTAGCCACCACTTCATCAACCGGTACAAAAATTACAGAATTTTGTACACCAAATACCGTATTATGAACGTAATCATCAGCATTCCAATCGTTTATCCATCTTCCGTCATTTAATAAATAACGAAACTGGTAAGATTTTCCTTCTTCCAATAATACGCTTGCTTTCAGGCTGCCGTCTTTTTGTACGGATAATTTAATAGCTTCCTCTAAACTCCAATTATTGAAATCGCCTAATAAAAGCGCTTCAGTAGCTTCTCCCAGTGCCTCTGCGGGGAGATTGAATGTGATTTTCTTCATTTCTTTTAATTTTCTGATTAGTAAAATGATATCTTTTTAATAAAATATCATTAAGTTTTTAATTCATAGTGATTTGTAAAACAGCTATGTTTTTGAGGTTGCAAATGTATGAATTTTAGTTTAAATAAATGAAACGGATAATTTATTATGCACAATTCCTGGATTCAGAATGTTCGTAAATTTTATCCCTTAAAGTAATAACAATAAATATGCCGATATTTATCAATAGGTAATAGGTTAAAAATTTATCAATTCCTCCATCACCTCCTTTAACCTGGGTCCGGCCATAAAATTTTTTTCTAAATTTTTATTGAAAGGAATAGGCGTATCTAACGAAGCGCAACGCATCACCGGTGCATCCAGCATGCTGAAGCAATGTTCGCCTATCCATGCGGCAATTTCACCGCCGATACCGCCTGTCAGCGTGTCCTCATGCAAAACCAAGACCCTGCCCGTTCTTTTTACCGAAGCCCGGATGGCTTCATAATCCAAAGGCAGCAATGTTCTTAAATCCACAATATCCATTGAGATTTCGGGATGCTCGGCGGCAAAATCTTCGGCCCATACAACACCCATGCCATAGGTGATGACGGATACTTCATCTCCAACCATCACCTGCCGGGCTTTGCCAATCTGTATTTCGTACATTTCATTGGGCACAGGCCCGCTAATACTGCGATACAGCCCTTTGTGCTCAAAAAAGATTACCGGATTAGGGTCGTTGATGGCTGCAATCATTAATCCTTTGGCATCTTGGGGGGTAGCAGGATATACCACCTTCAATCCCGGGGTATGCGTAAACCATGCCTCATTGCTCTGGCTGTGAAAAGGCCCTGCACCCATTCCGCCACCGGTTGGCATCCTGATGACTACATCGGCATTTTGTCCCCAGCGGTAATGAATTTTTGCAAGATTATTTACAATCTGATTGAAACCCATGGTTACAAAATCGGCAAACTGCATTTCTACCACCGATTTATAGCCCTCCAGACTCAATCCCAATGCTGCACCAACAATCGCACTCTCGCAGATGGGGGTGTTTCTGATTCTTTCCCTGCCATATTTTTCTAAGAAACCTTCGGTTACTTTGAAAGCGCCACCATACGCTGCAATATCCTGTCCCATGATGACGAGGCGGTCATTTTTTTCGAGCGACTGATCCAAACCATCTTTTATGGCTTCTATAAAACGTTTCTCGGTTTTTGGAGCTTCTTCAGTAGGAGTAATCTCCTGCTCATGCGGGGCATAAACATCATTTACCTCATCTTCGGTATTGACTATTATAGAAGGCGGATTCTCTGCCATTGACAATTCTTTGTCTATCTGTTGTTTGAGCGCATCGGTAATGGCCACAATATCATCCCGAGTAATTACCTGTTGTTCTAATAAAAATGTTTCAAAATTTCTGACGGGATCTCTTTGCCCCCAAAGCTCAAACAATTCCGGTAGCACATATTTGGTTCCGCTGGCTTCCTCGTGGCCCCTCATCCTGAAGGTCATACATTCCACAAGATAGGGCCGCTTGTTGCGGATGCAATATTCTCTTACGCCTTTAATAGTATCATAAACGGCAAGCACATTGTTCCCGTCAATGGTCACACCTTCCATTCCGTATCCTTTGGCTTTATCTGCCAGGCTGATGCAGCGATATTGTTCACTAACAGGAGTACTGAGTGCATAACCATTATTCTCCACCAAAAAAATAATGGGCAAATCCCACACAGAAGCCACATTCAGCGCTTCATGAAAGTCGCCCTCGCTGGTGCCGCCTTCACCGGTAAAAGCAAGTGTGATTTTATTCCTTCCCGAAAGTTTTTGTGCAAGTGCCACACCGTCTCCTACTGCTAATTGCGGTCCAAGGTGGGAAATCATGCCGCAGATATGGTGTGGCCTGCTGCCGAAATGAAAACTCCGATCCCGGCCCTTAGTATATCCATCCTGCATCCCTTCCCATTGCATAAATAGTTTATGAAGCGGCAGGTTTCGGGTAGTGAAAACTCCCAGATGGCGGTGCATACTCATAATCCACTCATCCTGCTGAAGCGCCAGTGTGGCGCCCACGCCAATAGCTTCCTGACCAATACCGCTGAACCATTTGCTGATTTTCCCCTGCCGGAGAAGAATCAGCATCTTTTCTTCAATGAGGCGCGGGTACAAAATGCTTTTATATAGATGAACCAACTGACCGTTGGATAAATCTTTTCTGTCGAATATCATAGCACAAATCTAATCATGATTTTAAGTATAATAAAACCCTGATAACAAAATAATCACTTCCCTTTTGAAATAATAAAATTATAACTCCCTTTTAAGTCCTGCCTTTTTGAAATAAAGGTCACTCTGACTACTTCATCGCCCCATACTTCCGACAACTTTCGATCCTTTAGTGATATTGTTTCCGTTGACAAGTCCAATTTCTTAAAATCATAATTCATTAACACTGTTTTACCTTCTCTTTCAAACGACAGTGTTCCGGGTTTAATCATTTTCGGATTGGACCAGACTAAAAAATGAAACTTCAACGGTTCATTTGTTGCCAAAAGTTCATAAGCATCATTAATTAACAACCCTTTATCTGAAAAAGTGTAGCTGCGCTGCCATGATTTTACATCGGCATCTTTGCTATAAGCGCCACTGATATCCATGCTTAATTTCTGTTGCTTGGGATTAAAACTTACATTCTTAGCCTTATACTGTAATCCGTACTGCTGCTGTTGCCCATTGATTTCGGGCAGGTTGTGATAATTGCTCTGCATTGTCCATATAGAATACCGCTCGCTGCTGAAAGTCTGACGGGTATAGATTCCTACTCCTGCATCTATAAAAAAGGGAATGGTGTCTATATAAAGGCAAAAAGTGCCCACGTCATTGTGATTGTGGCTTTCATCGTTATAACCGCCTTTTGCAGCAAAGAAGAAATTTTTGCTTTTCATGTAACAAAATTCGGTTTGCGGATACCAGGTAAACGCCTCGGAAGGAAGCGCCGGTTTTATGTTTTTAATTTCGTCATTGTACAACATTCCCTGCAGCGTTCTGAACATATCTCTGCCTGAAGCAATTTTTAATTCGTCTTTGTTGTTTTCAATCAAATAGGCTGCAAACGCCTCCATTTCTGCACTGCCCACTGCCTTACCATAACGATAAATCAGTGGTGCATTTTTTCCACCTTTTGCAGACGCATCTGCAAAATTGACAACCCAATTGTTGCCAACATAACTTCTTGAAATATATTCTCCCATCTTTTTGACTAACGGGTCATTGAAAATAGAAATTTTTCCCCCAGTGATATCATACAGTATTTGCAAATAATCGTACATCTTGCCGGCAGCATGTCCCCAGTAAGAAGGACCTTCTTCGCAAGCTCCGTCATCTTTATTGTAATTGATAAACTTGTCCACCGAAAGCATGGTTCTGTAAACCGCTTTTGAAAGTTTATCGGGGTCGTTTTCCATCAAAGCAAAAACCTGTAGCACATTACTATTGCACCAGGGATTCCAGTTGTTCACCATCTGATTCGGGTTTTTGCCAAAACCCATCCACCAAAAATGATCTTGTGTCATATAAGGCTGCATAATCCTTCTCTCTAATTCGTACTGCATTCTCTCAGAGATTAACGGCTCACGCTTATCGAACTCTGTGTGCAAAAAGTAGTAGATCCATGAAAACATGGAACCAATATCGCCGGATACCAGATCAATAATTTGCTGTTTGTGGTCAGGAAATTTTTTATGATTCAGTTGAATGGACAGATGTGCCGATGCTGCCCAGGTGGTCATCTCGCATAAGTTGAAAATGCCATTCATCAATTGATTAATAAACCGGCCCTTGCCCTCTGCCATTTCAGCCAGAAACAAAGAATAAACGGCGTTGATGTTTTTGTTATACGGTTGCTCCATAATACTGCGCGACCCGCTGAGTGAGAACTCCATGTAATCGGTAGCTTTGATTACCTTCCATTCGTAGCTTAAAAACCTCTCCCCCTCGCTGATGATATCGGTTTTTTCATTTTTAAAAAGTTTGTCCCAACCCGCCCGATTATTATAAGCCGGATAGGGTATCCATTTTTCTTTTGGCAAAAGAATGGTTTTCAAAAATTGTGCATCACCTTGTTTTTGAAGTAGGTTTCGGGGAGTGGAGGCGATAACCGATTGCCCGATGAAAATCAAAAAACAAACCAAAAACAAGCGATTGAGTTTTCTTAAATGAATCATATAAATTATTTTTAGATATTCTTGTAGTTTATAAATTTGAAAAGCCTTCTATTCATTATTCAGCTTGTCTTTATGTATTTTTGAAAAAATTTCCGGTGGGCTTGCATAGCAAATCATTATTTTTTTCTTTAAAAGTCAATCAATGAAGCGTAAAGGTATTATTTTCCTTCTGGTAGTAACCTGTTTTGCCATCAAATCTTTTTCGCAACCCAGACCCAATATCGTTTTCATCGTGTCGGACGATCAAAGAATGGAAGGCACCATTCATCATTTGGGAGGTAAAGAGGTTATTACTCCCAATTTAGATGCGTTGGCTAAATCGGGTACAGCCTTTATGAACGCTTATATCATGGGTGGCATCAGTGGCGCTGTGTGTGCGCCCAGCCGCAATATGTTTCTCACGGGCCGTAATATTTTTTCAATCGGTGGCGGAGAAGGCGTAGATATACCCAAAGGAAATACGACCATCGGTGAAGCCTTGAAGCAAAACGGTTATTTTACTTATGGCATTGGCAAATGGCATCAAAACTATTCTGCTTTTTATGATACCTTTATGGATGGCGCAGCCATATTCTGGGGTGGTATGGCACATGACCCCTACAACTGGAAGATGCAGTTTTACGACAGACGGGAACCGGTAATGAACAATCGTCATCATACCGAAGTATTTGGCGAGACAGCTGTAAACTTTATTAAAAATTACAATAAACCGGAGCCCTTCTTTTTGTATGTTTCTTTTATGTCGCCGCACGATCCGCGCATTACTCCGCCACAGTTCAAAGCAATGTATGATAGTTCAAAAATTGAGTTGCCCAGAAACTTTCTACCCAAACATCCTTTTGATAATGGCGAACTCATCATCAGAGATGAACAATTAGCTGCAACTCCACGGGTTCCACAGGAAATAAAAAACCATATTCGCGATTACTATGCAATGATGACACACCTTGATGTGCAGGTGGGAAATATCATCAATGCACTGAAAGAAAAAGGTCAACTTGAAAATACAATAATCATTTATGCCGGCGACAATGGTCTGGCGCTTGGTAAACACGGACTTATGGGTAAGCAAAATGTGTATGAACACAGTATAAAAGTTCCGCTGATTTTTTCGGGACCGGGAATTAAAAGCAATACTCGTTCTTCAGGTTTCGTTTATCTGATTGATATATTTCCTACAATTTGTAACCTGATAGGAATACCCGTGCCGGCAACCGTGCAAGGGCAAACGGTTTTGGGTAAAAATTCAAAAAGCAGAGAGGCTACTATACATATTTATAAAGATTTCCAAAAAGCAGTGCACAAAGGTCATTATAAGTTGATAGAATATAACGTAAAAGGTCAAAGAAATACTCAGCTATTTAACCTGGCCAAGGACCCTTATGAAATACACAATCTGGCAGTAATAAAAAAGTATGACAAAAAATTAAGAGAGATGAGAGGTTTGCTCGATGCAGAGATCAGGAAGGTCAAAGGAGGAAATTAGTGGGTTACTGTAGTTTGGATTGCAGTTCGTGTATTTGTGTGACTTTTAAGATTGTTGAATTTTCAACTTAGGTAAATATTTGAAGCAAATCACCGCCTGCCGAACGTTCAATTCTACCTTCTTACTCTAAAAATCATAGGCTATCTTTGCATTTCGCCAAAAAAGATAGAAATGCAAATTAAGAAATTCATCCGGCCACTTTTCATCATTGTTTTTACATTAGTTACTTACTCGGTTTCAAATGCACAGCAAACCATATCGGACATTAAATCCGTAAAAAAAACAGATGGGCACACTGCTGAGGTAACTTTTAATGATAACAGGCATTTTTATATTGATTTTTATGGAGAAAATATTTTCAGAGTTTTTTGCAGCCTCAACGGAGACAGGCCTCACGATCCTGTGGCAAAACCACCGGCTAAAATCTTAGTTGATCAACCCCGCAAAACTGTTTCCAAATTTATAATTGCGGATAATGGTAAAGAAATCAGCTTCACTACAAAAACTGTAAAACTGGCCATTGACAAGCAATCCGGCATTTTTAAGGCTTCCAATTTACTTACCCAAAAACCGGCCTTTCAGTTTCTGGCACCTATCAGTATTGAAAAGAATAAAGTTTCAGTAAGTTTGGCCGAGTTGCCCGATGAATATTTTTTTGGCGGTGGTGTTCAAAATGGCAGATTTACCCATAAGGGAAAAATTATCGCCATCGAAAATCAAAACAGCTGGACAGATGGTGGTGTGGCCTCGCCCAATCCCTTTTACTGGAGCGATGGCGGATATGGTGTGATGTGGCACAGCTTCAAACCCGGACGCTACGATTTTGGCGCTACAGAAAAGGGCAAGGTGAAATTATTTCATAATGACAGCTATTTCGATGTCTTCTTCATGGTGAATGATACTCCTGTTGCGCTGTTGAATGATTTTTATCAATTGACAGGTCATCCGGTATTGCTGCCTAAATTCGGATTTTACGAAGGCCACCTGAACGCTTACAATCGTGATTACTGGAAAGAAGATTCCACAGGTACCAGAGGAATCCTGTTTGAAGACGGCAAGCGTTATACCGAAAGTCAGACCAATAATGGTGGCATCAAAGAATCGCTAAACGGCGAAAAAAACAATTACCAGTTTTCGGCACGCGGCGTAATTGACCGCTATAAAAAACATGATATGCCCTTTGGATGGATTTTGCCCAATGACGGGTATGGCGCAGGTTATGGCCAGACGGGGACCCTTGACAGCAATATCCTCAACCTGAAAAGCTTAGGTGATTATGCGCGTGCCCATGGCGTTCAGATCGGGTTGTGGACTCAAAGTGACTTGCATCCTAAAGAAGGCATCAGCGCTCTACTGCAAAGAGATATTGTGAAAGAAGTGCGTGATGCAGGAGTACGTGTTTTAAAAACAGACGTAGCATGGGTAGGCGCAGGTTATTCTTTCGGGCTTAATGGCGTGGCTGATGTGGCTACCATCATGCCCAAATACGGAAATAATGCAAGGCCATTTATCATTTTACTTGACGGATGGGCCGGTACACAGCGCTATGCTACCATCTGGACAGGCGACCAGACCGGAGGCAACTGGGAATATATCCGCTTTCACATTCCTACTTATTTAGGTTCGGGGCTTTCAGGCCAACCCAATATTACCTCCGACATGGATGGTATTTTTGGCGGTAAAAATGAAGCAGTCAATATCCGCGACTTCCAGTGGAAAACCTTTACACCCATGCAGTTGAATATGGATGGATGGGGCTCCAACGAAAAATATCCTCATGCGCTCGGTGAACCGGCCACTTCCATCAACAGGATGTATCTGAAAATGAAAAGTGAATTATTGCCTTATGCTTACAGTATTGCACAAGAATCTGTTACAGGAATGCCGCAAATAAGGGCGATGTTTCTAAATGATAAAAATGATTTTACATTGAGCAAAGCCACCCAGTATCAGTTTTTGTACGGACCGTATTTTCTGGTGGCGCCCATTTATCAGAATACAAAAGGAGATAACTCAGGCAACGATATTCGCAACAATGTTTATCTGCCAAAAGGAACATGGATTGACTACTTCACCGGTGAAAAATATGAAGGTGGAAGGGTTATCAACTCGGTAGCTGCACCCATCTGGAAGTTACCTATTTTTGTAAAAGCAGGAGCCATCATTCCGGTTACACATCCTAATAATAATGTTTCTGAAATCGATAATAAGTTACGCAGCTATGAAATTTATCCAAACGGAAAAACTCATTTCACAGAGTATGACGACGATGGCGTAACCGAAGAATATTTGCAGGGCAAGAGCGTAACCACCTTGATCGAATCGGACTTAAGGACGAATGAAATTGCCACCATCACTGTATTTCCTGCAAAAGGAAATTATTCGGGTTTTGAAAAAACAAAAGCCACTGAATTTAAAATTAATGCTACGACGAAGCCCAAAAGAGTTACAGCCTATATCGGCACAAAAAAAATAGCACTACAACCGGCCGGTTCCGAAAGCGAATACAACTCAAAATCAAACGTATATTTTTATACCACACCGGAGCTTAACAGGTTTGCCACTCCGGGAAGCGATTTTAAAAAAGTATCCATCAAAAAAAATCCTCAGATATGGGTAAAAACTGCTCCTTCTGACATCACAAAAAATACAGTGAAATTAGTTGTGGAGGGTTATGTTTTTGCACCAAAAGATGAATCCAAAAAACAAAGCGGGAAATTATCACCGGTTAAAGCAGCCGTTTCAGAAAAAAACAGAGAAGCCTTTAAACTGAAACCCGGCTGGCAGCCGGAGGCTCATGCTGATTACTACGAAATAGATTTCAACAAAATGCTGTACAGCACTATCCGTGATACTACTTTTCTTTTAGATGACCTGCAGCCCGAAACGGAATACCAATTCAAAATCAGGGCTGTGAACAAATCAGGTGTTTCACCCTGGGCTTCTTTTGCAGCAACCACCAAATCCAATCCGCTTCAGTTTGCCATCAAAGGTATCAAGGCGCGTACCAGTGTCAGAAATCAGTCCGGAGCAAGCATCAACAACCTGTTTGACTTTGACGAGTCGAACCTGTGGCATACCCAGTGGGGTTCTGCTGCGGTTCCTTTTGATATGGTTATTGACCTGAACAGCGTTAACCAGATCGACAAATTTCAATACCTGCCCAGAGAAGGAGCCGGAAACGGAACCCTGCTGAAAGGAAAGGTTTACTACAGCAATAACAAAACCGACTGGACAGAAGCAGGTTCATTCGACTGGAAACGAAATGGTGATACCAAGGAGTTTGTATTTGCAACCAAACCGACAGTGCGTTACATCAAACTCGATGTTACAGAGGCTGTCGGTAACTTCGGTTCGGGAAAAGAATTGTATGTGTTTAAGGTTCCGGGTACGGAAAGCTATTTGCCCGGCGACATTAATAATGATAAGCTGATTGATGCCAATGACCTTACCTCTTATATGAACTATGTGGGACTGCGTTCCGGAGATGGCGATTTTGAAGGATATATCAGCAAGGGCGACCTGAATCAAAACGGACTGATTGATGCCTACGATATATCTACAGTAGCCACTCAGCTCGAAGGCGGCGCCTGGGAACAAAGCAGAGATACACTGGCAGGAAAGATTGAACTGGTTCCCGATAAGCAGAATTACAAAGAAGGCGAAACCATCAGTATTTTGGTGAAGGGCTTAGGTCTGAAAGTTGTGAATGCACTCAGTTTTGCACTGCCTTACAATCCGGCTGATTATGATTATGTGGGAATTGAGCCATTGAATATGAAGCAGTTGGACAATTTCACCCGCGACCGCCTGCATACCAACGGCCAAAAGGCATTGTATCCGACCTTTGTAAATGTCGGTGATAAAGAAACGCTTAACGGTAGCAATGATTTGTTTATCATTAAATTCAAAGCCAGACACGACCTGACTTTCAGCCTGAAACCCAAAGACGGTATGCTGGTGGATAAAAGGTTGGAAGAGCTTAAATGGTAAAAGTTGTTGAAAATATCTGATTAAAGTAATTGAAAATAAATTAAATTCCTTTGCAGCTCTGCGAAAAATCGGTCACGCAAAGAAGCTAAGAGCGCTAAGGGTTTCTTTCACTTATTGGTGCTTCAAAAATCCCTTTGCGACTTTGCGTCTCTGCGAGATATCGTTCACGCAAAGACGCGAAGAACGCTAAGGGCTTCTTTCACTTATTGGTACTACAAAAATCCCTTTGCGGCTCTGCTCATCTGCGAGAAACTACTCACGCCAAGACACAAAGAACGCCAAGAAGAATCTTTGCCATTAATAAGTCGGAGCTGCTAT
>ENA-UOUJ01000989-UOUJ01000989.1-activated-sludge-metagenome-genome-assembly--contig:-NODE-989-length-16227-cov-3.216671_pt1 | contig 16227 bp, 12 predicted proteins | sample MGYA00249839_ERZ747224 | MGnify/ENA primary metagenome ERZ747224 (study PRJEB28782, sample SAMN03220277) | activated sludge metagenome | biome: wastewater; feature: sewage sludge; material...
GGCGCCTACGAGTGCCTGCTCGCACACGGCTCCCCGGAGCAGAAGGCGCTGTACCTGCCGAAGCTGGTGTCCGGCCAATGGACCGGCACGATGTGCCTGACCGAAGCCCATTGCGGCACCGACCTCGGCCTGCTGCGCACGAAGGCCGAGCCGCAGGACGACGGCAGCTACCGGATCAGCGGCACCAAGATCTTCATCTCGTCGGGCGAGCACGACCTGGCCGAGAACATCGTTCACCTGGTGCTTGCACGGCTGCCCGATGCACCGCAAGGCACGAAGGGCATCTCGCTGTTCATCGTGCCCAAGTTCGTGCCCGATGCCGCCGGCGAGCCGGGCGAGCGCAATACGGTCAGTTGCGCGCGGATCGAGGAGAAGATGGGAATCCACGGCAATGCGACCTGCGTGATCGACCTCGACGGCGCGCGCGGCTGGCTGGTCGGCGAGGCGAACAAGGGGCTGGCCGCGATGTTCGTGATGATGAATTCGGCGCGCATCGGCGTCGGGCTGCAGACGCTCGGCCTGATGGAGACGGCCTACCAGAACTCGCTGGCCTACGCGAAGGAGCGGCTGCAGATGCGCTCGCTGTCGGGCGTGAAGGCGCCGGACAAGCCCGCCGACCCGATCATCGTGCGTCCCGACGTGCGCCGGATGTTGCTGACGCAAAAGGCCTGGACCGAAGGCTCGCGCGCGTTCGCGCTGTGGCTTGCGCTGCAGTCGGACGTCGCGCACAACCATCCCGACGAGCAGGCGCGCAAGGATGCCGACGAGATGCTGGCGCTGCTGACGCCGGTGGTGAAAGCATTTCTCACCGACAACGGCTTCGCGTCCGCGGTGCTGGCGCAGCAGGTGTTCGGCGGGCACGGCTACATCCGCGAATGGGGGATGGAGCAGTACGTTCGCGACGCCCGGATCAACATGATCTACGAGGGCACGAACGCGATCCAGTCGCTCGACCTGCTGGGCCGCAAGGTGCTAGGCGACAGTGGCGCGAAGCTGCGCAAGTTCGGCAAGCTGGTCGCCGAACTCGTCGAGGCCGAGGGTACGAACGAGGACATGGCCGAGTTCGTGAACCCGCTGGCCGATCTCGGACAGAAGGTCGAGAAGCTGACGATGGAGATCGGGATGAAGGCCCTCCAGAATCCCGACGAAGCCGGGGCCGCGGCAGTCGACTACCTGCGCATCATCGGCCATCTGGTGCTCGGCTACTTCTGGGCGCGCATGGCGAAGATCGCGCTGGAGAAGCAGGACTCCGACGACCCGCTGTACCGCTCGAAGCTGGCAACGGCGCGCTTCTACTTCGCCAAGCTGATGCCGGAGACGGCGGCATTGATCCGCAGCGCGCGGGCCGGTGCCAGGCCGCTGATGGACGTCGAAGTCGAGCTGTTCTGATGCACCGGCAAGCACGAGGCGAACAGGCAACCACGAGGCAATACAGGTGAGCAATTTCATCGTCAGGAAGGCGGCCGTGCTCGGCGCCGGCGTCATGGGTGCGCAGATCGCCGCACACCTGGTCAATGCGAAGGTCGAGACCGTGCTGTTCGACCTGCCTGCCAGCGACGGCGCCCGCAGCGGCATCGCGATCCGCGCGATCGAAGGGCTGAAGAAGCTGAACCCGGCGCCGCTCGGGCATCCGGGGCTGGCCGCGCACATCCGCCCGGCAAACTACGACGACGACCTCGAGCTGCTGCGCGACTGCGACCTGGTGATCGAGGCGATCGCCGAGCGGCTCGACTGGAAGCACGAGCTGTACGAGAAGGTCGCGCCCTTCATCACATCGCACGCGATCTTTGCGACCAACACCTCGGGGCTGTCGATCGGGCGCCTGGCCGAAGGCGTCGACGAGGCGCTGCGTGCGCGCTTCTGCGGCGTGCACTTCTTCAATCCGCCGCGCTACATGCCGCTGGTCGAACTGATCGCGGCGCCGGCGACCGAACCGGAGGTGCTCGACCGGCTCGAAGGCTTCCTGACCAGCACGCTGGGCAAGCACTGCGTCCGCGCCAAGGACACGCCGAACTTCATCGCCAACCGGGTCGGCATCTGGGGGATCCTCGCCACGGTGCGCGAGGCCGAACGCTTCGGGCTCGGCTTCGACGTCGTCGACGACCTGACCGGCACGAAGCTCGGCCGCGCGAAATCGGGCACCTTCCGCACCGCCGACATCGTCGGCCTCGATACGGTCGGGCACGTGATGAAGACGATGCAGGAGAGCCTGCGCGACGACCCCTTCCATCCGCTCTACGAAACGCCGGCCGTTTTCGCCGCGCTGATCGGCCAGGGGGCGCTCGGCCAGAAGTCCGGGGCCGGCTTCTATCGAAAGGAAGGCAAGACGATCCAGCGCTTCGATCCGGCCAGCGGCGGCTACGTGCCGGCCGGAGCCAAGGCCGACGAGACGGTCTCGCGCATCCTGAAGAAGAAGACCTGGGCCGAGCGGTTCGCGCTGCTGCGCGACTCGAAGAATCCGCAGGCACAGTTCGTCTGGGCGCTGCTGCGCGACAACTTCCACTACGCGGCCTGCAAGCTCGGCGAGATCGCCGACAACGCGCGCGACCTCGACCTGGCGATGCGCTTCGGCTTCGGCACCGATGAAGGGCCGTTCGAGATCTGGCAGCAGGCGGGCTGGGAACAGGTCGCCGGCTGGCTGCGCGAAGACATCGAGCAGGGGCTGGCGCTGTCGAAGGAGCCGCTGCCCGCCTGGGTGTTCGAAGGGCCGGTGCCCGAACGTGGCGGCGTGCATCAGCCGCAGGGCTCGTGGTCGGCCGCGCGTGGCGTCTTCGTGCCGCGCGCCGAGCATCCGGTCTATCGGCGCCAGCTGTTCCGACCGTCGGTAGTCGGCGAGAACGCGCCCGATCCGGCGACGGCCGGCACCACGGTCTTCGAGGACGACTCGATCCGGCTCTGGACGCTGGCCGAGCGCGACATGCACGACGTGCTGATCGCGTCGATCCGCACCAAGGTGCACGCGATCGGCCCCGGCGTCGTGGCCGGGCTGATGCGTGCGGCCGACATCGCCGAGCGCGACTACCGCGGACTCGTCATCTGGTCGCCCGACGATCCGTTCTCCTACGGTGCCGACCTGCAGGCGATGCTGCCGGTCTTCATGAGCGGCGGTCCGAAGGCCATCGAAGCCGAGGAACGAAAGCTGCAGCAGGCGATGCTGCGCCTGCGGCGTGCGCAGGTGCCGACGGTGGCTGCCGTGTCGGGGATGGCGCTGGGCGGCGGTTGCGAGCTGGCGATCCATTGCGCGCGGCGGGTCGCCGCGCTCGAAAGCTACATCGGCCTCGTCGAGGTCGGTGTCGGTTTGATTCCGGGTGCCGGCGGCCTGGCCTACGGCGCGCGCCGCGCGGCCGAGGAGCAGGCGGCGGCGCCGGAGGCTTACCTGCTGGACTTCCTGAAGAAATACGTGCTCGCCGCAGCCACCGCGCAGGTGTCGCGTTCGGCGCTCGAAGCGCAGGCCGCCGGCTGGCTGCTGCCCTCGGACACGATCGTGTTCAACCGCAGCGAGTTGCTGTATGTCGCCTTGCGCGAGGCCAAGGCGATGAGCGAAGCCGGCTGGCGTCCGCCGCTCGCGACACCGTTCCGTGCGGCCGGGCGCGACGTCGCGGCGACGATCACCGCGCAGCTCGTCAACATGCGCGACGGCGGCTTGATCACCGCGCACGACTTCCACCTGGGCCGCACGATCGCCGAGGTCATGTGCGGCGGCGACGTCGAAGCCGGATCGATGGTCGACGAGGAATGGATCATGGCGCTCGAGCGCAAGGCCTTCGTCGGCCTGCTGCAGCACCCGAAGACTCAGGAGCGCGCGATGGGAATGATGCAGACCGGCAAGCCGGTACGCAATTGAAGATGCAGCCGGCGAACATGCCGCCAGCCAGCGTGCAGCCAGGCGGCACGAAAGCGAATACTTCGAGGAACCGAGAATGAGCAAGCAAGTACAGGACGCCTTCATCGTTGCGGCCGCACGCACGCCGATCGGCCGCGCGCCGAAGGGCGTCTTCCGTCACCTGAGACCCGACGACCTGCTGGTGCACGCGCTGCGCGCAGCGCTCGCGCAGGCGCCGGGGCTCGACCCGGCCGCCATCGAGGATGCCATCGTCGGCTGCGCGATCCCCGAGGCCGAGCAGGGGCTGAACGTGGCGCGGATCGGCGCGCTGCTGGCCGGGCTGCCCGACACCGTCGGCGGCGTGACCGTGAACCGCTTCTGCGCGTCGGGCCTGACGGCGTTGGCGATGGCGGCCGACCGGATCCGCGTCGGCGAGGCCGACGTCATGATCGCTGCCGGCACCGAGTCGATGAGCATGGTGCCGATGATGGGCAACCGTCCTTCTCTGAATCCGCGCGTGCTCGCCGACGAGAACATCGGCATCGCCTACGGCATGGGCCTGACCGCGGAGAAGGTCGCGCAGCAATGGAAGGTTTCGCGCGAGGCGCAGGACGCCTTCGCGCTCGAATCGCACCGCAAGGCGGTCGCCGCGCAGCAGGCCGGCGAGTTCGGCGACGAGATCGCGCCGATCGAGGTCGCCACGAAGTTGCCCGAACTGGGCAGCGGCGAGATCCTCGTCGACACCCGTTCGGTGGCGCTCGACGAAGGCCCGCGCGCCGACACCTCGCTCGAGGCGCTGGCCCGGCTGCGTCCGGCCTTCGCCGCAGCGCGCGACCCGTCCGGAAAAACGACCGGGATGGGCAGCGTGACCGCTGGCAACAGCTCGCAGACCTCCGATGGCGCCGGCGCGCTGATCCTCGCGTCGGAAGCCGCCGTCAAACGCTTCGGGCTCGTGCCGCTGGCCCGCTTCGTCTCGTTCTCGGTGCGCGGCGTGCCGCCGCAGATCATGGGTATCGGCCCGAAGGAAGCGATCCCGGCGGCGCTGTTGAGCGCCGGCCTGAAGCAGGAGGCGATCGACTGGATCGAACTGAACGAGGCCTTCGCCGCGCAGGCGCTCGCGGTGATCGGCGATCTGGGGCTCGATCCGGCGAAGGTCAACCCGATGGGCGGCGCGATCGCGCTCGGCCACCCGCTCGGCGCGACCGGCGCGATCCGCGCGGCAACGGTCGTGCATGCGCTGCGCCGCCGGCAGTTGCGCTACGGCATGGTCACGATGTGCGTGGGTACCGGCATGGGCGCCGCCGGCATTTTCGAACGGGCTTGAGGGAGGGGAAGGGGGAAGGGAGAAGGGAGAAGGAGCACGCTGGCGGCGGTCGTCGTGGCGAACAAGGGAGGGGCGCGATGCATGAGACGAAATCGGGCGCGAGTAGAGCGCTGTTGCGATCCGGCATGACGCCGGCGTATTTCAACGAGCGTAGCCGGGGCCATCTGCCCGGGCTCATCGGCATGATCGTCGACAAGATCGCGCAGTCGCTGGTGCGCGCGCATCTGGTGATCCGCCCCGAGCTGATGGCGCCGAACGGCTTCCTGCACGCCGGCACCGTGATCACGCTGGCCGATACCAGCTGCGGCTACGGCACGATCGCGCACCTGCCCGAAGGATCGAACGGGTTCACGACGATCGAAACGAAGAGCAACCATCTCGGCACCGCCGGCGACGGTACGATCGAGGTCGAGGCGCGCATCGTTCACGCCGGCCGAACGACGCAGGTCTGGGACGCGCAAGTCGGCCATCGCGAAACCGGCCGTCCGATCGCGCTGTTCCGCTGCACGCAGATGGTGCTGTGGCCGAAGGCCTCGTAGCTGGATCAATGGACCCGACAAGGAAACCGAGATGACCGAGGAATTGAAAGTCGCCGTGGCCGACGGCATCTGCGAACTGCGTTTCGACCGCCCGGGGCGCAAGAACGCGATCACCACCGCGATGTACGCGGCATTGGCCGACGGCCTCGAACGCGCGGCCGCGGACCCGCAGGTGCACGTCGCGCTGCTGTGCGGCAGCGATACCGCGTTCACTGCGGGTAACGACCTCGGTGACTTTCTGAACAGGCCGCCGGAAGGCGGCGAGGCGCCGGTCCACCGCTTCCTGCGCACGCTGTCGACCTTCCCGAAGCCGCTGGTCGCCGCCGTCTGCGGGCCTGCGGTCGGCGTCGGCACGACGATGCTGCTGCATTGCGACCTGGTCTACGCTGGCGACAACGCGAAGTTCAGCCTGCCGTTCGTGAATCTCGGCCTGTGTCCGGAGGCGGCGTCCAGCCTGCTGCTGCCGGCGATCGCCGGCTACCAGCGCGCCGCAGAGAAGCTGCTGCTCGGTGAGCCCTTCGGCGCCGACGAAGCGCGCGAACTGGGCATGGTCAATCGCGTGCTGCCGGCCGCCGAAGTCGAGGGCTTTGCGCGTGCGCAAGCGGCCAAGCTCGTGGCATTGCCGCTGTCCTCGCTGGTCGCGACCAAAGGGCTGATGAAGCAGGCGCGCGGCTCGGCCGTGGCCGAAGCGATGCAGCGCGAAAGCGAGAGCTTCGGGCGCATGATGCGCGAGCCCGCCGCGCGCGAGGCCTTCAGCGCCTTTCTCGAGAAGCGTAAGCCCGACTTTTCGAAGCTCGCCTGAGCGAAGCGGGCGGTCATCTCGGCGAGGCGGTCGCTCGTCGCGGTGATCCGGTCGCTCGCCGCGGTGATCCGGTCGCCGCCGCGGATGAGGCGGCCGTTCGCCCGGAGAAGGCAGTCGCCTGCGCAGGAAGCGGGCACCTGACTTGCGCGCGGCGCAACCCGTGAACGAATCGGACATCGCGCAACTGCGCACGGCCAAGGCACTCCTCGAGCGCCCGAGCCTGGCCGCGCGCGTGAGCAGCTTCGTCGGCGCGCCGATCGAGAAGGGCCTGGAGATGCTGCCGGAACGCTGGAAGCCGGCCGTCGACGATACGGTGCGCAGGTCGATCGAGATGTCGCTCGAACTCGCGCTGCGAACGCTCGACGTCGGGCGGGCCGGGTCGGCGGCCAATCGCCTGCACAAGCTGGCCGCCGGCGCCAGCGGGGCCGTCGGCGGCGCCTTCGGCCTGCCGGCGCTGGCCTTCGAGTTGCCGCTTTCGACGACGATCATCATGCGCTCCATCGCCGACATCGCACGTGGCGAGGGCGAAGACCTGGCAAGCACGGAGGCGCGCTTGCAGTGCGTGCAGGTGCTCGCGCTGGGGGGTGCGTCGAAGCACGACGATGCAGCCGAGACCGGTTACTTCGCTGCGCGGGCGGCAATGGCCAAGGCGGTGTCCGAGGCAGTTGCGCACCTGGCCAGGCACGGCCTGGCGCAGCAGGGTGCGCCGGCGCTCGTCCGGCTCGTTGCGCAGGTCGCGTCGCGATTCTCGGTCGTCGTGTCGGAGAAGGCCGCGGCCCAGGCGGTGCCGGTCGTCGGCGCGCTTGGCGGTGCGCTGATCAACACGGTGTTCATCGACCATTTCCAGGACGTCGGCCGTGGCCATTTCACCGTGCGCCGGTTCGAGCGGCTGTACGGGCCGCAGCCGGTGCGGCGTCTGTACGAGACGCTGTAGCCGTGGCCCGCGTCGAAGCCGGAACTGCTGCGAGTGCGGTGCAATGGACCTGATCGACCTGGTTCAGTGGCCGGCGATGGTCGTCACGATCGTCGCGGCCTGGCTGATCGGCTCGCAGAAGAAGCACAAGCGCGAGATCGGGTTCTGGTGTTTTCTCGCGAGCAACGTGCTGTGGATCATCTGGGGCTGGCACGACGGCGCGTATGCGCTGATCGGGCTGCAACTGGCGCTCGCGTTCCTGAACATTCGCGGGGTGCGGAAGAACGAGGCGGCCGGCTGAGTCGGGTCGGTCAGGCTCGGACTCAGCCGACGTCGAACGCCGTTCCGTCGTGGGGCGGCAGCTCGCGCGGCTTGCGGTCCGCGCCGGTGGCCACGTAGGTCAGCGTGGCTTCGGTGACCTTGACCGTCTGCGCATCGTGCATCCGTTTCGCGAAGACCTCGACCAGGATGGTCACGGACGTGCGGCCGACCCGAACGATGTCGGCATAGAAACTGAGCAGGTCGCCGACGAACACCGGCTGCTTGAACACGAAGGAGTTCACGGCGATCGTGGCCACGCGACCGCCGGCCCGGCGGGCTGCGAGCTGGGCGCCGGCGATATCGACCTGGGCCATGATCCAGCCGCCGAACACGTCGCCGTGAACGTTGGCGTCGGCCGGCATCGGCATCACGCGCAAGGCGAGGAAGCGCTGTTCGGCGGGGCGTGGCTGGTCGGCCGGTGCGGACTGCGCGGACGCGCTCGTCGAAGTGTCGTTCATCAGTGCCTCGCGCGAGAAACTCCGTCCTTCAGGGCGGGGAGGGATAGCGCCGAACGCACCGCGTTCGACCGGTTTTCGTGTAGCATCGGCAGGCCTCCAGGATACTGGATGAAATGACAGTTCGTGTGCTTCGCCTGCGCATCAAGGATCGCCACGCCAGGTGGCTGTCCGAGCGTGCACGCGAGGTGAACACGGTCTGGAACTACTGCAACGAACTGAGCCACACGGTGTGGCTCAGGGAGCGGCGATTTCTCTCCGGGTTCGACTTCTGGCCCTACCTGAAGGGTGCGACCAAATCGGGGCTCGAGTTGCCGGTGCAGACCGTGCAGGAGCTTGCCGAGCAATACGCGGTAAAGCGGCGCGCGGCGCGCAAGACGCGGCTGGCGTGGCGCAAGTCCGATGGCGCGCGGCGCAGCCTCGGGTGGCTGCCATTCAAGGTGCGCACAATCCGTTACGCGCACGGGCAGGTCTACTACGCCGGCCGATGGCTGGGCCTGTGGGACAGCTACGGGCTCGCCGGCTACGCGCTGCGCGCCGGCAACATCAGCGAAGACGCACGCGGGCGCTGGTACCTGAACGTCGCAGTCGAAGTGCCGGATTTCGTCGGGCCCAAGCCGCCCCCTGCCATCGAGGAATCGGTCGGCATCGATCTCGGGCTCGCGACGCTCGCCACGATGTCCGACGGCCAGAAGGAAGACGCCAAGCGCTTCTACCGCGAGCTCGAGCCCGCACTGGCCGTGGCGCAGCGCGCCGGGAAGCAGGCGCGGGTCAAGGCGATGCACGCGAAGATCGCCAACCGGCGCAGGCACCACCTGCATCAGCTTTCCCACGCCCTGGTGCGCGAGCACCGGGCGATCTTCGTGGGCAACGTCAACGCGAAGGGTCTCGCGCAGACACGGATGGCCAAGTCCGTGCTCGATGCGGGCTGGTCGTCGTTGCGAACCATGCTGCAGTACAAGTGCGATGGCGCAGGCGTGTGGTTCGAGGAGTCGACGAAGCGTTCTCCACCCAGACCTGTTCTTCGTGCGGCGAGCGGCCGCCGGAGCGGCCGAAAGGTATCGCAGGCCTTGGAATAAGAGAGTGGACGTGCAGCATCTGTCACACGACACACGATCGTGATGTCAATGCGGCGCGGAACATTCTCGCGGTCGGACATGGCCGTCTGGTAGCAGGAATCCCCGTCCTTTAGTCAGGGCGGGGAGGATGTCAACGGGGTATTCGCTGGAACGGGGGCGATCCACTCAGAATATCGGTTTTGCTTCGTGTTCCGCCATGCGTCGCTCGTCCGCCACCGATTTCCCCGCCAGTGCCCCGGTTCGTCCGGGGGGTGCGCCGGTGCACGGTGACTGGCAGACGGTGCGCAAGCTGCTGCCTTATCTGTGGGAATGGCGCTGGCGGATCGCGCTGGCGCTGAGCTTTCTCGTCGCGGCCAAGCTGGCGAACGTCGGCGTACCGCTGGTCCTCAAGCAACTGATCGACACGCTCGACGTGGACGATGCCGCGCGCGCCGTGCTGGTCGTGCCCGCGGCGCTGCTGCTCGCCTACGGGCTGCTTCGGCTCGGCGTGACCTTGTTCACCGAACTGCGCGAGCTGGTCTTCGCGCGCGTCACGCACAACGCGTCGCGCACGATCACCTTGCAGGTGTTCCGCCATCTGCTGTCGCTTTCGCTGCGCTTTCACCTCGACCGGCAGATGGGCGGCATGTCGCGTGACATCGAGCGTGGCGCCCAGGGCATCTCGAGCCTGATCTCGTACACGCTGTACAGCATCCTGCCGACGCTGATCGAGATCTCGCTCGTCGTCGGCTACCTGGCGCTGAACTACGAGCCGTCGTTCGCCGGCATCGCGGTCGGCGCATTGCTGCTTTACGTGCTGTGGACGGTGCGCTTGACCGAATGGCGCACGAAGTTCCGGCGACGGATGAACGAGCAGGACTCGCGTGCGAACACGCGCGCGATCGACGCGCTGATCAACTACGAGACGGTCCGCTACTTCGGCAACGAAGACTACGAGGCCCGGCGCTACGACGAAAACCTGCAAGCCAAGATGCAGGCGGCGATCCGCTCGCAGACTTCGCTGAGCCTTCTGAACCTGGGCCAGAGCGTGATCATCGCCTGTGCGGTCACGCTGTTGCTGTGGCGGGCGACGGCCGGCGTCGTGGCCGGTGCGCTGTCGCTCGGCGACCTGGTGCTGATCAATGCGTTCATGATCCAGCTCTACGTGCCGCTGAACTTCCTCGGGGTGCTGTATCGCGAGCTCCGCCAGTCGCTGACCGACATGGAACGGATGTTCCGGCTGCTGGCCGAGTCGCGCGAGGTCGACGATGCGCCCGACGCGCAGCCGCTGCCTGCGCGCGGCGCGCAGCGCGTGCGCTTCGAGCGCGTGCACTTCGCCTACGACCCGCAGCGCCCGATCCTGCACGGCGTCGATTTCACGATGGAACCGGGGTCGACGACCGCCGTCGTCGGCGCGAGCGGCGCCGGCAAGTCGACGCTGGCGCGGCTGCTGTTTCGCTTCTACGACGTGACCGGCGGACGCATCACGATCGACGGCCGCGACATCCGCTCGCTGACGCAGGCCAGCCTGCGCGATGCGATCGGCATCGTCCCGCAGGACACCGTGCTGTTCAACGACACGATCCGCTACAACATCGCCTACGGGCGCCCCGGTTCCGGCGAGGCGCAGGTCGTCGACGCCGCACGAGCGGCGCGGCTGCACGACTTCGTCTCGGCACTGCCGCAGGGCTACGACACGAACGTCGGCGAGCGCGGGCTGAAGCTGTCGGGCGGCGAGAAGCAGCGGGTCGCGATCGCGCGGGCACTGCTGAAGGATCCGTCGATCCTGATCCTCGACGAGGCAACGTCGGCGCTCGACAGCCGCAACGAGCAGGCGATCCAGGAGGCGCTGCGCGGCGCCGCAGCCGACCGCACGGCGCTGGTCATCGCGCACCGGCTGTCGACGATCGCCGATGCGTCTCAGATCCTCGTGATGACCGCCGGCCGGATCGTCGAACGCGGCCGGCACGAGGAACTGCTCGCGGCGGGCGGCGAATATGCGCGCCTGTGGGCGCTTCAGCAGGCCGAGGAGCGCGACGCGCGAGAGGCAGTTGCCGAGTAAGCCGCCGAGTTCAAGGCCCCGAGTTCTCGCCTGAATCCGGCCGCCTCGGGCCGCCGAACTGCGGCCGCGGCCCGCCGCTGGAACGGATTCCCGGGTTCGGACGCGCTTGCGGCGGGCGCCGCGAAAGCCGGGGCCGTGCGCGTCCGGCCCGGGCCGGTGCGGTCGGTCGGCGCGATAGCGCGGAGGATAGCCACGGTAGGCCGGTGCCCGATACCGGGGCGAGTAGTACGGCCGATCGATGATGATCGGCGCCGGAGCGATGACCGCCGGTGCACCGTAGTAGACCGGCGGGCCGTAATACGGAGCCGGCGCGACCGGCACCGGTTCGTAGTAGACGCCCGGGTCGCTGACGACATGGCCGCCGTAGTGCACCGAGGTGCCCGGCGCCACGCAGCCGACAAGGGCTGCGGCACAGCCGATGATGCCGATCCGGCGCACTGCTGCCAAAGCTCGAGTGCCTCGTGTATTCATGCAGCAGAAAACGCACTCAGGGCGTGAAGCGTTGACTCGCGGGCGCCGGCTTTACACTCGCTAACAACAAGGCGTCGGCAGGCACCCGCCTGCACGCGCGAAACGGATCCCACGACGACAGGAGCCAACATGAGCAAACACCGGATCGCGGTGATTCCGGGCGACGGAATCGGCAAGGAAGTGGTGCCCGAGGGCCTGCGGGTGCTCGACGCCGCGGCGCGCAAGTTCGGGATCGAACTGCAGTTCGACCACTTCGACTTCGCGAGCTGCGACTGGTATGCGACGCACGGCGAGATGATGCCGGCGAACTGGAAGGAGCAGATCGGCAGCCACGACGCGATCTACTACGGTGCCGTCGGCTGGCCGGCGACGGTGCCCGACCACGTTTCGCTATGGGGTTCGCTGCTTCTGTTCAGGCGCGAGTTCGACCAATACATCAACCTGCGTCCGGTACGCCTGATGCCGGGCGTCCCGAGCCCGCTGGCCGATCGCAAGGCGGGCGACATCGATTTCTATGTCGTGCGCGAGAACACCGAAGGCGAATACTCGTCGATCGGCGGGCGCATGTTCCCGGGCACCGAGCGCGAGATCGTCATCCAGGAGTCGATCTTCACGCGCACCGGCGTCGACCGGGTGCTGCGCTATGCGTTCGAACTGGCGCGCAAACGGCCCAGGAAGCACCTGACCTCGGCGACGAAGTCGAACGGGATCTTCATCTCGATGCCGTACTGGGACGAGCGGGTCGCGGCGATGCGCGAGCACTATCCCGATGTGCGCTGCGACCAGTTCCACATCGACATCCTGACCGCGCACTTCGTGCGCAATCCGCACTGGTTCGACGTGGTCGTGGCGAGCAATCTGTTCGGCGACATCCTGTCGGATCTCGGGCCGGCCTGCACGGGCACGATCGGCATCGCACCGTCGGCGAACATCAACCCCGAGCGCAAGTTTCCGTCGCTGTTCGAGCCGGTGCACGGCTCGGCGCCCGACATCGCCGGCAAGGGCATCGCGAACCCGATCGGGCAGATCTGGTGCGGGGCGATGATGCTCGAGCACCTCGGGCACTCGCAGGCGCACGACGCGATCGTGCGGGCGATCGAGCAGGTCACTGAGAACGGTCCGCGTACCGGCGACATGGGCGGGCAGGCGACGACCGTCGACGTGGGTCGAGCGGTGGTCGAGGCGCTGACCGCGGCCGGCTGAAGCGCCGGGATGTCGCACGACCGCCCGGCATCGATTGGCAGTGTCGCGCACGCGAGCCGCCGACCTCGATCAAGCGGCAGCGGCAAAAGTGCCGCGCAACCGTTCGGAAATCAGCTAAATTCGGGCGCTTCCTGTCAGCAGCTGCCCCGATTCTTCCAACTGGAGACTTCACCATGATCACGCGCCTTGCCGTCGGAGTCGCCGGCATTGCCACCCTGTTCGCCGCGGGAATCGCGTCGGCGCAGGAATACCCGTCCCGACCGATCGCTGTCGTCGTGCCGTTCAGCGCCGGCGGGCCGACCGACACCGTCGCGCGCACGATCGCCGACGCGATGACCCGGGCAATGCCCGGGGCCAACATCGTCGTGGAGAATGCCGGCGGCGCCGGCGGCACGATCGGCGGTGCGCGCGTCGCGCGTGCGAAGCCCGACGGCTATACGCTGCTGGTCCATCACATCGGCATGGCGACGGCGCCGACGCTGTATCGCAAGCTGCCCTACGATCCGCTGAAAGACTTCGAGCACGTCGGCCTGATCAACGACGTGCCGATGACGATGCTGGTCAAGACCGGGCTGCCGCCGAACAGCATGAAGGAACTGGTCGACTACGTGAAGGCCAACGCGAACACGCTGACGCTGGCCAACGCGGGTATCGGCGCCGCTTCGCACCTGTGCGGGCTGATGTTCCAGTCGGCGATCGGCCAGGAACTGGTGACCACCCCGTACAAGGGCACTGCGCCGGCGCTCGCCGATCTGATGGGCGGTCAGGTCGACATGCTGTGCGACCAGACCACGAACACGACGCCGCAGATCATCGCCGGCAAGGTCAAGGCGATCGCGATCACCTCGCCCGAGCGCATCGACTCGCTGAAGGACGTCCCGACGATGGCCGAATCGGGCTTCCCGCAGCTCGACGTGACGATCTGGCACGGCATGTACGCGCCGAAGGGCACGCCGAAGGAGATCGTCGACAAGCTGTCGGTCGCGCTGCAGGCCGCGCTGAAGGATCCGGCAGTGCTCAAGCGCTTCGCCGATCTCGGGGCCACGCCGTCGAAGCAGGAAGAGGCGACGCCGCAGGCGCTGCGTGCGCATCTGGAGAAGGAGATCGCGCGCTGGGAGCCGGTGATCAAGCAGGCTGGCGTTTTCGCGGACTGACACCGCTCGCGTTGACTTAGAGGCGCGGTCGGCGCCCGCTGCGCTGCGGTACAGTTAGCCGGATGAAGAATCCGCGCGAACTGCTGCTGGCAAGCTTCCGGGCGGCGGTCGCCGCTGCCGACCCGGCGAAGGTGCTTGCCGCCTTCCTGCCCGATGCCACCGGGATCCGCCGCTATCGGCGCACGCTGGTCGTCGGTGCCGGCAAGGCGGCAGCCAGCATGGCCAGCGCCGTCGAGGCGCACTGGCCGGCCGATGCTCCGCTCGAAGGACTGGTCGTCACGCGCTATGCGCATGGCATGCCGTGCCGGCGCATCGAGGTGATCGAGGCCGGTCATCCGGTGCCCGACGAAGCCGGCGAGACGGCTGCGGCGACGATTCTCGAGCGAGCCAGTGCGCTCGGCGAAGACGACCTGCTGCTTGCGCTGGTCTCGGGTGGCGGCTCCAGCCTGCTGAGCCTGCCGGTCGAGTCGGTGCCGATGGCCGACCTGAAGGCGGTCACGCGCGCGCTGCTCGCCAGCGGCGCGCCGATCCAGGAAATGAACATCGTGCGCAAGCACCTGTCGCGCATCCAGGGCGGCAGGCTCGCGCAGCAGACGCGTGCCCGGGTTCTCGCGCTGGTGATTTCCGACGTGGCGGGCGACGAGCTGTCGGCGATCGCCAGCGGCCCCTGCTCGCCGGACCCGAGCAGCTACGTCGATGCACTCGACGTGCTGCGCCGCTGGGACGTGCAGCCGCCCGATTCGGTCGCCGCGCACCTGCAGGCCGGCGCACGCGGTGACGTCGACGAGACGCCGAAGCCCGGCGATCCGCTGTTCGCGCGCGTGCGTGCCGAGCTGGTGGCGACCGCGCACGGCAGCCTCGAAGGCGGTGCGGCTGTGTTCGAACAGGCCGGCGTGCGTGCGGCGATCCTCGGCGATACGGTGACCGGCGAGGCGCGCGATGTCGCCCAGGTCATGGCGGCGCTGGCGCGTGAGGTCGCAGCCCACGATGCGCCGTTCGCGCGGCCGGTTGCGCTGGTGTCGGGTGGCGAGTGCACGGTGACCGTGCGCGGCAAGGGCCGTGGCGGACGCTGCACCGAGTTCCTGCTGGCGCTGGCGCGCGAACTCGACGGGCTGCCCGGCGTCTGGGCGATCGCCGCCGATACCGACGGTATCGACGGTGTCGAGGACAATGCCGGCGCACTGCTGGCGCCCGATTCGCTGGCCCGCGCCCGGGCCGCCGGGCTCGACGCGCGGCGCCTGCTCGACGACAACGATGGCTGGCGCTTCTTCGACGCGCTCGGCGACCTGGTCGTGACCGGGCCGACGCGTACCAACGTCAACGACTACCGGGCGATCCTGCTGCTGCCGCCCGAACCACAACGGAGCTGAATCGTGGATCAGGCCGATCGTGCCGCGCCGGCGACGCTGGTGTTGACCCGCCCCGACGACTGGCACCTGCACCTGCGCGACGGCGAAGCGCTGCATGCGGTCGTCGGCGCCAGCGCCGCGCAGTTCGGCCGCGCGATCGTGATGCCGAACCTCAGGCCGCCGATCACGACGGTCGCGCAGGCGCGCGGCTATCTCGAACGGATCCTGGCGGCGCTGCCGGCCGGCAGCGACTTCGAACCTCTGATGACGCTGTACCTGACCGACCTCACGTCGGTCGACGAGATCCGCCGCGCCGTCGACAGCGGTTTCGTCAAGGCGATCAAGCTCTACCCGGCCGGCGCCACGACGAACTCGGATGCGGGCGTCACCGACATCGCGAAACCTTGTGCGGCGATCGAGGAAATGCAGCGGCTCGGGCTGCCGCTGCTGGTGCACGGCGAAGTCACCGATCCCGGCATCGACGTGTTCGACCGCGAAGCGGTGTTCATCGACCGTGTGCTCGAACCGCTGCAACGCGACTTCCCGGCGCTGCGCGTCGTGCTCGAACACATCACGACGCGCGAGGCCGCGCAGTACGTCGCTGCGGCGGCCGAGAACCTGGGCGCGACGATCACCGCGCACCACCTGCTGTACAACCGCAACGCGATCTTCAGTGGCGGACTGCGCCCGCACTGGTACTGCCTGCCGGTGCTCAAGCGCGAGACGCATCGGCAGGCGCTCGTGCAGGCGGCT
>ENA-UOUJ01000991-UOUJ01000991.1-activated-sludge-metagenome-genome-assembly--contig:-NODE-991-length-16217-cov-4.409293_pt1 | contig 16217 bp, 16 predicted proteins | sample MGYA00249839_ERZ747224 | MGnify/ENA primary metagenome ERZ747224 (study PRJEB28782, sample SAMN03220277) | activated sludge metagenome | biome: wastewater; feature: sewage sludge; material...
GATGCTGCACCATGTTATCGCGCAGATAGTCAAAACCAAATTCATTATTTGTGCCGTAGGTGATGTCTGCCAGATAGGCTTTGCGGCGCATTGGAGAGTTAGGTTGATGTTTGTCAATGCAATCAACCGTTAACCCAAGAAATTCAAAAATAGGACCGTTCCACTCCTGGTCACGACGGGCGAGGTAATCATTTACCGTTACAAGATGCACACCTCCACCGGCAAGTGCATTGAGGTAAGAAGGAAGTGTAGAAACAAGTGTTTTACCCTCACCTGTAGCCATTTCTGCAATCTTACCTTCGTGCAATACGATACCTCCTATTAACTGCACATCATAGTGCACCATGTTCCAGGTTACGGTATTGCCTGCTGCCTGCCAGCTATTGCGAAATATTGCGCGGTCGCCATCAATGCGGATGTAGTCTTTTTCAAGAGCAAGATCTTTATCGAGTTCTGTGGCAAGAACCACTAATTCTGTATTTTCCTTAAAGCGGCGAGCGGTTTCTTTAACTACTGCAAAAGCCTCCGGAAGAATTTCTCTTAAAATTTCCTCGATCTGCTCGTCTCTTCTTTTGGTTAGTTTATCTATGTCTTCGTAAATAGATTCCCGCCCATGAATATCATCACCTGAATAAGATTCCGCATCAGACTTTCTTCCTGCAATTTCTGCGTCTATATCTTTTAGGTATTCTTTTATTCTTACCCGAAACTCCTGAGTTTTATTGCGAAGATCATCATGAGAGAGCGCCTGAAGGGAGTTGTATATTCTGTTGATATCAGCTACGATGGGTTGAATGCGCTTAACGTCTTTGTCGGATTTATTGCCACCGAATATTTTTGAGAGAAAACCAATCATTTTATGTCGTTATAATTCTGAAATGCATGTCTGTTTCAACAGGCTTATTTATTTGCAAGGATAATTTTTAGTATCAAAAGCTATGCAGCAATTTGTGGCTGACAGCCTGACATATAAAGGGGGTCAAAGCTACTCCAATTGCAGGATTTAGCAAAGGTTAAGAATATGGTTTTGCACCCGCCGAAAATTTTTTAACCCAATCTCTTGCAGGGCAACAAAATTTTTATGTATTTTGGAAACCAATTCGAAAAAAAGCGCTCAATTATGAAAAAAACCTTCGTCCTCATTACAACTGTGTTGGCTTCGGTATTATTTGCAAATAAAGGCTTTGCTCAAGGCGAAGAGCTGATACGCGTATACCGCTGGTATAATCCTGAGGATAAAAATTATGTAACGGTAGCAGAGGGAGAGTACCAGGAAGGACAAATGCTGAACTGGGGATGGAAAGATAAAAACCTTGTGTTTTTTGCCTATCGCACTCCGGGCCCCGATCGTGTAGCTGTAAACAGTTGGTTCAACCCTGTAACTAAAGATTACATCAGCGTTGCAGAAGATGAATATACTGATGATCAGATGCTGAAGATGGGTTACAAAGACAAGAAGCCACAGTTTTACGCATTAACTCGTCGCGGTCCAAATACCGTAGCGGTTTACCGTTGGAAAATTGAAAGAAATAGCGATTGGGTATCTGTTGCAGAAGATGGCGATACCGATGTTTATATCAAAAAAGGCTACAAGCACAAGTCTTTTCAGTATTATGCAATACCTCGCAACGTAGATGCAGGTATCTACAACCAACTGTAAGAACCACATTCCATAAGAGTAAAGGGGCTGAATTTCAGCCCCTTAATTATTTGTCATTTGCCAAGGAATCTACAGCACCTGAACGATCAGAAATTTCAAATACTGTGTGTTGGGAACATGCCAGAGAATAGGGTGGTCGGAGGCTTGAGTTTGCCAGGTAATTTGCCGCAGCTTTCTTTTTGCATCTTTTGCAGCCATTTCAATTGTTTTCAAAAACATTTCGGGGTTCACTAAGTTGGTGCAGGATGCTGTAACCAAAAATCCACCGGGTCTGGTTAGCTTCATACCCCGCAGGTTTATTTCTTTATAGCCTGTTATTGCCTTCTGAATATTTTCCCTGCTCTTGGTAAATGCTGGCGGATCGAGCATTACTACATCGTATTTTTTTCCTTCTTTCCCCCATTGCTTCAAAATATCAAACGCATTCACTGCCTCAAACTTACACTTGTCCTCATGTCCATTCAGCGTGGCGTTTCTTCTTGCCGTTTGTACCGCATTCTCAGAGATGTCAAGTCCTAAAACTGACTTTGCACCATAATGTGCGGCATGGAGTGAAAAGGTACCCGTGTAGCAAAATGCTTCCAGAACATCCGCATCTTTTACAATATGCTGTATCGTTCTTCGGTTGTCTTGCTGGTCGAGGAAGTAACCGGTTTTTTGTCCATTTTCTATATCTACATGAAACTTCAAACCATTTTCGTTGATGATTATGTTCGTATCAAAGGGTGCAGACAAAAATCCTTTTTGCTGCGATAGTCCTTCAAGTTCCCGCACAGGCACATCATTGCGCTCATAGATTCCTCTTGGAGAAAATATTTTATTAATTGCAGCTACAATTGCCTGTTTCCATTTGTCCATACCAAGCGCCAGGGTCTGTAGCACGAAGTAGTCATTGAATTTATCAATGATTAAAGCTGGCATCTCATCTGCTTCGCCAAATATCAAACGACAATTTTCTACGTAGCCAATTTGTTTTCTGTACTCCCACGCCTGTTTTATTCTATCAAAGAAAAACTGTTCATTAATTTCTACTTGCTTTTCGCGTGTTAAAAGGCGGATGCGTATTTGCGAAGCCGGATTGATGTAACCTTTACCTACGAAAGAACCATTGTAAGAATATACTTCCACTATATCGCCTGGCTCACAATCGCCCTCACTGTCACCAAGTTCGTTTGAGAAAATCCAGGGATGCCCATTAATAACTCTGTCTCCTATTTTTTTTCTGAGGAAAAATTTCGCCATGGTGCAAAGATAGATCTCACAGGTTTCTAAAACCTGTGAGGTCTTGCTACCTTTGAAGTATGTTGCAACGATTGGTTATCAGGAACTACGCGATCATTGATCACTTAGCTATAGAGCCGCACAAACAACTGAATACAGTAACCGGTGAAACAGGCGCTGGTAAGAGCATTATTTTGGGAGCGCTCTCCTTGATTCTCGGAGAAAGGGCAGATACATCGGTTCTTATAAACAAACAAGATAAGTGTGTGGTGGAAGCTTGTTTTGATGTGAAAGATAATGAAGCATTCAGGGCAACGCTTGAGGAAGAAGAGTTGGATGACGAAGACTTGTGCATTATTCGCAGAGAAATAAATGTAAGTGGAAAATCGCGCGCATTCATAAATGATACACCAGTTACCTTAAATGTTCTGAATAAGCTTACCGGTTTGTTGGTAGATCTTCATCAACAGTTTGGACATCTGGCGTTTGAGGATGACCATTTTCAAATGGATGTTGTGGATGCAATTGCAGCAAATGGTGCCCAACGAAAATTATATCAGGAAGCTTTCAGGCAATACAAAAGAATTACTAACCAACTTGATCAATATCGCGCACAACAAGCACAGTGGCAAAAGGAAGCAGACTACAAGCAGTTTCTTTTTGAAGAATTGGAACAGGCTTCTTTCAAAGAAAATGAGATAGAGGAGGCGGAGCAAAAACTTAAACAACTTGCACATGCTGAGCGAATAATTTCCGTGTTGCAAAGTGGGATGAATATGCTGGAAGATGGAGAGCAACCTTTAGTAAATGAACTTAAACGTATTGCGCATCAATTTCAAAGTATTGGCGATGTAATGACGGAGATAAAGCCTTTGAACGAAAGACTTTTGTCTGCCTATGCAGAGCTAAAAGATATTGCTTCTGAACTCGCATTCCTTGAGTCTAAAGTAAGTGTTGATCCGGCTTTGATGCTGGAATTACAAAGCAAAACAGACTTGGGTTACAAACTTTGTAAAAAGCACGGAGTACGTACCACTACCGAATTGCTTTCCATTCATGCTGATCTCGCCACTGAATTGAAAGCTACGCTTGATCTTCATGAAAAAATTGAGGAGTTAACCAAAGCTCAGGCTGAGGCTTATGTGCATGTTTTGGATGAGGCAAAAAAATTATCGGAGCAACGAGCAATGACTGCTCCACAAATTGCGGAGAAAATCAATAGTCTGCTTCACCTTGTAGGAATGCCAAATGCACAATTTAAAATTGAAGTGAAACGCCTCGATCATCCAAATGAATTGGGAAATGATTCTGTTCAGTTTTTGTTGGATGCCAATAAATCCGGGCAGTTGTTGCCAGTGTACAAAGCTGCTTCTGGTGGTGAAATGAGTCGGATAATGCTGTGCATAAAATCGCTTACTGCAAAAGCAATGCACTTGCCAACGCTTATTTTCGATGAAGTGGACACGGGTATATCCGGTGAGGCAGCGAAACAGGTGGGCATATTACTCCATGAACTTGGTGGTCATCATCAGGTTATTTGCATTACGCACCAGCCTCAGGTAGCTGCAAAAGGTGCAAAGCATTTTTTCGTGTACAAAGATTTTGATGCGAAAGATAGAATGACTACAAAAGTGCGGGTATTAAAACCGGAAGAACGTGTACTTGCAATTGCACAAATGATAGGCGGAGAAAAGCCAAGCGATGCAGCCTTGCAGAATGCCCGAGAATTGGTAGTTGCATAATAAGCCCGCAGTATTTCACTACGGGCAGTATTTATTTTTCAGTGCTTTTATAGAATTACCATTTTCGTTCTGGCTGCAATGCTTTTGTTTTTGCTCACTTCCACTATGTAAGTGCCTGTGACAAGATTGCCGGCGTTTATAGAAAGCTTTCCACTGGCATCAAATCTACCTTCCACATTCATAGCTGTAGTGCCACTATAGTTCAGGATTCGCACATTTACATTCCCGCTTTGCAGTTGCGTATTGGTGGTGGAAATAGTAAACTGTCCCTTATTCGGATTCGGTGAAACGGTTATCACGTCGAGCGCTAAAGGAAATGAAGGTACACTCAATGAGCCTGCATGTTTGGGGGATTTCCATACACCTCTACCGTAGGTTGAAGCCCAAAGTTCTTGTGTTGCATAATTGATGGAAATGTCTGTTACCTCAATGGCAGGTAATCCGCTATTGTATGGTGCCCAGCTATTCATAGAAGCATCTTGATAAAACACTCCGATGTCTGTTCCGATGTAGCGCGTATTGTTGGACGTGTCGTAAGCAAAACAATGAACGGGTACATTTGGAATAGAATCCTGGATTTTGCTCCAGCCCGAACCAAAATAATATTGTGCAACTTTGGTAGCGCCATATCCGCTGTAGGTAACAAATAATCTGTTGGTGTCTGTTGGGTCAATCATTATGTCTGATATTGAACCGCCAAATCCAAATGGAACAGCCGACCACGAATTTCCGAAGTCTTTAGTGTATCGGATTGTTCCACCTTGAAGAATAAAGATTCGGTTTTGATCCTGGATTGTTGTGGAGATACGTGTGATGTTCACCCCGTTTGAAAAGCCCGGTGAAATATCCACCCAATTATCGCCTCGGTCGCCACTGTAATAAACATGAGCGTAGCCAACAATGAGCATAGAAGGATCGGAGGGATGAATCACCAGTGGCGTAATCCAGGCCACGCTGGAGTCGCCGGGAATTTTGTTGCTGATGTTTGTGAAGTTGCCGCCGTTGTTAGTGGTTCTTCTGAAATTTCCATATTGGCTGGAAGTGTAAAATATGTTGGGGTTGGTGAAATCTATCTGGCAATCCATGCCATCGCCGCCTGTCAGTTCATTCGATCCGCCTGTAAAAGTTACGCGCTTAGTTCCATTGTCTTGCGAGCCGGCGATTACAAAATTTGCCATGTCCGAGCCTGCAATTCTATAAAACTGTGTTATCTGCAAGCCATTGGAAAGATCCGTCCAAAGAGTAGGGAAGTAAGATTTATACACTCCGCCGTCATTACATTCATACAATACTGCCGGATTTATAGGGTTGTATTTGAGTTTATGTTTGTCAGCATGAACGGTTTGAACGCCTGGAAGATTGGATGTCCATTCTGTAACAATATCCCAGGACAATCCACCATTCACTGAGCGGTGCGTATTAATACCTCCTACTAAAACTTCATTGGCATTTAAAGGGTTGATTACAATTGTAAGATCATACCATCCCTGCCCACTGCAAGTTGTAGGAGAAAGGATAGAAGCGCCGTTTAAAATATTGGTACTACAGTCTCCACTGCTTCCGTAAAGATGGGAAAATGTCTTCCCAGAATCTGAGGAATGATAGATACCATACAAGCCGCCGTTGCTTGCCGTGGCAAACACTGCTTTTACTACTCCAGGTTCTGCCGGGGTTACAGCAATGGAAGCACGGGAAGTAAGAGGAAAACTAAGTACACTTTGCCAGGTAAGTCCGCCATCTGCAGAGCGCCAAACCGCGCCGCTCGATGAAGACGCAGCATGAATGATTGCAGTATCGGCAGAATTGTAAAGCAATTCTTTAAAATTCCCGGTTACTGTTTGTGTCCATGTGGCTCCACCATCATAAGATTTCAATATGGAAGTGTTTGTGGCCAAAGTAAGTGAGTTGGTATCAAGGGGATTGATAAGCAAACTATTGGTGAGCATAAGGCTGCTGGTGTTGAATTGCAAACCCGTAGTGCCCCAGGTCGCACCCCCGTCAGTAGATTTTAGAACACCTACGCTATAAGAATCCCCAGCATTTTTATCTCCCGTACAAAGAAAAATTGTATTTGGATTAAGTGGATTGTAATCAATATCGGAAGTGCCCAGCACTGGAAGCATATCGGTGAGGCATGTCCAGTTAACGCCACCGTTTGTGGTTCGCCATGCGCCACCGCCCGCAGTTGCTACAATAAAAGTATTAGTATCAGTTGGGTGAAATCCAATATCATTGATCCGACCAATTCCATTATACCCACCCGGAGAAGAAGAAGGTCCCACGAAAGACCACTGAGATTGGTTGGTAGTTTTGAATTTTTGCTTTAAATGTCGTTGCGTTCGCTCCATTTGTTGCCAGGCCTTAAATGTGCGCATTGGCGAAGCAAGTTTTCCATTTTCATCAAGATGTTGCTGCCAATGCCACGTCCAGCGGTCGATGTGATAGCCTTTTCCTTCCTTTCTAATTTTTCCGCCCAGTAATTCTTCGCTCCGGTTTTCTTCTCCCGTGCGATTTTGATTTTTATAGGAAGAAATTATTTCCTCCAAATTGGTAGTTCCTGCGGCTTCCGGCAACCAAGATTGCGCTTGCGACGCATTGACGAGAAACAAAGTAACAGTGAGTAAAGTGAGTGTTTTCATTTTCAATTTTGGCTATGGCATTTCTACGTCTGGTTCCTTTTCTATTTTAGAAACCAACAATGTTTGCCAGCTTGATTTTGATGTTTTAAAAATTAGATTAGTGCTATTAATGTTCGGTCGCATAGCTGATACTACAGAAGAAGAGGATGCGATTAATTGCAGTGTGTCCCCTTTTTTAATTTCCGAAGTAGAATATCGTGAACCAAATTTGTTTACCGCGCATGGCATCCACTGTCCGTCGTTTACGAAATATGCTTGCTCTGGTTTTTCAGAAGATTGCCATCTGATTAAAAACCTGTATTTTTTTTCGATATTTCCTTCTGGTCGGCCAGGTAGTGTACGCTTAACAGAAGCTTGGATCAAATGGGCAGGAGTGCTGGAAACGGCAGCCTTTTTACTTTGTCCACACGCCACAAGCGATAGACTAATTACGCCACCGAGAATTATAGATTGGAAGAACAACTTCATTGATTGGGAAAAAGTAAAAATAAGGAAATCCCCCGTAAGGCGTGAGGCAGAATGATATGAAAAAACTAAGGCGCTATGAGTAGCGCCTTCTCCATTGCAATATTGAACTAAACTAAAGGGACATTAGGGAGATGTCGGAGCAAAGGTTATTTTTGGTTTCAGAAGGAACACAACTTACTGCATCGGTTAACATCCGGTTAACAACACATCTTAGCGCACCGTTTTAAAATTATTTCCTGTGAATGTAGATTGTATCATACTTGGTCAAGGCTTGTGTGGCACACTTATGAGTTACGAACTGTACAAGCGGAAAAAATCGTTCGTGGTTATTGACGATGGCAATCGTTTGGCTTCATCAAAAGTAGCTGCCGGTTTAATCAATCCTGTAACTGGCAAACGGTTCGTGAAATCATGGAAATATGACGAGCTAATTCATTCTGCAATTGAAGTATATGAAGAACTCGAAATTGTACTTGAGCGAAAACTATTGCGTAAGCTCGATATGATTCAGTTGCATACCGGTGCTGACGAACAAAATAATTTTCAAAAACGGCTGGAAACTGAAACACATCTAAGCACTATTGACGATTCAGTTTTTCTGAAAACCTATTTCAATTTCGATTACGGGGCGGGAAAAATCGCACCTTGTTTTGTTGTGGATTCTTCAGAATTATTAGCCGGTTGGAGAAATGAACTGATAGCTGATAATTGTCTTTTGGAAGAAACATTTGACTGGAACAATTGCATTGCAGGAAGTAAGGGTATTCGGTACAAACATTTTTCAGCGAGCACTATTATCTGTTGCGAAGGCGCTGCGAGTTTTCACAATCCCTATTTTCAATTGCTGCCTTTTTCACTCAACAAAGGACAGGCATTGATTGTAGATATACCTGAACTTCCAAAAGATAAAATCTTCAAACATCATTTTAAATTCATTCCGCTACACGACAATTTATTTTGGGTAGGATCGTCATTTGAATGGAAATATGAGAACACACAACCTACCGTGTCGTTTACCGCCACAGTGCCGAATTACTTGCGGAAGATTTTGTGTTTACCCTTTACCGTAATTGAAGCGGCAGCTTCCGAACGACCTTCGAGTGTAGATTATCGCCCCTTTGTAGGGTTTCATCCACACCAGCCAGCCATTGGCTTGTTGAATGGCATGGGTAGTAAAGGATTTTTGCAAGCGCCGTTTTTTGCACGACAGTTAGCCAGCCATCTTTTTAATGGCACAGAGATACTATCTGATGTTGATGTGAAACGATTCAGTAAAATTTTGTCTCGATTTGGAAAAGCTTAACGAATTCAGGAATTGCAAGGCACGATTATTTAAAAACTACCAACAAAATCTGCGTTATGGACAATATGAATTTTCGCGGCGGAAGAGATCGTGATCGCGTATCAGCCAACCAGCCGTATGAAGTACGATACTTAAGTGAAAAATTTGGAGTGGAAAAGCAAATTGTAATGGACGCAATTAAAGCTTGTTCGGGCAAAAGAAAATTGATTGAAGATTATCTCAAAGAGCGAACGGGAAGAGGACGTGGCGACAACCTGTCTGATGCACGAAATGCGCCGTAAGAATTTTAGAAAAGGAAGAGAGACCGGTTTAGCCGGTTTCTTTTTTTATAACCCCAGTCACATTTTTTAAGCAGACTTATGTAACTTAGGCTTGTCACCAAAATCTTGGTTGTATGCCCGCTGTAATTGCAAAAGAAGAAATTCCCTCATTGAAAATTGTACCTGCATTTGTAGACAAGTCCGAAAAGTGGCGTAAAGAACTTGAGTATGCTGTGAGGTTGGGAAATGAGTACAAAGGAAAAACCCACCTTACTTTCGAAACTACTCAGGGTCCTAAAATGGTGGAAACAACAGTCTGGTCGCTCACCGACAATTATTTACAATTGAAAGGAGGTACGCTCATTCCTTTGGACAGCATCATAGATATTCATTTCTGAAGACGCGTTTCAAAATTCTTTCGAATAATTTTTTTTGATTCTATTTCGGTAGAAAGCACTGTATTTCTTCTGCATGATTAACATCATCTGGTTTTTGTCTTTATACAGTATAATTTTTATAACTTCGCCCTCCTAATTTTTTACCCAGCAAGAAGTAAATAGTTTTTATGAATCAGCAGGAAATAATTTCTCGCATTAATGCCTTTATGGTGGACGATTTTGAGGTGGATGAGCAGGCAATAACGCCCGAAGCTGATCTTAAAGCTACACTCGACCTCGATAGTCTTGATTACATTGACCTTGTTGTAGCCATTGAGCAGAACTTTGGTTTTAAAGTGAAGCCGGAAGATTTTCAAACGATGGTGACCATTCAGGATTTTTACAATTACGTTCAGAACCGTTTAGAGACTGTCAATGCCTGATAATCCTGCATGGGAAGGGCGCTCCCGTGGCACCCAACTTGGTTACAGGATTTTTGTGTGGTTGTTGAAAAGCAGGGGATTGAAACCTGCTTACACCTTGCTGCATTTCGTTTCCCTCTATTATCGTTGGTTTGTGCCTGCCGCAACGCAGCCGCTTCGCTATTTGTATGGAAAGCGTCTTGGATTTGATAAGACAATTACAACGAAGCTCATCAAAAAAAACATTATCATCTTTGGTCAAACGCTGATTGATAAGATTGCTATTCTCGCCAATGTTGATACAAAACTTACATTCACACACGAGGGCATCGAAAATATTGAGCAACTCGTAGCAAATGGCAAAGGAGGAATTTTACTCAGTGCACATCTCGGCAATTGGGAAGTTGCAGGTCATTTATTGAAAAGAGTCAATGCACCGATCAACATTGTGATGTATGATGGCGAGGAGCAACAGATGAAAGAATACATGGATCAGTTTGAAAGCAAGCGTTCTTTCAACGTCATTCTCATTAAAGACGACCTCTCCCACATTTATGAAATTTCCGCAGCACTTGCACGCAATGAACTAATCTGTCTTCATGGAGATCGTTTTCGTCCGGGGCAGCGAACCATGCAGTATAATTTTCTGAACGAGCAGGCAAATTTTCCTGCGGGGCCTTTTATACTTGCCGCAAAATTAAAAGCACCGGTGTGTTTTGTATTTGCTTTCAAAGAGACTAATTTTCACTACCATTTTTATGCAGAACCTTCTAAAATTTATGAAGGACGCGGTACGCTGGGAATGGAAAAAATGCTGGGCGACTATGTGCAGCTTGTAGAAAAAAAACTGAAGCAATATCCCGCACAATGGTTTAACTATTACGATTTTTGGAAAGCATGATACAGGATCAGGTATTACCGTTCATTCCACAACGCCCGCCATTTGTAATGATAGACAAAGTGGAGCGGGCTGATGAGAATGTTTCCGTTACTTCTTTTACTATTTGCGAAGGACATTTGTTTGTAGAAAATGGAGTATTCACAGAGCCTGGACTTATTGAAAACATAGCGCAAACCGCAGCCGCCGGAACAGGTTATAAAGCGCAGCAGGAAAATATGCCAGCGCCAGTAGGTTTTATCGGTGCATTGAAAGGCTTGCAGATAAAAGAACTTCCAAAAGTGGGCGAAACGATTACCACAACTATTTCGTTTTTACATCAGATAATGAACGCGCATATTGTGCAGGGAATAGTGAGGGTAGAAGGGCGGGAAATTGCGAGTTGCGAATTGAAAATATTTTTGCAAATAGAAACTCAAAACACTTAAAGCACACATTTATGAAAAAGGTTTTACTCTCGTTTTTTGCATTAGCAATTTCGTTGAATGTCTTTGCGCAACTTTCTAAAGCAGACATCACCAATGGCGATAACGAAATCACCTGGTTGGGTGTAGATTTCACTCAATTGAAATTCATTGGTTCTGCAACGCAATGGAAAGATGCAGGTGAGATATCTAACTCCCAACTGCGCGATAAATATTTTCCGGCCTGGAATAATTTGTTCATCAACGAACAGAAAAAATACAATGTTGCGGATGCTGTAGGAAGAGCAGAAGTAAAATATGCGCTGGATGTAACTGAAAAAGCAAACAACGGTATAAAGGGCGATTTGTTTTCAGAAGACCCGAACGATTACAGTCGTCTCACAGATCAGAAAATAGCACAGCTTGTGGGTAAGTATGATTATCAGGGAAACAAAGGAATCGGTATGCTATTGTTTGCAGAAAGCTTTAGCAAGGGAAAAGAAGAAGGTGCGATCTGGGTGACGTTTGTAGATATGAATACAAGGAAATTGTTGCTGACAAAAAAACTGAACGAACCTGCGGGCGGTTTCGGCTTTAAAAACTTCTGGGCGAAAACATTATTCGGCGCGTTGAAAGATACCGGCAAGAATTTGAAAAAGTGGTCTAAAGGATAGCCGTTTTACCTTTTACATTTCACTTTTCACTTTTTTCATTTTTCATTTCCCCTTTTACATTTACTTTCCAATGCCTTGCGTACTCTGGATTTCCTGCGATTGTAGTTCGGAGGAATTGTTGAAGACCATAGAATTACAGCCCTACAAGATCATAGAAAAAGGATCGGTGGTGGAAACAAAAGACGGTGAAAAACATTTTGAGCATACACTTTGCGGATTCGATGTGAGCACAAAGGATTTTACAGACTTTAAAACGCTGGTGTTTGAATCTATTGAATGGCTCACTGCAAATTTCGACCATCTATTAAAACGCTCCTCGCTAAATACTACTGAAAAACTTGATTTTGGTTTTTACACTCAGTTTGTTGATTGCAAAATTGTAGTGCAGTACGATACTATTCCCTGGCAATTGATGAAACTTGCAAGTGATTTGCAGATGGATATAGAACTGTCGCAATATTGGTTTGCAGAGAATCAGGGTGCGCAATTAAATTGATCCCGCACAGATTTATTTGTTCCAACCCGCGTAGTTTCATCGCAGGTTGCATGGAGCGTTTTTCAATTCCAGAATATCTGGATCACACATTTCCCCTTACGATTTTTTGTTTTAGTCCAGTTGCTTGTAAAATGTTCGAACATTTTACAAGCAACTTCTTTGCGAATATTTTCCCAAACTAATTTTGAAAAATGAACGTTTTGATATAGATTTGGTATCAAATTGATATCACAAAAACAAACAAGCTTATGGAAAAAATTACAAAACCAATGAATGGCTACCTCGCCCTCTTTATTTCTCTTATAGCAGGTGGTGTATCAATCTATTGCTTCACACAAGTGGAGGGAAATGCAGCGATGTTATGGATTGCAATTCCTGCTTTCATTCTAACCATCTTCATCTGGAAAGGGCTAATGATTGTGCAACCTAACCACGCACGTGTTCTCAATCTTTTTGGAAAGTATGTAGGCAGTGTAAAGGAAAATGGATTGTTTTTCGTGAATCCCTTTTATGTGCCTGTAAAGCTTTCGCTTCGTGCTCAAAACCTGGCCACACCTACACTGAAAGTGAATGATAAAATGGGTAATCCTATAGAAATAGGTGCAGTAATTGTGTGGCAACTAAAGGAGACCTATAAAGCAGCCTACGAAGTGGTGGATTACATGACGTATGTAAGAACACAAAGTGAAGCTGCTGTCAGAATTTTGGCTACGAGCTTTGCCTACGATAATATAGAGGATGAACATGCAAACATCACCTTGCGTGAGGGTGGACAGAAAGTGAATGAGATACTTGAAAGAGAGTTGAATGAACGTCTTTCTACTGCCGGTATTGTGATACTTGAAGCGCGCATCAGTCACCTTGCTTATGCTCAGGAAATAGCTGGGGCAATGCTGCAAAGACAACAAGCAACTGCCATTGTAGCTGCACGATATAAAATTGTAGAAGGCGCAGTTGGAATGGTGGAAATGGCATTGGAACAGTTAAGTAAAAAGAACATTGTAGAATTAGACGAAGAGAAGAAAGCCGCAATGGTCAGCAACCTGATGGTGGTACTTTGCGGTGAAAAGGGAGCGCAACCAGTGTTAAATACAGGGTCATTATATCAATAGAGGTTTGCTGTGAGTAGTAAGAAAAATTTTGTTTTGCGGATGGATGAAGCAACATTCAAGATTCTTGAAAAATGGGCTGCCGATGAATTTCGTAGTGTGAATGGTCAATTGGAGTGGATCATTGAAAAGGCATTAAAAGATAGCGGAAGAAAGAAAGCAGAACAAGACAAAACTGATAAAGGCAAAACATAGCATGGGCAAAAGTTTTTGTTCAATATTTTTACCACAGGGTGTGTAAATGCTCATGGTCTAAAAATTGTATCTTGTGAGGCATCCGAAAGATGCCTTTTTCTATTCGCAATGAAACATTTAACTGCTATTACAGATCCTGTTTACAACAAGCCGCAGGAATTTTCTGCTACCGATAAAATATTCCTGAAGTACATAAGAGACGAGCGCGATCTCCCATTCGTTTATCTCACAATAAAAATCACACTCACGCTCATTCCACTTGGCATTTTGCTTTATATGCCATTTATCCAGGGCTGGGTTTGGTGGGCAGTCGCTATAGCCTATGCGTACTTCAACAACTTTGCTTACAAAGGTCCGTTCGGTTTGATGTTGCATTGCACCAGCCATCGGCAGTTGTTCAAAAAGGAATATAGTTTCATGAATCAATACCTCCCTTGGGTGGTTGCTCCCTTCTTTGGTCACTCGCCAGAAACCTACTACACGCATCACGTTGGCATGCATCACGCAGAAAATAATCTCGAAGACGACGAAAGTAGTACCATGCCATTTCATCGAGATTCATTCAAAGATTTCGGGGTCTATTTCGGTACATTTTTGTTCTCTGGCATTTACCATCTTGCCGCCTATTTTTTCAGAAAGAAAAGAACGCGTTTGCTTTATCGGTCGGTGCGTGGTGAGTTGTTGTTTATCTTGTTTTGCATAGGCATGAGCATGATAAATTTTATGGCAACGCTGTGGGTATTTATCATTCCATTTTTCTTATACCGATTGGTGGCAATGATGGGCAACTGGGCACAGCACGCATTTATTGATCCATCCGATCCTGGCAATGACTACAAAAACAGTATTACCTGCATCAATACAAAATACAATGTAAAATGCTGGAACGATGGGTACCACATTAGCCATCATGAAAAGCAAACAATGCACTGGACGGAACATCCAATTTATTTTCAAAAAACACTTGACCGCTACATAAAGAACGATGCTATTGTTTTCGACGGCATACATTTTCTCCACGTTTATTTTTGGCTGATGCGCAAACGCTATGATCTGCTAGCCAAAAACTTTGTAAACATTGGAGATAAATTCAAAAACGATGAAGAGGTTATAGCCTTTCTAAAAACCAGAACACGCAAAATCCCATTCAATGCTCCGCAACGCTTACAAATGCAGGTGGGCGTATAAATTCTTAGGTATCCGGGTACAAAAAAGAGGGCGACTACGCACCCTCTATACAATCAGTGTTTTTGTATTTTTTAGAACGTAAAGCCAATACACAATCCGGTTCTTAAGCCCGGTAGCCCAATGCTATTTTTCGCTTCAACTGAAGTGTTGGTAACTGTTGCTTCAAATTTATTTCCACTAAAGCCAATGCCTTCAATTATATCCTCAAGATCAGCTTTTTCGGTAGGGGTAAGGTCAGAAAAATCGCCCGATGCTTCGAGGCTTACATTATAGCTGCCGTATTGTGGTCCGAGAATCCACCAGTCTATTACCAAATGCTGTCCTACATGCCATTGCGCGCCAAATAAAAGTCCTCCTGAAAAAGCAGTGCTTTTACCTTTTAAATTAACAGGCTTCTCACCACCATTGTTTCTTTCGTATTTGTAACTCCAGTCAATATTGTAACCACCCACCCGGAAAAACGGCGCTATGTAAAAACCATTGAGGGGTTTTTTCCCGAAGTAGTAGCGAAACTCAGGAGTTATAGACCAGCTACTAATCTTTGCACTATTAACGAAATCAAGTCCTGCATCGGCAGTATCGCCCGATTCAATATCCATAGAATTTCTTATTGTTTTCTGAAAAGGCATTGAGCCTTTTGGAAGAAAACTAACCCCCATCGCCACAGAAATATTTTCATTAAATCCTCTTTCATACTGAAATGAGAAATTTCTGAGCGGTAATGCAAACAAGTTAATTTTCACAAAGTTTTTCTTAAACTCTGCCGACGAGCGCCTTCCACTTTCATCTTGCCCGAAAGCAAATGAACATGAGGTGAGTCCGAGCAATAGTGCGAATATTTTTTTCATAATCAGTTGGAATAGTGCGAACAAGATACTGCGCGAAATGTTTAAAACATATCCCTGGAAGTTTTTTATGAATAATAAGACAGAAATGAAAGAAACCCATCATAGATATTTTAACAAAACAAATCCTTCCTATCACGAGTTTGGGAACGGCTTTTTATAGAAAGCCCATGAACTAATAACGATAGATATGAAGAACGCAAAAACTTTGACATTATTTGCTTTGTCCATCTCCCTGCTTGGAACTGGATGTTCCACTTATAAAGGAATGAACCGCACGGAAAAAGGAGCGGTAATAGGTGCGGCTGGCGGCGCC
>ENA-UOUJ01000992-UOUJ01000992.1-activated-sludge-metagenome-genome-assembly--contig:-NODE-992-length-16211-cov-4.485516_pt1 | contig 16211 bp, 19 predicted proteins | sample MGYA00249839_ERZ747224 | MGnify/ENA primary metagenome ERZ747224 (study PRJEB28782, sample SAMN03220277) | activated sludge metagenome | biome: wastewater; feature: sewage sludge; material...
GATGGGGGAGTGCTGAATAGTAGCTACTGCGATGAATGGTGCCAACGCCCGGGACTTTTAATAGTAGTACCCGATGCTGGGACAATAAAACTCTTTTTGCTGCTAGGGTGATTTGATAACTTCGTTTTGTTAAGAGATGCTGTACGCTATAGTAGATATTGAGACGACGGGGAGCTATGCGCTGGGTAATGGTATTACCGAGATAGCGATAGCGATACATGATGGGAGGGAGGTGCTGCATTTTTATGAGACGCTGATGAACCCGGGGCGGCATATACCGTTGTTTATACAGTCGCTGACGGGGATTACGAATGAGATGGTGGCGGGTGCGCCATCGTTTGCAGAGGTGGCGGGGCAGGTGCATGAGTTGCTGGTGGATAAGGTGTTTGTGGCGCATAATGTGAATTTTGATTACAGTTTTGTGAAGCATCATTTGGGGGTGGCGGGGTTTGAGTGGCAGGCAAAGAAGCTTTGTACGTTGCGGCTGGCAAGGAAGATCATTCCCGGTTTGCAGCGTTATGGGTTAGGGAATCTCTGTCACCAGATCGGCATCAATCATCAGAACCACCACCGTGCAGGGGGAGATGCGATGGCTACTGCGGAGTTGTTTTCTATGCTGGTGGAGAAAGATGATATGGACGTGATTGGCGCTATGTTGAAAGGCAGAAGCAAGGAACAATATTTACCGCCTCATCTTCCGGTGGAGATGGTGGATAGTTTGCCTGGTTGTCCGGGTGTTTATTATTTCTACAATGCGATGGGTAAGGTTATTTATGTGGGGAAGGCGAATAATATTTTTAAGCGGGTAAAGACTCATTTTTCTAACAATAAGGCGGGGAAACAGAAGCAGGATTTTTTGCGGGAGATATATAAGATCAGCTATAGGGAATGTGCAACGGAACTGATGGCGCATATACTGGAGAGTAGTGAGATAAGAAGGTTGTGGCCGGTATATAATAGAAGTCAGCGGGGGTATCTGGCGAAGTTTGGGTTGTTTGTGTATGAGGACAGGAATGGGTATAAAAGGTTAGCGATAGAAAAGCACAGGCAGTCGTTTAATCCGGTTTATACGTTTAATACTATTGTGGAAGGACATGCGAGGTTGAGGGAATTGATAGGTGAGTTTGGATTGTGTCCGCGTTTGTGCAACCTGGCTACAGCGCATGATTGTACCGCAACGATAGCGCTTGGTGAATGCAGTGGAAATTGTCTTGATTCTTTTGAAGGGTATAATGAACGAGTAGGTAATGCACTTAGCTGGCTGGAAAAACATTTACCCACCTTCGCGTATGTTGACAGAGGAATGAATGATAATGAGCAGAGCTGCATACTCGTACATAAGGGAAACTTCTACGGCATGGGGTATATAGAAGATGATAAAGCACTGAAGAGCTTAAACCTTTTGCAGCAACATTTGGAGCGGATGCAGGACAATGATTTTATCCGCAATCTTATTTACAAACATGCTTCGAATTACCCGGAGCGGTGTTATCATTTGGAATAATCTAACCGCAGAGTCTTTGTGGTGATTTTTTAAACACATAGATACATAGAGTACATAGCACCGAAACTTTGTGCGTCTGCGCACTTTTCGGTTTAATATTTTTTCACCGCAGAGACGCAGAGATGCAAAGCATATCGCATAAGTTTGTGCGCCACTAACGCGCTATGTGGTGTTTTTTGTATAACGTAGAGATACATAGCACCCATCTATGATCCCTATGTTCCTATTGTGGTGAAGAACAAACCCCATGTATGTAATCTACTTCCCGAAACTGGTGCTTCTGCGTCTTGTGGTGATTTTTTAAACACATAGATACATAGGTACATAGCACCGAAACTTTGTGCTTCTGCGAACTTTTCGGTTAATATCTACTGCGCCATCCAGTATTTCCTCAAAAGCCATTCGGCAGTGGCAACAGCAAGGATTAGAAAGAAATACCACTTCCAGTCAACAAGCGGAATAGTTTCGGTGGTGGATTGAATGACAGGTTTAATGCTCTGGTTGTTCTTAATACTATCGTACAATGAAAGCACATTTGCATGTGGAACCAAAGCGCCGTTGTGTTTGTGTGCAATGCTATGCAGCAAAGGATAATTTGCTCCGGTCTCCATCATTTCAATAGGCATGTTTTGCACTACAAAACTTCCGTTTGCTGTGTATGTTTTACCATTGTAGTTAGTAGATGCGGTATAAGAATAAAAACCTGCTTCGCGCAAACCAATATTCAATTTATAAGCATTGCCCAAACGCTCGAAAGAATAATTCTGTTTTCTTCCTGCACTGTCGGTAATCACAATGTTTACATTGGCTGTGTTTACTTGTTCGTTGTTGACATTGAGCAAATAAGCGTTTAATGTAATTGCCTCCTGATCGCTCCAAACATACTTGAGAAGTTCTACATGAAAAGGACGCTCGTTTACATTGGCAGCAAGAAAAGAAACCGTTTGGCGAATCGCTTCATCAACCACATTGTGCGAATTGAAATGACGATACTCAAACAAACGCCAGCGCCAAATCCCTTCACCCATCAACAATGCAGACGGAGGATTTCCTTGCTGCAACAACCACAAAGGCATATTGTTATTTCCTTTTGAAGCAAACAAAACGAGTGCGTTTGGATTTGGCTGAATCATACCTCCCGGAACTGCAAGCGGAGGCATTTTATCCATCACTGCATTAATGTTTTGCGGCATAGTGAATGCAGTAAAAGAAGTATTGTAAGCAGCGAATTGATTTTGAAGATTGAAAGGATTGACGTTGAGTTGCGCAATGTCTTGCAGGTTGTTGAAAGCAGCATTGTTACTGTTTGCTCCCATTATCAGCCAGACTGCTTTTTTAGAAGAAGCAAGTTGCTGCACAACATTATTTTGAGATGGCAATGAATGTAGAATCACCACCTGATAATCTGCGAAAGAAGAGGGCAATTGATCGCCGGTTTTCACAGTTACGTTGTAGCCTTCAAGTCCGGCAAGTGCTTCGCGAATAGCATTGATATCAGGATGTGGTGCATTGGCAGCAAGCAGTACATTTTTCTTCTCGCTGACAACTTCTACAAAAATATCTTTACGATTGTTGGCTGTATTTTGCTCTCCATCAGCAGGCGGAACAGAAATAATGTAATGATGCAAACCCGCGCGATCTGCTTTTACGGTAAACGAAACAGCGCGGTCAAATCTGTCGGAAGAAATGTTAAGTGATGCCGTTCCGGTTGCGCCACCATTCACTTCTGTTAATCGCACATTATTGTTGTAGCCATTACTACGTTGTGCAATAATATCTGCTCTTATCTCAAACTGACTGTTGAGCGTAACGGTTTTGTTTGCATAGACATTGGCAATGCGTATGTCTTTCTGAACGGCGCTATCGCCCAGCGCTACCGCATATATATATCCCTGAAAAGCCAATTCCTGATACTGCGGATTGATGCCCTGATTATACCTTCCATCAGAACTGAGAATAACTGCACCAAGATTTTGTTGACCGTAAAACTCTACTGCCTGCGACAATGCATTTGCAATATCAGTCGCCTGTTGTTGGTATTGAAATAAAGTATCGCGCTGAATATTATTTCCAAATCCCCATTTCACAACGCGATAATCATCCTCTAGTTTTTCAAGCAACTGCTGTGCGTTTTTTTGATAAGCAGCAGTGTCGTTCTTTAATGCTACAGGAACCGACTGAGAATTATCTTGCAGAAAAACGATGACGGGCTTTTGCGTTTCGTTTTTATTTATTGAAAGAAATGGAGCAATCAAAAGCAGACAGGTAAGAAAAACAACCAGTGTGCGCAACAATGCGGTAAGCCAGGGGTAAGGAACAGCGCGCCGCACATCTGCACGATAAATCCAGTAACCGATAGCAAGGGAAAAAAGAATAGCAAGCGCCCAGAATAAGATTTGCATGGAGTGTGCAATATAGTTGATAGGTTGATTCGTTGATAGGTTGATTCGTTAAAACGCTCGTAAAGATGGTTGAGAGTTGAGGGTTGATGGTTGTTAGTGATAGAAGTATATTTGGTTCGTTGTTAGTAGTCCGTATGAGAAATTACTCAGACCTTGAAGTTTGGAAAAAATGTCGGGAACTTGTTACCGTCATTTACAAGTATTCAAGTAAATTTCCACAAAGCGAAATGTTTGGTCTTTCCAGCCAAATGAGACGAAGCGCGGTTTTAATACCTTCAAACATTGCAGAGGGATGTGGGAGAAATAGTTCAGCAGACACTTTGAAATTTCTATTTATCGCACGCGGTTCGCTTTATGAATTAGAAAACACAACTTTATCTGGCTTTTGATCTAGCATATTTGGACGAAGAAACCATTCGTACATGCGTAGAAAAGATTACCGTTTGCAAAAAGCTATTAAGTGGCTTCATAAACTATTATCAAAGATTAAAACAAACAGACTAACACACTATCAACCCTCAACTGACAACCATCAACTAACAACATCACAATGCGCCTTTACGAAGTAAAAACAACTGCCGACATTCAAATTTTTCTTGACTTGCCTGTGGCGATTTATAAAAACGATCCCAACTGGATTCGTCCTTTGGATAAGGATATTGAAGAAGTGTTTGATCCCGCAAAGAATAAACTATTCAAGCAAGGAGAATGTGCGCGTTGGATATTGAAAGATGATAGTGGAATGGGAATTGGTCGTATCGCTGCATTCATCAACAAAAAATACAAGAACGAACAACCGACTGGGGGAATAGGTTTCTTTGAATGTATCAACGATCAGCAGGCGGCGAATTTTATGTTCGATCATTGTAAAAAATGGTTGCAGGAAAGAGGCATGGAAGCTATGGATGGACCTATCAACTTCGGTGAGCGTGACCGCTGGTGGGGCTTGCAAGTGGAGGGTTTTCAGGAGCCACTTTACTGTATGAACTACAATCTTCCTTACTATCAACAATTGTTCGAGAACTATGGCTTTCAGGTTTACTTCTATCAGTTTTGCTTTTCTTTAAAAGTAAGTGATCGCGCACCGGAAAAATTTTATGCACGTCATGAAGAGCTTTCAAAAGATCCTAATTACAAAGCAGTGATGATTGATAAATCTCAGCTTGAAAAATTCGCAAAAGATTTTACTTATGTCTATAACAAAGCATGGGCGGGACATGGCGGCGGAAAAGAATTGGATGAGCGCACCGTGAAAAAAATGTTTCAAAAGATGAAGCCGGTGATGGATGAACACATTACCTGGTTTACGTACTACAAGGATGAACCGATTGCTATTTGGATTAATCTTCCCGACCTCAATCAATATTTCAAACACATGAACGGTAAGTTTGGTTGGCTGCAAAAGTTGTATTTTTTATGGCTACAGAAGTTTGGAAAGTGTTCTCGTTTTGTAGGATTGGTGTTTGGAATTATTCCAGAATTTCAGGGCAAGGGAGTGGACGCGTTCATTATTATGGAAGCTGCAAAAGTTATTCAGCCACGTCATAAATATGAAGATTACGAAATGATGTGGATCGGCGATTTCAATCCTAAAATGGTGAACATTGCACAAAGCTTTGGCACACATTGTAGCAGAAAGCTCGCCACTTATCGCTACTTATTCGACAGAAATAAAGAGTTTAAAAGACACCCAATGGTGGGGTAAGATTTACAAGGAATAATCTCTTTCCACCCTACACACTCTTGTTGTATAGCTTTTATACCATTCAGTTTTACCCTTTTGCTGTGCCATCAAATGGCGTTCATTAGCTTTCCATGCTTTGATGGCTTCAAAGCTGTCCCAATAAGAAACAGTGATGCCTATTTCATTTCTTGCACTTTCAATACCAAGAAAACCTGGCTGTTGTTTAGCAAGTGCAAGCATTTCAGTTGCCATAGCTTCATAGCCGGTGTCGCTTTTCGTTATTATAGAAGTGAAAATAACAGCGTAGTAAGGAGGCGCTGGTGTTTGTGCGATCATGTTGTTAGATATTAAACGCAAAGTTCGCAATGCAATGCAAAATTTAGCAAAGAGGCTTTTGGAGATAAATAGTTCTGCGCTTTCTGCGGGAAAAGTGGGACGCAGAGAACGCGAAGCAACGCAGTGTTCGCAAAGAGTTTTAGTTTTTGAGATAAAATAGTTCTACGAGAATCTATGCGCTTTCTGCGGGAAAAATAGGCTTTCTAACCCAAGACGGAATTCCATTTAAAAACCTTTGAACTGCTAAGACTAAAAAAGCCCCGCATTTAGCGAGGCTTCCAAAAATTTATAAAAAATTACGCGAGTGCGTTTATCTTTTTGGTGATACCTGATTTTAAGTTGCTTGCCTTGTTCTTATGAATAACATGGCGCTTAGCAAGTTTATCTATCATAGAAATAACCTTTGGAAAAGATTCCATTGCAGCAGCTTTATCAGTGGTAGCTAACAAAGTACGGATAGCGTTACGAGTAGTTTTACCATAATAACGGTTGCGCTCACGACGCTTCAGGTTTTGACGGATATCTTTTTTGGTTGCTTTATGATTTGCCATTTCTTAATTGGTATTTTTCTTAAAGGACTGCAAATGTAGGTTTTAATTTACTTCCACAAAAAATATTTTTGCAATGATTTTTTGTCCGCAGGAAATCTTACATACTAAGTTCTGTGTACAATTGCTTAGAGCGTTTTGTGAGGAATTCTTTGCGCTCAATGAAATTATCCAACTTGTCTTTTGGAATTCTTAAGCTGTAAAACTCCGAATTGTACGTCGCCATTTCGAAAAGATCGTAGTCAGGATTCCATTTTTCAAGCAAACTGCGTTCGATCTTTAAGTCTTGGGAAATGAGATCAAAATTTAAAGGATCATTGATGCGAACAATAGCCATGTTCTTCAACTCATCATCCGTAAACATAGGTTTAGCGGGGGCAATGTTTTTTGCGTCAGCTACTACATCTGAGATGTCAGCATCAGCAGGCAACTTACCACCAATAAATTTATTCATGTTTTCGAAGATAGAGGCTGTGGCAATGAATGCCAATACATGACCTTGCGTTTCACGAGGCAAATATTTTTTGATGTCCCAAAAATTATTGCTGCCTGTTTTTTCCATAGCGCGCAATACTGGAGTGGGGCCACTATTGTAGGCGGCAACCACCAGCAGCCAGTCATTCAGTTGATCGTAGAGGTGAGTGAGGTATTTTGCAGCGGCGTGAGTGGATTTATACAAATCTTTTCTGTCATCTCTTTTTCCGTTTACGGTAAGGCCCATGAACCTAGCAGTGCTTGCCATAAACTGCCACGGACCTACAGCGCCTACCGGAGATATTGCATGGTTGTTAAGCGCAGATTCTATTACAGCGAGATATTTTAGCTCTTTAGGAATATTGTTTTTAGTAAGCACATTGTCAATCAAAGAGAAATTCTTTGTGCCGCGTTCTTTTACTACCGACAGGGTTCTGTTGTGAGAATTCATGTACTTACGTGTGTAATCCATCACGTAATCGTTCATAGCACCGAAATATGATTTCTGTCCCGCCAAAGGAACCGGCTTTTTGCCCCCTATCATTGCAGGCATAGGTAGTGCAGCCGTGGCTACAGCAGGCGTGGTTTTTTTAGCAATAATTGTATCGGTCTTTATTAAACGGCTGTTTTTCGCCGCGAGCGTGAAATCCTGGTATTTCTGGGCAAATGATCCTAATGAAAGGGAAAGGGTTACAAGTAAAAATATTCCTTTGTATTGCATGTTCTATCGTTGTTTAAGCGTGAAACCATGCAACCCAAATGGGTGCCTGACTTTAATTCACAATGAAAAAATAAAATGGAAAAATAGGGTAAATGTGTCTCTAAGCTTTTGTCTCCTTTTCTTTGATACCGGCTTCAATCTCGTTCTTTACTCCCGTCTTTGCGTCATTAAACTCACGAATACCTTTACCAATTCCACGAGCCAGTTCAGGTATTTTCTTACCGCCAAAAAGAATGATTACAGCAAGAATGATCCAAAGCCATTCTCCACCGCTTGGCATAGAAAGTAAGAGCTGTGTATTGATTGTTAATAATGACATTGCGTTGTATTTGATTGTAACGAGAGAAAACAAAAATAGGGATTTTCATCCTTAAGTCATGTACTTATTTGCACGTTTGGGGGAATTTTAACGTCCAAAAACCATAGATTTTATCCGTTAAGCTGTTCTTTTAATTGCCGTGTCATTCCGTTAGTATAAGTTCTCCATTTATCAATTACCTCCTGCATATTATCCGGTAAGTCCGAATCGAATTGCACCCATTCTTGTGTGGCAGGATGCGTAAATCCAAGTTCTTTTGCATGCAGTGCGTGGCGGGGAAGTATCTTAAAACAATTCTCCACAAACTGTTTGTATTTGCTAAACACTGTTCCTTTTACAATGTGATTGCCCCCATAGGTACTGTCGCCAAATAGTGGGTGGCCTTTGTGCTTCATGTGAACGCGTATTTGATGTGTTCTTCCCGTTTCCAGACGCAATTCAATTAGTGTGACATAATTAAATCTTTCCAGCACTTTGTAGTGGGTAACGGCATGTTTACCATAATCACCATCGGGAAAAACATCCATGATCTTTCTAAACCGCAGATTCCTGCCCACATTTCCTTCTATCGTTCCTTCATTTTCTTCAAAGTCGCCCCACACCAGCGCTATATAACGCCTGTAAACTGTGTGTTTTTTAAACTGAGCCGCGAGGTTACTCATTGCCTGCTCATTTTTTGCAATAACCACCAGTCCGCTTGTGTCTTTATCTATTCTATGAACCAAACCCACGCGTGGCAATGCGTCCGTATCAATGTTTTCTTTTTGAAGATAATGGGCAAGTCCGTTTACAAGAGTTCCGGAATAATTACCACAACCAGGATGAACCACCATGCCCGGTTTTTTGTTGATGATCATTACTGCATTGTCTTCATAAACAATATCAAGTGGCAGTTCTTCAGGTAGCACTTCATGCACCTCCGGTCTGCGGGTTTCGTACACTACAATTTCATCCAGAGATCGTACTTTATAATTTGACTTTACAGTTTTGCCATTTACAACAATATGTCCTTCCTCCAGCGCCTGTTGTATTTTATTTCGGGTGGCACCTTCTACAAGGTTCATCAGAAATTTGTCAATGCGCATCGGTTCCTGCTTCTTGCCTGTAGTCATGCGCATTCGCTCCACTCTCTCCGAAACTTCAGGTTCCTCTTTTTCCTCATCGGGATCATCCCAATCTTCTTCTATATCGTTGAGGTTATTCATAAATGCAAAGGTATTGGACGAGATTTTCTCAAAGTGAAGAATCTATTTTGCCTGTCGGAGCAAACCATTATCTGAAACGGTCGGGCATTTGGCGTTTTTTCAAAGCAACTATAATCTCCTCAATCCTTTTTGATCGGGTGTCTTCCCGCTTTGCATTGCCCAGCCAGTGGAGGAGGTATTTTTTGTTGGTTTTGGTGAGCGATTCAAAATATGCCGTTGCTATTTTACTTCTTTTCAATTTTTTGGCGAAATCTTCCGGCAATTGCAACGCTTCTACATGGTCTATTTTTTCCCAGTTTCCGTTTGCTTTCGATACTTTAATTTTCTCCAATCCTGCTACAGTCATTAGGCCTTGCTCTATGAGTTTTTCTACTCGTTGCTTGTTGAGTGCGCTCCATTCGCTGCTGGCTTTTCTTGGAGTAAATAACTGCATGTAACGTTCTTCATCCAGTGGCCGCATGGTGCTGTCTATCCATCCGAAACAGAGCGCTTCTTCTACGGCTTCTGCATAAGCAATCCGTGGTTTTCCTGTTTCCTTTTTATAATAGACCAGCCAGATTCCCCCGAGGATACTATGATTTTTATCCAACCATTTTCGCCAGGTTTTTCGATCGGGTGCGTAAAATTGTTCGTAAGAATTTATTACCGACATGTACTTCAGCAGTTCAGCAATTTATGTTTTATTGCAAATAGAATCAGACCTGCTCTCGTTTTCACTCCAAATTTATCAAATACCGCCTCCCGATATTTATTCACCGTTCGGGTATGAATGTCCATCATTTTTCCAATTTCGTCGTAGTTGTATTCGCGATCGCTACAGGCAAGTCTTAAAAATTCCAATTCTCTGTTTGTGAGAAGAGAAGCGTATTTGTTACACGCATCTTTGTCGCTTGTGTTTAATGCTTTTGTAAACATTTCATCGTGGTAGTAGCCTGTATGAAGAATGTCTTCAATAGCTTTTGCCAGGGTTGCAGCACTGCATTGTTTATGGAGATAGCCGCGCACGCCCAACCGAAACAAACTAATAATCAGCGATTCGTTTTCTTCGCAGCTAAGCAACAACACGGGTATTTTTATATCGTGCGTTTTGAGCCAATGCATCACTGCTTTCCCATTCATTTCAGGCATTTCAATATCCAGAATTAATAGTTCTGGTGGCGGGTTGAATGGATATGTTTCAATAAGTTGCCTGCCGTTATCAAACTCCCGCACTACTTGATAGGGACCAAGTTCTTCTATCAACTTTTTAAATCCTTCCCGTACTAAAACATGATCTTCGATAAGATAAAAAGGTCTTGTGTTTTCCATCTCAAATAATTATAGGTTTGATTAAATGAATAGCTTCTACGCAATGATATTTTTTGGAAAACACAGGTAATCGGCGCGGCTCAATTAGAGCGGAAACAGTAGTAGAAATAACCGGACAAAATAATGGACAGAGAAATAAGTGTTTCATCATCAGTAATTTTATAACTGCTAAGATGTAATAATTATTTCATTTTATTACGGCATGAAAGTGCCGTATATAAATTAAATTTCCCGTAAAAGTATGTATTACTCAGCTAAGCTTTATTCCGGTTTGCGTTAGCTCTATCTTCCTTTCTTTGTACAGCGCACCCACCGCCATTTTAAAAGTCTTTTTGCTGATTCCAAAAAACGCATAAATATCTTCTGGCGAAGATTTGTCGGTGTAAGGCAGATAGCCGTCATTGTCGTGCAGCAACTCCAAAATCCGGTCTGTTTCAGAAGACACTCGCTTGTATCCTTTATCGCCAATGGCAAGGTCAATTTTATTTTCTTCTCTTATCTTTTTCACATAGCCTTTCAGTTTGTCGCCAAGTTGCAAATCCTTGAACACATCATTGAAATGGAGGACACCCGTATGTTTGTTGTTGATGATCATTTTATAGCCAATGTCCGTTTGCTGCCAGGCAACAAGGTCAACCACATCATTTTCTTTGACCGTAAGTTCATCATTGCTTAACCATTTCTGAATTTTCTCTGTACCCGTAACACGCCCCGTCATTTCATCTATGTACAGATACACTAAATACTTTTCCCCTTCGTACATTTTTGCATTCATGTTGGAAAGCGGCACAAATACATCTTTCATAATTCCCCATTCCAGAAACGCGCCATGTTGGGTGGTACTTACGCACTTCATTAATGCAAAATCGCCAACGGCTGCATACGCTTTTTGAGTAGTAGCAATCAGGCGGTCTTCATTGTCGTGATAGATAAATACCTCTACTTCATCCTCTTCATTCAATCCTGCGGGAACAAATCTTTTTGGAAGTAAAATTTCTTCTCCTTCAGCATCGAGATATACACCAAAATCTACCTTCTTCACTACTTTAAGCGTGTAGTAATGTCCTGCCTTTATCATAGGCTGTAAAGGTAGCGGTAAAGAAATTAGTATGTTATGTGCGGGAGTATTCGTTGAGGATCTCTTTTTCTTTTTTGGTGAGGCTGCTCATCCCTTTTTGGTTGATCTTTTCAAGAATTCTGTCCACTTCTTCCTGATAATTTCTTTTTGAAACATTGTAGCGGTCGTCTGTGGTCAATTGCTTTTTTTGGGTGCGCTTGTCAATAAGAATCAGATCGGGTTTGCGAATCATAATCACAATCAAAGCAATGCCGGGAAGAAGAATGGCAACTATCGGCAGCCAGTTATTGATCAATACATCGGGGAACATAAGTATGGCAATAGTCATTCCTATCAATGCTCCGCCCAGGTGCGCTGCATGACCCACATCCGTCCGCTGCGACCTGATGGCATAAATGGTGTAAAGCACATAGGCAATTCCAAATATCCACGAGGGTAGAAAAAAGATTTTTAAACCAGGAACAAGTGCGATGGAGGCAAAAATTAACCCCGCTACAGCACCCGATGCACCCACGGACGAATAAGATTCATTGTGCTTGTGAATAAGCAACGCAAGCAAATTGCCACCCAGCATACTCGAAAAATAGATGACCAGAAATCCTACAACACCCAGTCGGGCTTCCAGTCCGCTACCGAAAGCCCAAAGCACAAACATGTTTACCACCAGGTGCAGCCAATTGACATGCAAAAATCCAGAGGAAATTAGTCGGATATACTCTTTGTAGATCGTTATCTTTTCTACTTCAAAAGCATATTTGTTGAGAAACAGTTCGTCCTTTAGTCCTTTATAGGAAATGACACAGGTAAAGGCAACAAGCAGGACGGTGATGTACATTATTCAACTTTTCTTTTTCAAAGAAAATTAAAAGCAGGAGATAATACTTCAGCGTGTGCGTTTATTTAACTAAATCTTGTAGGCAAAGGAATCAACTTTGTAGTAGCTAAAGGAATGAAAAAAAACGCTATCATAATCAATTTGCTTCGTGCAACTTTTGTAGTGCTCGCATATCGGGAAGTAGCACATCCTAAGGGCATAATAATCCCACCCGGTACCGGCAGAACAACTGCTTACTACCTGAAGAGCTGCTACCATATTGGCAAGAGCTATTTGAAAACATTCAGACAGCGATTGCCCAAAGCTTAGTTGTCCCTTTCGTTTTGCTTGAATATTCTTATCGTCTTTAAAAATCTTCCCTGATAATATTTATTGAGCGGCGTAATCGTCACACTATTCGCCTCACCGGAAGAAGAGTGAATAAATACCAGGCTATCGTTTTCATTTGACAGCACAATACAATATGACCAACTTCCGGGTTCTTACTGTTCGTTCCTGTAAATAAGATAAGGTCGCCGGGTTTTGTTTTTTCTTTTTCAATTGTTTTCCCAATATCGGTGAAATCGCGAGACGATCTTGGCACCTTAATCTTGAAGTGCTCAAAAACGTAATACACAAACCCTGAGCAATCGAAGCCTGATTCCGGACTGCATGAAGCATATTGGTAAGGAACACCTTTTAGTGTTTGTGCAAATACCACTACTTCTCCGGGTTTTACAATTCCGGTATTAATGTAAGTTGCGTCCGGATCATCATAAGTCAACGTATCAGGCTTGGGAAGGATTTCTGTTTGCATTACGGGCGATAGCAATTTCGGCTTGTCTGTTTGAGTGCATCCTAAAACAATGATTAGCAAGAAGACGGCTATTTGGTTCATGCATTGTTAAATGCAAAAATCAATCCCATACCAGCACAAATTCCCAGAAAGCCGAAAGATTTTGGTAATGCAAACCCGCTAATAGAACTCGGTAAGTTTTTGGAGGCGGGTTGTGCAACGGCTACCGCTGTTGGCGGTATGTATCGGTCACTCCGAAATGTCAATCATCTATTTAGGGATTTCAATCCTTAATATAGAATTGTACTCGTTTCCATATGGTGAACCAGTCTTGTAAGTGATACGAACTTTTTGTCCGTTGAATACTACGTTATTGTTTGTCTGCGTAAACGAGTTGAATTTTCCAAGTGCGGCATCGCCATAAGCGAATTGTATACTGTCAACCGAAAACTTTTCTATTGTCTCACCACCATATCTTGCATTCCTAAATGTCCGGTCAAAGTTAGAAATTACTCCTTCAACTTTTGGAGTAGTCGGAGCGTTGAGCATTTCTAAAGTCCTTTCGTTAGTCTTGTCTGGATAAAAGAATGACAATGTTACATACCCAGCAACGCCAAGAACACCAAATACCGCTGTCGCCCAAAGTAAAATAGACCTGTCGCCGTCACCGCTGTCTTTCTTAAATCTCTTTGTCAAGAACCATAATAGTCCAGCAGCAAGAGCAATCCACAAGAAAATTGAACTTGATTGAATTGTCTTAGACGGTGTGTCAAGAATAGACCAATATGTCGTGTAGTCCATTTACTTTTTGATGTAACGACGGTTCTTTTGCTATTACCGCCAACGGATTAGGGCTTGGCGTTGTTGCGGCAATAGCATTCCCGTCAGCCGACAACTGAAGCCGAATAAAGAACAACTGCACAAGTTACATTCTACTGCTCAATAGCATTCCGTCAAGCCCGGACTGAAGCTGAATAGCGAACTGCTGCCGAAGCTAACAACGTCCAGCCGCCATAACGCCAAACCGCATGTTGGCGGTAGTTTTGTTTGGCTACAAGGAGACTGACAAGTTCAGTCGTCCGCCAAGTCCCTTCTCTACAATTTTCTGCAAAGTTGAGATGCGTACTTCCTTCACGTCGTTCTCAATCTTTGAGATGTACGCTTTGTTTGTTCCGCAACGTTCGGCAAGCTGCTCTTGGGTTAAACCCTTTTTCAGCCGCGCTTCTTGAAGCATGGCTCCAAGCTTAAAGGCTTCATAGCCCTTTTCAAACTTTTCTCGTTTGGCTGTTCCGCGAATCCCAAAATGGTCGTCTATGAACTGGTCAAGCGTTCTTGTCTTTGGCTTTGTCTGCATGGTAAGCGGCTTTTAATTGTTTTGCTTTTTGAATTTCCTCTTTCGGTGTCTTTTGCGACTTTTTCTGAAAGCCGTTTATTAACACAACCAGATTGCCTTCGTCAAAGAAGCAAAAGATGCGGAAGATGTCAGAGCCTTGTTGGACACGGATTTCATAAAGTCCGTCCGTGCCTTCAAGGTGTTTCAGGTACAGTTCGGGAATGATGTCCAACTGCTCTATCACTCTGAATGTCCAACCGATTTTCTCTTGTACTTTTTGACGCTGTTTGGCAAAGAAGACATCAAAATAGTCTTTATAGACAATGATAGTGCGCTTCTTTTCCGGCATTTGACAAAGATAACGAAGTCGTCCGAAAGTGCAACAGAATATCTCAAAAAAAAGCCCGCATGATTGCAGGCTCCTTGAGTGGCGGTAATCTTTGAGGCTATCGTCTATTGTATGTGCTGTTGTATTTACCGAAGTAATCAGTTGAGCCTGAACTGGAGCCTGTTTGTGTGCCGTTGTTGTTGTAATAATTAGTGTTGTAGTTGCCAAAGTAGTCAGTAGAACTAGATGTACGTCCGGTTTGTTGTCCGTTGTTGTTGTATGAGTTGGTGTTGTAGTTACCAAAATAATCAGTTGAACCCGTTGTCCTTCCGCTGCTTTGCCCGTAATTGTTTTGGTAGGTAGTGTTGTCGTTTCCAAAGTAGTCAGTAGAGGTCGTGCTACGTCCGGTTTGCTGACCGGAATTGTTGTAATAGGTCGTGTTGGTATTGCCAAAGTAGTCTGTTGATGTTCGTGCAGTGCCAACCTGTTGCCCGTACTGGTTTGTGATTGTCGTGTTGGTGTTGCCAAAGTAGTCCACCGACGATGAGGTGTTGTACGTCTGCGCCGCTACATTTAGTGCGCCTGTGAGCATTACCAACAGAAGGAAGAGTGTTGTCTTCATAAACGTGTTCTTTATTGATGATGCCTACTCTATTCGGTTTTCGGCTGTCCCGTTGTTTTATAAAATTACCTACAAAACGCTAAGTGAAATATACGACAAAGGCAGCAGCAGCTCCATTATCAACTTTTGAATCTTTGTCGTATATTTCACTTAGCGTTTAGCGGTCATTGTTACGGACAACACCTGCAACAGAAAGACAAGAAAATTTTATAACCAAAATATAGACAAATGAAATACACTTCAGAAATCGAAATCAACAGTCCAGTTGACAGAGTTATTGAACTCTTCGACAATCCAAACAATATGGACAAATGGATGAAAGGACTCCAAAGTTTTGAACCAATAAGAATTTCGATTTAACGGATTTATGAAAATAATTGGATTCCTTATGCCGAGTGCATTTAAAAAACAATCAATGCAGTATTTAGTTGACTTTAAAAATTTTGTAGAAAAATCATAATTATTATGAATAACAATCCTCATAAACTAAAAAATGGTGACCAATGTATTGTCGTTGGCGGAACACATAAGGGAAAATCCGGCATTGTTCAAGACTTAAAGACAAGTAAGACAGGTCATATTACTATTACTGTTTTGCAAAAAAACGGAGTACGATTTAAGACACTTGGAAAGAATGTAATAGTTGAGTAATAACGATGAAAAAACAACGAACCGCTAACATGGGTCCCTGTTGCACAACTACCAAGCTACCTAAAATATTCTTTTTTTCCAGGCCCAC
>ENA-UOUJ01000993-UOUJ01000993.1-activated-sludge-metagenome-genome-assembly--contig:-NODE-993-length-16210-cov-20.176168_pt1 | contig 16210 bp, 18 predicted proteins | sample MGYA00249839_ERZ747224 | MGnify/ENA primary metagenome ERZ747224 (study PRJEB28782, sample SAMN03220277) | activated sludge metagenome | biome: wastewater; feature: sewage sludge; material...
ACGACGACCAGTGCCGGTCCGAGCACCAGGGCCATCCGCTCCGGTCCGGCCAGGGTGAGGGTGGTCGTGTAGGAAGTATCGACTGGACGTGGTGGATGCCCACCGGGCGTAGCGCCCGAAGTCGGTGCCGAGATCATCTGCATACAGATCTTCGGCGTCGTAACCCACCACTTTCCTTCCCCGCACCTTCGTGAGCTGGTCAACGAGTAACTCACGACCCTGGGTAGTTCGTGCGTGTCGTATTTCCTGCGGGTCCAGCCGTCGACTGGTGGGTCAGAGGCGCCGGCCGAGTTCGGTTGCCTGTTTGGTCAGGACCGGGAGGTGTTCGGTGAGCATGTCCTCGATGGTGGCTCGGGCCGTGAAGGCGCTGCTGCTCAGGGCGGCGCGGATGCGCCCGTGGGCGTCTTTGACGGGCACGGCGAGGGTTCTCATGCCGACTTCGAGCTCTTCGTTGGTCATCGAGTATCCGTCGGTGGCCGCGGCGTCGATCCGGTTGCGGATGTCGGAGATCTTGGTCAGCGTGTTGGGTGTGGTGGCCTTGGGGTGGATGGATTTCAGGTAGGCCTCGCGTTCGTTCTCGAGTAGTCCGGAGAGCAGCACGCGGCCGGTGGCCGAGGCGTACGCCGGAAGCTTCGCGCCCAATCGCACTCCCATGGACACGATGCGCTCCACCGCGGCCCGAGCGATAAACAGAGCCGAACCGTCCTCATAGATGGCCACTGACACGGCCTCGCCGATCTGGTCCCGGCCGACCTCGGCGTAGGTTTGTGCCAGTGAGGCCAGGGTGGACCCGGTGAGGTAGCCGTCGCTGAGACGCAGCATGCGGGGGGTGGGTTGGAAGGCACGCCCATCCTGGTGCAGGTACCCCAGTTCGGTCAGCGTCAGCAGGCAACGCCGCGCGGCGGCCGGGCTGATCCCGGCCGCCCGCGCGGCATCGGCGACGTTCAGCTCGCGACAGGTGGGACCGAAGGCCTCGAGGATGGCCAGGCCCTTGGCCAGCCCGGCCATCCCCTCCGGGGGACGCTTAGCAGTGGTCCCGCTCACGCTCTCCTCAATCATTCATTCGTTATACGAAAAATGGCGCCGGTGTGCAACTTTGCTCAGACGGCAGCCAGCTCCTTTTCCACGTCGTAGTCATAGAGCCAGGAACGGAAGGCCGCGGCGTCGGCGATCTCGGCGTCGCGCTGGGCCAAGTCCTCGTACTGCGAGTCATAGCGCCGGCCATTGGCGCGCGCTCCGAGCTGGACCTCCACGGCCCGAGGCCTGCGGATCTGTTCGTAGCGGATGAGCGTCTCCGGCACCGAGGACTTATCCGCCTGGGTGAGCAGGGCGCTGAGAGCGATACCGTCTTCGATGGCCTGGTTTGCGCCCTGGCCCAGGTGGGGGAGCATGGCGTGCGCGGCGTCCCCGAGCAGCGCCAGTCGACCGGAGGTCCAGCTCTCCAGCGGTTCGCGGTCGAACAGTCCCCACCAGAAGGGGTTCTCCACCTGCTCGATGATCTGGACCACCAGCGGGTCCCACCCGGCGAAGGACTGAGCCAGCACCTTCACGTCGCCGCGACCAGACCAGGACTCCTCAGCTGGGTACTCGCTGGGGATGAAACCCACAAAGTTCAGCAATTCGCCCCCGCGCACCGGGAAGACCATGAAGTGCTTGCCCTCGCCCATCCAGACCAGATGCACGTCATTACGCCACCCGGGGAGCCGCTCGGCCGGCACCAGACCCCGGTAGGCCAGCATCCCGGAGAACACCGGCGGCGTCGGCTCCACGACCTCTTGCCGCAGCCGGGAATGGATCCCGTCCGCGGCGACCACGACGTCCGCCTCGAACTGCTCACCATTCTCAAAGCTCAACCGGGCCGCATCCGCCGTCTGTTCGAAACCGATACAGCGTTGCCCGGTGTGTACGGCCGAGTCCGGCAAGTGCTCGGACAGCAGCCCCAGCAAATCCGCGCGGTGCATGCCGAATACCCCGTACTCCCCACTGGTGTCGCCTGTCTTGATCGGCCCGACCACCGATCCGTCCATGCGCCGGTAGGACGAACCTTCCTGGATGCGCCCGCCCAGATGCTCGAACCGCTCGCGCAGTCCCATCCTCTCCAGCAGGCGGACGCTGTTGGGGGTGATTAATACCCCCGCCCCCACCTCACCGAGCTGGGGTGCCTGCTCGAAGACGTGGACGTCGTGCCCGTGCTGGATCATCGCGTTGGCGGCCGAGAGCCCCCCAATGCCTCCCCCGACGACCGCAATCCTCAACTGCTCCATGCCTGACTCACTTTCGTATAGCGAATACTAGTTCTGAATACGAAAAGTGTTTCCGAGGGTCTTGGTGATTGTCAACCGCCCGGTGAGGTCCGCCTTGCGTGTTGACAACACGATGCGAGGTCGATCACAGTATTCGTGAATCGAATAGATATTCGCTATACGAAAACACAGAGTAGAGGAGAAGGTATGGCACCCTCCCAGAAAAACCAGGCCAGGTCTTATACCGTCGCCGCGTACACGGCGTTCGGACTCGGCTTTCTCGTCCCGTTCGCCACTTCGGGCTGGCAGGGCATGCAGCTCTCCCAGGCTCCATGGGCCGTGGTCGCCGGCTTGCTCCTGTGGGCGGTGGGCATCGGCCTGGAATGGCGCGCCTACGTCCTTTCACATGACAGCGGTGGGCCGATGTGGCGTCGGGTGTGCGACTTTATCGGCCGGAACGCTTCGGCTTGGTTGCTCCTGGGGATCGCCTTCGGGTTCGCCTACCACCCGACTATCTCCACCACCGTCTTCGGGACGAACTTCAGCGCGATCCTTGCCATCACATTGGCGGTGATGGGCATCCAAATCACCTTGGACGCCTGGCGCCAGCTACTCCGGGACATCAGGCCGGTCCTCTTGGTGGTTCTGCTGCGGTGGGTGCTGATGCCACTGATCGGATACTGCGTCTCCTTCATCGCGTTCTACCCGTTCCTGCCCGAGGAGATCGCCAACCAGCTAGCCATCGGCATGATCCTTTTGGCTACCTCACCCACCGGTGCAGCGTCGAACTCGCTGACGCTGATCAGCAAGGGCGATCTGGCTCTGTCAGTCTCCGCCACCACGGTCAGCGTCCTGATCGCCCCGTTCCTGCAGCCCTTCCTGGTCCAGCTGTTCGTCGGCAGCAGCACCTCGGTCGAAGCCCAGTCCATGTTCCTGGACCTGGTCCAGTACGTGCTGGCGCCGGTGGTGATCGCCAGCATCGTCGGCATCCTGGTCCCCAGACTGGTCGAGCGCATCAAGCCCTTCCTGCAGCCCATCGCCGTGCTCTCCCTAGCCTGTGTGCTGATGGGCACCATCTCCAAGGGCACAACCACCATCCTGGAAAACCTCGCCGTCGTGGCCTTCGTCCTCATCGCCTGTGTCATCCACGGGCTGGCCGGGCTCACCTTGGGATACGTCGCCCCTCGCTTCTTCAAGCTCAGCCACCCCCAGCGAGTGGCCGCCTCTTACGAGGTCGGTATCGAGAACGCAGCGATCGCCCCTGCCCTGGCGATCAGCTACTTCGGCCCACTGGCTCTCCTGCCGGCAGTCGTCTACGGGAAGACCCAGAACATCATGGCCGCCTCCATCTTCGCCCCCTACTTCCTGCGCCAAGCCGAGAAGCTCAATGCGCCTTCCCAGGACGCGCTCCAGAGCGCGCAGGTCGAGCAGTTTGCTGCCGCTGGAAGCGGCGAGGCCGATCGAACCAAGGACCTGCCCTGAGCGCAGAAAGGCTCACGGGCGCCCCCTGCCCCGCGGGTGACCCACCCAGAGAAGTTCTCCACGAAAGGGAAGGACGTGTCCGCCTGTTGGCCGGCGAAGATGCCCACCTTCTCTAGGCGTGTACAGATGGTCGGATTCATGTAAATTATATAGCGCACTAACTAAACTCGCCGGTAAGGTATTGCCGCGATGCTGGCGAAATTCATCGAGGAGAGCCATGTGAGCAACAAGCCCTACTCCGTCACCACCGATCGCACCGGCCTGAGCTTCGGCTACCGCCTGGGGTGGCGACTGGCCTACATGGTCACCTTCATCACCGGCTCGGCCAGCCGGCAGGGAACCATTGACCCGAGTACGCAGTTGCGCAGGGAGCGAGCCCGGCGGTTGGTCGATGCCTATCGGGCCCGGGGCCATCAGCCTCCGGCCGGGGCGTTGACCGTGGCCGGGTACGCCGGCTAGTCGACCGGGCGCGGATGGACCCGGTCCATCAGCAGGGTCATGAGCCGGTGCAGTTCCTGCAGCTCGGACTTGTCCATCTGAAGGCGTTCCATCATCTGCACCGGCACGGCCTCGGCCTGCCGGCGCAATTCCCGGCCGGTGTCGGTGAGATCGATCGCCAAAGCCCGGTCATCCTCGGGGTCCCGGCCCCGGTGGATGTACCCCAGGGTCTGGAGTCGCTTGGTCAGCGGGGACAGGGTGGCCGACTCCATATGCAGCAGCGCCGCCAGGTCCTTGATCGACAACGGCGCGTGTTGCCACAAGGCCAACATGACCAGGTACTGCGGGTGGGTCAGCTTCAGCGGCTCGAGCACCGGCCGGTAGGCGGCGATGACCCCCCGGGAGGCCACCGAGAGGGCGAAGCAGATCTGGCTCTCCAGCGCCAGCGGATCGGTGGAGGGGGTGCTGCGGTCCATGCCCCCAGCATGCCCCATCCAATGGCCCGAGGCGGACTATCGGGCATTAATCCGGTACTTCAGCGCCGACCTCCGGCCTACGTCGTGGCTGCAGTCTCGGTGGTCGCGCCCAGAACCGTCCTCTACATCGCGTGTTGTCCCGAAACGGCGAACCGCTCGGACCGAGCTTTCCTCCGACATCGGTGGTCCGTCCCGGAGCACCGCAGACGCTCACCTACCGCACTCCGAGGGGCCTGTCTCGGGCGGGGCTCTCAGCGCCTCCCGGTCTCCGCGATGACCACCCGGACCGGATTGACCTGGACCAGATAGTAAGGACACTGAAGACCTTGGACCCATCTACGTCGTCCCCCATGCCCATCCTGGACACCGACGTCCTCATCGAGCTCGTCGAAGAGCTCGGCGACGGGCCACCGACATGGGGATTTCTTGCTCGGTACATGCAGCTCCTGGATCACCGAGTCGATCGGCTCGACCGCGCGCTCATCACCAGAGACGCCGAGGGATGGCTGGACGCCGTTCAGAGCCTCAAAGTCTCCTCAGCGATGGCTGGCGCGACCGCCTTGTCCGCAGCGGCCGCCCAACTCCAAGAACGCATTGCACCGATACCACCGGACGACCAGCGCTGGCCGACAGGGCAGCAACGGACCGAGATCATCACCGGTCTGCGGCAACTGGCCCAGGAAACCCGGCACCACCTGCACCTCTTTCTCCACCGACCGATCCTGCCTGTCACAGACACCTCCAGAGAATCCCGTGGAACGTAAACACGCCCGGGGTAGCCACCAATCACCAGGAAGGTCACCAGGAACGATGACGAACTGTCAGCGAGGTCCCTTCAGGGGCCATGGAACCGCCACACGGACACCCAGTCCGCGGTGGTCAATGAAAACGAGGCCGGGACCATCGAGGGATTCGGGCTGCCCGGCGGCCTCCGACCCCATCGTCCTCCTACCCGCTGAGGAACCGAGGCTCCGATTACTCCCACCCAGGTCCAGGCCCTGGACCGTGCAGTTACTTCCGTGGGCGGCCCCGGACAGGAGCAGCCGGTGACATGAGTGGAGAGGACATGGTCGAATGATCTTCAGTTTGACTCGATTCCGGTTGCGTCCTGGATCCCGAGCGCTAGCGGATGAGTGGGTGCGTTTCATGGAGGCCCATCGCTGCGCGGTGGGAGAGATCATGAAACGGGAGCACATGTATGTGGAGGCGATCTTCACCGAAACGGTGAACGGGGCGGACTATCTGTACTGGTACAGCCTGCAGGACGACCACGACAGATCCGCAGAACCCTTTGACCACTGGTTCGACGAACATCACACCCGGTTCTGGCAGGCCTGCATCGACGACACCTTCCCGGTGGATGAGTTCACCCCGCAAATCCTCCTGACGACCGAAGGAATCCGAGCCGCCGCGGGACTCGGGAGCCGAGAATCAGTGCTCGCCACCATGGACCCCCGAGGGGACGGAGTCGGGACTGCCCGCCAATATGCGGGGTCTGAAGTTTCCTAAGCGGTGAGGTGTCGCAGAAAAGGCTCAAGTGATCCCGGGTGACCTCGGTCACGGCCACAGATCCGCGGTGATCTGCGTCTGGTCATCCGGTCCAGAGCATGGATGTCCGGTGGACGCGGGGACGCAGAACCAATCCGTGGAGGCTCGTCGCGGCCTGGGCCAACGCCGTCGCTCCGACCATCCTCGAAGACCTTCGTCAGGCTACAGGCGGCATCCATCCGCGTCGCGCAATCCCGGGCAAGGCCTCGCCTATCCGCTAAACCTGCCGGGCGAGCGGTTTACCGCCGCGCAGGAGCGTGCCCGGACGAGCGCCCCTCCTGAGAGCGGCACGACCCTCATGACGTGCCGCTCCCTCTCTCAAGGCCCTGCCCGAGCCTGTCTCCGCGCAGGCCACCAAATGTGTTGATACCCATGATGTCCACCCACGAAGGACCCGGATGCAGACGCCATCGACCCCCCCACCCCGCACCGAACAGCACACCCTGACGGCCCTGCTGCGGGTCGGAGAGGTTGCCGTGGCTTTCCGCGAGCACGTGGCCACCGGTGACCTGCCCGGGGCGTGGCCCCTGATCGACCCAACGCTGCGATTGGCGTGGGCCCGGGACTGGGCCCAGGACCACGGCGCACGACTGCGCCGGCTCTGCCCGAAACGGCTGGCCGAGCGGTTGTCCTGTCTGGACGGGCCGGCCCATCCGCTCTGGAAGCACTTCGCCGCCGACCGGCTCCAACAGTTGCGGCAGGTGGAGGCGGCCGGGTGGTCTCACTCCGCTACGGGTCTGCCGCCACTGGGCCCGGATACCGAGGTCCTCTACGCCCGCCCCGACCATCCCGAGGACTGGGGAGCCCCGGCCGATCCCCGTACCGTGCCGATGGTGATGCGCTGGAACGGTGCCGCGTGGAAGGTCCTCGCCTACGGGTCCCTCAGCCACCCCGAGCCCCAATAGTGCGCCCGCGACGGGCCGGTGGAACGAGGCGTTAAGCAAGTCTGAGCGGCACCAGACCGGCCCGCCATGGTGTTAGTGTCGTTGCCGTCCACACGGGAGCCCCATTGCAGGGGCTGAGATCGGGCTGAGGCAGCCTGCGACCGTCGAACCTGTCCGGGTCATGCCGGCGAAGGAAGTAGGAACACATCTGATGAGTGCATCCAATGCGCACGCCCTGGCGTATCTCCACAACACCGAGCACGGGCTTGCCGTGCCGGTCACCGAGATCACCTTGAACGATTCCCCGGGCGGAATAGCGAACCCACCGCTGCGGATCTACCGCACGGCCGGGCCGGGCAGCGACCCGGTGATCGGGTTGCCACCGAGCCGGGCGTCCTGGATCCAGGGGCGCGGTGACGTCGAGGAATACGCCGGCCGGGAACGGAACCTCCTTGACGATGGCCGCTCGGCTCTGCGCCGCGGGGCCGCGTCCCAGGAGTGGAAGGGAACCCGGGCGGTGCCGTTGCGGGCCAAGGCGGGGCGGACCGTCACCCAGATGCACTACGCCCGGGCCGGAATCATCACCGAGGAGATGCGCTACGTGGCCCTGCGCGAGCAGTGCGACGTCGAACTGGTCCGCTCCGAACTGGCCGCTGGCCGGGCCATCATCCCGGCCAACATCAACCACCCCGAGTCCGAACCGATGATCATCGGCAAGGCATTCTTGGTGAAGATCAACGCCAACATCGGCAACTCCGCGGTCACCAGCTCCATCGCCGAGGAGGTCGACAAGATGCAGTGGGCCACCCGATGGGGAGCGGACACGGTGATGGACCTCTCCACCGGAGAGGACATCCACACCACCCGGGAATGGATCATCCGCAACTCCCCCGTACCGATCGGCACGGTCCCGATCTACCAGGCGCTAGAGAAAGTCAACGGGGAGGCCAACGCCCTGACCTGGGAGATCTTCCGCGACACGGTGCTGGAACAATGCGAACAGGGCGTGGACTACATGACCATCCACGCCGGGGTGCTGCTGCGCTACGTGCCACTGACCGCCGAACGGGTCACCGGTATCGTCTCGCGCGGCGGGTCGATCATGGCCGGGTGGTGCCTGGCCCACCATCAGGAGAACTTCCTCTACACCCACTTCGACGAGCTGTGCGAGATCTTCGCCCGGTACGACGTGGCCTTCTCCCTCGGAGACGGCCTGCGCCCGGGCTCGATCGCCGACGCCAACGACGCCGCCCAGTTCGCCGAACTGGACACCCTGGCAGAACTCACAGCACGGGCCTGGGCCCACGACGTGCAAGTCATGGTCGAAGGCCCCGGACACGTTCCCCTGCACCTGGTGCGCGAGAACGTGGAACGCCAACAACAGCTATGCCAGGGAGCCCCGTTCTACACCCTGGGCCCGCTGGTGACCGACATCGCCCCGGGTTATGACCACATCACTTCGGCCATCGGGGCCACCGAGATCGCCCGCTACGGCACCGCGATGCTGTGCTACGTCACCCCGAAAGAACACCTGGGACTGCCCAACAAGGACGACGTGAAGACCGGGGTCATCACCTACAAGATCGCCGCCCACGCCGCCGATGTGGCTAAGGGCCACCCGGGTGCGACCGAACGGGACGACGCGCTGTCCAAGGCCCGCTTCGAGTTCCGCTGGCGCGACCAGTTCGCGCTATCCCTGGACCCCGACACCGCGGAGGCCTTCCACGACGAGACATTGCCGGCCGAACCGGCCAAGACGGCCCACTTCTGCTCGATGTGCGGACCGAAGTTCTGCTCCATGCGCATCTCCCAGGACATCCGCGACCAGTACGGCAGCGCACAGGCCCAAGCAGCAATCGCCGGAATGCAGGCCAAATCCGATGAATTCCAAGCCGCCGGCGGCAAGATCTACCTAGAGACCCCCACGCTCTCCAAACCCTGAACACGCTCACTCGGCCCTCGACCAGAGGAACCTGCGCCGGTGCTGCTGGCCTCGATGACACGAGGCCAGCAGCACCGGCCGACGCGGTCTTGGTAAGCCCCCAGCCGCGGGTGCACCTGGCGTGACACACCACCGGGCCCCGCGGAGTCAGGTCCGCCAGCGGCCCCGGTCAGAACCCCAGCGCACCTCGCCACACTTGAGACGCTGGAGTGAGCGGATGGATCGGGACGCGAAACACCCTCCACGATGGTGTAAGCGTGTACCTCTGTTGGCAAACATTCTTCGGCGGACGACGAAAACAGAGGAACGGCACAAGCTGGGTCGCCCCCCGGCTCTGCGAGGCGTTAGCAGGGTGCTCGATGGACATTCGCAGCTGACGGACCGACCCAGGACTGGTGTTAGACATGTGCGTCAAGCGGACTAAGCCAGCGGTCCGTCCGCTACTACTTTGCCGCCCTCTTCAGCTGGAGCCGAACACGGCTTACACCGCAATGCCTAAGAGCATTGTCACCGACTTGGAGGCGGCGCTCCGAAGTGCCTCCAAGACACCCACGCGAACGATCTAAAGGTGCCGAGGAGAACGACCGCCCTCCGCCGAAATTCGGAGGGGCGGCGGAGGGCGATCGCGCCGCGAGACTCAGCTATCGCGGCTGGTTCGGCAGGCGCCCGGGGGGCACGCCTACCGACCACTAATAATACCAACAATTTCGCTCTAAACCGGCACTGACCTGGGAGGATGCGTTGTGTTGTGCTCTCCCGGACCACCCGGCGTGCCGCTCTTTTTTGGAGGCACGCGCGTAGAAAAAATCCCTCAAAATCTTCTGCCCGTTCTCCCCGAGATCGGCTAACACGAGCCAAAGCGAACGAAACTTTCCCAGACGCTGATATTCAACCCTTGCCTGGTGAATACGGTCGTTGGCGTTGCACGACAATAACCTCAGGGACCTTAGGCGTGGCCTTCACTTGGAGACAGCCGGTCACAGCGACGTCCCAAACGTTTGCCTCGGGGGTCACCAGCGAAATAGATGTGCTCACATTCGCCGGCCCGTCTTTGAAATACCCGACCTCCGCCCACGATTTTTTCGATCCCGCCAACGGCCTGCGGGAGAGCTATGTGCTGTGGTCAAATTCTGCTGCCGTGGCTACGGGCGCCCTCCAAGATCGAGACCCGGGCGAGGTGCGCATCGGGCGAGCGTTGGTAGACCCAGCGCAGCGAGGTCGTGGACTGGGGCGCGCCATGATGCGGCTGCTAATCAACCGCGCCGCAACGCGCGCAGGAGTCATACACCTCACGCTGGGCGTCTTCGAGAGGAACCTTCCATCTCGGGAACTCTGCGAATCTGTCGGATTCATCGTTGCCGACAGCTGCGTTCTCCTGCGCGTCGGGCAGGACCGCTGGACCATCCTGGAAATGAAGCTCGAGCTTACGGACAGCACCCACAGAGAGAATCGCCAATAGTCGAACTCGGACTTGTCCTATCAACCGTCGTTCCGCGAATGGGTCCAGGGGGCGAGCAACATCCCGCGTTGCCCCCCCTGAGGCTGGCCAGATGGACATACCCGCCTTCGACGCATCACGTGCCATGGTGCGTGCTGGTCCAATACGCTACCCGTCGCACACCGCCGACCGCATTCCTGGCGCCTGATATTTCTGGCACAGACCGCTCTGCTCTTTCTCGCGAGCCTCTCTCCTGTGTTCCCGTTGCACAACGTGTGCCCTCACGGCGTTCACCTATCGGCCGAGCCCCAGTCGTAACGTCGTGACGGAACGCAGTTAGGTGAGATCCTCCGTTCGCGGGGCAACGATGCCACCGGTTCGCGCTACCTCGTGACGCCATGCCGTGCGGGTGTTGAAGTCTGCCCCGAGATCGGGGAGCTCTGCGAGGTCTTCAGGGGCAAGAGCGGTCACCGTTCCGCCAGCAGAGACGATGTCCAAAGACAGGCCAGCGATGGTATTGAGGCTGATTGCTTGAAGCACGGCCTGCTCGACGGAGGCTGCCGCACTAGTAATGCCGTGCCCTCTAAGAATTACCACCGGTAGCTCGCCCATGGCGGTGAGCATTTCAGTGGCCACGGAATCATTCCGCACGAGAACACCACGGTGATACACCGGTACACCGCCTGCTGCGAGTCGAGCGCCGGGTATATCGAACGCGCCGACTATCGGGCGGATCTCGATACCAGCGAGGTCGGCAGCAACGATCTGGGGAGGGTGTGCGTGAACGACAGCCTTAACGTCATTCCGCGCCTGCAGCACCGCGGTATGCAACGGTAACTCATTGGGCACCGACCAACCGTCTAATTCCCCTTGCGCAGCGGCAGTCCCGTCATACCGAACCAACCGGATATCTTCCGGGCCGGTGTACCCCAATCCTCTTTCACGTGGACCGCGGCATCGCACCAGAAGATGCTCAGAACTGACGCGCAGGCTGATATGTCCGAGGATCCCCTCGGCGAGGCCTCGGGCCGCAAGGACGCGGCAGGCCTGAGCAATGAGCACGCGTTCTTCTTGGAATTCCTTCAATATGCGCCTTCCATCCTGTCAGCGGGTGCACTTAGGCGCCCTTACTTGGGTTTACGCGACCTCTGGCAGCTCCCACCACACCTTCCTCGGCTGTCGCTCTCTACATGCACGAGGAGCAGCGGCGAAGCCCCTCCCTTGACAGAATCTTAGCCATAGGTAGATTGGTTAGGCCATTAGTTATTTGGGAGGAGCCCCCAGTGCCCAAGGTTGTGTATCTCGCCAATGACGGCGATGAACGCGTAGTCGATGCAACGAGCGGCGAGAACGTGATGAGCGCCGCTGTGCGTTCTGGTGTTCCCGGGATTGTCGGTGAATGCGGAGGGCAGTTGTCCTGCGCCACATGTCACGTGTGGGTTCAGGACCCATTCCGAGAGCAGGTTGGCGGGCCCGGGGACATGGAGGCCGACCTTCTGGACCTCGGGGTTTCGGACTACACGGAGGCCAGTCGTCTCGGCTGCCAAATCACCATCACCGACGAGATTGACGGTCTCGTCGTCGAACCACGCCCCGAGGCGTGGCACTGAGAGGAAAGGGACAGCATGCTGCGTCCAGACATTAATGATTTGCTCACCCAGACCGGTCCGGGAACGCCCATGGGCGATCTGTTCCGACGTTATTGGCAGCCGGTTCTGCACACCGATGAGTTGCCATCGGACGGATGCCCGCCAGTTCGGGTCAAGATTCTCTCCGAACGACTCATCGCTGTACGGACGCCCGAGGGTGAGTACGGGCTCATGGACGAGTTCTGCGCGCACCGCGGAGTGTCAATGTTTTTCGGTCGAGTCGAAAACGGCGGCATCCGTTGTCCATACCACGGGTGGAAATATAACGCCGACGGCCAGGCTGTCGAGGTGCCCAGCGAACTCAACAACTCGGAGTTCTGCAAGAACGTCAAACTTCGTTCCTATCCCCTGGTCAAGGTAGGGGACATCCTGTGGGCCTACCTGGGAGACCCTGACAAGCGCCCCCCGCTCCCGACGTGGGAATTCGCGACCGTCCCTTCCGGACAAACTTTCACGTCAAAGCGCCTGCAGGAGAGCAACTGGTTGCAGGCGCTAGAAGGTGGGATCGATTCCAGCCACGTGACGTGGTTGCACGGCGGCGGGCCGACCGGAGCCGGCCTGGAGGCCGACCCGCTGTTTGCCGGTTCAAAGGGGAACCAGTACAACAAGGGCGACCTCAAGCCCTTCTTTGAAGTCGTAGAGAACGACGGTGGACTGCTCATCGGTGCGCGTCGAAATGCTGAAGAAGGGCACTACTACTGGCGTGTGACCCCGTGGGTACTTCCGAACTTCACCATGGTCCCGCCACGCGGGGATCACCCGGTGCACGGCCATTTCTGGGTGCCCATTGATGATGAAAACTGCTGGGCCTGGAGCTTCGACTATCACCCCACCCGCGATCTGACTGAAGCAGAGGTCTCAGCCATGGAGGACGGTGCAGGTGTCCACAGCAAGAACATCCCCGGCACGTATCGTCCCGTGGCCAATAAGGACAATGACTACTTGATCGACCGTGAGAAGCAGAAGACGGGTGAACTGTTCTCGGGGGTCGAGGGAATCGCTATCCAGGATTCCTCCCTGCAGGAAAGCATGGGCCCCATTGTCGACCGTACAAAGGAACGCCTCGTTGCCACCGATGCAGGGATCATCAAGGCCCGACAGAAGCTGCGCCGTGCGGTAGAGGCGCTGCGTGATCACGGCACGGAACCGGTGGGCAACATTCCTGAACACCAGCGCATCCGTTCCGTCGCAATCGTGCTCCCCGCAGACCAGCCATTCGTGGAGGGCATCGGAGACGGATTCCAAGCACGCGAAGGCGTGCGTCAGACGACGGTGTGATCATGGCTCTTCCCATTTCAGTCAGTGCCTGCGCACGCGCCGCCACAGCCGAAGAAGCCGCATACCGCATCGACTACCCACTCGCGCATGCCAGATCAACCCGGGTGGTTGCCTTCGACGAGAAGGCCGAAGAAACCGTGCGTTCGGTCGCTCACGGCCCTTGGGGCCAGGCGCAGTTCTATACAACATCTGCCACCGGTGAAGACCTCTTCACGCTGGACGGTGAGCGACGGCCAATGGCACGAGAGATCGAGCACTCCGATTCCGTCATCATGGTCGGGACGAATTTGTTGGATTCAACTGCCGTGGCCGAAGTGGGCATGGCCTGTCGCGCCCGCTCGATCATGACCGCCGGGCTGTTGCTGTTAGACGCAGGTCCGCTAAGTGGCAACACGCTAAGCGCGATCCGCCCATATGCCCGCATCCTCTTAGTCCCCAGCGATAGAGAAGACCTGTTCCAGCTACTGAGAGCCATCAGGGCATGAAGAAATCGATCCCTGACCTTCAGGGCATGAAGCGGGCCGGTGAGAAATCGGTCTGTTTCGTTGCCTGGGACTACCAAATGGCTCGCATCGCCGATCGAGCCGGCGCCGATATCGTGTCGGTTGGAGACACGGTGGGAGCCAACTTATGGGGACATTCCAATCCGTTGGAGATCACCTTCGACGAATTGCTCACCGTCGCCAAAGCTGTACGTCGAGGCGTGCACGACGCACTCCTGAGTTGCGATTTCCCTTACGGGCCGCTGCAGTCGGGACGTGCAGTAGACGCTGCAATCCGATTGGTAAAAGAAGCCGGCGTCGACCTCGTCAAACTCGATGGGGCAGCCGACTTTCCCGAGGAAGTTGAGGCTCTCACTCGAGCGGGTATCCCGGTCTTCGCCCAATTCGGCATCACGCCTCAAACCTCGTTGAAATACGGGGTGGAATACTCGGCCGCGCACACTGCTCAGGTGCCGGACAGGATGACCGAGGAGTTTGTGGACCAAGCCAAGCGGTTGGAATCGGCAGGCGCCGTCCTCCTCAACTTCACGAACTCCGGTCCAGTAGTGGGGCCCGCCGTTGTTCAGGCCGTGTCAATCCCCGTCCTGGGCGGCTTCGGCGGAGGGCCCTGGCTGGATGGAAGGATCCGCATGGCGACGGCAGCGCTCGGGTACAACGAGAAATGGCTCGATGACGAGCCCGACACGTACGCGAATATGTCCCGCGTTGCCTATGAGGGTCTTGCAACTTGTGCACGGGACATTCGCGCAGGGCGCCAAATCCGTGGTGGCATCAAGACCCCTGGCGCCCAGAACCGAATTTGAGGAGAGGTTATGCCAGTAATTGATGCGGCAGGGATCCGAACCCGCTATGAGATGATCGGTGACGGCCCGCCCATACTCATGTTTAGCCCCGGTGGATTCGACTCAAGCTTGGAAAACTGGACCTCCTTCGGTCGCTACAAGCAGTTGGGATTCATCGAAGCACTGTCTCAGCGATACACCTGTCTCGTGTTTGATCGACGGGAATCGGGCCAATCCGGGGGACGCCTTGAGCGACTTACTTGGCCGAAATACATCGATCAAGCAATCGGTCTGTTGGACCACCTCGGTCTCGACAAGGTCCATACGATGGGAGGATGCGTTGGCTGTTCGTCGGCCGCGCTCCTGGCCATCGAACAGCCCGAACGAGTGCGGAGCATGGTGCTGTTCTCACCGGCCGGCGGGGTGACCTACCGGGCCGCTCAACATCGGCGCTTTACCCAGCATCTCGGCTTCGCACTCGAACACGGAGTTCAGGGCGTGGTTGACCACGCCCGATCCACAACGGCCGGATTTACCAAGGATCCCCGCGTCGGACCATGGGCCGCGGCATTGCGCAGGGACGACTCCTTCGCTTCAAAGTTTGCCGCCACCAGTCTGGCGAGGTACCAGACGATCGTCTCGGGATCGGCTCGACTTCTGTTTGACCGGGACACCGTTCCGGGCCCAGAGCCGGAAGACCTTCAACTCCTCGAGATTCCGGCACTCGTCGTGCCCGGTGAAGACCTTTCACACACTCGCTCCGCAGCGCGTTACCTGGAAGAGTGCCTGCCCAGAGCAGAGTATTGGGACGTCCCCGTCGTCGACCAGACGCCCGAAGCATCGACGGCTCGCGTCCTCGAATTTCTCGCACACCACTAACCACGGGGTCTGAGGGTGCTCACACAGATTTAGTCAACGTTGAAAAACAACTCGACGTCGACGACACAGCGTCGACGGCGCTGACCTGTCGGCAACTCGATCGACTAACCGATCCCATGTACGAAAAGATTGGAGTCCCGCATTGGCAAAAATAGTCCTATCAGGCGTCGACGGAAGTGCAACTGCCCTAATAGCCGCAGAGAAAGCAGCCACCCTTGCTACGGCACTGGGAGCAGAATTGCATATCCTTTCGGCCTTCACAGTAAAGACCAACGAGACTGTTCAGTCACTCCACGGCAAGAACGAACACACCGTCACTCGCAGCGCCTACGACAAGCTCATCGCCCGGTTCGCCGACGAAGCCGAACACATCGCTGCGACGGTAGCGGAGAGGGTAGGCCAGAAAGTTCCCGGACTGACCGTAAAGTCCCGAGCCATCGAAGGAACGCCTGGACTTGCACTCGTCCATGAAGCCGAAAGAGTCGGCGCCGAAGTGATCGTCGTAGGCAACAAGAGGGTGCAAGGCCCAGCCAGGATGCTAGGGAGCATCGCTAGAACAGTCGCTAGCGAAGCCGGTTGTGACCTCTACGTAGTTCACACGCACCAGCGGTAACCGGGACTGCTGCACGAATAGGTGACATCTGATCTGTGACGCTGTGAGGCGTTGC
>ENA-UOUJ01000994-UOUJ01000994.1-activated-sludge-metagenome-genome-assembly--contig:-NODE-994-length-16207-cov-6.357046_pt1 | contig 16207 bp, 23 predicted proteins | sample MGYA00249839_ERZ747224 | MGnify/ENA primary metagenome ERZ747224 (study PRJEB28782, sample SAMN03220277) | activated sludge metagenome | biome: wastewater; feature: sewage sludge; material...
TTTGGCTGCTCACGTTACACCCAGCCGCCAGTGGCCGCGTCTACGCCGCCTATGGTGGCGTCTACGTGGCTACCGCGCTGGTTTGGCTTCGCGTCGTGGATGGCGTGAAGCTGTCCGCGCTGGATTGGGCGGGGGCTGGAGTCGCGCTGATTGGTATGTCAATCATCGTGCTGGGCTGGCACGACAAGACTTAGCGTACGATTTTTTCCGTTTCGTGAGCTGACCCCATCTTCTACAACTCGGCCATCCTCTCGCGGCTGCTGATGAAGTACGAGGTGAGCGGTAACGCCAAGGCGCACGCTCTCCTGACCCAGATATCGCCGGCGGCCTGGCGGCACATCCTGCTGAACGGGCATTACACCTTCCAGAGCGACGGCAAGATGATCGACCTGGATGAGCTCGTGGCGGGGCTGGAACTGGGATGACGGAAATTTCGGCGGTTCCGGCTTAGAACCCCGTTCACGTCGAACGTGTCTTCGAGGCCGCGTGCGGCATCGGTGACGATCTCGTCGAGCCTGTCCTGCTGGCCGGGGTCTGCCAGCGCGAAGCGGTCTGTCCGCATCTGCACCAATGCCCTCTGCGGAGCCGGGCGACGGCGACGGAATAGCGCAGTCTTTCCGGCGTCGGCGGCTGGCCAGCCAACGCGCCGCAGGCGAGGCGGCAGCTCGTGCTCGACATCCGGGAGGACAGGCGACCTTTTTAGTTTGTTAGTTTATTTGTTTGTTTCTTTGTTTGTTGTGTTATAATGAGGCCATCATGTGATGGAGGATCGGTTATGCGCCCTGCTGAGTTTTCCCCCGAAGAGATCGTCGCGGCTGGTGAAGCCCTTGTGGCCGCTGGTCGCAATGTGACCGGCTTTGCCCTGCGCCAGAAGGTTGGTGGCGGCAACCCCAATCGCCTCAAGCAAGTGTGGGACGAGCATTTGGCTGCGAAGAACACGACGGAGGCTGAGCCTGTGGCGGAGCTGCCGGTCGAGGTGGCTGAGGAGGTCGCTGCTGTCACCAAGTCGCTGACAGAGCGACTTGCGACGTTGGCCGTCGAGCTGAACGACAAGGCGGTCAAGGCTGCTGAGCGCCGGGTCGCCGAAGTGTTGCGCACTGCTGGTGAGCAGCGTGAGCAGGCGGAGCGGGAGCTGGTCGATGCCGCACAGACTGTTGACGAGCTGGAGACACGGTTGGACGAGTCGCAGGCGGAAGTTGAATCGCTGGAAAGGCGGCTCAGTGAGGCTCAGTCTCATGGGCAGGCGCAGGCTGTCGAGCTGGCCCAGTTGCGTGAGCGTCTGGTTGCTACTGAGCAAGCTGCACGGGCCACTGCTGATGCCCACGAAGCCGTGCGCTCGGAGCTGGATGCTGCCCGTCGCGACGCAGGCGTGAAGATCGAGGCGCTGCGGGATGAGCTGGCTCAGTTGCGTGAGCGATTGGCGGCGTCTGAACAAGCGGCCAAGGTTGCAGCGGAAACTCACGCTCGCGAGCTGGAGCAGGCGCACTCTGAAACGAAGACGGTACGGGCCGAGCTTGATGTGGCTCGTCGTGAGGCTTCAGAGAAGATTGAGGCGCTGAGAGGTGAGTTGGCCGAGCAAAAGGCCAAAGCCGCTGCTGATGCTCAGGCACACGCCGATTACCGGGCGCGGATGGAGCAGGATGCAGCGCGGATTACCGAGCTGCTGGGGCAGGCAAAAGAGGCTCAGGAGGTTGCCCGGCATGATGCGTCAGAAGCCCGTGAATCTGCTGCAAAGCTGGCGGGTCAGTTGGAGGCGGTACAGGCTCAGAATGCCACTCTACTTGCGGCTGTCCAGCAGAGTTCTGATCGCGGTTCGGGTGGCAAATGAGTCAAGGATGTGCGTCGGGTGATGTGAGGCTGCTGACCCCGGCAGAGCTGGATGCTTTGCGTGGTGAAATGCAACGTGATGGCGAGTGGGCGCGTGAAGAGCTAGCTCGTCGTCGAGCGGCAAGGATTGCCACGGTTCAAGCCGCGCTTGAGGATGACGACAATGCCGACACCTGATGAACTACAGCAACTCTCAGACGAAATCCGCCGTGCTGGTGCGATGCTCGTTCAGGTGGCCCATGACGGCGATCCTGAAATCCTGATGATGATCGTCAATGTGCTTAACGCATGTGCAGCAAAACCTGCATGGTGGGCGCGTGAGGCGCAGGCTGCTGAGGTCGATCAGATCGTTGCCGACATCATTGAGCGTGCGCGGTCAGGATGATTGCGATGAAACGCAAACAAATGCCAGTTGGCCGAATCATGCCTTGTCCTCGGCTAGCACCGCCCGCAGCGCCGCCTCTGCCGCGTCATCAAAGCCAACGTACCAAGTGCAGGCAATCAACCTGTCCCGGTGCTGCTGGAACTGCCACGCAGCATCGTCCAAAGCCAGCCACGGCTCATGCTCGCGCTCGGCCTGCCTTAACCAGTCGAGGATTTCGCCCTCGCGCCGGGCTGGCAGGTATTTGCCATCAATGCGCGGGGTGATTGGTGTTGCTCCGACGATCCGGGCAGCAATGTCGGGCGAGAATCGCGCCCGCAGGTCATCGAGCGGGAACTGCTCGCGCCACGTCGAGCTGATGACGATCTCCACTTCTGGATGATCGCGCATGACGGCCTCGAAGCGCGGTAGGTGGCAAAACGCTACGTCTGCCGGGGCGGCCTGCCTGTCATACTCGGGGTGCAGCACGCCGTCGAAGTCGAGGAACAGGATCACGTCTTGTCCTCGGTGTCGTCGGCTTTCATTCGCTGCGCAGACCATCGTTTCATCTTCTCCGCCTCAGTGGGGTCGTCCTCTATGGCATCCCAAACACTGGCGAATCGTTGGCTTGTCGCGTCGGCAGGCCGGAACTGGCCCATTGCCACGGCCAACCAGTAGGCCGCCTGATATTGCGGCCACGCTGCAAACTCTGGATCGTCTGCACGATGCCTGACGCGCTCAAAAAGCGTGCGCACCCGTTCCGCGACGGGGCCGTCCGGCTGCTCGATGATGGCGTGCAGCAGCCCGGTAAATGCCTCGCGGTCGCCACGGGTGATGATCTCGTCGATGCCCGCCAACGACTCCAGCGGATCGCCGGAAAGCCGGACTGACTCCAACTCGCCCGCCCAGCCTGCCGCCGCAATCTTGTTCATGTCGTCGATGGTTAAGGCCGGGGTAGTCCTGCCCGCACACAGGCCGAGGAAGCTGTCGATGGTGCCGCTAGGCTCTCGGACGCTTGCCAGCTCGATCACGTCTGCAACGTCAAGCAATGCCACGGTCAGGGCATCAGACCGCGCCTGTCTGGTATCGACGCGCATGTATTCATATTTCGGGCTGCAATGGGCGGTCGTACCGCTGGCAACGGCAAGCGTCTTGATCGCCCACCGCCACCTGTCCCAGTGAGGACGATCCGGCCAGCGGTCACGCTGGGGCCAGTCGTCGGGGCGGTCGAGTGGATGCCGCCCGGCCTCGATGTCGCCCAGCAGCTGCTCGATGATCGCCAGCGCCTGCGCCATATCCGGTGACGGCTCGCCAAGCTCAGCAGCCAGCACAGCAAGCGCCGGGCGTGCTCTGGTGGCTGCTCGCTGTAGGTCGTTCATTGCTGTATCCATCGTTTCAGCCGTTCGACGAACGTCATCGGTTTCTTTTTAGCTGGTTCAGTGAGAGGACATTTCGTCACCCATATAGGTAGCTCAAGAGGCAATACGATTGCTTCCTTGATTACTTTGCTCTCTGTTTCTGCTCTCTCACTTGTTGCCACGCATTTACCTTCTTCATGCACCTATGCCGTTGGCTGAGCAGGTTGTTGCTGATCTTCGATAGCGGTTGCACTACCCGCTTCGCTGCCTTTCTTGCGTGTTGCCGTTCCGCTTCCGGCTCTTTTCAGGTAGCTGCGGAGCGTTGGTGTTGCCAGAGATACACCAAGCTGCTTTAGCTGCTCGCTGACCTGCTCCAGCGTATAGCCACGGGCCTGCATTGCTTTGATGTCCTTTGCAAGCAGCTTGATGGCCTCTTGCTTGCTGACCGGGCGTTTCTTGTTCTCAACGGCAGGCAGTTCTTTCAGCTTTGCGCTGATCTGCTCGACCTGCTCAACGGTGAGTGTAGCCATGTGCTTGCTCCATTCCTGTAATCAACAAAACTCGCTTGACATCATACGCTTTTGCGTGTTCAGAGGCAACGCGCTATGATAGCCGAATCATGGCTGTAAGCAGACATGCAGGACGGCCATTGTATGACACATGCCGGAACGCTTCGCGCCCCGACCTGTATCATTCAATGGACGCCACTTGTTCGGCGCTGCGCTTCTCACAAGATGGCTCTTTCGTCCTGCCCCCTCGCGCCGGGGGTGGCGTTTGCAGCTTGCTATCAAGCAGTTTTCAAAGGGGTTGCAAGGGTGCCGTTCGTTTGCATTGGCGATGAGCCGCTTACAGAAAAGCTCGCGCTGCGGTTGCAGCCAGATGAGCGCGATGCGCTGCGTGCTGAGGCGGATGCACGCGGCGTCAGCATGAGCGCCCTTATCCGTGATCTCTACTTCGGTTCTGCCGTTGTCAGTGATGTGAACCGCGATCTGGTTGCAGAGTTGATCCGGCTTGGTGCTGTAGTTCGCTCCGCGTGGGATGCTTCCGCTGCAAGCCAGTCACCCTACTTCCCACCTCTCGCGGAGGCCATTGTTGATCTGCAAAAGTTCGCTCGGACGCTGGCCGGAAAGATCAAGCCAAGCCGCGTCCGGCGTGATCGCGCCACTGATGTTGTCGAGTTCGTTGGAAAGTCAGATGGCGTGGCACTCGCGGCTATTGTGACGTTGCGTCTTCTGCCCGCAGAGAAAGACCAACTTGCGATGGATGCGGAGATGGCGGGTATTACACCCGGCGCACTCGTGCGACGCCGGATATTCGGTCGTCCGGTGTCTGCGAACATCAATCGCGTGATGCAACGGCGTATCCGGTCGCTGATGGCGATGTTTCAACATTTCCTCGCAGAGCAGCGCGGTCGGGACTACCCAGAGATTTACACGACGCGTAGTGTACTGGCGGCGCTCTTCAAGAGGCTGGGACATGATCTCAAAGCACATCCGTAACCCAGATGCGAAGGCCGCGAAGCATCGCCGCATTATCAAGCTGGTCGAGTACATCCTCAATCCACAGACTGAGAACGCGACGGAGAAATGCGTCTATCACGGCGCACGCGGGTTCATCACTGCCGAACGGTCGATGCAGCTTGGCGAGATGATCGCACTTTCGGAAGATGCCACGCGAAGCAAGAACACTGTGGAGCATTTTGTTCTGAGCTTGCGGGAGGGCGAGAAGCCGACACCTGAGCAGGTCGAGGAGATGATAACGATCTGGCTCAGGGAGCTTGGGTTGAGCGATTGTCAGATTATCTATGGTCTGCACGAGGACACTGATAACTACCACCTGCACATAGCAGTCAACCGGATGCACCCTGAGCGACTGGAGTGCATAAAGATCAACGGTGGCTTCTCGAAGGAAGCGGAGCATCGGGCGATTGCATTGATCGAGCACGCGCAAGGCTGGAAGTCCGAGAAAAATGCTCGATACACGGTGCTTCCAGACGGCACGCTGGCCTACCGAGCCGAGAACGGTGAGGTTGTGCCGGATGCGGGCTGGTCGGCTGATTTGGCACTCAGACGGCGGCAAACCGATGACCGTAAAGAGCTGCGGCGACGGCATGAGCGTGAGCGGCGAGAGTTGGAGGCTGTTGAAGCTACGAAGGCGCAGCGGCAGGCGGCGCTCGATGAGCTGAGAACACGCCAGCTTGCTGAGCAGTTGGCGCAGAAAACGCAGCAGAAGGCGGAGCGCGTGGCATTGCGTAGCGCCCTCCCCGCCTCTCGGGCACGTGAAAATGTCGCGATCAGCCAGCGAGCCATCGACATCGAAACTCGCACAGGCGTGCAGAGTGCCGAGCGTACCGCCAAAGAGGTTGCCGGGCCGATCTTGCGGTCGGCATCGAGTTGGGCGCAGTTGCACGCGGAGCTGGCCGCCGTGGGGTGCCGCTTCGAGCGCGAAGGGAGCGGTGCGTTGATCTGGGTTGGAGACACGCCCGTCAAGGCCAGCCAAGCCTGCCGAAAGTCATCCTTGCCTAAGTTGGAGAAGCGTCTGGGTGCATATGAGCCTGCTCCCGAAGGGATGGTGATTTCAGAGCGGGAGTTGGAGCCACTCAAGCCGGATGCCCCTCGCATGAGCGACTACATGCGCGAGCGGCGGCAGTACGAGCGGGAGCGGAAACAGGAAACGGCAGCACTGCGCGAGCGTCATCGATTGGAACAAGAGGCCGCGTGGTCACGCTACGAAGCGCGGCGCGATGCACTGCTGGCTGGCCATGCGGGCAGGAATCGGTATGCCTTGGGCGCTGTTGCACGCGCTGAGTGGCTGGCCGAACGGGATGAGCTGATCCAGCGGCAGAGCGGCGAGCGCCACCGGCTGCGGAAACGGTTGCCTGCTTTCCCCGGCGTCGAGGATTGGTATCGGCGACTGGATGAGCCAGGACTGGCCGAACTTTGGCGACATCGAAATAGCGATCAGGCGCTGCTGGTCGGCGATGCGGACACCCCTGCCCTGCCCCCTCGGGACATCCGGGCGTTTGTGGCCGAGGTGCGTGGGCGTCAGGTTGTATTCCGGCGACCGGATGATGCAGGCCCTGCATTTGTTGATTGTGGTCGGCGGATCGACGTGACTGCCTCGAATGATCGTGATGCGGCACGGGCGGCGCTGCAACTGGCGAAGGCGAAGTGGGGGCGGGTCACGGTCAGCGGGCCACCTGAGTATCAGCAGATGATGCTGGAGCTGGCTGCGGAGATGGGGGTGCAGATTGCAAACCCCGAGCTGCAAGAGCGGCTGAATGTGGAGATCGAACGCCGCAGGCCCGTCCCAGTGCCAGCGGCAAAGCCAGACTGGTCACGGTATCGGTCAGTGGCTTCCGGTGGGGTGCGCTCCCCTGCTCGAATGACTGGCGAGCGCGATCCGCGGTGGCCTCAATTTGAGCGGGCCATGCTCCAGATCGGGCAGTTCGAGCTGGGTGTGTCGGCTGTGGTGCTGATGGGACAGCTTGAGATTGCCAAGGGCACGGTGACTGAGCGTCTTGACGCTGCGGAGCGGTCTGGCAGGTCGGTTGATGACGTGGCCCGCGAGCTGGCCACCGCAGCAGCGCGAGCCGAGGCCGAGGCATTCCAGCGACAGCTTGACGCGGCTGAACGAGAGCAGGCGCGTCCTGACATGCACCCCGACGAGCCAGAGGGGCCGGGTTGGTGAGGGGGGCGATTCAGCGTGGACTCTGCTCCATGTACGCCCACACCTTGAGATAGCTATATATCTTTCAAGATAGCTAGCTATCTAAATATGGTGGTGAGAGTGTGTTGGGATGGTGTGCGCTTGGTGGTTAGAAGGTGGTGACAAGGTGGTCAGATGGTGCTGCCTGTGTGGTGACAGCGTGGCGGGATGGTGGCTCTATGGTGGTGGCTTGGTGTTGCCTTCCACCTTGTTACCACAATGCCGCCACATAGTTTGATAGATATCTATCTATCTAGCGGATGGTGTCCGGTTTTAGATAGGACAAAATGAATCCTTTTGTCCAATTCGGTGATATGCTTTCCATGTACGGCGCGGGTTTGCGCCGCTTGTTTTGCCTCCAACATTGGACAAAACGATGACCGAACGGAAACACCTGACGCAGAACGAAGTCGAGCGCCTGATTGCTGCCACCAAGGGAAGCCGCCACGAGGCCCGCGACCGCTGCCTGCTGCTGCTGATGTTCCGGCATGGCCTGCGGGTGTCCGAGGCGTGCGGAATGCAGCTCTCCCAGGTCGATGTCGAAAGCCGGGTGCTGCATGTGTCCCGGCTGAAAAAGGGGCTATCCACCACCCACCCGCTGCGCACCGACGAGCTGCGGGCCATCAAGGCATGGCTGGCCGAGCGCGGGCGCATGAAGCCGGACGACTGCGACGCCTTTTTCGTGTCCGAGCGGCGCAACCCGCTGAACCGGCGCACGGCATGGGATGCGATCCGCCGCTATGGCGAGAAAGCGGGCCTGCCGCTGGCTGCCCACCCGCACATGCTGCGGCACGCCTGCGGCTACGAGCTGGCGAATCAAGGGGCGGATACGCGGCTGATTCAGGACTATTTGGGGCACCGGAACATCCAGCACACCGTGCAATACACGGCGGCGAATCCGGCGCGGTTTGAGAGGCTGTGGCGATGACCGCCACAGTGAAGAAGAAAGCGGCGCTGCCGGGGATTGCGGCCCCGGCAGCGCCTGACCACAACCCACCTACTACAGAGGTGAATCATGGCTAATGGCATTGTCACATGTGCGAACAGGCCCACGGAACAACAGGAGGCCCGTTATGTCGTCCGTTAATATTCGCAAGTCCAGCGCAGCGGACAGATTGGAAGTTTTCACACGCGGGCAGGATGGATCGACCAAGGTGACTGGTGGCCGCGTAAAGGTCGCCAAGGCCGGAAACGCGCTCATCGAGCGCGACGACTCGTTGAACTGCTATCCGCGTTGGGCTGCGCCTACCTGCATCATCGTGGATGGCCCATATGGGCTTGGAAAGTTTCCCGGCGAGCCAAAGACTCCGGCCAACCTTGCCGAGTGGTACGCGCCCCATGTCGCGGCTTGGTCTGCACACGCCAACACGGACACTACGCTTTGGTTTTGGTGTACGGAAGTCGGCTGGGCGCTGGTGCATCCAGTCTTGGAAATGCACGGATGGCAGTACGAGGAATGCAACATCTGGGACAAGGGCATTGCGCATGTCGCCGGAAACTGCAACAGCAAGACTATCCGAGGCACCCCGGTTGTGACCGAAGTCGCTGTGCGCTACACGAAGCGAAACCAGCTACCCGGTAGCAACGGGCAAATGCTATCCATCAAGGATTGGGTACGCCATGAGTGGCTTCGTAGCGGGCTGCCCATGTCGAGGTCAAATGACGCTTGTGGCGTCGCGAATGCCGCGACCCGCAAGTATCTTACCCAGTGTCATATGTGGTATTTCCCGCCACCGGAAGCCATCGTGCGCATGGCCGAATACTGCAACAAGCATGGACGCCCGACCGAACGCCCTTACTTCTCCCTTGATGGGCATAACCCAGTTACCGAAGAGGCTTGGGGGAGGATGCGTGCCAAGTGGACTCACACCCACGGCATCACAAACGTCTGGCAGGAGCAAGCTGTTCACGGTCGCGAGCGCATACGGACAGGCGTGGGCTACCTCCATGCCAACCAGAAGCCACTGGCTCTGATGAAGCGCCAGATCATTGCGTGCACAGACCTCGGTGACGTTGTCTGGGAACCCTTCGGTGGTCTGTGTTCGGCCTCGATTGCTGCCCTGCATACCGGGCGGCGATCCTTCGCCGCAGAGGTCAATCCAGATTACTTCCAAGTGGCCGCTTCGCGCCTTGAAGAAGAATTCAATAGCATGGAGGAACGACGAGAACATGTCGCCTAGCACATCGCCCACACCACCCGCTAAGACTGGCGGGCCAGATCGTTCTTGGCCCCACCGCAAGCTCTACGAGAACGTCATCAAGACGCTTTACGCCTTGCCGGAAGAGTTCCGGACTTCCCTTCGGATTTCTGACTTTCGAGCGACGGACATTTTTACCCTGAACTCTGCCCTTGGAGCCTCCATCGAGGACGCCGTCGTCAACGGCTTGAACAGTCTGCGCGAGGTGTGGGACCCGGACGGCCAATATGCCCTGTACCGCTTCGAGCGACAGGCGCAGGCTTTCCCGGATGTGCGACTGGTGACAGAAGCCCCCGATGAAGAAGCCATCATCATGGGGATCGAGCTGAAAGGCTGGTTCGCCTTATCCAAGGAAGGCGAGCCGACCTTTCGCTATACCGTGACGCCGAACGCCTGCGCCGATGCCGATTTGCTCGTGGTCTATCCGTGGGTGCTCAGTGACGTGGTCGCCGGCAGTCCGAAGCTGCTACGGCCCTTCGTGGGCGAGGCACGCTATGCTGCCGAGCTGCGCAATTATTACTGGCAGACCATGCGAGCTGAGCGGGGCGGAAATGGCGGCATCACCCCAGCCACCCATCAAGCCCCTTACCCTGCCGTCAAAACCGATCAATGCTCAGACCGTGCCAATGATGACGGCGGTGGCAACTTCGGGCGCGTAGCACGCTATGGGTTGCTGGATGACTTCGTGACCTCAACGGAGAAGCAAGAGGTATCCGGTATTCCGGTGCGTGCTTGGCTGACCTTCTTCAAGATTTTCAGTGATAACGCCCGTAACCTCGATACGGTTGTGACCTCCATCGAAAGCGCCTTGCGCCGCTATCGTGACATTGGCGACGGAGAGAAGGCCGCGCTGGTGGAATCTTTCGAGCGGATCGTGGCGATCCTCAAGGGTGAGCATGACTGACCGCCACAGAGATGAAGCTAGCTAGATAGATATCTATCTAGCTAGCTAGCTTCATTTGCCCGGCGATATGCCTCAAAGCTGTCGAGCAGGCTCTGGTACTGGCGGTGTGCTTCTGTGCCCGGTGGGGCGAAATTCGGCAGAGGCGGCTGAGTGCCCATCGGCCAGTGCTCGATGAGTTGATCGTCGTCGTCATCATTCGTCCGTGGGCGGCCTCGTGGCCGCTTAGGTTTCTCGTGGCCAGCCTTCTCCAGTTCGGCAGATAGCGCCTCGATGGCGGCCCACATTGCAGCGGGGTCAGCAGGTTTAGCCACGCACTCGCGTAGCGCCGTGGTGGCCGCTTCCATCGTCTTGGTGACGGCATCTAGGGCGATACCAAGCTGCTTTTTGCGGTACTCCGCATCGTGTTTAACCTTCCATGCGGCCCATTCCGCTTGCTCTTCTTCGGTGAGCAGTTCGCGGGCTTCGGCGGAAAGCTCCGACGCCCAGCGGTCGATGGTGCAGATGACTCGCTGGCGTCGGCGTCCTGTGGCTGTGCGCTCGTCTGTCCGCCGGAGGCATTGGACGGTGTTCCCTTCGACCGTTATCCCGCCCAACGACTTATTCACGTAGAGCGTGACTTTGAATTGCATTGTTTAGTGCTCTTGATTGGCTGATAGCTGTGACTATACGCAATCGGCGAAATGCAGACACTCGATCTCGGCGGTGTCGAACTCGATGCCCGCCACGGTGAACCGCTCGCCGACTGCGAGAGTGGGGGCGTTGCCGATGCGCAGCCGGAATGTGTTGTCCGGTTGCTGGATGACGTAGGTGCCTTCAGGATCGGCATCGAGTACAGCGGACGTTACCCGCTCGAACTCGACACGATCCTCGTTCAGTCGCCAGATTGAAGTCATTCGCCGAGTTCCTCGATGACGACCGACACCCGGTATCGCCTGTCTTTTTCCGCCTTCGGCAACATGGCGACCAGCGAGGTCATCATGTCGGCAGGGCGATCAGTGACGGCTGTCGTGCAGATGGCTTCGTCTCCGACGCATGACCGAGCCGATGTTGTGAGGACAGGTTGTGCCTTCGGCTGGTTAATTGTGGGCAGCAGGAACGGGCCTTCAACAACCGGCGATGTGTCCGCTTGGTGGTTGATGACAAAGTACGCGGCAGCTCCAGCCGCTGTCAGCAGCGCGAGCGTGGTGAGGATTTGCTTTCCGTACCACCTCCAGAAGCCTTTGGGTTTGTAGGTGTTCGGGAAGGAGTCTTCCAAGTTAGGGGTGGGTTTTTTCTCTTCGGGCGGCACAGCTTCATCGAACAGGCCCGGCGCGAAGTCGATCTGTGTTGTGGTGCTTGTCGTCATACTTGCAATTCCTCCGCTGTAACGGGCAGGGCGCTTGCGAGCAGATCAAGCTCGGTGGTGCTTGCCTCGGGCGATGCCGGGGATAGGGGTGGGAAGCCTCCATTCCTGCGGCGGTCCTGTGCCTTGTGTAACCCGGTTCGGTCGTAATACTCGACACTCTTGATTTGCCAATTCAGTCCAAGTGCCGAGAGAGCCGCCATGATGTCGTCGAGCAGCATCATGGCAAAACCGTCTTCCATGCAGGACTCTGCATTGGCACAGTGGGCGATTGGGCCAAGGGTTGGCCGGAGATATTGCTCACGAGCCAACGCCAAGTGAAAGGCTAAGTGTTCGCGGATGTCAGCCGGGATATATTCGTCGGCCCGATGGCTAAGAGCGAAAGCGCACCCGACTTCATCTGCTGCTGCTTGCAGTGCGGTCAGCAGGGTCTTGTAGTAGTTGGCGTTTACGTAGCGATGCACCTTGTCTGCGATAGGCATGGTGCCGATGTTTGTGGGTGGGGTCACGCGCATGTCGGTGTCTTCCCTTGGAGGTAGTGGTCGGCCTCTGCTGCCAACTCCTTGCGGGCAGCCTGTTCCTCGGCAAAGGCTGCCCAGTTGTACCCGTCAGGGCTGATCTCCCAGTGATAGCCTAGTGTTTTCAGCTCTGCGATGATGTCTTGCACGAGCTTGATGGCGTATCCGTCGTGGATACGAGCCGTCGCGTCCAGAAACTGTTGGCTTGGGTCTTTTTTCGGCCACAGGTAGCCCTCTCTCGAGAAGGCGACGCAGAAGGCCAGGTACTCAAGAATCTCATTCGAGATCGAGTCCTCTTTTTCCGGGGTGGTAGTAAAAGACGCACCGATGCCGGAAGCCGAAGAGTGGAGGGCTTCCAGCAGGTGTGCGAAGTACAGCTCATTGAGCCGTCGATGCACTACTGCGGCGATGCCGGGGGAAGTGATACAGGGTGGCAAGTAGTCCATCTCTTCGACCTCAGTTGATGTTGCGGGCAACGTCACCGCGTTGCGCCCGCTCATGTGCTGATTGAGCCTGCCGCCGCAGCCGCTCGGTCTTCTGTGACGTGTAGGCGGCCAGCAGGGCTTCGACACGCTCTTTCTTGCGGTAGATGGCTTCGGCCATGACGTTGCTGACGCCAACGGCATGGACGTAATCCGACCAGAGCGCCCGACTGGAGACCTTGGTGATGTTGTTATTCCACTCGGCGTCGCTGAGCCGACGCCCCGCCTCAGTCAGCAGCATCTCTTGGGTGCTCATCGTCTGATAGCCGCCGATGGGCGCGGTCGGCAGCGAGCCGTAGCCGTCCTTGTCCGACAGCCACTCGGCGGGAGACTTGCCCTCGGCAGCGGCCAGCGCCGCGTCCGCGTTCGCCGCAGCGACCTGCGCAGGCTCGAACTTGACGTTCGGGGCAACGCCGCCCGGAGGGACGCTACCGAACAGGATCGCGTGCTGTTCCTTCGTGTCCTTGCCCAGAATCGGGTAGTGCTGCGGATTGCCGTCTTGGATCGGGAACGTCGCGCAGAAATACGGGGCCGGATCAGTCTTCCAGCCGATACCTTGCTGCTGATTGAACGCGGACGGCAGTTGGCCGGGGTTGAAGGTGCCTTTCGATGCGCTCTGAGTGAAAGCCTTGGCGCGGGCCTCATCTTTCTGCGCGGTGCCGTAGGTGAAGTGCAGGTGCTTCACCATCGCGTCGCTGGGTGTGTTCCCGGACAGGCCAATGTACTGCCCGGCTTTGACCTCCATGCCCTGTTTCAGGCCGGTGGCAAAGCCGCTCATGTGGTAGTACGCCACCACGTCGCCATTGCTGCGCTCGATGAGGATCGCGTTGCCCGCCGAGCGCCGGTTGCCGATGAAGGTGATCTTGCCGTCCGTGGTGGCGTACAGGGGCTGCGATGCGCCGCTGGTCGAGAAATCCAGACCATCGTGCATGTGCGGCTTCTGGTTGGCGCTGCCGAAGTTCCCCGCACCTCCACCCCGGAATTTGCCGAAGCGCCCGGAGACGGTTTGCTTTTCGGTTGGCGACACCATGCAGGTATCGGCCAGTGCCGGAGTCACGGCCACCAGTGCGGCCAGAGCAAGCAGCTTGCGCATGGTCATGGCTCCCGGTACTCGTTTTCGTGGGCGGCGTAGCTGCCGTCGATGGTGCAGGTCAGTTGCACCGATTCCGGCCCGAACGGCTGATCGGCCATTAAGCCACCCATCGACGTTTTGCGGTTGGGGAAGCTCTTGCCCTTGTTCAGCTTGGCAGCCTTGGCGACCTCGGCCAGCGTCCTGCCCCGGATGTGAGAGGTGTAGCCGTGGCCAAGTTCGCCGCTGCCGTCATCGACCCAGACCTCAATCTCGGCCACCGGCAGGCCGAAAACGCGGAACCCACTGGGCGGCGTCAGCCGGTAGTGCTGTTCCTCGCCTGCTGGTTTGCGCGGCAGCAGGGCGCGGGTGGCCGGATGGTCAGGCAGGTCTTCGCGGCATTCCAGCGCCGCTTGCAACATCGGGCCAGCCACGGCCCAGAGTGCTGCATTGGGTGCGGCTGGCTCGTTGTCGAGCAGCGGTACGGGCATCTGGGCATGAGCAGCGCCGACGAAGCTCAGGGTCAGGAGGGTGGTGGTGATTGCTCTCAACATGGACTCTGCTCCATCTCAGTTAAACAGGTTGCCGATGGACTGGATGAAACTGCTGCTGTCCGATGCCGCTGGCTTCGGCGCGGCGGCTGGGGCGCTCCTCGCGCTGGCAGTCTGGGTGCCATAGATGCTCGGCGAGGTGTTGCCCAACTGGGTTTGCAGGGTCGCGAGCTGCCCGTTCAGGGTGTTGAGGTGGTTCTGGGCGTTGGCGACCTGCTGCTGATACGAGGTGCAGTTGTTGTACTGGTACGCCTGACAGTTCGAGAGCTGCTGCTGGGCCTGCTGGAGCTGGTACTGCGCCGGGCCGACTTGAGCCTGCACGTTGGCGATCTGCTGGTTGAGCGAGTTGATTTGGGCGTTGGTGCTGCTCATATCCCCATTCGTGCCGGTGGAGCCGCCGAAATCGACCTGCGAGCTGCCGAACGGGTTGGTGCCCACGGTGTAGGTGCCACCGCTCTGGTTGTTGCTGTAACCGGCTGCGATATTGGGGTCGATGTGGCTCAGGCCCTGCTGCATCAGGCCATTGGTCAGCCCGTTGAGGTCGCCGAACGCGCCCATGCCGTTGATCTTGTCGATGGCTTGATTGATCGGCGAGGTGACGAGGCCGGACACCTGATTGACCGCCGTGCAGACCTTCTTCTGGGCGTATTTCATCACCGCATCCGATGCCGCACCGATGATGCTGGACAGGCTCGGGATCGAGAACGACAGGTCGTAAATCTGGTTGAGGCCAGAGAAGCAGTCGCTGTTCACGTCAAACAGGGATTCGACGTTGACCGGCGCGGCTGCGATGGTCTGGTGAATCTGCATGGCCTGTTTGATCGAGTGGCCGATGCTGCCGTCCAATGTGCCAGTTGCGCACGCTTCGGCGTCGGCCTTGATGCTGTCCGCGACCACCGAGGTCTGTTGAGAGAGCAACTGGCTGCTGGCGTTGCCGAGGATGCTACCGCTGCCGGAGCTGACCGCCGACACGGCGTACCCGGCGAACATCACCGACACGCCTACGGCGATGCCGAGGGCGAACCGGGTATTGCTGCGGACGATGTTGCCGACCGATGCGGCTATGGGGGTGAGTTTGTTACGCATGGGCATGGCTCCTGATGTCGCTGTTGTGCTGTGCCCTGATGCGCATGGGCTTGGTGGGCTTGGGGTCAGGCTGCTGCTTGGCCTGCCGGTCGAGCCACAGCTCAACCAGCTCGCCGATGACCTGATCGTGCTCGCGCAGCCACGAGACACGCAGTACGAGATAGCTGTCAGCGGGTTTCATGGCCGGGCCTCACTAGGTAGCGGTAAACGAGCCAAACAAGCGGTGTCAGGTAGAGGATGGGGACAGCTATGGCGAGGGTGATCGTTCCGAGCTGGGCAGCAGGCGGGCCAAGCAGCAGCGCATCGCGCTCGACGAACAAGGCGAGACATGTCCCGAGTACGCAGCAGATTTTGGTGACACGCTCGCGGCCAAGGCGCTGTAGGAGGGAGTGGATCATCTGGGCCATCACTGCATCCCCCGAACCCAGAGCATGTCGCGGACGTAGCGGCCAAACGCGCCCTCAACGAACAGGGTGCCGGAGCGCACTTGCCACGCCCGATAGCTCCAGCGGATCGCATGGACTGAGAACGGCAGGCACATGGACAGCACGCTCAGGACAACCATCACTGGAGCGCCTATAGCCAGTTGCCATGCGGCCATCAAGAAGACAAGCGCGACAACGATCCAATAGCCTCTTGATTTGAGCAGATGGCTACGAATCAGCTTGCTGCGCTCCTGATCCTCAAGGAAGGCCAGTCGTTGCTTGCCTCGAATCTCCATGCGTGCATCGACAATGCGGCGGATTTCGGCAGGGTCTTCTGGGGCTAGTACGCCAAATCCGCAACGTGCGGAGCACTCCCAC
>ENA-UOUJ01000995-UOUJ01000995.1-activated-sludge-metagenome-genome-assembly--contig:-NODE-995-length-16206-cov-4.073865_pt1 | contig 16206 bp, 18 predicted proteins | sample MGYA00249839_ERZ747224 | MGnify/ENA primary metagenome ERZ747224 (study PRJEB28782, sample SAMN03220277) | activated sludge metagenome | biome: wastewater; feature: sewage sludge; material...
CGATTCCCCAGAAAAGCCCCAGCTGCGAGATCTGCAGTTGCGAAGGATCCCCGTGCGTGACGAGCAGGAACGTCCCCCCGAGCGCCAGCGCGATCGCGAGCACCTCCAGGCGGGTGGGCAGACGTTTCTCGACACCCGAGTAGTAGATCGCGATGAAGACCGGACCGAGATACTGCAAAATCGTCGCGGTCGCGGCGTTGGAGTGGTGGATCGCCGCGAAGTAGGTGTACTGCACGGCGAGCATCCCGAAGAGCGCGAAGAAAAAAAGGCGCGTGAAATCGCGCGGGTCGCGGAAAATGCGTTTCACTTCCGCGGGCGCCTCCCAAAGCGCGATCGCGCTCAGGATAAGGCCCGCGCTCAGCAGTCGTGCGGTGACGAGCCATTCGGGATCGATCCCGCGCTGCTCGAACAAAAACTGCGCGAACGAGCCCGAAACTCCCCACAGCGAGGCGGCGAGCAGGGTCAGCAGAGTTCCACGAAGCAGGACGGACGAATTGGACATGAGGAAAGATCCTACCGGAACGTTGCTGCCCGGTCACGCGGGGATCATTCGCGCGGGCGCACTTCGATCATCTCGACATGGAAAGTGAGGTTTGAATGAGCGGGAATGGTCGATTTCACACGTTCGCCGTAACCCAGATGCGCGGGAACGTAGAGCGTACGTTTCCCGCCCTCTTTCATGCCCATGATCCCTTGGTCCCAGCCTTTGATCACGCGGCCGACGCCGATCACGAATTGGAAGGGGCGGCCGTGATCGCGGGACGAGTCGAACTTCGTCCCGTCATCGAGAAAGCCTTCGTAGTGGCACAGGCAAAGCGCGCCCTTCACGGCGGCGGTCCCGGTGCCTTCAACGGTATCGGTGATCTTCAGTTCGGTCATGTGGGGCTCCGGGGGGCGACGGGGCGGTAACGCAAAATCACGACGCCCGAAGCGAGCGATTTCATCGAGACGAGCGCCAGATCGCGGCGTTCCCGTAGATTTTCGAAAAGCTTCGGTCCGCCGGGGATCGCCATGGGTTGCAGGACGAATTCGTATTCGTCGACGAGGTTCAATTCGCTGAGTTTCTCATGAAGCGCGACGCTCCCGAATAGCAAAAGCATCTTCGGCGTGTCGGCTTTGAGTTTCTGAATCGCGGTCGCGAAATCCGGCTGCCCGTCGACAAAGGTCGTATGCGACCACTCGCTGCGCTGACGGGTCGAACTGATCACAACTTTCGAGGCCAGGCTGAGCGCTTGTCCCATCGCGCGCAGATCGGGCGTCGCCTTCGGATTCCGCGCGGCTTTCGGCCAAAAAGCTTCAAAAAGCTCGAAGGTCTTGCGGCCCAGAAGGATCGAGCCCGCGTTACGGACCGATTCCATCATCACGGCGTGCATATCCGCGTCGTGGATCCCGGCCTCGTGGCCGCAGTGTCCACCCCAACTCACATTGATCGAGCTCACGAGTTTCGCCATGAGTTTCATCCTACTCTCCCGACCCGAAGAGCAGGAAGGGAAAGCGGAGGTGGCGGATCCCCGGGCCGTCAGGGCCCGGTCTTTCGTTGAAAACGCTCTGTATTCAGGCGAACTTCCGCCCAAAATACGGTGCAATCCCGACGGCTTGCACCCTTTTCGAGCAAGCTGAAATTTCCGTTTGACTCCCATCACGATCTGAATAAATTCACGGTTCTTCGCGCAAGTGGTTCGCTAGCTCAGCTGGTAGAGCACTTCACTTTTAATGAAGGGGTCGATGGTTCGAATCCATCGCGAGTCACCAAGTTTTCTCTGTTCCGCCTTCCGGTCCGTTCCCATCGTCTAGAGGCCTAGGACACCTCCCTTTCACGGAGGATACAGGGGTTCGAATCCCCTTGGGGACGCCAATCTTCCAAATTGCCTTTTACGGCAAGCAAATCAAACGGTTTTTGCCAGTGATATTCAAGAGTTCCATCCGCCAACATTAGGTTCGATGATACTAATTCAACCAATTTTCTTTTTTTCTCCGCAGTCGCATTTTTGAAAATGATTTCAGAGTGTTGCATAAGTTCGATGAGCTGAACTCCTCTTTGCATATACTCGTCTTTCTCATCCTTCAATGAATCGAGCTCGCTCATAATTTTGGCGTGTTCGGCCTTCCATGCGTGATCCATTGCACGCCATTTTTCCTCATTCAAATCACCGCGCAACTTGTCTTCATAAGCACGCTGGATATACGTATCCAGTTCTCTCATTCTATTCTCCAGCTCACTCCGTCGTTCGCAGTGGTTTTGCTTTGCCACAAAATGCTCGTCCCACAAAAACTGGGTCATTTTTTTACAAGTCAGCTCATCAAAACTAAACGACTTGAAAATATCCTGAAAAATAATTTCCACATCTGAATCTGTGTAACTCACTTTCCGACCAATCACTTTTGCCATATAGGTCTTGTCTCGCTGCGAACACTGCCTTGTCTGGTTCGAGCAACGGTAGTAGTCGAAAAACTGAACTCCTCCGTTCTTGTAATCCCTTTTGATCCTCTCGCCAGTAACGGCACAACCACAATTTTCGTCCGTCAAATTTCCCGATTGATCAAGGATCTTTCCCTTGCAAGTCATCATGCCGGTATATGGAAGTTTTTTCGAAAGTCGCCGTGTTCGCTTTCGCCCATCCAAAATCTCTTGCACACGTTGCCAGCGTTCACGGCTGACGATGGCTGGCTGGAGGGTCGGATCAGCATTGAACAGGGTTTTGTCATAGAAAAACACCTCTCCGGTAAAAAATGGGTTTCGCATCAATTCACAAAATCGCTTCTGGTTCGGTGTTTTTCCAATACCAGGAAACATAGAATCCAATTTTTCTTTCAATAACTTATCAGTCAGTCGCTCGACCGCATACGCTGGCGAGTCCACAATTTCAAAAGCTGCTGCCATATACTTTGCGCGGTCTCCATCAAGCTCAAGGCGACGGTTGTCCTTTCGACCTACGGATTTATAGCCGTATGGCAGCTTACTGCCGGGGTACATACCGCGTTCAATACACTTGATAGTTCCACCCATAGAATTTTTTGTCAGATCGCTGATGAAGGCTTCGTTTTTATAGTTCTCAACAACCCAAAGCAAATATGCTCCAAGATCAGATTTGTTATTAACGACTCGACCATCTCTCGCAAAATGCAATGTCACGCCAAGTTCCATCAAATCTTCGAGCTCCCGTGCTGAGCGACGATTTCTATTCGACCGCGATTGATCTCTAAATACGACATGCTTAACCGGCCTTGAGGTACTCTGGCTGACACGTATGTATTCGATCATTTCGAGAAAATGTTTTCGTGCCTCATGCTTTGATGCGGACTCAGCGACCTCCCAGCTTTTTACAACTTTCAGTTTTGCTTTCAGCACATACTCGCTATTTATTTCCGCCTGGTCTGCGAAAGATTCTCCACGCTCCTGCCTCTTTGTGCTTACACGGATTGATTCAATAGCCAAATTATTCTCAGGAACAAAACAATCATTAAAAAACCGCCTCCTCAGCGCGGAGTTCGACAAATCATTGATCTTTCCTAATGAAAACTTGTTCCCCTGTGATTTCGCCATAGCCCTCTCTCAAAATGCCAATAAATTCATTGAACCTTTGGACGATTTCGAGCCTTTCGTTATATGTGAGTTGTTTACCATAAGACTCCTCCGTGTCACTAAAATCCACTTTGTTGACGTGTCTGATACGAGCATCCTGAGAAACATCGACAACCTTCTTAGAAAACTTCACTGAACTTTCAGGTTCGATGATCCGCTTAGACGCTGTTGCGTAAGCGCGCTTCTCTTTGTACTGTGATTTTCGCTTTTGCCGCCGACACTCCATGCAAACGCAGTCAAAGCGAATACGTCCTGTTTTCTTGTCATGCTTCTCGTAAAAATCAGACTGCAACTTATCAACACCGCAGTCTTGGCATCTCGCCTTACTCATATGGATATTTTCCAGAAAGCAAGTCCTCGTAACGATTCCAATGCTGTGATCGTGGATAGCCGTATGTCAGGTCTCCTCGGGTTCCACTCAAAAGGCGTGTACCTTTAACTTTACGAGGGTCAATTGCAGTTGGCGCAAAGTTCTTTACGAAAAAGTAGTCGAGGATTCCCTCCATATCGTAAATTTCCTTCGGACAGCCGATGCGCGTTCGCGCTTGATTTGGGCTATGCTCTCTCGCAAGTAAGATAAAACGATGTTCAAACTCAGAACGAATCAGATAGTGGACGTGAGGAGTGTCTGCATCTCCAATAGCCAGCACTCGCATGAAGGGTCCAATACGTCCGGTCAATCGCTTGGGAATCATACTAGACATTGTCACGAGCCGTTCCCAGGCAATTTCACCGGGGCCCAGAAGCCACGATAAAGTTACGTGTTTATCGAGACCGAGACTTCGAGCGTGCCTTGCACCCATGCACACATAGTACTGTCGCCGTCGCTCCATGCAGCTATCACAGTCCGTTCTTCTGCAAGGATTGTGCTCCGCACACCTCCACACAGTGCGTGCAGTATTCGACGTACTCCGCTCTGACTGGAAATGGTCATCCACTTGCTGCTCAACAAGATTCGCAATCGTTGGGATCTTGCTTTGTGAAATTAGACTTTGTTTCATAAGGCACTCCTGTTTTCAGGAGGCATTATTAGAATTTTGGATCGAATGTTGGCAGGTAGCTCGTCAGCCTAAACTAGGTGCTCCAGCCACCCTCAAGGAAACAAGGCTTGCAGCCTTCGCAATGTCTTCCACAAATAGGTCGGAGCTTCTCGCGGAATATATCCGCTGATCTTTCTTCTGCTTTTCCCGGTCCTCAATGAATCACGGTCTAAATCAACATCGAGTGATGCGAACAAATTTTCAAGCGTCGACAGGCTTGATGACTTTTTTGGATTGCGGGTAAGATGCATCATTTTTTTGAGCACCAAAATGGACCATTGAAAGTAGATTTCAGCTTTTGTCTTTACAGCATAGGCCGCGTGAAATTCTTTGCTGGGCCATGTACCTGAAACTAAACCATCAATCAGTTTAAGATCAGAGGCCGAAGCACTTCCAATTTTCTTTTTTACGAAGTCCCAATCAATACTTTCAGGCGGATTGAAGTCATAAGGATAAAAACCTGTCTGATCTGATTGGGCTAAACGTTCCAGCCAATCTTGGGTCAGATCAAACTGAAGTAGGATTCTTTTCCGGTTTCGACTCCAACCATTTTTTCGTGCTTTGTTGCGAAGCACACCAAATTCACGGCTTAGAACCGCATCGCTCGCTGCCCATCCGATCAACAGAAAAACTTCTTTGCCAAAATGCGCTTTTTCGATTGGGAAATGAATTTCTTTCTTTTCATTTCCCTCAGCGACAGGATGTATTGAAGGTTCATCATCAAATCGTGCGACCTGATTTATAAACGTGAGCTGCTTGCGTCCGTGATCTATTTGACTTTGAAGCGACTTGAGCACTTCGAGCTGATTGTCGATTGTAGATCGTGCCTTAATTTGAGGCCTTTTCCTTCGACCATACCCAAGTTCAGCCTGCACCATCTTCAAAAGATCAATAAGGAGATCGTCACCAACAGTCTCCGCAATGAGAATCTTTTCTAATAGATCAAACAAGCTCTCGGTTTTCGACATACAACTTCAGTTTCATATCGGTTTGACACACGCTTCACTGAAGTCCGGGCAAATGGGTGTTCCCTTGTTCCTATTAAGAGTGGGGTGGAACATGATACTTATACAGATCGCCTCTCCCACCAGTACCCTGACGTGAAACTGCACCGGAATCTCGAAGTTGTCGTAAGCATCGACGGATGGCCTGAGTTCGACGACCGACCGCTTCAGTTATTTCTAGTTCTGATACCGGACCTTTGCACCCAGACAAAAAGTCCAGGATCTCGTCGGCGGTTCTTGCGTTCTCAATCTCTGAAACTGGCAAGCTGAGTTTCAAGTTTCCTGTTTCAGAATCGAAATCGAGCGTCGTCGGCGGAAGATCCAACCCATATCTTTGCTGTGATTCTAAAACTCTGAACTCAGGCTTTCGACTTAGAAGAAGAGTACTATCCATGGATCCATGCACGGCAACGCTACCCAAGACACTATCAAGCGAATCACTCCGTTCACTTTTTCCAGCATGGTGGACAGCCATAACGTGAACCCCTCTCTGTCTTGCCAGATCAGCAATAGGCGTCAGCGATTCGATTACAGCGGTATAAGAGTTGACATCAAAACAGCGTGTGAAACGAAAGATCGTGTCGATGATAACAAGTGCGGGGCGATGCCTTTCAATTAGTAGTTCAAGCTGACGAATCGGATTTCCGAGGAAACTTCCAACATGAATCAGAATTTCTTCATTGCCAATGCTGCCGAGTTTTCTGAAGCTCTCTTGCAGCATCACGCGGTGATCTTCCAAAGCAAGCAACAATACAGGACCTTGTTCAACCTTGCGATCTAGGAATGAATCACCTCGGGCCACTGCTAAGGCCAGACATCGTGAAAGCGAAGACTTTCCTGCTTTGGGCTTACCACAAAGAAGCGAAAAGCCGCCTTTCAGAAGCAAGCCTTCGACAATCCATTGGTGTGCCGGGACAGGTTCCGCAAGTAATTCAGCGAGGCGAGTCAGTTCTAATTTTTTCTGTTGTTGATGGAGCGACCACCCGTTGATTGAGTCCATTGAATGGAGGTAATGGATGTCACAGGCTGGTCAAATTATTTTCTGCATTTCCGACTACGGACACCTGAAAAGTTGCCTAATGCCTGCAATCCGGCAGCCGATTGAATAATGCGCACAATTGCCTGATTCTTCGTTCTTTCATGTACACCTTTGCCAACTCTTGGACATGAGTGCATTGAATTTGCTCATAAATTATTTGTATATCGAGCTTCTAAGTAGGGTGCTGTCAAACATCTGGCTTAAGTTTCAAGGTTCCGGTGGCAAGAGTGTTTTCGAGTAGTCCTATCGTTTGCCAAAGAATGATTTGAAGAAGTCATCGCCCTCAATGATCTTCTTTACGGGGATTGGCGTATCGACTAACAGCTTGCTCATAGCATCCGATTTCTTAACGATGCTTTTGAATTTTTCATGGAGGAGTTTGTACTTCTCTTCGTTGAACATTGGCTTATCCGGTGTCGAGTTCATTGCAACGATTTCTCCGCACTCAAAGAAGAGGCTCTTGATTTCCTCAAATAGCAGCCCCTCCTTTTTGCCAATCAATCGCTTCCCACTGAACTTCACATAAACATCGTCCGACAAATATGGAATCTTTTGATACCAGGAACTTTCTTTGTGCAGAACCTCCTCACAACGTCGAAAGTAATTGATGAGACCTGCAATCCACTCGGTTTCAGCTACACGTCCTTCATCTTCGGGGCTGGAGGTATCTAAAAACTCCTTCCAAATCAACTCGTTCGCATACCGCTTCTGGTAGAATAGAACCAAGAGATACGGCATGATAAACTTCAAAGCTGCTCCGATTGCAGCAAGTCCTGTGAGGTAGCTACCATATCCTTCCATTTTATCTGGAAAAAATTGAAATGGGGCGAACACGATGATGAATAAAAGTATTGCGACAGAACCAATAAAATAAATCATAATTCCTCTTCAGTTATTATCGGAATTTTAGCTTGAATGTTAAATTAGCTCGACTTCCGAATAGCCTCTCTGATCGAACCAGGCGACACTCCCAGCTCATCGCTAATTTGACGATAGGTTAACCCTCGCCGACGCAATGTAGAGATGGCTTCGTAATTGATTGATTTCGGACGGCCTAGTTGTTTCCCCTTTGCTTTTGCGTTTTGGATTCCGGCGACAACGCGTTCCTTGATAATTTCTCTCTCGAAAGCACTCAATGCAGCCAATACGGTGGCAACCACACGACCTATTGGGGTAGATAAGTCGAAGCCTTCCTGAAGCGAAATAAGTGGAATCTGAAGACTCTCGAGCTCATCAAGCACGGTGAGGAGATGTTTTGTTGTACGTCCAAGTCGATCAAGCCGCCATACTAAAACGTAGTCAAATTTTCTCTGGCGAGCGGCTCTCAACATTTGATCAAGAGCCGGTCGTCGGTCTTTCGCACCACTGATGCCAAAGTCACTGAACTCTTCGATAACTTGAAGGCCTCGCGCTTCGGCGTACCTTCGTAGATCATTCTGCTGAACTTCTAAGTTTTGTTGTGCGGTAGAGCATCGCAAATACAACGCCGCTTTTTTATTTTTCATCTGAGTCGCCTTTGTCGTAGGGCTTTTCGACGATGGGTGCATCTGGTTTTTTTGTATCCAGAGACTCGTAGTCCGGTTCGTCTGGCTGATCTGGATGGCCGCGCATCCAAAACTTGTTCATCACTTCAGAATAGTCTGTTCCTCGAATTTCATTTTCTGGCGCAGGATTATTAAGACGACTGCCAACTCGAACCCAAAATCTCCAACTCCGATTAGTTTGATGGGGCTGTTTGTAGCGACTATTAACGTGTTCGTCGATTGCATACTCAGGAACCTCCAAACGCCATCCATCTTTACGTCGCTCTTTGATTAAGCACCAAAAATTGTCGCCCAAGCGTGACTGGCGAGATCGACAAAGCATCAATGTCACCACGCCTAGCGCAGGACCATAGTCACTTTTCGCTTTCTTTTCTTTATACAGGTCACGGTAGAAACCCAATATCGACATTACCGTTGCAAGATTTTGCTGATCGCCAGCACAGTCCTCGACTGCAATAAGAGCCAGCGTCGAAATTGCATAGTTCGTGTAGCCTGAGTCGTGCATTTCCATCAGCCAGAAACCCGCCTCTTGTTCTCGCTGATAGCGGATCGTTTTTTGAAGCGCAGACCTGACGACTGGAAGCGGGTACCCACCCTTAGTTCTCAGTTCATAGGATCGTTCATCACTCATAAATCACCTCATATCTTGGATTTGTTTGGTGATTTGATTGTAAATGATGACGAACAGTCGGAAAGTAAAACCGGAATCATAAGTATAATTATGATTCTTCCAAGGTCTCTTAATTTGGAACTGATGGGACGATTTTTTCGCTTATTCTCCAGCAGCTTCTCTCAGGATTGTTTTCATTTGCGCGCGCTGAAGCACAATCTCAAGACCTTCGATTTCTTCCGGGGCTAGCTGATGACCGCTAGCTCTTGCATCCAGCAGAGTTCTGACTTCTGCTTTGGTCATGTCTCCTGTACGGACCCTTGCTAGATATGCCTCTTGTTGTCGTCTGTATTCGTCTCTTGACGACTGTTTGGGCTCATCTCTTGAGGACTGAAATTTTGCAGAAGTCATTTCTGCTTCATGCTCTCTGGCAAGTATCATCTCGGACTTCTTGATTTTCTCGAAATACTTTGGATAACTCTCGTTCAATTTTTCGACAGTTTCTGTCCATGAAGGTGCGATGTTCATTTCGGCGTAAAAGAAAGAACCATCCGTACCAAGCCCTTCCGCAGTGGCTAGCACTTCGCCGGTTTTGGCATCCATGACTTGCAGATTCTGAACACAATCAAAATCAGTCCTGTTTGCCATAAACCGCTTTGAAGCTGAACATTGACTTGATGCTGTGATGACACCGCCAACTCCGTACTGTTTGCCCCAAACAGCGTATCGCTCTTTTTGTTCGATTCTGTTTTCTGAGTCCTTGTGCTGGCGATCCTGCTCTTTATTCATAGCATTGTAGCCAGCATCTCGATCAACAACGATCCACTTGCCAGTAGCCTGAAGGGCTGCCTTGAGGCGTGGCAGGTTCTTCTTGTCCAAGGAATCAGGGTCAACAAAAACCCGCATTGCAGGATCGCTATGTTTTGTTCTTGGAGTCGCACAGCCAGCTACAATCATCAATACTGTGCTGGCAATAGCGAATCTTACATACGAATTCATGCGGCCTCCCTTTGGGAATTGATTAAACGCTGAAGGGCACTCAAATCATCAGACGTGGCCCATAGCTTAAAAACATCCCCAGCCTTGGTTGTGATGTGGATTTCTTTTTCGCTGAGAACTGCGTCTTTCACGTCTCCTAACGTGAAAAGAAACTGAGTCTTGAACAGATTCTTGATGCTCACGGTATTGTCTAGCTCAACTACGAGAAAACCCGTTCCCAGGTCTATGTCATTCAGGGTCGCGCTTTTGTTCCAAACGCCTAATCCAAATCTAAGTTTCGCCATAGTTCAGTCCTCTTTGTCTTCGGCTTTTCTTTTTTCAGGAATGGCGCGCTCGATTTTAACTTTAAGCCAACCTTCGAAAATACCTTCAGTCGCTAACTCTTCAATCGTAGGGGGTCTTCGATCTGAGCCGTATAAAAGCATCTCCATCGAAGTTCCGAAGTATTCAGCAAGGACAAGAACATGATTGAGCTTCTGAGGCTTTCCGCCCGCAAGAAGACTTGAAAGCGTTGAAGGTGGCACTTTCGTTTGCCGACTCAGTTCTCGCGCTGAAATTTTCTTTTGATCCATCAGCGTCTTGAGGACTTTATGAAGTTTGAGTTCTTTAGCCATTTTTCCTCTGATTCTCCCAGCACTTTCCGGATTCGATTCGGAAAATTTTTTGACTGGCGTGAGCTGATTTCCAACGTCGGAACATGATTTGCGAACGGCTGCACAGGACCTTTTCGCTGGTGACGGGTTCTAAAAGCACTTTCGTTGCCGACTGTACGGACGCCCGAACACATCCCAGGCTCATTTAGAACCTCGCGCGTGATGACTTTGGTAATAGCGACACTCCAATTTTTGTCTGCATACAAGACACGCTTGACGATGGTGTGCCTCTTTGCCAGAGCCTTTGCGATGTGGTGAGCGGACGAGACAGGCATCGGGCGGAAATGCTTCGTCAGGAGCCAGCTTCGCCGAAACTAAGGCAGCCGAGATCCAACATCTAACGATGCGGCCTCGGTGGGTGCGTTCAATCTGAATTTCTAGTTGCAAGTTCGACACTCGAACGTCGACTACATGCTGAATCGAGCCGCGCATGAGCTTTGGAAGTAGTGTACCCTCCAGGTTTCCAAGTTTCACAATGTCGCCGACCGATACGCTTGGCTTCAACTTCAACTCCTGTTTTTGTTTTGTTTGAATTGAGTTTGCCACATAGCGTCTATTCGGCATTAGATATCGAATTTTTCCGACTGCGGCGAGCGAGACTTTTCTTGGCGTCTCTGGTATATCCGTTCGTTAGTTTCAGGCTTCTCTTCTAACCTTTTTCATAGCAGCAACACCTGCAGGAGCCTTTCTCAGGGAGGCCTCCGTGGATTCATTGTTTTCAAATACTGACAGCCATTCTGTTCGTGAGAACGAGAAGAGGAAGATGCTTGCAGAGATCGACCGCTTGACCGAAGCGCAGGTTATGAACACCAGCCTAGAGCAGTGGGCAGACCATTTCGCCGATAAATTTACTGTAGACCTTTTGACTCTCGATGAAGCCAACATCTCAAGCGACATCAATGACGTTCAAGTAGATGCCCGAAATCTGCGAGATCGTAATAACTTTCACTTTGATGATGACTATGGACCGCGAAAAATCTCCGGTTCAGAAATCGTATTCTACGTACCGTTCACGGGCGACGAAAACTTGTTTCACGTTCAACCTTCGTCGTTCACTTTCAATCGACCAAGAGCTGAGATCGGACAAGGTGAGCTCATTTTCCGTTACACCTATGGAGCCGCAGATGCTCACGCAGCAAGACAGGCGTTCAACGGAGACTTGGCCAATGTTCGGCAATACGTAAATTCCTTACGAAACGATTTTTCGGCTTTCAATACCGAACTCAAAGGAGTGGCGCAGTCGAGGCTTCAACAAAGATTCTCTAAATTGCAAAAAGATCAAGAAGCCGCTGCTGCGCTCGGCTTTCCAATACGTAAGCGTGGAAATCCGACACAAACCTACGTTGTACCCACGGTAAAAAGAAAAATCACACCTCGACCGCAACCTTCTGGCCAAATAGCAGCTAAATCCGAACCTGCACTTGCTATGGACGAATACGAACATATTCTCGGGATAACAAGAAGCATGGTCACTCTGATCGAGCAAAGTCCTCATGCGTTCAGAGGTATGGATGAAGAAACGCTTCGGACTCAGTTCCTTTTACCTCTGAATGCCCAATATGAGGGTCAGGCAACTGGAGAGACTTTCAACTTCCAAGGCAAGACGGATATTATTATCAAAGATGGGAGCAAAAACATCTTCGTCGCTGAGTGCAAATTTTGGCGAGGCGCCGCTGGATTTACAGAGACTATCGACCAGTTACTCGGCTACCTTTCTTGGCGCGACACTAAGACTGCGATCCTACTATTCAATCGTAATAAAAATCTCTCGAACGTACTCGCGCAGATTCCAGGGTTAGTGAAAGCTCATCCAAATTACCTACGAGAATGGAAACCTTCGGGCAACGAAACTGAGTTTCGATATATCTTGCACCATAAAGACGATAGAGCCCGCGAACTTTTTCTTACAGTGCAAGTCTATGAGGTTCCAACATGAAGATCTTCGGTACATTCGTTGGCATAAACAGACACGCATCACCTGATGTTAACGATCTCACAAGTGCAGCCAGAGACGCATACGCTCTATCCGCTCTTTTCGAAGATACATTTCCTGGAATGAAATGCGATCGCTTGATTGACGAAAAGGCGACGTGTGCATCAATCCAAAATTCGATTTCTCAGACCCTTATGGAAGCGACCGATGAAGACGTAGCAATCGTCTGCTTTTCCGGACACGGAACTAGAAGTCACAGGCTCGTTGCCCATGACACGACGAAAGCGAGTTTGGACTCGACCACTATCCCGATGGAGTTCTTGGCAAGTCAGTTCAAGCAATCTAAAGCCAAAGTGATTATATGCATCCTCGACTGTTGCTTCAGTGGCGGTGCCACCGCAAAAGTTTTTGACGACACTCCGACACCGCGTGATCTCGATGATCCGTTCGAAAAACTTCAAGGCAAAGGAAGAATCCTCCTAGCTGCATCCAACGCAGCACAACCGGCCTATGAACGACCAGGCGTAGGTCATGGCTTGTTAACGGAAGCAGTGATTCGAATTCTCAAAAGTGGCGAATCACACGTTGACGTTACTGCGGCCGTTTATCAGATCATGGATATTGTGCAGGCGGAAGCGGCTCGGATTGGGGTGACTCAAACACCAGTTGTGCTGAGTCTGGTTGAAGGTGGATTGACTCTGCCTGCACTTCGAGAGGGAGACAAGTATCTGGCTCTTTTCCCTCCTGAGAGAGGCATTGTCGTCTCCCGCGCAATTTCTGATCTTTCGCAGTTCAATCTTCCGAATGCTGTCGTCGAAGAATGGAATCGCCGATTCCCAGACGGATTAAACCCACTTCAGCTCAAAGCGGTAAACGAGCACAAGATTTTATCTGGCGAATCGCTACTGGTCGTTGCTCCCACGAGTTCTGGAAAAACATTTGTCGGCGAGATGGCCGCAGTGAAAGCTGTAACGAGTGGAAGAAAAGCGGTTTTCCTGTTGCCATATCGAGCATTGGTTAACGAAAAATACCAAGAATTCAGTGCGCTTTACGGAAACAAGCTCGGTATGTCAGTGATTAGATGCACCGGAGACTACTCTGATGAGGCATCCAGCTTTGTTCGCGGAAAATTTGATCTTGCTGTTCTGACCTTCGAAATGTTCCTCAACCTAGCCGTGTCCAATCCGAGCGTTTTTAATCAGCTTGGTCTTGTTGTCTTAGACGAAGCCCAATTCGTCACTGATCCAAATCGCGGTATTAGCATTGAGCTTCTGTTGACGGCTCTGATAACAGCGCGTCGGCGTGGAATTGCACCGCAAATCATCGCGCTCTCTGCCGTTATTGGTGATGTTAATCGTTTCGACGCTTGGCTTGGTATGAACCTTCTGATGTTACGTGATCGCCCTGTGCCGCTTGTCGAAGGCGTGATGGATCGCTCTGGACGATACCAGTACCTCGATGTTGACGGCTCTGTGAAGGAGACTCAACTTCTCCCAGCGCATCAGGTCATGCAGCGAAGAGATAAACCTAGCGCGCAGGATATTATCGTACCACTGGCTGGACAGCTCATTGCCAGTGGCGAAAAGCTACTTATCTTCAGAAACATGCGCGGGAACGCGCAAGGTTGCGCTAATTATCTTGCTGAAGATCTTGGTCTTCCTCCTGCAACCGACGTGATTCAGCGCCTTCCTGCACTTGACCAATCCTCAACATCACAGGCCTTACGAACTTGCCTTAGAGGAGGAACCGCATTCCACACGTCGAATCTTTCGAGAGACGAACGAGAAGTTATCGAGTCGTCTTTTCGCGATCCGAATGGGCCAATTAAAGTTCTCGCCGCCACGACTACGGTCGCTGCTGGAATCAACACACCCGCTTCGACGGCTATCATCGCCGAACAAGAATTTATCGGTGAAGACGGTCGGGCTTTTACTGTGGCCGAATACAAAAATATGGCAGGACGAGCTGGTCGCCTCGGCTTCAGTGAAACCGGCAAGGCAATTATCCTTGCTGAGAGTCCGATTCAAAAAAATCAACTTTTCCAGAAGTACGTGATGGGCCGGATCGAAAGTATGACCTCTTCATTCGATCCGCAAAACATCAACACTTGGGTTGTTAGACTTTTGGCTCAAGTAAAGTCAGTTCCACGCCAAGACATCGTACAGCTGCTTACGAATACCTATGGCGGTTATCTCGCGACGCTTTCTAATCCGGCGTGGCCCCAGAAAATGGAAAACCAAGTTTCAGCACTGGTCGCCAGAATGCTCAGCCTTGGTTTGCTAGAGCAAGAAGGTGATCAGGTTCAGTTAACTCTTCTCGGTAAAGCCTGTGGCAACTCCTCACTTTCATTTGAGTCCGCACTTCGCTTGGTAGAATTGATTCGTACATTTTCGTCCTGGAAGCTGGAGGGCATGAAGCTAGTTGCTCTGGTTCAAATCCTTCAAGAAAGTGACGACACTTACACGCCACTCTCGCGAAGAGGAGTCGGAGAACAAAAACGCGTCCAGCAAGCATCAGTAAGGTACGGACAGCAGATCGTCAGTGCCCTACAAAAGTTTGCAGGCGACAACTACGTATTTCAGGCTCGATGCAAGCGAGCTGGGGTTCTCTTCGACTGGATTCGAGGGGCTTCATTAGACGCAATTGAAAAAGAATTTTCTCACAACCCGTATCAAGGAGCGATTCAAGCCGGTGATGTTCGCCGGTTCGCAGACAGTACGCGGTTCCATTTACGGTCCGCCTATCAAATTGCGATGGTCGTCGCGCCACAAAGTCTATGCTCTCAGGAAGAGTTCGAATCATTGCTCCGACAGCTCGAAGTCGGCCTTCCCGACGACGGGCTTGAGCTGCTCAAAATCTCGGTTCCTCTCAATAGGGGCGAATATTTAACATTACTAAACCGTCGAATTCGCAAACCAGCGGAGCTTTGGGCAATCAAACCCGAAGAACTGTCCACTTTATTGGGACCATCGCGGGCAGCCCAGCTTGCACTTGTACGTCCAAGTGAGGCGCCAACATGAGTTCGCCAATCCACGATCAGAGGAAACTCAAGATCGCATACCATGAAACAGGTCACGCTGTGATGGCGCTCCTCTGCCAGCAGGGAATTAAGAGCGTTTCGCTCAAAGAGATGGATTCTCCTAAAGGCACCGACAAATACTATGGCTCCACAATACTTGAACCCTTCGAGCAAAATGCGACGCTTACAATTAACGAACTGACTCGGAGAGTGATGATCTCCTTGGGCGGTTACGCCAGCGAAATTCTGCTTTTGGGTGGAGCCGGCATCGGCGGTGACGACTTAACATCTGCGGTCGGCTGGATTGAGGCAATGATGCAATCCGAGGATTTTAGAGCAATGGCAGCCAGGTTGCCTGCCCCAGATCCAGGAGTGCTAGACGACCTAGTGGCAAATCCAATGATCAGAGCGTGTGTCGATTACCAAGTGCGCCTGTGCGTCAACGAGCTCGGTCAATTTAAACGACCAATTCAGCAGGTAGCAGTAAAACTTTATGAAAGAGACGAGCTTTCAGGACACGAATTCGCCGATCTCTTCAACTCCTTTGCGCAGGCGACCTAATTGTTTCCTGGGGATGTTTCCGTGGACCGCATTGTTTCCAACATCCCCTAGGCCGCGAGTAACGCCCTGAAAGCATTGACATTAATGCGAGGGTTTTGGATAAACCAAGTTCGATACGCAGCCGCTTTGCTACGCCACTTTGAAGAGCAGAGGTCTGCTCATTCCTTTCAGTCATTTCACCAGCCTTCGTCGTTGTTGCTAAACCCCGCCGCTTGGGCGTC
>ENA-UOUJ01000996-UOUJ01000996.1-activated-sludge-metagenome-genome-assembly--contig:-NODE-996-length-16200-cov-4.015609_pt1 | contig 16200 bp, 14 predicted proteins | sample MGYA00249839_ERZ747224 | MGnify/ENA primary metagenome ERZ747224 (study PRJEB28782, sample SAMN03220277) | activated sludge metagenome | biome: wastewater; feature: sewage sludge; material...
ACTTCCACTACCGGCCGTTTCCGCTGAAGTACGGCTACTGGCTCGAAGGAACGAAACTCGAACGCGAGGAGCGGCGGCTCGCCCGGAACTTCGGCTTCTGCACGGCGACCACGCGCGCCGAGTGGGAAACGCTCGACGGCTACGGCACCGGCGCGGCCAGCGACTGGTTCCCGAACGGGGTCGACGCCAGCTTCTTCGCTCCCGGCGACGAAGACTACGACCCGGACCAGATCTGCTTCGTCGGTAGAATGGACTATTACCCGAACCAGGAGTGCATGGCGGACTTCTGCCGGAACACCTGGCCGCTGGTGCTCGCGCGGCGCCCGTCGATGAAGCTTGCGATCGTCGGAGCCGATCCGTCTCCGGCGGTCCGGAAGCTGGGCGAGCTGCCGAACGTGACAGTCACCGGCTCGGTGCCCGACGTACGGCCGTACGTCCGGCGGTCGGCCGCGATGGTCGCTCCGCTGAACATCGCCCGGGGTACGCAGAACAAGATACTCGAAGGCATGGCCATGGGCGTGCCGGTGATTTCGAGCCGGGTCGCCGCGGGCGGCGTCGACGCCGTGGCCGACGAGAACCTGCTCGTGGCCGACACGCCCGAGCAATGGGCCGAAGCCATCATCGGCCTCGCCGTCGACCCGGACAAGCGGCGCCGCATCGCCGAGTCGGGCAGGGCGCGAATGCTGTCGCACCACGCCTGGCCCAGTTCGATGAAGCGGCTCGACGGCATCGTCGAGCGGCGCCTGGATCTTTGGAACCGTCAGAAAGGAACTCGTCAATGAAGGTCAGTATCTTCGGTCTCGGCTACGTCGGAGCCGTCTCCCTGGCTTGCCTGGCACGCGATGGCCACCAGGTGATCGGCGTGGACGTCGATCCGGCCAAGCTGGCGATGCTGCGCGAAGGCATCACGCCGGTCGTCGAAGAAGGCATGGTCGATCTCGTTCGCGAGGTCGTGGCCAGCGGCAAGGTCACCGTGACCGAGGACGTGCGCGAGGCGATTCACGGCAGCGAACTCTCGCTGATCTGCGTGGGCACGCCGTCGGCCCCGAACGGCAGCCAGGACCAGAGTGCGGTGCTGCGTCTGGCTGCCGACATCGGCCGTGCGCTGGCCGACAAGCCGGACACGCACGTGCTGGTGTTCCGCTCCACGCTGGCGCCCGGAACCGTCGAGACGGTCGTGAAGCCGATCATCGAGCGCGAGTCGGACAAGCGCGACGGCAAGGGGTTTCACCTGTGCTTCCAGCCGGAGTTCCTGCGTGAAGGATCGTCGATCAGGGATTACGACAAGCCGCCGTTCACGATCATCGGTGCGAACGATCCTCACCCGGTGGCCGTGCTCAAGCAACTGTTCGGCCATCTGCCCTGCGAGTTCATCGAAACCTCGGTCGGCACGGCCGAGATGATGAAGTACTGCTGCAACAACTTTCACGCGCTGAAGATCACCTTCGCCAACGAGACGGCGCGCCTGTGCGAAGCGATCGGCGTCGATCCGTTCGAGGTCATGGATCTGGTCTGCCGGGATCGGCAGCTGAACATCTCGCCGGCCTACCTGAAACCCGGTTTCGCGTTCGGCGGCTCGTGCCTGCCCAAGGACCTGCGTGCAACGAACTACATCGCACGTTCGCACGACGTGGAACTGCCGATGCTTGGCGCGATCCTCGAGTCGAACCGCCTGCACCTGAACCACGCCATCGACAAGGTGCTGGCCAGCGGCGCGCGCCGGGTCGCGATGATCGGCCTGTCGTTCAAGACCGGCACCGACGATCTGCGCGAAAGCCCGCTGGTGATGCTTGCCGAGGCACTGATCGGCAAGGGGGTCAAGCTGTCGGTGTTCGATCCCGACGTGAGCCTGTCGCGGCTGCTCGGCGCGAACAAGCGCTTCATCGAGGCGCATCTGCCGCATATCGGCGAACTGGTCAGCGACGACCTGGCGGCCACCGTGGCCGATGCCGAATTGGTCGTGATCGGGACCAGCAATCGCGTGGTACTCGACGAGCTGGCGCGTGTGGTGCAGCCGTCGCAGAAGCTGCTGGATCTGGTCAACGTGCGTGCGAGCGCGCTCGCCGACACGGCCCAGGGCCTGTGCTGGTAAGACCCGCGGGCAGTTGGCAATGAGCCGCGAGCAGAAGGCCTGGAAGCGCACGTTCTGGCTGTCGGCGCTTCTGTCGGTCCTGCTCGTGGCTTCGCTTGCGCCGTACCTGACCAGTTCGACCGAGCTGGTGCGCTTGCGGAATTCGCTGCTGTACCAGCCGATTACGGCGGATGCCCAATGGACGCCGGCGCAGCCGCCCGATGACTACCTCGTCGAGCGCTCAGCGCCGACATCGATGTTCGAACGGATCGCGACCCGGGAGAAATTCCTTGTACCGGAGAACGACTGGGAGACGGCGTTGCGCATCGGCCGGCACCTGGTGCACAAAGCCGATGCTACGGGGAGGTCCGGTCCGATCCAACAGGATCTCGAGCAGACCTATCGGCGTATCACGGAAGCCGGCGACGGCTACTGCGGCGACTATGTCGACGTTTTCACCGGGCTCGCGACGACTGTCGGCATCTTCACCCGATCCTGGGCGTTCTCGTTCGACGGCTTCGGTGGCCACGGCCACATCTTCAACGAGATCTGGGATCGCCAGGCCGGTGCCTGGCGGATGATCGACGTGTTCAACAACTACTACGTCGTCGACGCCGAGGAGCGGCCGCTGTCGGCACTCGAGTTCCGGGAGCAACTTCTTCGCGGCGAGGAAATCCGCTGGCGGGCGGTCGACGGCTCGGCCCGACCGGGCTTCGTTTTTCCGGAGAAAGCGCTTGACTACTACAGTCGTGGCGCACCGGAGTGGTATCTGTGGTGGGGGAACAACGTGTTCGACTATGACGGCAACGAGATCGTTGGTCTCGCGAGCGGCGCGGGACGATCGGTCGCACAGCTGGCAGCCATAGCCGCCGGTGTGCATCCGACGATCCGCGTAATCCACATGCAGGAAAACGAAGCGCGAAGAGTCGAACTCGTACGCCTTCGATATCACTTGATCGCTGCTTCGGCGCTGCTGGCGCTGCTGTTCGCAGTCATGCTCTTCAGCCTGTTGAGAATGCGCAGTGCCCGCAGGGCAGGTCGCGCCGTGGAATACGCCCGATGAGCCTGCGCGACATCTTCATTACCGTGGTCGTTCTCGGCATCCTGCCGTTCGCGCTGAGGCACCCGTCGACCGGAATCCTGTTGTGGACGTGGATCAGCATCATGAACCCCCACAAGCTGGCGTGGGGTTTCGCGTACAACATGCCGTTCGCCGCGATGGCGGCCGGGGTTACCTTCGTCGCGATGTTCGCCACGAAGGACAAGGTCCAGCTCGGGCGTGATCCGATCATCACGGCCATCGTCGCCTTCGTTGCCTGGATGGGGTTGACGACGCTGCTGGCCTTCGACCGGTCCGGTTCCTGGGTGCAGCTCGTCAAGGTCTTCAAGATCCAGCTGATGACGCTCGTAGCCATCGCAGTGCTGAACGAGAAACATCACCTGAAGGCGTTCGTCTGGGTGAATGCGTTGTCTCTGGCGTTCTACGGAACGAAGGGCGGTCTGTTCACGCTGACGACCGGCGGTGGCGAGCGCGTGTGGGGGCCGCCCGGCGGCTTCATCGAGGGCAACAACGAACTCGCGCTGGCGTTGGTCATGGCGATTCCGCTGCTCTATTACCTGCGGCTGACTTCCACGCAACAGTGGCTTCGCATGGCCTTGCTTGGAATGATGCTGCTCACCGGCGTCTCCGTGCTCGGTACGCATTCGCGGGGCGCACTTCTGGCGATCGTCGCGATGGTGGCGTTCCTCTGGTGGAAGTCGCCGCGCAAGGTCATCACGCTGGTGCCGATTTCGGTCCTGGGCCTGGCCATGCTTGCCTTCATGCCCGAAAACTGGGTCGAGCGGATGAATACGATCCAGACGTACGAGCAGGACGGCTCGGCGATGGGTCGGATCAACGCCTGGTGGACGATGTTCAACCTGGCGAACGATCGCTTCTTCGGTGGCGGATTCGACGTCTACACGCCTCAGATCTTCAATATGTATGCGCCCGATCCGTCGGTCGCGAGGGCGGCGCACAGCATCTATTTCCAGGTGCTCGGCGAGCACGGCTGGGTCGGTCTGCTGCTGTTCCTGTCGATCTGGATCATCGGATGGCGCAAGGCCTCCAAGATTCGCGCGCTTGCCAAGAACGACGGCGCGAATCGAGATCTGTACCTGCTGGCCGGCATGTGCCAGGTCTCGTTCATCGGCTATGCGGTCGGAGGCGCTTTCCTGAGCCTTGCTTACTTCGATCTACCGTACAACATCCTGGTCATGCTGATCATCTCGCACCGGCTGCTTCTTCAGGGGCAGCAGCAGCCGTCGGTAGCCGCGGGCCCGCTGGGCCTTCCGCCGAGAACGGGCTGCCGGATGCCGGTGGCGTCCGCCGCCCGAGCAGCGAGACAACTTCAGACACGCGTCTGAAGGCGGTTCAGACAGGTCTGTCCAGCGTTTCGGTGGCGTCGACGTAGAGATCGACAGTCTGGCCCGGCCGCGACCAGGCGATTCTCGGGCGCATCGAAGAGATCATGAACTGGTGGCCGAGAACGGAGAGAAAGGCGGCCCATCCGATCGGGCGCGCGCCCAGGCGCGCATGGGCCTTTGCCGAGGCACGGTTCGCCAGGTGAACCCAACTCAGCGTTGCTTCGACGTTCCGGTCTCGGAGGTGCTCGGCGGCAGCGTCCCAAAGGCGGGCGAACAGCCTGCCCAGCCGATAACGAGGCTCGATGAAGAAGTCGTAGTCCCACTCGACTCGCGAGGCCGGAACCGCATGCATTCGGCAGCGTACGATCCGCTCGCGCAGCACACCGTGTTGCAGCCACATGAAGCCGAGCAGTTCGCCCTGCTTGAGTGCGGCGATACAGACGCTTCCGTCGTCGAAACGTTGCGGGATTGCACCCACGGGCCTGTCGAAGGCCGCCTCGGCGACCGCGGTTCTGTCGATCTCGGCAACGACCACGGGGTCGTTCGGCCGCTCCGGTACGAGGCGCGCCGCCGGAACCGGCTGCAGATAGAACTTCAGGACGTGGAAGCCGCCCTTTCCGCGGAGGAGCTTTCCCAGCGTGCGGTCGGTCGCGTAGACCAGCCAGCCGCCGAACCCCATGTTGCGAATGTCGGATAGCGTCTCATGCGCGCGCATCACTTCGCGGGGTTCTTCCACTTGCCCGCGCGTTGCAGTCGCTCGCGCAATCCCGGCAGATCGATCCCGGCAGAGTAGGCTCGGTGTGCATACGCAAGCGACTTGTCGTAGTTGCCTACGTCGGCATAGCCCAAACCGAGGTTGTACTGGATGTAGGGGCTGGCCGGCTTGCTCCGGTCGGCTGCGTCGAGCTGCGTGGTGGCGTCCTTGAGCCGCTTCTCCGATACCAGGAAATGGGCGTAAAGCACTCGCACTTGCGGGTCGTCAGGGACGAACCTGATCGCTCGCTCGAAGTAGCACTCGACCGTGTAACGGGCGCCTCGCACGTGGGCCGTGCCTTCCTTGCGTCCGAGGCGAGCCATCGCGTCGAGCGCCACCGGATGGTTCGGAAATGCATGCAGGGTGTAGGCGATGTCCCCGCCGATCTGGGTCGACGATTGGCCACCGGTCAGCGCCACGACCTTCGGCGTGAAGTGATGGCGCTCGACGACATCCCTCTTGTCCTTCGGCGTGGTTCTGTAGTCGAACGGGCCGTAGCCGGTTTCGAGCCCGCCACAGAACCAGCCGGACTGGACCTGCGCGGCAGAAACGGCAGGCATGGCGCTCGCCGCCGCGATCGCGAGGGCGATGGCCCAAGGTTTCATCCGTTGCACGGGGCGGTCAGCCGCCGGCCTGGCTTTCGACGAAGGCCGCAAGCGATCCGAAGGTGGCAAAGACATCTGCGCTGACCTCATCATCGGAAATCGAAATTCCGGTCGACTCCTCGATGGCGGCGAGGATGCCGACCACGGCCATCGAATCGAGTTCCGGGATGCTGCCGAGCATCTCGGTTTCCGTGGAGAAATAGGACGGTGGGTACGCTGGCCCGAGCTGAGCGCTCAGGATCTGGCGAAGGGAGTCTTGTGACATCGTCGAGACCTGGTCCGGTGAGGAGGCATCCGAAGAAGCCGCATTCTACCGTCGCTGTCGCAAAGCCCCAGTGACAAATCCGACAGGCACGCTGCAGGGAATTCGATAGACTCACCCCGTCCCGAGTCAGGAACTCCAGATGGCACAACTTCTCGCCGATTTGCTCCTCCAGTCCGCACAGCGCAGCCCCGATGCGCCGGCACTTCGCGCCGGATCGAATTCGTACAGCTACTCGGAACTGGCCGCGCAGGTCAGACGCTTCGCGGCGGCCCTGCGCTCTGTCGCGAACATCGGCCGGTCGGCGCGGGTTGGCGTCTGGCTCGACAAGCGGCTGGAAACGGTCGTCGCCTTGTTCGGAACCGCTCATGCCGGCGCCGTGTTCGTTCCGATCAACCCGCTGCTGAAGGCCGAGCAGGCCGCATACATCGCGCGCGACTGCAATGTCGAGGTGTTGGTCACCACAGCACAGCGCTACGCAGGCTTCGCCTCCTTGCGCGAACAGTGTCCCGACCTTCGCCAGGTCGTCCTCGTCGACGGCGATCCCGCGGCACTGGAGGACAGGCAGGTCGGGCGCGACGCGGAGCCGTGGCATTGGACCCGGATGCTCGAAGCAGCCGATGCCGGTGCGCAGCCGCATCGGGTGATCGACGCAGACATGGCGGGGATCCTGTATACCTCGGGCAGCACCGGCAAGCCGAAAGGCGTCGTTCTGTCGCATCGAAACATCGTGGCCGGCGCGCACAGCGTGTCGACCTACCTCGGCAATACCGCCGAAGACAGAATCCTCGCGGCACTGCCCCTGTCCTTCGACTACGGGCTGTCGCAGCTCACCACGGCCTTCCTGGTCGGCGCGAGCGCGGTGCTCCACAACTACCTGCTCCCCCAGGATGCGATCCGCGCGATGGCACGCGAACGGATTACCGGCCTGGCGGCCGTTCCGCCGCTGTGGCTGCAGCTCGCGACGCTCGACTGGCCGCCGGCCGTCGGAGAGCATCTGCGCTATTTCACGAACTCCGGCGGCGCGATGCCCACGACCTTGCTTGCCGATCTGCGCAAGCGCGCGCCGCGTGCGAAGCCGTTCCTCATGTACGGCCTGACCGAGGCCTTCCGTTCGACCTACCTGCCGCCAGAGGAAGTCGACCGACGCCCCACCCCGATGGGCAAGGCCATTCCGAATGCCGAGATTCTCGTGGTTCGCGAAGACGGCAGCGAATGCGCACCCGGCGAGCCGGGCGAACTGGTCCATCGCGGAGCGCTGGTCTCGATGGGCTACTGGAACGACCCCGAGAAGACCGCCGAGCGCTTCAAGCCGGTTCCCGGCCAGCGCAAGGAACTCGTTCTTACCGAACTGGCAGTGTGGTCAGGTGACACCGTGAAGAAGGACGATGAGGGTTTCCTCTACTTCGTGAGTCGGCGAGACGAGATGATCAAGACCTCGGGCTACAGGGTCAGCCCGACCGAAATCGAGGAGGTCGTCTATCGATCGGGGCTGGTCGCCGAGGTCGCCGCGTTCGGCGTCGACCATCCGGCGCTCGGGCAGGCAATCGTGCTGGTTGCCCATCCGGCGGAGGGCATGGAACCGGACAGCAAGGCGTTGCTCGAAGCCTGCAAGGCGCAGTTGCCGGCCTACATGCAACCGCAGCATATCGACTGGCTCAGCGAGGCGCTGCCGCGCAACGCGAACGGCAAGATCGACCGGAAATCGCTTTCGAGCGAGCGCGCAGCGATGTTCGCCTCGAGCGGTACCCAGGCCGAAGCGACGGGAGTCGGTGCATGAATCCGCTCGGGACCGACGAAATTCGTTTTGCGCATCATGCGCCTTGCGCGACCTTTCCCGTCGTGGGGGGCGAGATTGCCCCCGGGGGTATCCCGATCAGCCGCCTGGCCGAGCGGGCAGGCCGCACACCGTTCTACGTCTACGACCGGCAGGCGATAACGGCGCGCGTCCGGTCGCTACGCGATACGCTTCCGAAAGCGCTGCATCTGCATTACGCAATCAAGGCGAACCCCATGCCGGCGCTGGTCCAGCATCTGTCGTCACTGACCGACGGGCTCGACGTCGCTTCGGCCCAGGAAATGATGGTCGCGCTCGACACCGGGGTCGAACCGACACGCATCAGCTTCGCCGGTCCCGGCAAGACCGCTGCGGAGATCCGCCGTGCCGTCGCGGCGGGCATCACGATGACCGCGGAGTCCGAAGCCCAGCTCGAACTGGCTGTTCGATCGGGAGAAGCGCTCGGCATACGCGCCCGCGTTGCGTTGCGCGTCAATCCGGCGTTCGAACTGAAGGCCTCCGGCATGAAAATGGGCGGCGGCCCGAAGCCCTTCGGCATCGACGAAGCGCGTGTGCCGCAGGTTCTCGATTGGATGCGCGATCAGCCTGTGCAGTTGACCGGCCTGCACATCTTCGGCGGCTCGCAGAATCTTCGCTCCGAGGCGGTCGTCGATGCGCAAGCCAAGACCTACGCGCTGGGCAGGCGTCTTCTGGAGCACTGGGGGCGGCCGGTCGAATGGCTGAACCTGGGCGGCGGCTTCGGTGTCCCGTACTTCCCCGGCGAGCAACCGCTGGACCTGATGCCCGTTGCCGAGGGTTTGCATGCCTTGTGCGAACGTGCAAGCCAGGAAATCGGCGCGCCGCTGGTCATCGAACTCGGGCGCTACCTGGTTGCGCATGCCGGGCTCTATGTATGCCGGGTACTCGAGCGCAAGGAGTCCTGCGGCCAGATCTTCCTGATCAGCGACGGTGGGCTGCACCACCATCTGTCGGCCTCCGGCAACTTCGGTCAGGTTCTACGCAAGAACTACCCTGTCGCGGTCGCCAACCGCATCGGCGACCCGCTCGATTCGGTGCAATCGGTAGTCGGTCCGCTCTGCACCCCGCTGGACCTGCTCGCCGACCGAATGCAACTGGCACACGCCGAGCCGGGCGACCTGATCGCGATCTTCCAGTCCGGCGCCTATGGCTCGACGGCGAGTCCGGCCGGCTTTCTCAGCCATCCACCCGCAGCCGAGATGCTGGTCTGAGCCCGGATGCACCGTGAAGTTGCAGCCGAGCCGAGTGTCGGGCTCGGCCTGCCCTGGCAAGCGCAGGAACTCCAGGCCTCCGACCAGCGAAAGTGGCCGTCTGGCGACGACGTGCTCGAGCACGATGTCGAATGGCTGCTTGCGCAGTGCGATCGCCCCGACAAGCGAGTGCTCGTCATCGAGAACGGGGGAGCCTTGGCGATTCCGTTCTTTCTGCATGACGGGCAGATCGATTTCGATTTCGGCGAACTCACGTTGGCCAGCACATCGGTACGCCGGCATGTGCTGGTTGCGAACTTTTCGCAGATGGCGGTCGAGGACTGGCACGAAGTGTTCGAGTCGCTGCACCGACGGCTGCCATCGAACGCGGCGGTTTTCCTGCTGGGCGTGGTATCGGGCGAAGCGCTGGAACGCGCCTTGTCTCAGCCCCGGTTGCGAAGCCGTTATCTCGTCTCGCGGCATGGTCCATCGTACGAGCGGCGCCTGTGCCGACTCGGCGCGGATCTCGAGGCCTATCTGTCGAGCCTGGCCTCGGGGCGGCGCCAGGATCTTCGGCGCAGTCTCAGGCGTTTCGATCGCGAGTTCGTCGGGCGATTCGAATTCCGGGTTCATACAGAGGCCCGCGAACTGGAGTTGATGCTCGACGCGGTCGAGCCGGTATCTGCCAGGACTTATCAGGCCCGCCTGCGAGGCCTGGCTCTAAGCCGGCACAACCACACCGGTCGGGAAGTGCTCGAAGGCGCGCGCCGTGGTCTTGCGCGCTGTTACCTGCTTTCGATCGAGGGGCGTCCCGTTGCCTGGCGCCTGGGCCTCCTGTACCGGGGCGTCTACTACAGCCATCACATCGGTTACGACCCCGACTTCGAGCGCTGGCATCCGGGTGTCGTGATGCATCTCAAGTCGGTCGAGGATCTTTCGCAGAACGTGGGCGGCGTACGCGTTCTCGACATGCTGTACGGCGACAACGACTTCAAGCGGAAGGCCTCGAACCTGTCGAGGTCCGAGGCCAACTACTATCTTTTTCCGAAGACGCTTCGCGGCCGGCTGAACCACACGTTGCTGAGCGGAAGCGGCCGCCTGTCCCGGTCGATCGGAGATTGGCTGGAGAGCAGCGGCATGAAAACGAAGATCAAGCGCTGGATCCGGCGCCGCTGAGCTTGGTGACCTTCATGCCGGCAGCCGCGCAACCTGGCGCGGCGATGAACCTGCCGGAGCGCGTGGACAAGATCCTGGCCACTTCCTCCCAGCCGCAGCGCCGAAACGCGGCAAGTGAAGCATGGTTGGTTGCCCGCACATGGCTGAAGCAACGCATCGCCTGCTGGTCCGCGGCATCCGCGCACGCAAGGCGGATCAGCTTGGTCGCCAGCCCTTTCCCTCGGTAATCCTCTCGAGTGTGGAGATAGTTGAGGAAGAGGTCGCCGTTGCGAAAATCGAAGGCGAGGTCGCTCGGCGAATCGACGGTCAGCGGGCCGCGACGAATGTTCACCTGGCATGCAACGCGATCGGATTCGACGATCGCATAGATGCGGTCGCCCCTCGCAAGCATCGCCCGGCACGACAGGCCCGACTGCTCGTCGAGCTGTTCTTCGATCGAAGGACCGAGTGCCGACAATCGTTCGATGTTTCGCACGGCATGGAAGCTGTAACCGGGCGGCAACTCGATGCGCTGCCTCGTATCGGCGGAAAGAGGCACCGCGAGTACTTTGTGCACCTGAAGGCTGAAAACCCTGCTCAGCCCCCAGTAGAGCACGGCCGACAGATAGAGAGGATCGGCCAGCCTGCCGGTCGCTTGGCGCTTCATCGTTGAAGCGTCTGAAGATATCGGTAGATCTCCCCCAGCCGCGGTTCGCCTGAAAGGATGCCCCAGGTAACGTTGCCCTCGATCAGCGTGGGTTCCGGCAGCGCTATCGCGATGTCCCAGCCAACCGTCTTCAGCGGCACGAACGCCAGCGCCGCGCGCTTCGCAAGCGACTTGACCGAATTCCATTGCGGCACCTTGTAGCCGAGCAGGCGCACCCCCGTTCGCGGATGGCTCTCGATGTAGCGCAGCACGCCGTGGTCGTTGCTGACCACGGAGAAGATCTCGCCGCTGTCGACGTCGACGTTCGCAATGACGTTGCCGGTGGTCCCGTAGTTGAAGTTGTCGAAAGCGACGTCGCTGCAGATGAGCCTCAGTCGCATCGCGAGAATCTTCACCTCGTTGTCCGGTTCGACCGCAGTGATCACGCGAACGGTCTGCAATCCGGTCGTTTTCGACAGTGCGCAGAGTTCCGGATGACCGTGGACGAGTTCCTGGAACATCCACCGTTGGTAGCCCGACGAGGCAACCGACGACGCGAGCGTCTTTCCGTCGACGGTTCTGCCTTCCGTGTCGCGCCACTGCCCACTGCTACGCTGCAGGCGGGTCACGCCTTCGCCGTTGACTCCGTTCACCGGCTTGAAGATCAGCGCATCGGCCTGGATCCTGGCGAGAAAACGGTCGAGCGCAACGGGATCGTCGATCGTCTCGACGGAAGGCTCGGCCGCGCCCTGGAGATCGAACAGCGCGAAGATCCGCGGAACCGGCAGGCCTTGCTCGATGCAGTGCGCGTGAAAGCGCAGCTTGTCCTCGGTGAGATTGTGCAGGCTCGGCGCGTTCAGGCGTAACTGGAGCTGCAGCAACTCTTCCTTGCTCACGACCCGGGCCAGGTCTTCGCTGGTCAAGCGGGGATCGAGCAGTTGAAAGAAGTGAATCTCGTCCGGGGCAAAGCTCCTGTGGCGGTAGAGTTCCCAGTAACGGCCGAAGGCAGCGACCGGGCTGGTCCGGTACGCGAAGATGGCCCGGAGCAGTCGGATGCTTTCCGGGGCGAGTTTGCGCAGAACGCCCGACACAGTGCTCTCCTCGATGGTCTGCAAAAGTTGGCGCACCGCTGCGCTTCAGGTGTTTTCGGCCGAAGCGGCACCGCGCCGGATGAGGCGCCTGATCTTCTGCCGTAGTGCGAGACGATCGACCAGCGAATCGATCAGGTCGTTCAGCTTGCCCAGGAGCAGGTGGGAACGGACCAGCAAACCGGTTCCGAACCGACGCGGAAAGACGAGCGATTTGGCGCAAACCCTGCGCCCGGTCGAGAACAGGGCCTTGTGCGCGCCCTCGCCCTCCGTGAAATCGAACACCTTCGCCTGCGGGTCGGCGAACAGGTACTCGAGCAACTGGTACTGAAGGACGGTTCCGGGGGACAGTGCGTTGAACTCCGGATCGTGGCCGACATAGTCGTAGCTCACGACGCCCTGATGTCTTTGCGAGAACACATAGGCCGCCGCTCGGTCACCGACGAAGAGCATGAAGCCATAGGCCAGTCCCTGCCGGGCAAGCTCGAGCGCCTGTTCGCGAAACTCCGGTTCCGTCGGCAGGCCGCAATCGAGCAGGCGTGCCTGGTAGGTAAGTTCCGACAGTGCAGTCGCGATCGTGAGAAATTCGCCGATCTCCTGCGGGCTGCGATACACGCGCCAGTCCAGTTTGCCGTCGGGGCTGGCTTCGGCGAAGCGGCGTACCTTTCTCTTGAGCGTGGAGCGGGTCTTCGATGAGAAGCCCTGCAGATACTGCTCGAATCCGCCGGCGAGGGTCAGGTCGACGAAGTAGTTCGGAAAGGTCTTCGGCGTATAGATCAGGCGGTCGCCGTCGATACGCAGGGCGGCAGGCGTCTTGGATATCGGATACGACGGAAAGATGTAGCACTGGCTGTTGTCGTCGGGCAGTGCTGACAGGCCTTCGTCGACCTGCAGTTCGGTGAAGTGCCGGTCGTAGGCAAGGGCATCGAAGCGCCAGTACCAGAACGTGAAGATGGCGATCCGGTAGCCGAGGCTCGTGCGCAAGCGGCGCCACGGCGCCACCGAGGAGATATCGTTCATCATTTGGCTAGGCGGGCAGGGCGCGGCGCAGCAGTTGCTCGCCGAAGCGCCGGGCGGTTCCCGCGAAATTGGCGCGCGGCAGGGCGATCGGTTCCTCCGGCGGGGCGATCGAGTCGAAGAGGTTGCCCTGCGGCGTCGCGAGTTCGCGGCGCGACGCGACATAGGCGCAGAGCCGCTCGAAGCGATCGAGCACGATCGGATCGATCCTCACGCTGTCGGGGCGAAGCATCTCGAAGTTGTGCGACAGCATCGTGACGGCCGGCCAGGATTCGTCGATCGCCGTGTCGAGGACCTGCCGCAACTCGGAAAAAGAGCAGGAGCCCACCTGCGCCGGCCTCGTTCGTCCGAACCCATCCCGAAACACCGTCAACGGCAAGGAAAGCACGTCGCCGATGCGGCTGGGCTGGTACATGTCGACACTACCGCGCAAATCGGGTACCGAGATGTCGGCGGCTGCGTTGATGCTGCTGTCGATGGACAGGCCCGCCGCCGCCACTGCTCGCAGTGTGTCACCATTGGCTCCGAAGCTTCCGGCGCGAAAGGCGCCGATGCCGGATACGCCAGCCTGGCGCATCAGTTCAAGACCCGTGCGTATCAGCGTCAGCTGATCGTCGAACGGCAGTTGCTGCAGGTGTTGTCGCTTTTCCGCGATGTGCGGCAACGGTCTGGGCCGGATTTCGTCGGCCCATTCGGAGTGCAGGTGCAGTTCGATCTGCTGCCCGCTGGAACCGATCAGATCGACGATCTCACGCAGGTAACGCAGCCCGAAGCGCGCGGCGAACAGCGGCTCGACGAAAAAGACGGCCCTCACGCCATGGCGGCGAAGCACCTCGAGAGTCCTGGGCAGAGCGCCGCCCTCGGTACGCGAGTGTCCGTACACGTAGCGTTCGAAGGCGCGGGGGAATTCGTCGTCGAGGCGGCCCCAACCGTTGCACCAGACCTCGACATCGAAGCTGAGTATGAGCCTCATGGAGCACGTTGATCCTGTAATCCGACAGTCTAGCGTCTGTGCGTAGCCCGCTATGTGTCAAAGGTAACGCGCCGAGCGGTGACGAGCGGCTAAACTTCCGACCCATGGACTCCGTATCCCTCCTACCGATGCCCTTTGACGGGCATTGCAGCCTGGTTTCGGCCTCGATCGAGCTGGCCGCCCCGGCGGGCCAGTCGCCACACCCTCAGCACCAGCGCACCGGAAGCCCACAAGCCGGCGCGACGATCGTCGGCCGCCTGCGCACGACGAAGGCGTTCGAAGGCCAGTCCGCAGGCGAGGCAAGCGCTGAAGCGGTGTTCGCGCTATGGCGGCAACACGGCGATTCCATCCTCGATTCGCTGTCCGGCGAGTTCCTGCTGGCGCTCTGGGATTCCGAGCGCGGCCGGGCTCTGCTGGCGGTCGACCGGTTTTCCACATTTCCGCTGTTCTGGGCCACTCGCGACGGGCAACTGGGGTTTTCAGCCCGCCCGGCCGAAGCCGCGCGGCTGGCCGGCTTGCCGGCCGACATCGACTGGCAATCGGCCTTCGCCTACGCGTATTTCCACATGATCCCGGCGCCGCTCAGCATCTTCGAGGGCGTGCGCCGACTCGACCTGGGCGAGGCGCTGCGCGTCGATCGCGGACAAGTGGAGGTCGTGCGCTACTGGAATCCGGTGTTCGACGAGCGCCGGTCCTTCGATTTCGCCAGCGAGCGCGGCGAGTTCCTGGCCGCGCTGCGCGACGGCGTCGTCGAGTGCACTCATGGTCTCGCGAGCGAGCAGGTCGGCTGCTTTCTGTCGGGCGGCACGGACAGTTCCACGATCGCCGGCCTCGTAACCCGGCACTTCCAGACGCCTGCGAGAACGTTCTCGATCGGTTTCGACGTCGGTGGCTACGACGAATCGATGTACTCGAGGTTGGCGGCAAAGCACTTCGGCACCCGGCATACCGAGTACTACCTGACCGCCGACGACGTGCTGGCCGGTGTGGAGACGATCGCTACCCGCTACGAGCAGCCGTTCGGCAACTCGTCGGCGGTGCCCACGTACTTCTGCGCGAACATCGCCCGCGACGCGGGCATCACGCGGATGCTTGGAGGCGACGGCGGCGACGAACTCTATGGCGGCAACGAGCGCTACGCGAAGCAGGCGGTCTTCGCCTACTACGAGCGGATTCCACCGAGATTGCGCTCGTCGGTGGTCGAGGCGCTGCTGTTCGGACCGATGAAGAGCCTCGACTTGATGCCGGTCGCCAAGGCCCGCAGCTACGTCGAACAAGCCAACGAGCCGCTGCCGGATCGGCTGCAAAGCCGCTACAACCTGGTCAACTTCCTCGGGACCGACACGATCTTCACCGGCGACTTCCTCGCGCGCGTGAAGCGGGAGCAGCCGCTGGCGCTCGAGCGCGAGGTCTGGGCGCGTGCGAAAGCGCTCGCCGAACCGATGTCCCAGGTCGACAAGCTGCTTGCGTGGGACTTCAAGTTCACTCTGGCCGACAGCGATCTGCCGAAGGTAACGCGCATGTGTCACGCTGCTGGCGTCGAAGTGGCGTTTCCGATGATCACCCACGGGCTCGTCGAGCATTCGCTGAGACTGCGGCCCGAGCAGAAGCTCAAGGGGCAGCGTTTGCGTCACTTCTTCAAGGAGTCGCTGCGCGGCTTCCTGCCCGACGAGATCATCGAGAAGAAGAAGCAGGGTTTCGGCGTGCCCTTCGGCGACTGGCTGCTCAGCCACGAGCGACTGCGCGCGAAAGCAGACGACGCACTGCGCTCGCTTGCTGCACGCGGCGTGATCCGTCCGGAGTTCCTCAACCAGTTGATTGCGCAGCTGCAGTCCGGGCATGCCGGCTATTACGGCACCATGGTCTGGATCCTGATGATCTTCGAACTCTGGCTCCGTAACTCGCCGTTGTCGGACGCACGCCTGCAATGAACCTGCTGTTGCGGACGCTGACGGCGCTGGCGGCCCCGGCCGGAGAGCGCAGCCGGCTCTCGGTGTTCTATTTTCACCGGGCGCTGGCAGAACCCGATCCGCTGCTGCCGTCGGAACCCGATGCGCGGATGTTCGACCGGATTCTCGGCTGGATCGGTGCGCAGTTCCGTGTGCTCGATCCGCTAGAGGCCTGCGATCGGCTGTACGACGGCACGCTGCCATCGCGTCCGGCCGTGATCACCTTCGACGACGGTTACCGCGACAACTACACCGTGGCGCTGCCGAT
>ENA-UOUJ01000998-UOUJ01000998.1-activated-sludge-metagenome-genome-assembly--contig:-NODE-998-length-16173-cov-8.549944_pt1 | contig 16173 bp, 16 predicted proteins | sample MGYA00249839_ERZ747224 | MGnify/ENA primary metagenome ERZ747224 (study PRJEB28782, sample SAMN03220277) | activated sludge metagenome | biome: wastewater; feature: sewage sludge; material...
GGCCTGAGCGGCAGGCGCCTGGACGGCAGGGGTCTCCACGACCGGGGCCGGTGCTGCCGGGGCCTGGGCGGCCGGTGCGGGCGCCGGTGCTGCCGGGGCCTGGGGGGCCGCCGAACCGGGCTTGGGCGCGGCCGAACCGGGCTTGGGCGCGGCGGAACCGGGCTTCGCGGCGGTGGCGGGCTTGGCGGCAGGGGCCTTCGCGGCCGGGGCCGGGGCACCCGAGGACTTGGGAGCGGCGTCCGCATAGGCGGAGCGCAGCTTCTTGACCACCGGGGGTTCGATGGTCGAGGAGGCGGAGCGGACGAATTCGCCCATGTCCTGAAGCTTGTTCAGGGCCTCCTTGGATGAAATTCCGAGCTCCTTGGCGAGCTCGTGGACGCGGACCTTGGCCACGGTTCTCCTGTTCTGGTCCGCGCCGTGGCCTGTGGGTGGAGCCGGGGGCTCCTCCTAGACCGCGTCAGACGGACCGATGTACGTCAAAGGTGTTCATCGTTGGGCACTCATCGCTTGGTGCTCATCGGGTTTCCATCAGATCTCTGACCCGCTCTCGTCGTTCGTTCTCAGTGCCGGTGCATCCAGGTGCCCGGCGAGCAGCCCGGCCAGGGCGGTCGCGTCGACCGGGCCACGGAAGGCCCGGTTGAATGCGCCTCGCTTCAGGGCGGTCTGCAGGCAAGCGGTGTCCGGGTGGAGCCAGGCCCCTCGGCCCGGCATGCGGCGGCGTGGGTCGGGCACCACGGATCGGGAACCCGTGACACCGTCCAGCACCAGTCGCACCAGCTTGGTGTGGTCCTCCCTGCCTCGGCATCCGACGCAGGTCCGCACCGGGGTGTGTGCCTGCATCGGGAGTCGTTCTGCCTTCGGAAGGGAATTGGACCTGAATCAGTCTACCCCAGTCGTCGTTCCCGCGCCCCCACCGGGGTCGCCCGGGGCTCAGGTGCGGTCTTCGCCGGCGATGTCGATGCGCCAACCGGTCAGCTTGGCGGCCAGGCGTGCGTTCTGGCCCTCCTTGCCGATGGCCAGGGACAGCACGTCCCTCGGCACCACCACCCGGGCGGAGCGGGTGGCGGCGTCCACCACCGTGACGGAGCTCACGCGGGCGGGGGACAGCGCGCTGGCGATGAACCGTTCCGGGTCCTCGCTGTAGTCGACGATGTCGATCTTCTCGTCGTTCAGCTCGCTCATCACGGCACGGACCCGCGAACCCATCTCACCGATGCACGCTCCCTTGGCGTTGACACCGGGCCGGGTGGACTTCACGGCCATCTTCGTGCGGTGCCCGGCCTCGCGGGCCAGGGCCAGGATCTCGACCGAACCGTCCGCGATCTCCGGGACCTCCAGCTCGAACAGCTTCCGGACCAGTCCGGGGTGCGAGCGGGACAGGGTGATGGAGGGGCCCTTCAGGCCGCGGTGGACGTCCACCACGTAGGCCCGCAGGCGCGTGCCGTGGGAGTAGTCCTCGCCGGGGACCTGCTCCGGCGGAGGCAGGACGGCCTCGACGGACCCGAGGCTGACCTGGATCATGTGGGGATTGGTGCCCTGCTGGATGAGCCCGGAGATCAGCTCACCCTCCCGGCCCTTGAACTCGCCCAGGATCTGGTCGTCCTCGGCGTCGCGCAACCGCTGCAGGATGATCTGCCGGGCCGTGGACGCGGCGATCCGGCCGAAGCCCTGGGGAGTGTCGTCGAACTCCCCGACGGCCGTACCGTCCTCATCGAGCTCGGTGGCCCAGATGGTCACGTGACCGGTCTTGCGGTCCAGCTCGGCGCGGGCCTGCTGCAACGCGCCGGGAGACTTGTGGTAGGCGACCAGGAGGGCCTGCTCGATCGTGGGCACGAGCTTGTCCAGCGGGATCTCGCGCTCCTTCTCCAGCAGCCGCAGCGCGCTCATGTCGATGTCCACTCAGACCTCCGTGTCCAGTTGTTCGCGGGAGGCATCGCCGCCACCGCTGGACAACTCTACCTGCACCCGCCCCGGGCCGAGGCGGTCGTAGTCGTGGCGTTCGGGCTCCCCCACCTTGGCGGGCATCCCCTTCTTGGCCCCGGCACGCACGGGGACGAGCACCACGCCGGACTCGTCCGCCTCCCGGATGCGGGCCGTGACCTCCTGTCCCCCGAGCGAGACGGTCACCATGCGCCCCACGTTGCGGCGCCAGTGACGCGGCTCCGTCAGCGGACGCGAGACGCCCGGCGAGGAGACCTCGAGCTGATAGGGCTCGCTGCCCAGTTCCGGCAGGTGGTCCCCGGCGGCATCCAGCGCCTCGGACACCGCGGTGGCCACGGCGGCCACGTCGTCCAGGTCCAGCCCGGCGGTGCCCTCGGGGCGGTCGACGACGACCTGCAGGCTGCGGTGCCCGGGATCGCCCGCCACGGTGACGGACTCGAAGTACATCCCGGCGGCCTCGACGGCGGGGGCCACCAGCTCGGCGAGCGAGCCCGGCTGACGGGCTGTGGGGTTCTCAGTCATTCGCCCTAGGTTACCGGCCCAGCAACAGGTCTTATCCCAGCCGCGCGATCAGCACGAACACCACGATGAGGAAGACCACGCGGATGAACCCGGCACCGCGTTGCACCGCCATGCGGGCACCGACGTAACCGCCCACCATGTTGGCCGCACCCAGGATGAGCCCCAGCCCGAGCAGGACATGGCCCGAGGGCAGGAAGAACGCGATGGCCCCGAGGTTGGTGGCCAGGTTGACGATCTTGGCCTTGGCCGAGCCCTGCAGGAAGTCGTAGCCGAGGATCGCCACCAGCGCGATGACCAGGAAGGTCCCGGTCCCGGGACCGAGCAGGCCATCGTAGAAGCCGATGACCAGGCCGATGACGATCGCGACGGCCAGGTGCCGCCGGCCCTCGTACCGCAGCCCGGTGTCCCGGCCCAGCTGGGGCCGGGCCGCGGTGAACACGGCCACCCCGACCAGTGCCAGCACGATGACGGGCTTGATCACCTCGGCCGGCAGCAGCGTGGCCACGATCGCCCCGCAGAAGCTGCCCACCAGGGCGACCCCGGCCATCGGCAACGCGGTCCGCAGGTCCGGGTGCACGCGCCGGTAGTACGTGACGGCGCTCGTCGTGGTGCCGAAGACGGAGCCCATCTTGTTGGTGGCCAGCGCCTGGACGGGCGAGATGCCGGGCACCATCAGCAGGACGGGCAGCTGGAGCAGGCCGCCCCCGCCCACGACGGCATCGATCCAGCCGGCGGCCAGGCCCGCCAGCACGATCATGACCACCGTGGCAACGGTGATGTCCTCCAGCCCCGTCAGCACGGTCCCCTCCCGCCCGGATCAGCCGGCCACGAGCGTGGCGATGACGTCGGCGGCCGTGGCCACCTCCACCTCCCGGGCCTCCCCGGTCGCACGGTCCTTGACCTCCACGACGCCGTGGGCGAGCCCGCGGCCCACCACCACGGAGGTGGGGATGCCGATGAGTTCCACGTCGGAGAACTTCACGCCGGCGGAGACCTTCTTCCGGTCGTCGTAGAGCACCGTCAGTCCGCGTTCCTCCAGGCCCGCGACCAGTTCCTCGGCGGCGGCGAAGATCTCCTCGCCCTTGCCGGTGGCCACCACGTGGACGTCGGCCGGGGCCACCGCCCGCGGCCACACCAGGCCCTTCTCGTCGTGGTTGGACTCGGCCAGGGCGGCGATGGCCCGGGTGACGCCGATGCCATAGGAGCCCATGGTGACGACGACCTGCTTGCCGTTCTCGTCGAGCACCTTCAGGTCCAGTGCCTCGGCGTAGCGGCGGCCGAGCTGGAAGATGTGGCCCATCTCGATGCCGCGACGGGTCCGCAGGGGCCCCGAGCCGTCCGGGGCCGGGTCGCCGTCGCGCACCGCGGTGGCCTCGACGACGCCGTCCCAGGTGAAGTCGCGCCCGGCCACGAGGCCGAAGACGTGCTGCTGGGGCGCGTTGGCCCCGGTGATCCAGGGGGTGCCGGGGGCGATCCGCGGGTCCACGAAGAAGGGCACGCCGGATTCGGCCTCGCCGCCCAGGAACTGGGTCGACGCACCGTCCGCCGCGACGCGGGCCGGGCCGATGTACCCCTTGACGAAGGAGGGCACCTTCCCCAGGTCTACCTCGGTGGCCGCCTCGAGGGTCGGTTCGCCCGTGGCGCCGAGCAGTTCCCCGACGCCGGACTCCAGCCGCTTGAGGTCGACGTCCCGGTCCCCGGGCACGGCGACGACGAAGGGCCGGCGCTGGTCGCCGTCGAGCACGGCGGTGACCACGACGCACTTGAGCGTGTCCGCGGCGGTCCACTCGCCCTGCGCACGCGGGGCGAGCTGGTTCGACACCTCCACCAGGGCCGCGATCGTCGTCGAGTCCGGGGTGTCCTTCACCTCGGCCGCCGGGGCGCCCGCGAGCGCCGCCTCGTCCAGCGGTGCGGGTGCCACGGTGGTGACCGCCTCGACGTTGGCGCGGTAGCCGCCGTCGGACTCCACGAAGGTGTCCTCGCCGATCGGCGAGGGGTGCAGGAACTCCTCCGAGGCGGAGCCGCCCATCGCGCCGGCCGTGGCCTGCACCGGCACGACCTCCAGGCCCAGCCGGGCGAAGATGCGCAGGTAGGCGGCCCGATGGTCCTGATAGGCACGCTCGAGGCCGGCGTCGTCCACGGTGAAGGAATAGGAGTCCTTCATGATGAACTCCCGCACCCGCAACAGGCCCGCCCGCGGCCGGGCCTCGTCCCGGTACTTGGTCTGGATCTGGTACAGGTACGCCGGCAGGTCCTTGTAGGAGGAGTAGTGGTCCTTGACCAGGAGGGTGAACATCTCCTCGTGGGTGGGCGCGAGCAGGAAGTCGGCGCCCTTGCGGTCCTTGACGCGGAAGATGCCGTCGCCGTAGTCCTCCCAGCGCCCGGAGACCTCGTAGGGCTCCTTGGGCAGCAGGGCCGGGAACTGGACCTCCTGGCCCCCGATGGCGTCCATCTCCCCGCGCACGATCTGCTCGACCCGGTTCTTCACCCGCATGCCCAGCGGCAGCCAGGTGAAGGCGCCCGGGCCGGCTCGGCGGATGTAGCCGGCGCGCACGAGCAGCCGGTGGCTGGCGACCTCGGCGTCGGCCGGGTCATCACGCAGGGTGCGGAGGAACAGGGTGGACATGCGCAGGGGCACTTCGGCTCCGATCGGTGGGTACGGTGTTGCGGTCTGGGAAAGCGGGGGACGGTGTTCAGCCGTCGAGTTCGGCGCGCAGGGACTCGACCTTCTCCAGGCCCTCCTCGACGGGGACGGTCCGGTCCCCGACGCGGGAACCCGCGTAGGTGACCAGTCTCTCGCCGTCCTGGACGTAGAGGGTGGTGGAGGTGGAGGACTCGGTGCCCTCGGGCAGGTCGACGTCCTCGATCGCCACGGACGTGCCGATCGTCATGGCCAGCGCGGCGTCGGCGTCGGCCTCCACGTCGGCAAGTTCCAGGGTGGCCTCTGCGGTCATCCCCTCCCCCATCCCGATCGTGTAGGACGAGCATGTCCGGGCGAACTCCTCGTAGTCGGCCAGGGCCGCAGTGGCCGCGGCGGCGTCCGGGAACAGGGTGACGCTGAGCATGTCAGACGCCGGGGAGGCCGGGTCCTCGGCGTCGACCACGATCCCCCCGACCAGCTCGGTGCCCTCCGGCAACCGGCCCGTCTGCGCTGCCAGTCCCTGCTGGCCGCACTCCTCGGGGGTGACCGTCATCTCCGCGGTCATGCCCTGGGCGCTCTCGGTCAGCTGCTGGAGCCTGTCCCCGCTGACGATCTGCGCCTGCTCCCCCAGGACGGCCTTGAGGGCGGCCTCGATGCCGGAGACGGCCCCGTCCTGGGTCGTCGAGGCGCTCGGGGTGGCCTCCGCGGCCGACCCGGTGGCCGACCCCGTGGGCGGGGCCGGGGTGGTCTCCCCCTCCGTGCCGGACCCGCCGCAGGCGGTGAGGGCCAGGGCCAGCACGCCGGCGCCCAGGACGGCCCGCAGCGCGGGGGCGGGGCGGAAGGGGTGAGGATTCATGGCCAGGCTGTACTTTCTGGACGCCGGTGGTGATGACTAGGAAAGCATAGGTCACCCGCGTGCCGTGGACCGGCTAGAGCAGCACGGTGGCGAACGTGCCGACCTGTTCGAACCCGACGGTCCGGTAGGTCCGCAGGGCGGCCGTGTTGAAGCTGTTGACGTAGAGGCTCACGTGCTCCGTGATGGTGTGGGCGTAGGCCGCGACCGCCGCCATCGAGGGTGCCGCCAGCCCGCGGCCGCGCAGCGAGGGGTCCACCCACACCCCCTGGATCTGGGAGCACCGGGCCGAGACCACCCCGAGGTCGGCCTTGAACCGGACCCGGCCGGCGTCGTCCAGGTCCACGAGGCAGTGACCGTTGCGGATGAGGTCCTCCACGCGCAGCCGGTACTGCACGGCACCGTTGGCCAGCGGCGAGAACCCGAGTTCCTCCTCGAACATCGCCACGCAGGCCGGCAGCACGGTGTGGAACTCCTTCGGCCGGGCCGGCCGCACCCGGGGCGAGGGCTCGACGGCGGGCGCACCGGGCAGGACCATCAGCGGTTGCTCGTCGCGCACCTGGCGGGCGCGCTGGGGCCCCCGGCCCAGTTCCTGCCAGATCGAGAGCACGGCGTCGCGAGGGCCGTAGACGGAGGCGTAGCGGCGCCGCAGTGCCAGCAGGGCGCGGCCGAACAGGGCGCCGGCCTCGGGGGAGGCGCCGACCGGGACGATGTTGGCACCCACCCAGCAGGCGGCCTCCAGCCCGGGGCCGCGTCCCGGGGCCCGGCCGGGGGCCGGGGGCGCTGCGGCGGCGTCGATGCCCAGGAACAGGGACCCGCCGGAGCGGGTGCTGCCGGCGTGCCGGCCGTTCTCGAGGACGGACTCGACGAAGCAGTTGGCCACCGGGTCCGCGGCGGCCAGCGCGGCCAGGGCCGCGGTGTCCGCGGGCGTCAGGACGCGGACGACCCCGCCGGTGGCCCGGCGGACGGCGTCGTCAGCTGACGGTGACCACGGGCGAGCCCTGGACAGGATCCCGGCCATCAGTCCCTTCCCCGCTGCCGTCCTCGATGCCGGACTCGGCCGCGATGCGACGCGCCTCCGCCAGCAGGGTCTCGACGATCTGGTCCTCGGGGACGGTCTTGATGACCTCGCCCTTGATGAAGATCTGGCCCTTGCCGTTGCCGGAGGCCACCCCCAGGTCGGCCTCGCGGGCCTCGCCCGGGCCGTTGACGACGCAGCCCATGACGGCCACGCGCAGGGGCACGGTCAGGTCCTTGAGCCCCTCGGTGACCTCCTCGGCCAGCGAGTAGACGTCCACCTGGGCGCGTCCGCAGGACGGGCAGGAGACGATGTCCAGCTTGCGCTCGCGCAGGTTCAGGGACTGCAGGATCTGCAGGCCGACCTTGATCTCCTCGACCGGCGGCGCGGACAGCGAGACGCGGATGGTGTCCCCGATCCCCTGGCCCAGCAGGTAACCGAAGGCGGTGGCCGACTTGATGGTCCCCTGGAAGGCCGGTCCGGCCTCGGTCACGCCCAGGTGCAGCGGCCAGTCTCCGCGCGCGGCCAGCAGTTCGTAGGCGCGGGCCATGACCACCGGGTCGTTGTGCTTGACCGAGATCTTGAAGTCCCGGAAGCCGTGCTCCTCGAACAGGGAGGCCTCCCAGACCGCGGACTCCACGAGGGCCTCCGGGGTGGCCCTGCCGTACTTCTCCAGCAGGCGCTTGTCCAGGGAGCCGGCGTTGACGCCGATCCGGATGGAGGTGCCGGCCTCGGAGGCGGCCTGGGCGATCTCCTTGACCTGGTCGTCGAAGCGCTTGATGTTGCCCGGGTTCACCCGGACGGCGCCGCAGCCGGCCTCGATCGCCGCGAAGACGTACTTGGGCTGGAAGTGGATGTCCGCGATGACCGGGATGGTGGACTGCTGGGCGATCACCTTCAGGGCGGCGGCGTCCTTGTCCGTGGGGCACGCCACGCGCACGATGTCACAGCCGGCGGCGGTGAGCTCGGCGATCTGCTGCAGGGTCGCCCCGATGTCATGGGTCTTCGTGGTGGTCATCGACTGCACGGAGACCGGGTGGTCCGAGCCGACGCCGACCCTGCCCACGGAGATCTGCCTCGTCTTGCGGCGCGGGGCCAGGACGGGCGGCGGGGCGGCGGGCATGCCGAGGCTGACGGGCACGGAGGGACTCCTGGTTCACTGACGGTTAGGATTCGAGCCCAGTCTACTGGTAGGAGACGAACCACGGCTGGGGAGTGACCATGGTCATGGTCTGCTCCGGCGTGAACGTCGGGTGGTCCTCGTCGACGAAGTTCTTCCAGCCCAGGCGCATCCCGGCCGGCAGGTCCTGCTTCAGGGCCCGCCAGGTCTCCTGCTTCTGGTCCGGGGTCCCGTGGCCGTCCGCGTGGACCATCAGCACCAGTCCGTCGCGGGACTCCACGTCCCGGCGGTCCGGGATCATCCGCACCTGGAACTGGTGCAGGATCACCAGCTTCTCCGGCAGCCGGTGCGCGGTCACGAGTCCGGCCAGCCAGGCGGTGACCTCGTTGACCTCGGCGGCGGAGACCTGGCCGACCTGCCGCATGTGCCGCTGCCCCGGCCGCAACCGCCACTCGGGGTCCAGGGCGAGACCCACGTGGGGCCGTGCCAGCAGGTCCTCGAACATCCGGGCCTGGCTGAGGAAGTCCGCGGTCCCCGGCTGCAGGTCCAGCACCACGTAGGTGTCCGCCTCGCCGGCCGCCTCGACCCAGGCGCGCAACCGGTCGGGGTCCACCGGGGTGCTGTAGTGCCCGGTGGGGCCGGGGGCGGCGGTGGCCACGGTGGAGATGATCTCGAACGCCGGGATGACCGGCTCCCGGCTGTGCTCCTGGTACTCGGCGGCCAGCTCCGCGGCCCGGGCGATCGCCTCGTCCACGTCCTGCTCGCCGAGCATCCCGAGCGCACCGGTTCCGGGAGTCCCGTAGAGCGCGACCATCCGCCGGCCCGGGAACAACCGGGTGCCGCCCCCGGGCAGCTCCGGGGCCGTCGTCGGGGCGGGGGCCGGGGACGCTGTCCGGGTGGGGGCCGGGGACGACGCCGGCGCCCCGGTCCCGCCCGGAGTGCCGTCGGAGGAGGTGCAGGCGGTGAGGAACGCGGCGGTACCGGTGCCGGTGAGCCCGGCCAGCAGTGCCCGGCGGCTCGGGCGGATCAGGAGTGCCCGCCCCGGATCACCGCGGCCTGCTCCCCCACGGCGCAGCTCCACTCGTGGACGTCGGTGGAGTGGATCAGGCCCTGCTTCTTGAACGGGTCGCCGTCGAGCAGGTCCCGGACGGCCTCATCGGAGTCCGCGCGGACCAGCAGCAGGGCGGCCGAGGGGTCGTCGACGAAGGCCCCGGCGGCCACCATGGCCGGCCCCAGGGAGGTCAGGAACTCGCGGTGCGCGGCACGGTGGGCATCACGCTCCTCCCCGAGCCCGGCGACGTAGGTGTACTGGACGGCGAAGATCTTCTCCATGCCCCCACCCTAGGTCAGGGGCGGGTCAGAACAAGCGGACGGGTTCCACGATGTCCGCCACGATGAGCAGCAGCCCCATGCCCAGCAGGGCGATGCCCACCACGTAGGTCAGCGGCAGGAGCCGGGCGATGTCGAACGGGCCGGGGTCCTGGCGCCGGGTGATCCTGGCCCAGCCGCGGCGGATCGCCTCCCACAGCGCCCCGGCCACGTGTCCGCCGTCCAGGGGCAGCAGCGGGATGAGGTTGAACACCATCAGGGCCACGTTGACGCCGGCCACCAGGGACAGCAGCATCGAGGCCTTGTCCGCCAGGGGCACCTCCGGCAGGGCGGCCGCCTCACCGGCGATCCGGCCGACGCCGACCACGGACATCGGCCCGTTGGGGTCCCGCTCCTCGGGGCCGAACACCGCCTCCGCGGTCTCCCAGAGCTTCACGGGCAGCACCACCACTACCTCGGCGGTGGCCTGCAGCTGCCGGCCCATCACCGGGAACGCCTCCGTCACCGGGGCGGGGACGTTCTCGACCTGAGACCCCATGCCCACGAAGCCGACCTGTTCGGTGCGGGGGCTGCCGTCGGGGTCCTCCTGGACCCTGCCCAGCTCATCCGTGACGGGCCGTTCGGTGAGCCGCGGGGTGATGGTGCCGACCTGCTCCACGCCGTCCCGTTCCCAGGTCACGGCGGTGGGCCGGCCGGCCCGGTCCCGGATGGCGCCGGAGAGCTCGTCCCAGGTCCGCACGGGCGTGCCGTCGAACGCGGTGATGGTGTCCCCGGGCTGCAGGCCGGCCGCGTAGGCCGGGGCCTCCGGGTCCCCGGGCTGGCAGTCCTCCTGGCCGGCGGCGGCCCGCTCCTGCTGGACGGCGGCGGGCACCACGCACCGGAAGACCTCCGAGACGGTGGTGGAGGGGGTGGCGACCCCGGTGGTGGTGACGAGGACGGCCGTGAGCACGAAGGCGATGACGAGGTTCATGAAGGGGCCGCCGAGCATGATGACGATCCGCTTCCAGACCGGCAGGGCGATGAACATCCTCTTCTCGTCCCCGGGGCGCAGCTCCTCGGCGGACATCTGCCGGGCGTCCGTGGCCATCTGCTGGAACATGCCGGTGCTGGCATTGCGCGGACGTTCCCCCGCCTCCGGGTGCACGGGCGGGTACATGCCGATCATGGACACGTAACCGCCCAGCGGGATGGCCTTCACGCCGTACTCGGTCTCCCCCCTGCGGCGGGAGAACAGCGTGGGACCGAACCCGATCATGTACTGGGTGACCCGCACGCCGAAGAGCTTGGCGGGGACGAGGTGCCCGACCTCGTGCAACGCGATGGACACGGCGATCCCGAGTGCCACGGCGAGCACCCCGATGATGAACCAGAGCACCTCCACGCCCGTCACCGCCCGTCCCAGCGTGACCGCGCCGCGGTGCGGGCCCACCGCTCGGCGGCCGCCAGGGACTCGACCGTCAGCCCCTGGCCCTCGAGCACGGCGTCCGGGTCGTACTCCCCCACCACGGCGCGCACGGTGTCCTCGATGTCCAGGAAGCCGATGGCCCCGTCGTGGAAGGCCTCCACGGCCTCCTCGTTGGCGGCGTTGAAGACGGCCATGTGGGTGGGCGAGGCCGCGGCGGCCTGCTTGGCCAGGGCCACGGCGCCGAACGCCTCCTCGTCCAGGGGTTCGAAGGTCCACGTGGCCGCCTGCGTCCAGTCGCAGCCCGGTGCCGCGCCGGGCACCCGATGCGGCCAGCCGATCCCCAGCGCGATGGGCAGGCGCATGTCCGGCGGTGAGGCCTGCGCGATGGTGGAGCCGTCCGTGAACTCGACCATGGAGTGGACCACGGACTGGGGGTGGACCACCACGTCGATCCGGTCCAGGGGGACGTCGAAGAGCAGGTGGGCCTCGATCACCTCGAGGGCCTTGTTGACCATGGTGGCCGAGTTGGTGGTGACCACCCTGCCCATGTCCCAGGTGGGGTGCGCGAGGGCCTCGGCCGGGGTGACGGTGGCCAGCTGGGACCGGTTGCGGCCACGGAAGGGCCCGCCGGAGGCGGTGAGGACCAGCCGGCGGACCTCGTGGGCGGACCCGGAGCGCAGGGCCTGGGCCAGCGCGGAGTGCTCGGAGTCCACCGGGACCAGCTGTCCGGGGGCCGCGGCGGCCCGGACGAGGGCCCCGCCGACGATCAGGGACTCCTTGTTGGCCAGGGCCAGCAGGTGTCCGGCCTGCAGGGCGGCGAGGGTGGGCCCCAGACCGATGGAGCCGGTGATGCCGTTGAGCACGACGTCGGCGTCCTCCCACGCGGCCACCTCGGCCGCCGCGGTGGGCCCGGTGAACAGGGCCTGCGACGGCACCGGGACGCCCGCCTCGGCGGCGGCGGCGGCGATCGCCCGGGCCAGTTCGTCCGTGGTGGCGGTGGCGCTGCCCACGGCCTGGGCCCCGGTGGCGACCGCCTGCCGGGCCAGCAGCGTGGTGTTGGCACCGCCGGCGAGCCCGGCCACGGTGAAGCGCTCGGGGGCCTGGGCGATGACGTCCAGCCCCTGGGTGCCGATCGACCCGGTGGACCCGATCAGGGTGACCCGTCGGCGTTCGGGGGTGGCGGTGGCGGGGACGGTCTGGGCGGAGGTCACCGGTCCATTATGGCCGGGTCCGCTGGGAGGTGCCTGCACCGGCCGCGGCGGCAGGACAGCGCGACGGCCCCGGACCGAGGTGGTCCGAGGCCGTCGCCGTCGGGGCGGTCAGCCGGTCAGTGGTCGACCGCCTTCTCGGCACCGACACCGGTGAGGGAACGGACCTCCATCTCCGCCTGCTTGGCGGGGTCCTCGGCACGCTTCTCCGTGACCGAGCCCAGCCAGCCGAGGAAGAACGCGAGCGGGATCGAGATGATGCCCGGGTTCTTCAGCGGGAAGAAGGCGAAGTCGGCACCCGGGATCATCGAGGTCTCGGTGCCCGACATGACCGGGGAGAAGACGATCAGGAGGATCGCCGCGGCCAGTCCGCCGTACATCGACCACTGCGCGCCCCGGGTGGTGAAGCCCTTCCAGAACAGCGAGTAGAGGATGGTGGGCAGGTTGGCCGAGGCGGCCACCGCGAATGCGAGCGCCACGAGGAAGGCGACGTTCTGGCCCTGCGCACCGATACCGCCCACGATGGCCAGGATGCCGATGACCACGACGGTGCGGCGGGCGATCTTGACCTCCTTCTCCGGGCTCGGCTTGTGCTTGGCCAGCACGGAGGCGTAGACGTCGTGAGCGAAGGAGGCGGCCGCCGTGATCGTCAGTCCGGCCACGACCGCCAGGATGGTCGCGAACGCGACGGCGGAGATCAGGCCCAGCAGCAGCGGTCCGCCCAGCTCGAAGGCCAGGTAGGGGGCCGCGGAGTTGACTCCGCCCGGGGCGCTGAGGATCCGCTCAGGGCCGATCAGCGCGCCGGCCCCATAACCCAGCACCAGGGTGAACAGGTAGAAGGCGCCGATGAGCACGATCGCCCACACCACGGACTTGCGGGCCTCCTTGGCCGTGGGCACCGTGTAGAAGCGCATCAGCACGTGCGGCAGGCCGGCGGTGCCCAGGACGAGGGCCAGACCGAGGGACAGGAAGTCGAGCTTGGCGACCTCGCTGACGCCGTACTGCAGGCCCGGGGCGAGGATGGCCTCGCCATGGGGGCTGAGCGCGACGGCCTGACCGAGCAGGGCCGAGAAATTGAAACCGAACAGGGCCAGCACCCAGACGGTCATGATGAAGGCGCCGGCGATCAGCAGGCAGGCCTTGATGATCTGCACCCAGGTGGTGCCCTTCATGCCGCCGACCAGCACGTAGAGGATCATCAGCGCCCCGACGATGGCGATGACGAGGGACTGCCCGAGCCGGTCGTCGATGCCCAGCAGCAGGGACACCAGGGCGCCCGCACCGGCCATCTGCGCCAGCAGGTAGAACACGCAGACCATCAGGGTGCTCAGCGCAGCGGCGATGCGCACGGGCTTCTGCTGCAGTCGGAAGGACAGCACGTCCGCCATCGTGAACTTGCCGGTGTTGCGCAGCAGCTCGGCCACCAGGAGCAGGGCGACGAGCCAGGCGACGAGGAAGCCGATCGAGTACAGGAAGCCGTCGTAACCGTTGATCGCGATCGCGCCCACGATGCCGAGGAACGAGGCCGCCGACAGGTAGTCGCCGGCGATGGCGGTGCCGTTCTGGGTGCCCGTGAAGGAGCGGCCGCCGGCGTAGTAGTCGGCTGCGGTCTTGGTGTTCTTCGAGGCCCTGAGCACGATGACCAGGGTGATGGCGACGAAGATGCCGAAGATCAGGATGTTGAGCCAGGGCTCGCCGACGTTGGTCCCCTCGGCGGCGGTGGTGAGGACGGGGGCGATGTTCACTTGTTTCCTCCCTCAGCGAGGCTCTGGTTGGCGATGGAGGGATCGAGAGCCTCGAGTTCCTCGCGGATGGCGGTGGCCTTCGGGTCCAGCCTGCGGTTCGCGAAGGACACGTACAGGCCGGTGATCACGAAGGTGGAGACGAACTGCAGCAGCCCGATGACGATGCCGAGGTTGATGTTGCCGAGCACCTTGATCGCCATGAACTCGGGGAAGTACGCCGCGAGGATGACGTAGAGGAAGTACCAGACCAGGAACACCACGGTCCACGGGAAGACGAAGCTCCGGTGGGTGCGGCGCAGCTCCTGGAATTGCGGTGTGGACTGTACGGCCCGGAAGTCGACGTGACCGTTGTCAGCCAGGTCGGGGTGTGGTGTTGAAGACACGAAGCCCCCTTGTCAGGACGGCATCACGAGGATGCCTGTGAGAGTTATGACGTGGTTATCCTAGACAGAAAGTGAAGTCCATCACAGGGTTGGTCGATCAGAGCCCCAGCGAACGGGCGATCAGCATCAGCTGCACCTCGGTGGTGCCCTCGCCGATCTCCAGGATCTTGGAGTCGCGGTAGTGGCGGGTCACCAGCGACTCATTCATGAACCCGTAGCCGCCGAACACCTGGGTGGCGTCCCGGGCGTTGTCCATGGCGGCCTCGCCGGCGACCAGCTTGGCGATGGCGGCCTCGGTCTTGAACGGCTTGCCGGCCAGCATCTTGGCCGCCGCCTCGTAGTACGCCAGCCGGGCGGTGTGGGCGCGCGCCTGCATCCGGGCGATCTTGAAGGAGACGGCCTGGTTCCTGCCGATCGGCTGCCCGAAGGCCAGGCGGGTGTTCGCGTAGGCCACGCACTCGTCCACGCAGCCCTGGGCGGCCCCCGTGGCCAGGGCGGCGATCGCGATGCGCCCCTCGTCGAGGATGGACAGGAAGTTGGCGTAACCGCGCCCCCGCTCCCCCAGGAGGTTGGCCTCGGGCACCCGCACGTCGTCGAAGAACAGGGGATGGGTGTCCGAGGAGTTCCAGCCGGCCTTGTCATAGGCCTGGCCGACCGTGAAGCCGGGCGTCCCGGAGGGCACGAGGATGGTCGAGATCTCCTTGCCCGGCTTCCCGTCCCGGCCCGCGGTGGTCCCGGTGACCGCCGTGACGGTGACCAGGCTGGTGATGTCGGTCCCGGAGTTCGTGATGAACTCCTTGGCGCCGTTGACGGTCCAGGTGCCGTCGGCCAGGCTGGCCGTGGTCTGCGTCCCGCCGGCGTCCGAGCCGCCGTTCGGCTCGGTCAGGCCGAATCCGGCCAGGCGCCGGGCCGTGACCAGTTCCGGCAGCCACTGCTGCCGCTGGTCCTCGGTGCCGAACCGGTAGACCGGCATGGCCCCCAGGGACACCCCGGCCTCCAGGGTGATCGCGACCGACTGGTTGACCCGGCCCAGCTCCTCCAGGGCCAGGGCCAGGGCGAAGTAGTCCCCGCCCATGCCGCCGTACTCCTCCGGGAACGGCAACCCGAACAGGCCCAGCTCGCCCATCTGGCGCACGATGTCGTACGGGAACTCGTGCCGGGCGTCGAGCTCGGCGGACACCGGGGCGACGACCTCGTTGGCGAACTCCCGGACCATGGCCACGAGGTCGCGGTAGTCCTCGTCGAGTTCCGGCCCGGCGACGGCGCCTCGGGTGGACTGGGGGGCAGTGGTCATGACGGTGGCCTTCCTGGCGACTGGGTTTCGGTGAATGGTTAGTAACCGAATCTGATGGAGATCGTAGTCACCGGTACCGCGGGCTGTCGAGACCCGGGGCCCGTTCGATCGCCACCACGCACGGATCCGGCCCCGATTGCGCGTACAGTGGGTCCGAGCCCGCGCCGGATCCGGCGGCTACCCGTGACGAGGAGGTCACTGTCCCGTGCAACTTCGTGAAGTCCGATCCGAGGACCTGGACCGCTTCTTCGAGCACCAGCAGGATCCCGAGGCCAACCAGATGGCCGCCTTCGCCCCGCGCAACCCGCAGGACCGGGGCGTCTTCGACTACCACTGGTCGGGACTGCTCAACGACGCGGACACCCAGGTCTGGACCATCGAGCAGGACGGCGCGGTGGCCGGCGCCCTGATCGTGTCCGGCATCCGCTCCGTTCCCGAGCTCTCCTTCTGGACCGCCCGCGAGTACTGGGGTCAGGGCATCACCACCTCGGCCGTGGACGCGTTCCTCGCCTCCTTCACGGACCGTCCCATCCGCGCCCACGTCCCCGCGGACAACGTCGGGCCCCAGAAGATCCTCGCCCGCCGTGGCTTCGCGGTGGTGGGCGAGGACAAGACGTTCTCCAACGCCCGCTCCGAGGTGGTGACCGAGCTGATCATGCAGCTCGACTGATATGTAGTGGACGTCTGTCAAGTGGCAGGGTGAGGCGCCCGTCC
>ENA-UOUJ01000999-UOUJ01000999.1-activated-sludge-metagenome-genome-assembly--contig:-NODE-999-length-16156-cov-18.672877_pt1 | contig 16156 bp, 16 predicted proteins | sample MGYA00249839_ERZ747224 | MGnify/ENA primary metagenome ERZ747224 (study PRJEB28782, sample SAMN03220277) | activated sludge metagenome | biome: wastewater; feature: sewage sludge; material...
CGTTTGAACTATTGTTACTTTCCCTGATTTATAGTTGCCCAATACTATCACTTAGCACAAAAAGTTGAATCACAATAATGCCTTGCAACTGATCTGCTTAATTCTAAAAATGTATATTGATTTTTATCAAGACTATGCCTTGACGATTATCAATGCTATTTCTTATCCGAACGCAATGGGCTGAGGCTCATTGTTGCCGTAGCTTTGCAGTATCAAATTTATTATGATATGCGAACAAAACAAACCATAGCTGTTATTGGCGCCACAGGTAGTATGGGGTCGGCTATAGCAAAAAGCCTTGCCAAGGGCAATTACCGGTTATTATTATTTACCAATGATAAAAGCAAGCTTAAAAAGCTGGAGAAGGAAATAACCAGCGCTTATCCCGGCGCTGATGTAGAATCTGTTAATTGCAGTTATATGGCAAGCTGGGAGGCGGATGTTATTATTGCTGCCGTTCCTTTTGCAGCGGAAAAAGAAGTGGCAGACAAAATAAGAGAGGTGGCGAATCAGAAGATCGTTATCAGCATTGCCAATCCTTTAAATGAAACCTACGACGAGCTGGTTACCGCGCCGGACACAAGCGCTGCGGAAGAATTGCAAAAGCTGCTGCCCAATGCTAAAGTGATCAAAGCCTTTAACACCACTTTCGCGGCCGATTTTGACCAACCTGTAATTGATGGAAAACAAGTAGATGCATTTATTGCAGGAAACGACACTGATGCACTGGAAATGGTGAAGGAATTAGTACAAACGGCAGGATTTAATCCTGTTATAGCAGGCGATCTGACGGTTAGCAGGATACTGGAAAACATGCAATTATTACTTATACGCCTGGGCATGAAATACAATTATAACTGGCTGGCAGGCTGGAAAATATTACATCAATAAATAAAACAAACATATGAAACTAACAGTAATAGGAGCATCCGGCTTTGTGGGCTCCGAAGTTTTAAAAGAAGCGCTGAACAGGGGTCACCAGGTTACCGCCATTGTACGACATCCCGAAAAAGTAAGCGTACAAAATGATCATCTTTCGGTAGTGCGCGGCGATGTGATGGATACCGCTGCCTTAGCGGAACTAATAAAAGGAAGCGACATGGTTATAAGCGCGTATAATGCCGGCTGGACCAACCCCAACCTGTATAATGATTTTTTAAAAGGATCGCAATCCATCCAGGAAGCAACAAGGCAATCGGGCGTAAAACGGCTGCTTGTTGTGGGAGGAGCGGGAAGCCTGTTCATTGCCCCGGGTGTGCAGGTGGTTGACACGCCTGAGTTTCCTGCAGACTGGAAGCCCGGTGCTTCAGCTGCCCGCGATTACCTCAGCCTGCTGCAAAAAGAAGACCAGTTGGACTGGACTTTTTTAAGTCCCGCATTGGAAATGCACCAGGGTACGCCCCGGCAGAGAACAGGAGTGTACAGAACAGGTTTGGATAACCCGGTATTTGATGCCAATAATAAAAGCGCCATATCGGTTAATGATCTTGCGGTAGCCATCATAGACGAAGCGGAAAGCCCGAAGCATATTCGTAAACGCTTTACCGTTGCCTATTGATTATATAAAGAACAATTTAAAAATGGAAATATGAAAGTGAGTATTTGGTCAGATGTAAGATGTCCGTTTTGCTATATCGGCAAGCGGAAATTTGAAAAGGCTTTAAACAAATTTGCTGATAAAGATAAGGTTGAAGTGGTATGGCGCAGCTTTCAGTTGGATCCGAACCTTGAAACGAAAACCGGTATAAATGCGGTTGACCATATTGCTGCAGTCAAAGGTATTTCACAACAGCAGGCGGAAGAAATGCATACCCATGTAACCAGGGTTGCTAAAGAAGCGGGACTGGATTTTGATTTTGAAAAAGCGGTGGTTGCCAATTCGTTTAATGCGCACAGGTTAATTCAGTTAGCCAAAACGCATGGGCTGGGCAATGAGGCAGAAGAACAATTGTTTAAAGCACATTTTACGGAAGGTAAAAATATTGACGATAAGGAAGTGCTCACTCAAACCGGCGTGGCTATCGGCCTTGATGAAAAAGAAATAAAAACAATGCTTTCTACAGATGCTTTTGCTGCAGCGGTAAAGCAGGATGAACAGGAAGCGCGTGACATTGGTGTGAGCGGTGTTCCTTTCTTTGTTTTTAATGACAGGTACGCGGTTTCAGGCGCACAGTCGCCCGACACGTTTTTGCAGGCATTGCAGCAAAGCTGGCTGTCGTTTGAGCAGGACCGCAATGTTGAGCTGGCTGAGAATGGGGAAGCCTGTTCACCCGGAGGAAACTGTAATTAGACAATAAATAACAAACAAACAAATAACAAACAAACAAAAACACAGAACATGAAAAAATTATTTTCTTTTGGAGTAGCTGTTTTATTAAGCATCTCTTTATTTGCACAAACTACCTGGAAGGTAGACCCGATGCATTCTAAATTAACCTTTTCTGTTACGCATCTCGGTATCTCCGATGTGGCAGGATTATTTAAAACCTTTGATGTTACAGCCGTTGCTAAACAGGCCGATTTCAGCGATGCCGTTTTTGAACTTTCGGTAGATGTGGCTTCCATTAATACGGAAGTGCAGATGCGGGATGACCATCTGAGAAGCGCCGACTTTTTTGAAGTGGAAAAATATGCTAAAATGACTTTTAAAAGCACGTCAGTAAAAAAATCCGGACAAAACAAATACCAGCTTACCGGTGATCTTACACTACATGGTATTACCAAACCGGTTACGATGGATCTCTGGTACAGGGGAACAATAGAAAACCCGCAATCAAAAGCCGTTATTTCCGGTTTTCAGTTAACAGGCGTTTTGAAACGTTCGGATTTTAATATTGGTCCTAAATTTCCTGCGCCTATGATCAGCGATGAGGTTCAGATAAAAGCCGACGGCGAATTTATTAAACAATAAAAATAAATACGCCCGATGAAGCGTAAAAAATTTATTCAAACAATAATTACAGGAGCAACAGCTATGACAGGTTTATCCGCATTCAACAAGTTTACCAGTGATCTGAAAGAACAGGAACAGGTTATGCCTGTTCTGTTCATAGGTCATGGTTCGCCCATGAACGGAATTGAAGACAATGCATTCAGCCGGCGCTGGACGCAAATGGCTAAAGAAATTCCAACACCGGCGGCGGTGCTGGTAGTATCTGCGCACTGGTTCAGTAAAGGCACCCGCATTACAGCAATGGACTTTCCCGAAACCATTCATGATTTCGGCGGATTTCCGCAAGCGCTTTTCGATGTGCAGTATCCTGCGCCGGGCAATGCCCTGCTGGCCAAAGAAACGGCCGCGCTTATTCATTCCTCCCCGGTAGAACTGTCGCACGACTGGGGACTGGATCATGGCGCCTGGACAGTGGTAAGACATATGTATCCAGAAGCCAGTATCCCGGTATTGCAGTTGAGTATTGATTATACAAAAGGGCCGCAATATCATTACGATTTGGCTAAGGAATTGTATGCATTAAGAAAGAAAGGCGTACTGATTATCGGAAGTGGCAATATGGTTCACAACCTGAGGATGGTGGCATGGGATAAAATGGATGAGCCGGGCTATGGATACGACTGGGCATTAAAGATGAATGAAACCTTTAAGCAACTGATCAGCGATGGCGATCACAAACCCCTGATCCATTATGAAGGTTTTGGAAGGGATGGGCAACTGGCTATTCCTACTCCGGAACACTATTTACCGTTGTTGTATACTTTAGGATTAAAAAGCGGAAGGGATGAAGTAGCTTTCTTTAATGATAAAGCGGTGGCAGGGTCGTTAACAATGACTTCAGTTAAGTTAGGATAAGGAACAATAAACGGATAATCAGCAAAAGCAAAACAAAGAAAATGTATAACCTGAAAATAATTTCATCAACCGTTCGCCCGGGCAGAAAAGGCCCCATTGTAGGCGCGTGGATTACGGAACTGGCAAAACAAAACGGGAACTTTAATGTAGAATTTTTAGATCTTGGTGAGATCAACCTGCCCATGATGAATGAACCCAATCATCCTGTGCTTAAAAAATACCAGCATGAGCATACCAAATGGTGGAGCGCTAAAATAGACGAAGCGGATGCCTTTATTTTTGTAACCGCTGAATACGATTACAACTATCCCGCTCCCTTAAGGAACGCGCTGGAATATCTTTCGCAGGAATGGGGCTATAAGCCCGCGGCTATTGTTAGCTACGGTGGCGTTTCGGCCGGTACAAGGGCAGCCAACGCCTTAAAAGCCGACCTGTCTACCCTTAGAATGGTACCCTTAGCGGAATCGGTAAACTTCCCGTTCTTTCAGAAAAATATCAACGACCAGAACGAATTTGAAGGCGGTGAGTCGGCGCACAAAACGGCAGACAACATGCTAAGACAGTTGGTACGATGGACAAAAGGACTGAAGGCGATAAAAGAAGATAAAGAATAACAGCTAAATCCGGGATAGTAGTATGAATGTATATGAACCGGCATATAAAACATTCGGATTTAAAATATTAAAAACTTAAAAATGGAAAACAAAAGAAAATTAGGAAAGTCAGATTTATTGGTATCGCCATTAACATTTGGCGGGAATGTTTTTGGGTGGACGCTAAACGAAACGGAGTCATTTAAAATACTGGATGCCTTTGTAGCAGCAGGATTAAATTTTATAGATACGGCAGATACCTATTCTACATGGATTCCCGGGAACAAAGGAGGCGAATCAGAAACCATCATTGGAAACTGGTTGAAGAAAAGCGGTAAAAGAGCGGATGTTATAATTGCAACAAAGCTTGGAGGCGATATGGGAGACGGCAAAAAAGGGTTGAGTGCCAGGTATATTAAAGAGGAAGCAGAAGCTTCATTAAAAAGATTACAAACAGATTATATTGACCTGTATCAATCACATTATGATGATCCGGAAACGCCGGTTTCTGAAACCATGACCGCATTGAATGAATTGATCAAAGAGGGAAAAGTGCGTTACATCGGCGCGTCAAATTTGAGCGCTGACAGAATCAAAGAATCCAATGATTTTGCACGCAAAAATAATGTACAGCCTTATATCAGCCTTCAGCCGTTATACAATTTATATGACAGGCAAAAATTTGAAAATGAGTACCTCCAATTGGTTACTGATGAAGGTTTGGGCGTTATCCCTTATTATTCCCTGGCAAGCGGTTTTCTTTCAGGAAAATACCGGAGTGATGCAGATCTCAATAAAAGCCCACGGGGACAGGGAATAAAGCAATATTTGGATGAAAGAGGATTGAGGATATTGGCTGCAATGGACAAAATAGCCGGAGAACAGCATGTACCCCTGTCTCAATTAGCCATTTCATGGTTACTTCACAAGCCCTATATCGCGTCGCCAATAGCCAGCGCTACCAGTGAAGAACAATTGAAGGAACTAATTCACGCAACTACTTTACAATTAAATGAAAAACAAATGGCTGCGTTAGATGAAGCCAGTGCTTACTAAAAAAGTGAAAATGGACAGGAAGCTAAAATGCACCGGTTGACAGCGTTTAATAATGATGACAAAGAAATCAACTTATTAATTATCAATAAACATGGAATTAGGACTCATTACTTTCGCCGACATGCACCCGGAAACAGTTGCGGGGCGGGGAATCAATGCCCATCAGCGCATTAAAGACCTGATGGAAGAAATTCAGCTTGCCGATCAGTTGGAATTGGATGTATTTGGCGTTGGCGAGCATCATCGCCCCGATTATGCCGTGTCATCACCCGCGGTAATACTGGGTGCGGCGGCGGCGGTTACTAAGAATATAAAGCTCGCCAGCGCTGTAACGGTGCTGAGCTCTGATGACCCGGTTCGCGTGTTCCAGGATTTTGCCACAGTGGATCTTTTATCGGGCGGCCGTGCGGAAATAATGGCCGGCAGGGGTTCATTCATTGAATCTTTTCCTTTGTTCGGCTACGATCTGAACAACTATGATGAGCTCTTTACAGAGAAATTAGACCTTTTACTAAAACTGAATAAAAGTGAAAAGCTTTCCTGGCAGGGAAAACATCGCCCTTCATTTGAGAATCTTGGCGTATACCCCCGGCCATTCCAGCCATCCATTCCCATATGGCTTGCAGCCGGCGGTACGCCAGCATCTGCAGTAAGAGCGGCCACACTCGGGCTGCCGCTGATGTTAGCTATTATAGGCGGAAAGCCGGAGCAGTTTGTACCCTTTGTAAACCTGTATCGCGAAACGGCAAAAAAAGCCGGAAGGGATTTGAACCAGCTACAAATGGGCATCAATAATCACTTTTATGTAGGAGAAGATTCACAGAAAGCAGCGGATGAATTTTATCCTTATTATGCCGCTATGATGAACCGTGTGGGCCGCGACAGGGGCTGGCCGCCATTGAGCCGCCAGCAATTTGATTATTCGCGATCACCCACAGGCGCTTTGATGGTAGGCAGTGTGCAGGAGGTAATTGATAAGATATTATACGAACATGAACTGTTTGGTAATACCCGCTTTCTGGCTCAGGCCAGTGTAGGTAACGTGCCGCATGCCAAAACCATGAAGTCTATAGAATTGTTTGGTACTAAAGTAGCGCCGGTGGTAAGAAAAGCAGTAAGCGACTCAAAACAATCAGGAAAAAAATAAAAAATTAGTTATGATGAAATTGTTCAGCACGCATTATAGTGCAAAAAGTGTAAACGTTTCTTTACTTATTATGCGTATTGGCATTGCCCTGCTGATGTTTACACATGGCATTCCCAAAATAGGAAAGCTATCGGAAGACCCTGTTCAGTTCATGGACCTTTTAGGGCTGGGCGCAACGTTTAGCTTATGCCTGGCCATTTTTGGTGAAGTGATTTGCTCCCTGTTCGTTATGCTTGGACTGGGCACCCGGCTTGCCGTTATTCCATCAATAATAATCATGCTGGTGGCGGTATTTCATGTGCATATTGCAGATCCCTTTGTAAAACAGGAAATGGGGCTGCATTATTTGCTAACCTATATCATCCTTTTAATCATGGGCAGTGGGAGGTATTCCATTGATCATTTTTTGTTTGCAAAAAACCGGCATAAACAGCAGGCCGTACTTTCCTGATAACAGCCGGGCTTACCGGTATCTCCGTTGATCATTATTTAATAGTTATCATTGACCCCTGTTAACGCTTTTTCTTGCCTGTACGCAATAGAGCAGCTTTCCGGTGGTTGTACCTTTGCCATGTTGGCTTTGGCATAAAATTTAATACCATGAATAAAATATTTTCTTATGCAGCAAGCCTGCAAAATACTGGTATACATATTGCCCGTCTGGGTATAGTAATCGTAATGCTATGGATTGGAGGGTTAAAAGCCTTTAAGTATGAAGCAGCAGGCATCGTTCCTTTTGTAGCCAATAGCCCCACTATGAATTTTTTTTACAAGTATGACGCACCCGAATATAAAAAGCACATGAACAGGGAAGGAGAATATAAGCCCGACAATATTAAATGGCATACAGAAAACAATACGTATGCTTTTTCCCTGGGATTGGGTACATTTATAATTTTAATCGGTATATTAATTGCACTGTACCCTATATGGCCTGCGGTATCGGCGTTTGGTAGTTTTTTAGCTTTTATCATGTCATTGGTTACGCTTTCATTCCTTATTACAACACCCGAAACCTGGGTGCCTGCTTTAGGAGATTCGGAACATGGGTTTCCTTATTTAAGTGGTGCCGGAAGGCTCGTCATTAAGGATGTAATTATGTTGGGGGCTTCAGTTGTAACCATGGCGCATGCGGCTAAAAAATACGTTCAAATCAAAAAAGTATAATATAATTTTCAAGTTGATCACTTTTTTGAGCAGATTATAAAACCTGGTGAAAACAAAACCAATTCAGTAACATCCATTTAATTCTTCACAGTAAAAAAGTATAAGTATGAAAAATTTTGAAAACAAAGCCATCATCGTCACCGGTGCCGCTATGGGGCTTGGTCTTGCCACTGCAAAAGAACTCGCATCTAAAGGAGCAAATCTTTCGTTGGTTGACTACAACGCAAAAAGCCTGGATGATGCCAAAACAGCACTCAATAAAGAATTTCCGGATGTAAAAATCATTACCGTTGTTGCCGATGTTTCCAATGAAGATGCCGTAAAAAATTATATAGATGAAACTGTAAAAGCTTTTGGCCGCATTGATGGATTGTACAACAATGCAGGTATTGAAGGTAAACAAGCAAGCATAACCGGGTATGATATGAACGTTTTTAAAAAAGTAATTGATATCAACCTGATGGGCGTGTATTACGCCCTGCGTTATGTTATTCCTGTTATGCAGAAACAAAAATATGGACGGATTGTAAATGCGGCTTCTGTAGGTGGTATTCGTGGAGTTTTAAATCAAATGCCCTATGTAGCCAGCAAGCATGCGGTTTCGGGAATGACAAAAAATGCAGCACTCGAATATGGAAGGGATGGAATCAACACCAACGCCATTGCACCCGGTGCAATACTTACTCCTATGGTAGCAGAAGCGTTCAGACAGGTAAATCCTGATGATCCCAAAGCTGCTGAAACGGAATATGCCCAGCGTAATCCTGCCAAACGATTGGGGCTACCACACGAAGTAGCTAAAGTAGTAGCATTCCTTTTAAGTGAAGATGCCTCTTACGTAAATGGACAGACCATTGCAATTGATGGTGGAGAATCGAATATTTATGGAAATGCGTAAGTGGTGAACTTATACTTAAAGTAATTTCCAAAAGATAACTCAGCAAAAAAATGTCTACAATATGACCAGCAAATACATTTGCTTTCTGGCAATTTGCCTGCTACTGATTTCACTGAACGGATGCACGGATAATAAAAAAACAACAGAGATGCAACAACCTGAACTCGGCACCCGTGGGGCAGCCATTATTGAACAGGAGGATTTGAAGTTCAAAGACCTGAACAAAAATGGGAAGCTGGATGCCTACGAAGACTGGCGCCTGTTGCCAGCCGAACGCAGTATAGATTTGCTGCAGCGTATGACACTGGATGAAAAAGCAGGCATGATGCTGATCGCTGATATGCGCATGTACAACGAGGCCTTTATGCTGGAGACCAATGCTCAAACCAAAACTGTAACAAGTGATTTCAATGAGCAGGATATTGTGGTGGACAAAAACCAGTTCACCGGAGAGCCACTACCTTATACCATCATGAACACGGTGGGTACAACTAAGGGTATCCTGCAACATAAGATGCGTCATTTCATCTGGCGCACCACTTCGGCGCCGGCCGATACCATGGCACGCTGGGCCAATAAAGTGCAGGCGCTTGCGGAAAGCGATAATCTGGGCATACCGGTAATTTTTGCCTCTAATCCGCGCAACCATATCACCGGCGGTTCCATGGGAGCAACGGCTTCTGCATCGGTTGGCTTTTCCAAATGGCCATCGGAAATTGGATTGGCGGCCATGCGTGATTCAGCAATGGTTCAGCAGTTTGCCGATATGGCACGCCAGGAATGGTTAGCTACCGGTATCCGCAAAGGTTATATGTACATGGCCGATTTGCTTACCGAGCCGCGCTGGCAACGGGGTGAAGGCACCCTGGGAGAAGATCCTGCGCTGGCTGCCCAAACCATGGCGGCAATCGTGCTGGGCTTCCAGGGAGATATACTCAACAATAGCTCCATTGCTTTAACCACCAAGCATTTTCCCGGAGGCGGGGCTACCTACAAAGGGTTTGATCCACATTACACTTATGGAAGAAATGCGGTGTTCCCGGGAGGAAGGTTTGAAGCCAACCTGCTCCCTTTTAAAGCTGCTATTAAAGCGGGAACATCATCCATCATGCCTTATTACTCGCTGCCGAAGGACACGAAGTATGAGGAAGTGGCTTATGCTTACAATAAAGGAATATTACGGGATCTTTTGCGTGGTGAACTTGGCTTTAAAGGTATCATCAATTCGGATACCGGTCCTATTGAGTCAATGCCCTGGGGCGTGGATAGTTTAAACATTGAGCAACGTTATGTAAAAGCGCTGGAGGCCGGCACCAATATGTTTGCCGGCAATGCCGATCCCACACAACTGATCAGCGCATTGAAAGCCCATCCCGAAGTGATGCCGCTTGTAGATGAATCGGTACAGTTGCTGCTCATGGAACTGTTTCAGCTTGGTCTGTTTGAAAACCCTTATGTAGATGAAGCAAAAGCCATTGAAACAGTAGGTAAGGACTCATTTGTACAAGCTGGTAAGGAAGCACAACGTAAATCAATTGTGTTGTTAAGCAATGAAGGCAATAGCCTGCCTTTAGCGCCAAACACAAAAGTTTATTTCGAAGATTACCAGAAGAACTACAACAAACCTGCGCCCGGCCCCGGAACCGTTTATGCACAGTCTCATCCAAATCTCACATTCGTTGCCACACCCGAAGCGGCAGATATTATTTTGCTTTGGGTAAAACCCGCTATGCGTCCATTGTTTCCGGCAGATGACAGCCCATTAAAAGTGAATTTATCTGCCTGCGCTGTGGATGTGGATTATGTGAATGCATTGACTGCTAAGAAACCAACTATCCTTGTAGTAAATTTTGCTAACCCGTTTGTGATAGATGAGATTTACAATGACCAAACCAAAAATCGTTTTAAAGGAGTGATAGCCACTTTTGGTGTGGAACCGGATGCGTTGCTGGATGTGGTGTCGGGAAAATTCAATCCCAGCGGTAAGATGCCTGTTACCATACCCATCAGTAACCAGGCAGTGGAGAACAACAAAGAAGATGTGCCCGGTTATGATGAAGGAGCGGGTTATGGTCTTTTCCAATTCAACGAAGGCCTGCGGTATAACAAGAACCGGTAATCTGGAGTCCGGGGGTTTTATAAAGCTTTTTTATATTTACAGCCAGCGCGGTACAGTTCTGTTTACGAAAAGTTTTTAATTAAACATTTACTTTAAAAAACAGGCCTGATTGTGAAGACTGCATCAAAGAAACAGGTGATTCATAATGTATAGGATGGTGGCTATTTTTATAATCCTCCGAAAAAGAATTATTACTTTAAAAATTTCACGGGGAAAAACCACCCGGTTGGTTAAAAATCCTGATGTAAAGAATGTATATTGCGGATAAAGTTGCTATGTATTGCGCATTCCAAATTTTTAAAAGGGCTCATTGATGTTAATTGCCGTTTTATCTGGTTTTCTTTTAGCACTGTTATTGTTTTTTTTCGGCAAATATTTAAAAAGTCGTCATTTTTCTCTTATTGGGTTTCTTCCATTAGGTATTTTTATATATCTGTTATCATTTCTTCCATTGATCAATTCCGGGCAATCGGCAATGTTTCATTATTCCTGGGTTCCGTCAATGGGTATAAATCTTGATTTTCGGTTAGATGGACTGGCTTTATTATTTGGTTGTATGATTACCGGAATAGGTAGCCTGGTATTTTTTTATGCTGCTGCATATATGAAGCACCATCCATTTATTGACCGGTTTTTTGTTTTTTTATCGGTTTTTATGGCTTCCATGCTGGGGTTGGTTCTGGCAGATAATGTATTGCTGCTTTTTGTGTTCTGGGAACTAACCAGCATCAGTTCTTTTTTCCTGATTGGCTTTAACAATGAAGAGGAAGGATCCAGGAAAAGTGCTATCATGTCTTTATCTGTTACGGGTGGCGGCGGATTTTTCTTATTGGCAGGTTTTATTTTATTGGGAAACCTAAGTGGCAGTTACAGCATCCGGGAGATGATATTTTCTTCCGAAGTTTTGAAGGACAGTAGTTTGTATGGGTTATTGCTGGTCTTTTTATTTTTAGGCGCTTTTACCAAATCAGCACAGTTTCCCTTTCATTTCTGGCTTCCCAATGCTATGAAAGCTCCCACGCCTGTTTCCGCTTATTTGCATTCTGCAACTATGGTAAAAGCCGGCATTTATTTATTAGCACGGTTTACGCCGGTTTTAGGAACGCATAGTTACTGGAATAATTCCTTAATGATTACTGGTGCTTTCACCATGTTGTATGCCGCCATCCATGCCTTATTCCGCAAGGATTTAAAAGCCATTCTGGCGTATTCAACAATTGCCTCTTTAGGCATGATGGTTTTTCTCTTAGGCATTGGATCAGAAAAGGCATTGTTAGCTGTTTCCGTATTTATTTTGGTGCATGCGCTTTACAAAGCCGGATTATTTTTAACGGCTGGTGTAATTGATTATAAAACCGGAACCCGGGATTTACACAAATTAAGCGGATTGCGAAAAGTGATGAAACCGGTTGCAATAGGTGGGTTATTAGCGGCGCTTTCCAGTGCGGGTATGCCATTAACTTTTGGGTTTATAGGGAAAGACCTGATTTATGAAGCAACGCTTGGCGCCCCCGGAAATTTAGCCTGGATTTTGACGGGTATTGCTTTTGTAAGTAATGTTTGTTTATTAATTGCCGGATTGATGGTGGGGATCAAACCGTTTTTTGGAGCGCTGCCGCAAAAATTTTCCCGCGTAAAAAAAGTTTCCGGATTCTTATGGATGCCGGGTATTATTCTTGGGGTTTCAGCTATTATTTTTGGTGTGTTTCCTATGTTTTTAGATAGAAATTTAATTACTGCGGTGGCACAATCAATTAATGGCACAGTGATAGATATTTCTTTGAAGTTATGGCATGGCTTTAGTTTGGTTATATTATTGAGCATTTTAACGCTAAGCGTGGGCTTTATATTTTATTTTTTGAGAAAGGGAAAACCATTCAATCAGGAAAAGCTGGCGGGTTTCGAATCAGTATCTCCTGAGTATTTAACAGAACTAATTATCAGTAAAACAGATAAATTTGCTTTCAGATATACCCGGCTTTTACACAATGGATATTTGCGTTATTATTTAATCACCATTATTGTATTTCTGATTGGTTTGGTGGGGTATCGCCTGTTTACAGAAGTTCCCTTATCTGTCAATTATGCTCAATTATCTGAAACCCGGTTTTATGAGGTTGTCTTTTTTATCATTATTGTTTCAGCAATTCTTATCACGGTTTTTACATCTTCCCGGTTAACGGCTATTGCAGGCATGGGCATTATAGGCTATTGTATGTGTTTGATATTTGTGTTTTATGGCGCCCCTGATCTGGCAATGACGCAGTTTACTATTGATACGCTTACCGTTGTTTTGTTTGTGTTGGTGTTGTTCAGGCTACCGCAATTTAAAAAATATGTAAATCTAAAGGTCCAGTTCAGAGATGGTTTGATTGCGTTGAGTTTTGGAGCCATTATTTCCATAATTGCGCTTCAGGCTTTTAATGAGCCTGCAGATAAGGTAGTGAGCCATTTTTATGGCGACAATGCTTATGTGCTGGCAAAGGGCAGAAATGTGGTGAATGTGATTTTAGTTGATTTTCGTGGCTTTGATACCATGGTTGAAATTATTGTATTGTCCATTGCGGCACTGGGCGTATATAGCCTGTTGAAATTAAAAGTAAAAGCACCTGAAAAGGAATAAATCGTTAAAATAAATGCTGTATGAATTCAATAATTTTAAAAACAGCCTCCAGTTATTTGCTGCCGCTGTTACTGATGTTTTCGGTATTTATTTTATTAAGAGGGCATTCATTATCCGGTGGTGGTTTTGTGGGTGGACTGGTAGCTTCCATTGCATTTGTTTTGCATGCTTTTGCGCATGGATTCGATAAAGCGAGAGCTATTTTTAGAACGAACCCGGGATTCTTGATCCCGGTAGGTTTGTTCCTGTGTTTTATTATGGGCGCAGTTCCCACTTTTTTTGGTGCGCCGTTTATGAAGGGATTATGGTTAGAAAAATCCATTCCGGGTATTGGTCATATCGGAACAGCATTGTTTTTTGATATTGGTGTTTTTATTGTCGTTATTGGTGTTACGTTAACCATTTTATTTACGATTTCAGAATCAGATATGGAACAGGAAGAAGTATAATTTATGGAATTACTACTCGTTATTTTAATTGGTGTGTTATACGCTGCAGGCATTTATTTAATGTTCAGAAGAAGTATGGTACGCCTTCTTTTGGGACTGATCTTATTAGGAAATGGCGCCAACCTTTTAATTTTTTTAATGGGTGATATTGCTAAAGGAAAACCGCCTATTATTAAAGCGGGCGCCTCTGTTTTTACAGATGTTTATGCAGACCCTGTTCCACAGTCGCTGATTTTAACTGCCATTGTCATTAGTTTTGGATTACAGTCTTTTGCCATTATTTTACTAAAACGGATTTATTTATTAACAGGGTCTGATGATCTGGATACGCTCAATACCCACGATAAAGATATATGATAGATAATTTTATAATTCTTCCTGTTTTAGTGCACATGTTTACTGCCATTATTGCCATCTTTTTTTGGCAGAAAGTGAACATACAACGGGTGATTAGTATTTTAGGAAGTAGTATAGGGCTGGTTTTGTCCTTGAAATTATTCTTAAAAACGCAGGGAACGGGTATTTTGACGATGCAGGCGGGAGATTGGCAGGCCCCGTTCGGAATTACGTTTGTATCAGATACTTTCAGCAGCGTATTGGTTTTATTAACTGGAATTGTTGCTATATCGGTTTCTTTATTCTCAACTGCCGCTGTAAGTACCAACAGGATAAGATATGGTTATTTTGCTATCTTTCATTTCCTGATCATGGGATTAAATGGCGCATTTTTAACCGGTGATATTTTTAATCTGTATGTGTGGTTCGAAATCGTTATTATTTCTTCCTTTGTTCTGATGACGCTTGGAGGACGCAAACCTCAAATGGAAGGAGCTATAAAATATGTAGCGATGAATATGCTGGCATCTATTATTTTCCTGACCGCTATCGGAATTTTATATGGGATAACAGGAAGTTTGAATATGGCAGATCTGGCTGTAAAAGTTGCTCAAATTGAAAACAGGGGTTTAGTGAATGTAACCGGTTTATTATTTTTTGTAGGGTTCGGCATTAAGTCTGCCGTATTTCCATTGTATTTTTGGTTACCATCTTCCTATCATACACCACCATCCTCCATAGCTGCTTTATTCGGGGGACTACTGACGAAAGTGGGCATTTATGCTATGTTCAGAATATTTACTTTAATATTTGTTCCTGACCATTTTATGATGAACCTCTTTATTATAGTAGCTATCATGACTTTGGTGACAGGCGCTTTGGGTGCAATAAGTAAAAACAGTATGCGCAGAATGTTTTCTTATTTGATTGTTTGCCATATTGGTTATTTCATAGCTGGTCTGGGCCTGTTTACAGAAATAGCCATTGCGGGCGCCATATTTTATTTGATCCATGACATCATTGTAAAAACGAATTTATTTTTGGTAAGCGGAATAATTTACAAGGCAAGAGGAAGTACGGATTTAAGGAGGTTAGGCGGTTTTTATAAAGATTATCCGAAACTTTCTATCTTGTTTGCGATTGTTTTATTTTCATTGGCAGGCATTCCTCCTTTATCCGGATTTTGGCCCAAGATCAATTTATTCCAGGCAACACTTACAGCCAATTCATTTATTCTCATTTTAGCTTTGATATTTGCGAGTTTTATTACCTTATACCTCATTGCTAAGATATGGCTGGAAGTTTTTTGGAAAGGGTTGCCGAAGGGCGATATTGAAAAAGGAGATGAATTTGAAGACTTGCCCGGAGAGAAGAAATTTGTGTTGATTTTACCTGTGGTGAGTTTGGCTGCCGTAAGTATATTTATTGGATTTGGAGCTGAATATGTTATGAAAATTTCACAAAAGATTGCTGTAGAAATGATAGATACACAACCCTATATTCATGCTGTGTTAGGAGACCTCCTTTCTAAATAAAATGTTTTATGATAAAACAGTTGCTCTTAAACATTATATTGACTTTCGTTTGGGTGGCCTTAACGGGTTCTTTAACGATTGCCAATATTGGCTTTGGCTTTGCGCTGGCGTTTTTTATTTTATGGATGAGAGACCGGACAGGAAATGATATACGTTATTTTTTCAGGGTGCCTAAGATCATAGGGTTTATCTTTTTTTATTTCTTTGAAATGATCAAAGCTAATCTGCAGGTTGGCCATGATGTAATTACCCCTCATTATTTTATGAAGCCGGGTATCGTAGCACTTCCCTTAGATGCAAAAACAGATTTCGAGATCACCATGCTTTCCAACATGATCTCTTTAACGCCCGGAACATTGGTGGTGGATTTAAGCACAGACAGGAAAGTAATGTTTGTGCATGTGATGTATCTGGAAAGCAGGGAA
>ENA-UOUJ01001001-UOUJ01001001.1-activated-sludge-metagenome-genome-assembly--contig:-NODE-1001-length-16144-cov-6.184598_pt1 | contig 16144 bp, 15 predicted proteins | sample MGYA00249839_ERZ747224 | MGnify/ENA primary metagenome ERZ747224 (study PRJEB28782, sample SAMN03220277) | activated sludge metagenome | biome: wastewater; feature: sewage sludge; material...
CGCCACCTACTCACCACCTCCAGCACCGGCACCGTCGGACCCACCCGTGGGATCGACGCCGGTGCCAACTCCTGCTCCAACAACACCCCCTAACGAGGGTGGTGGCGGAAACGATGGAGATGGTGGTGGCTTTTAGTTACCAACGGTAATCCAAGTGGGTGCTGCTACGATTCTGCAGCAGCACCCACTTCAAAGGAAACATAGATTTTTCACTAGAACTCTGAGAGAATCGACTCTTGTTTGAGGTATTTATATCTCACAATTGACTGTCGATTCTCTCGAGAATCACACAACCAAACGTGCACACTTATAATGATCTGATTTGTTACGAAATTAATAATTTGGCAACGATTTTTTATATTTTGATTTTTAATGTTCCGAATTTTAATAACTTGATTCAATCTGCGAGATGAATCATTCGCCATACGGCGAAAAGGAGATAATAACTATGGGTAAACTATTTACCATCTTGCGACGTGCGCCAAAGCGTACTAGCGCAGTGCTCACGATGGTTGCAGCTGCAGTCATCATACCTGCTTCCCTACTAGCTTGGGGACCAGGTCGAACCATGTACACAATCGACCATCCAGCCGATAAAATTACATTTAACTCGATTACTGACAACCCAGTTGTCGGTAATGAGACCAATTTTGTCGTCGTAAAAGATGCAGCTAACACCGCTGACGGTGGCTGGCAAGATAACATTACCGTACAACCAGGTAAAGAATACTTGGTCCGCGTATATGTTCACAACAATGCAGCTACCAGCCTTAACCTAAAGGCAACAAACACTCGCGTTAGCGCAAGTGTTCCAACTACCACAGCAAAGAACGTGTCAGTTAGTGGTTTTGTTACCGCTGACAACTCAGATCCTCTAAAGGTTTGGGATGACATCCACTTTAACAGCGATAAGGACTTCAACTTGGCCTATGTTGCTGGTTCTGCAGAGATTTACAATAACGGTTACGCCAAAAATGGTGCATCTTTACCTGACAGTATTGTCACTAGTACTGGTGCATTAGTAGGTTACAACGGCCCAGACGGTGTTGTACCAGGTTGTTTCCAGTACGCAAACTACGTTTACTTTAAAGTTAAACCACAATTTGCGCCTGTTAATAAGTTTGAAACTAGCAAACAGGTACGTATTGCTGGCCAGACCGCATGGTCAGAGTCAGTTAATGCTAATATTGGTGACACTGTTGAATACCAAATCAAGTATCAAAACACCGGTGAAACTGTCCAAAACAACGTTGTTGTCAAGGATTTCTTGCCTAATAGCCTAAGCTACATTAAGGGTTCAACTTACCTGAAAAACGGTAACAATCCAACTCCTAAGAATGTCAGCGACAACTTAATGACAAGTGGTGGAATCAACATCGGTGGTTACAATCCTGGTGCTGCTGGATATCTAAAATTCAGCGCAAAAGTCGTAGGGAGTGAAGCTTTAGAGTGTGGTAAAAATACACTTGTAAACAAAGAGCAAACTATCGTCGATAATGGCTATCTTGAAGACACAGCTAACGTTGTTGTTAACAAAGAATGTCAACCGGGTGATGTCTCGGTTTGTGTCCTAGCTACGAAAAAGATCGTTACGATTAACGAATCTGATTTCGACAGCAAGACAATGTCGAAAGACTTGAGTGATTGTGTTGAATTACCACACACTGGACCAACCGAAAATATCGTTGCCATGATTGGACTTGGCGCACTAGTTGCCAGCATCGGATATTACGTTGCTAGCCGCCGTGTAGGCCTAAACCAATAACACGAGTCTGACCGCTCCTCAACTTCTGAAGCGATTCAGACCAACATTCAACCCCCGCTATAATGCGGGGGTTGTTTTGTTTGGTGTTTGGTATACTAGAGGCATCGTGGGAAAGAATAAAAAGAAACGCAACAAAGTCTACACCGGTGTAGACGCTGCCGTTACTAAACCTGTTATCACTCGAATTACAGCCGCTAACCGTTCAAAAATAGGGCAGTGGTGGTTCGACAATAAACGAATCGTCAAGCCAGTTTTAATTACTAGCGGAGTTGTAATTGTAATAATTGTACTGATTCTTCAGATTGTACGAATCGCAAGTGGCGGCTAAATCAAGCCTTTGGTAGCTTTAGCCTAAAGCCAAAAGTACTTCCCTTGTTCTCTACTGACTCGAAAATTATCTGTCCACCGTGTGCGTCGACTACCTTTTTAGCTAAGAATAATCCAACTCCGGTTCCATCTGGGCGCTGAGTCCTGGCATTACTAGCACGATAAAACTTTGTAAATAACCTAGCTTGATCCTCCTTGGGAACGCCAATGCCTGTATCTTTGACGGTGAAGACTATCTCGTCACCCTCGACTGCTAGTTTCACATTAATAGTCGAATTCTCGCGCGAATAGTACATGGCGTTATCAGCAAAATTCATAATTACCTGACTAATTTTGGACTCATCAACATTAACTTCGGGAAAGTTCTTGGGCATTTTGTAGGCAAATTTCATACCTCTTGACTCCACACTTGTTTGCAAACTATCTAGCTCTTGTTCAACTAACTTAGCCAAATTAACTGGCCTAGCCTCGATTGTAAATTTGCCTGTTTGTAACCGTGAAACATTCAAGAAATCATTAATCAGATGCACCATACGCTCACTGCTGTTGAACGCTTCGTGTAGCATCTTTCGTTGCTCCCCTGTCACCTTACCAACATCACCCTCTAGAACCATGCTGATATATCCCTTAACGCTAGTAAGCGGCGTCCTAAGCTGATGGCTAGCCATGCTGATAAACTCATCCTTAGCCTCATCCAGCCGTTTAAGCTGATTGTTGCTAGCGCGAAGTTCCTTGGTTGCCTCTGCGATACGTTGCTGTAAGGTCGCGTTCAGATCTCTGACTTCCTGGACCGACAGAGCATTTTGGATTGCTATGACTAACGCGTCAGCAACTGTTTCAAGTACCTTGATATCCTTGCTGGTGTATCGTGAAGCACGGTGCTCACCCAAACATAAGTATCCTATTATTATATCGTCCTTGACTAGAGGTAATATCAAACCTAATCTGTGACTAACCATCATACGACGCACAGTAGCGGTAGTCTCGGTTATATTCGTTACTATGACATCTTGACCGGATGCACTAATATATTCATTCATCATAAGCGCATCTGCTTTTGGTAGTTGCTTGTGACGACTAGTGCCCGCCGAGGTGTAATGACCATTGTCTGAATAAATAAAGAAGAACGCCTGTTCGGCTTTTAGAGTCTCCCCAATCTCGTTTGCCACGACCTGAAGGAGTTTACGTAACTCTGTTGTTGAGATTAGTTTTTGATTTAGACGAGCAAAAAAATCATCGCTATTGTAGCTATCTTTGTAAAACAGTTTATTGGTAACTTTATCAAAAAACTTCTTGATAGGCTGGAAAATAAACGCCAGAACAAGGGCAATAATTATACTAATAGGACTGACGGCAAAGGATGTATCCGCTCTAGCACCCAAGATTATATTTGAAATAATATAAGCTAAAAAGTAATAGATTATCGATAGCGTCAATAGTGTTAGAATATAGGCAAAAGTTCTAGTCGCGGCTTGCTTAATGTCAAAAAGCCCATGGCGCACCATAGCATACGCTACCATAGCAACGAAAAAGACGATATAGAGTGGAGTAAGGAAGATTAAGTCGGCTTGATGATTTATTACCGGTAAGACAAAGCTCGTTATGGGCGCAAATAACAGGACTGGGATTAAACCGATCAGTATCGAAACATATTGCGACCGCTTTAAGCCTTTTGCCTTCACAAGACTTCTGAATAAAATCCAAATACTTGTAGCCAAGAAGAACAAGCTATGTAGCGCAAAAAATGGTAGGCCAAATCCTGGAATCGGAATAATCTGTATACCTTGGATATCCATGCCAGCAAAAACCGCTGGTGACAAGTCAAGTGCAACAACAACAAGCGTTAGAAATAGGACCAGTCTATTTTTCGGTCGTCGCAAAATTTTCTGGTCGTTACTGCGCACCAGGCAAACCAAAAAATAAAGGGCTGTCAGCGTAACCGTCGTTGCCGCGATAACTATCCTCATAAAGAACAATGAGTTCGCTGGGTTAGCATTATCGCCAATCGTAAACGAATTAGCAACCATCAATACCACAAAAGATAAAGTCATCACCGCATACACACGATTTATCAGTTGTTTAGGGTTTCGAGTCAAGACAAACAGACCGATCAAGAATGATATAATCGTGCCAGCAATAACTATAAGCGTTTCAATCACATGATTAGTATATCATCGGACAGACTGAGGTCTAGGTTGTGTTTTAACTTTGGTCGCGTCGTGACTGCCTAAATCGATTCAGAGTTTGCATCGTCTCGACAAGAGTTGATTGGCTTTGTAAGTTTAAAATTCCTTTTGGTGACGCTACGTAGCGACCAGATTTAACCTCGCGACCGAGTAATATTTCGCGGGCTGCAATCGTTGCTAGGGATCCAGCTATTTTGGCTGTTGTCTCGAGCTGCGGAAACCCACCCAAAGTTTTGTCCATAGATGAGTCAATTAAGCGCGAACTAGCATTCGATACACCGATAAGCTTAGCGGTCAATTTGGACTTATCTCTATCTGTTAGACCCCCAGCCATCATAATACCCACCTCTTCGTGGTTCAGCTTTCCATTAAATTCAGCTGTCAGTCTTTGGTCATGTCTTTCTATGTCGATAATCGACTTGTCGCCAACATCTGAACCCATAATTAGCGGAATCTTGTGCCTAGACGCAAATTGCCTAAGTAGCGCTTTGACTGTCAGATCATCAACTGCCTCAAAGATAATGTCTGGCTTAAGCTTGGCTATCTCGGCCATATCATCAGCTGAAATACCCTCTCTAAAGTGCACTTGATGCACGTAAGGATCAAGCTCGCTCGCCTTTATAGCTGCTATATCAATTTTTTTCATGCCTACCTGGGGCATGCCGGCGTCAACTCGGTTCAAATTAGTTATCGACAAGCTGTCGTAATCACCCAGAATCATCGTGCCACCAATACCATTATGGGTTAGTTGTTCAACAATAGAACTACCGACACTTAGGCCAGCCACTAATATCTTTGATCTGAGCAATTTAGCTTGCTCATCCATCGTTATAAGATTTCTATTACGAAACGTACGTAAATCTTGGTGGTCAGACTGCTCGAGATAGTGAACTAGCGACTGACTCCACGGAAAGTGAAACCAACGCCCAGACCGCTCACCCCGATACTCAATATCGTCCAAAAACTGTCCTTTGGCAGCGACATCAGTCTTTTTGTCGGGGTGACGAAGTTCAAAAAGTTCGTCATTTATGCTATTAAGGCGATCGACCGTACTTATTATTGAACCGCTTTCTATTCTTCGTCTAACCTCTCGCCTATCAGCCCAGCTAGCAAAATCAAACTCATCGGGCTGAGTCCATACCGACACGTCCCTACCTAGGGTCTTTATGTAATCACCAAAGCCCTCACCGGCGACAGACGACCCATGACTCCCAAAGTTGCGTAGAGTGGTAGTTGTCTGTGCATCCTGGCTCTCACTCCTTAGTTGTCGACTCATGGTGGCGACATCTGTACTCATATCGTAATCTGCTAAACTTTCTGTGAACATATAAAAACTGCGCACTATTCGTCTTTTTTGACTTTCATTTTCCTCGTTCATAATCGAATCATGAACTTGTTGCAAAAATAGGTCGGTGTCAACAATCGCAGGAATTAATTTAACGTGGTTAACCCTGGGATCATCAATCGGTACCGCTTCACCAATCTGTCTAACGGCCACAGGGCCAAAGTTTTTGACCAGTGATTCGTAACGATCCGCCACCATACTAAAAAGCCAAATTTCATGAGAGCCAAGCGAATCTTGTAGTGCATTTCTCAATAATTCGAATCCAGCCATCGGTCCCACCTCTGGTACATGCGCAAAAGAGCTAATTTCTTTAATAACTCGCTGAGGATTAGGCAGGCTATCTAGCCACTCACGATCTTTGGCATAAATCCGGTCTTTACATAGAGCATAAGCAGGCAGGTCGTCTAGTGTTCCTCCGTACGGAATATTAACTTTCCTCAAGGTTGAAACTGGTGTACGTTCACCGTTCTCACCCATCTCATAGCCCAAATAATAATCAACATAACTACCCCGAGCCTTATCAATATCATCAGTTAACGACCCGTCATCCATTATGGCGTCGCCGTGCACAAACTTTTCGCCCCTATAACCCCTGGCATGAATTTGCCTAGCAACCATAGCTAAATCTGGGTTAGTCTGTTCACTAAAACGTTGATAAACATAACTATCCCCACGTTTTTCGCGAAGGTCACGGAATTCCGTATCTAGTCTAGCTTCGGTTGAGTTTATCATGTCTGTATCCATTAAATCAGTATAATTTTAATACTTAATCAGCATATTGTCAATAGGTGTTCACCTAGTCGCCCCTAGACTTTATGGCCTATCATACTGTATAATAGAACCATGACCAAAATAGCTATCATCGAAGACGATGTTGTAATTAGCCAGATGTATCGCATGAAATTCGAAGCAGACGGTTTTGAAGTTCAACTTGCTAACAATGGTAAGCGCGGGGTGGCGCTCGTTGAGGCCTTTTCTCCCGATATTATACTAATGGACCTGCAGATGCCCGAAATGGGTGGTGCCGAAGCCCTAGAGGCTATTAGAAAAAGTGACAAAGCACGTGACATACCGGTAATCATCCTTACAAACCTAGGCGAAGAAGAATCCCCTAAAAAACTACGAGACCTAGGAATCCATAGTTATATCGTCAAGGCTAATCTGACACCCCGTCAAGTTGTCCAGCGAGTCAAAGAAGCGTTGGGAATTAAGTAGTTTTCAGGTTTCAATTCACAGTTTTCAATTAATTTTCAGGTTTCAATTTTCAAATAGGTTTAGCTTGCGTTTTTTGTTTGTAAACTGATAACTGAAAATTAATTGTGAATTGAAAATTGTGAATTGTAAATTACTGTAGCTATAAATCCTGCTGACCCTTACTGTCGGCGACTTTCCGAGCAGCAGTAATAACGTTGTCAAATAACGCCGCGACCGTTAGCGGACCAACTCCACCTTTGATTGGCGTGATTGTTATATCTTGACGCTCTCTGACTTCACTCGACACATCGCCCACTATCTTGCCCTGCTCCGAAGCCGTACCCGCGTCAATAATTACAGTGTCTAGTCCAACCATTTCGCTCGTAATAAGACCAGGTACACCCGTCGCTGTCACGATAATATCTGCAAGTCTAACCGCACCACCCAGGTCTGTGGTCTGATCATCATAAACCGACACGTCAAAATCCGCGCCTCGCCACAATTTGGCAAGCGGAGCACCGACCAATCGACCTTCACCCACAATCGCTATCTTCTTACCTTCCAGCTCAACATTATAACCAGCCAGCAACCAATCAATTGCCATTGCTGTAGCTGGAGTAAACTTGGCATTATCACCTAGGCCATCGACATCTTTATTTGGGTCAACAGCATTGACAGCAACTTCAGTTTGACCTACGTCAGCTAGTGGCAATTGAATAATAATGCCGTGCACGGACTCATCCTGATTAAGTGTTTGAATCTGAGCTAGCAAATCAGCGCCATCAGGCGTATAAATATCAACCTCAACCAAAATATCATCACCGTAATGTTTTTTTAGGCGCATATACACATCAATTACCGGATTGTCACCCGTCTTAATAATCGCCAGACGAGGAATTACCCGCCACGACTGACGAAGCGCCCGTACCTGCTTGGCCTGGCGCTCTTTGATATAACCGACTAATTCCGATCCATCAAGTAATTTCATATAATATCAGTTTAACAGAGGACACTTAGACACGCTACATCTAGCGTGTCAGCTAGGACAGCCCAACTCCAAGTAAGCTACCTATGCCATAAGTAATCACCATTGCCAGCACACCACCTATTAACACTCGTGGTATCGCTCTAAATTTCTTGGCACCGCCAACGCTAGCGCTCAAAATACCTGTCACGACAAGCGCCACGATTACCGCAACAAAAACGGCGAAGAGCCTGGTACTCTCACCTGATAAAACGACAGCAAGCATTGGTATAGCACCGCCCGCCAGAAAAGCCAGGGCTGACGCAAAAGCAGCGTGCCATGGATTGTTCAGATCACCAGGATCAATGCGAAGTTCAACGTCAACATGAGCAGCGTAAGCATCTATGTCAGTTAATTCACGCGCAACTTGTAACGCCGTATCGCCTGATAAACCCTTTTTCTTGTAGTTCTCGACTAACTCTTCAAACTCTTCCTTGGGATAATTCTCTACTTCATCTTTTTCACTTTCTAAAAGTGCTCTCTGGGTATCACGCTGACTACTCACCGAAACGTATTCACCAACCGCCATCGATAGCGCCCCAGCCGACAATGCCGCCACGCCAGCTGTGAGGATAAAAAGCTGGCTACTTGATGCGCCAGCTACACCAGCAACAACGCTGGCGACCGAGACAATACCGTCATTTGCGCCGAGTACTGAGGCCCTTAGTTTGTTGAGCGTCGCCACACTACCATGCGCATGCGCTTTGGCGTGAGCTTCACGATGAGTTAGTTTTTGCTTTTTGGTGTTCATGGTTATGATTATACTTTACTACTAAATTAAAATCTCACCCACTCCATTCCACGAATGTCGTCGATTCAAGTCCCGTAGCTTACTCCTGCCAAGAGAATAGACCCACAAAAAGCGGGTCTATTCTCTTGGAGGGCCAGGTGGGACTTGAACCCACGACATTCTGCTTAAGAGGCAGACGCTCTAACCAGCTGAGCTACTGGCCCATACCACGAATTAACACCTAAAAACTATAGCAAATAGGGGTTGGTTTGTAAATAAACCTTAAAAACAAAAGTCAACGTAAAAACGTAAATATAAAAACTTTTGATATACTAGCCACTAGCATGCGCCAGCCAATAAACACAAAAAGAGTAACCAAACGAACTAAAATGATTGACTCAGTCGCCCTGTTAGTTGGTATAGTTCAACCATTCACCACGTTACCGCAGATTTGGATGGTTTATGTATCGCAAGACGCATCGCAAGTTTCTTTCTTTATGTGGACTGGGTATAACGTTGCCAGCATAGTATTGCTTGTTTACGGAATACACCACAGACTACCCCCAATAATCTGGGCACAAGTCTTGTGGTTAGTCGTTCAGACACCAATGATGGTCTCGGTGTTTTTCTTTAACTAAACCAGAGGTCAATCGTCAATTTCATGGTATAATTGGTTTGATTATGCGCCCGTAGCTCAGTGGATTAGAGCATCTGTCTTCGGAACAGAGGGTCGGCGGTTCGAATCCGTCCGGGCGTACCAAGAAAAATAGCTTATCGTCAGGTAGGCTATTTTTCTTGTATAATACTGATAATGGACATCCATACAAACATTCCGCTTAAAAACTTTACAACCATGCGACTGGGTGGAAATGCTCGTTTTATGACTGAGGTCAGGACCGAACAGGAACTAATCGAGGTCTACCGTAACGCCAAAACGCAAAATTTACCAGTCTTTATTTTGGGCGGAGGTAGCAATGTAATTGCCCGCGATGATGGTTTTACCGGAATCGTAATTCGTATCCGAATACCAGGATTTGAAGTGATTGCTGATGATTTGAACTCTACTACGATTAAACTTGGTGCTGGCGAAGACTGGGATTCTGTCGTCAAACGGACCGTTGACATGCGTCTGTCTGGTATTGAAACCATGTCGGCAATACCGGGCACGGTCGGTGGTGCTCCTGTTCAAAACGTCGGGGCATACGGCCAAGAAATCGCCGACACTATGCAATCACTAACCGCCTACGACAGCCAGACCGATCAGATAGTCACACTCCAAAATAGCGAATGTGGCTTTTCGTATCGCCATAGCATATTCCGAGGTGATGAATCCGGTCGCTACGTAATTACATCCGTGACGTTGAAACTCTCCAAGAATTTGCCCCACCCTCCCTTTTACGAAGCCCTGCAAAAATATCTAGACGAACGCGGCACGACAATATTTACTCATCAGGTCATTCGTGATGCGGTCATTGCTATTCGCGCCGATAAACTCCCTGATCCGGCTAAACTCCCTAACACAGGGTCGTTTTTCAAGAATGCAATCATCGAAGACTGGCAGTTAAACGAACTAAAATCAAATAACCCAGATGTTCCAAATTACGAAATGGGCGACGGAAAATTCAAGATCCCAACTGGGTGGTTAATCGAACACGCCGGACTAAAAGGAACATTAATACATGGTATGCGTGTTCATGACAAAAACTGCTTGGTGTTAATTAACGAATCGGCCTCGTCATATAGCGACCTAGCGAGTGCACGCGATGAAATAATCGGCAAGGTTCGCGACACATACCGAATCCAGATAGAACAAGAGCCGCTAGAGATATAATAAGCTTGCGATTTAGCGCAAAAACTCTTATGCTTAATCTATGAATCGTCGTGGATTTACCATAGTGGAACTACTGATTGTGATTGCCATCATGGGAATCTTACTTGTGCTTGGCGTGGTCAATTTACGCGGGTCCCAAGCTAATGCGCGCGATAGCGAGCGCAAGATTGACGTAGAGACAATTGCCCTAAAACTCGAAGATTACTTGCAAAACGGCAACCAGGACCCAAACTGCCCTAGCTATTACATCTCCTACCCTTCCACTATAACTAGTAATGGTACGAATACATCCATTCAATGTACGCTAACTGACATCGATATCAAATCACTTCTTGCACCTGGAATTACCGATGAATCATATAAATCCTTCATAAGTGCTACCAATAACGACCAGACAACCTCTGGGGTTCTGCCTCAACCTGATATCGACCATTATGTATATCAACCGCTAACTTCGAGCGGAGCTTTATGTACTTCAAGCTCAAACGGTTGTTGCAAATATAATATATTCTACCACCTAGAGGTAGATGATTCTATTGAAATTTACCGGAGTAAAAACCAATGCTAAATCCTGTTAAGCAACAAGGTTTTACGGTTGTCGAGTTATTAATTACACTGTTTATTGCAGCGGCTTTTTTAGTATCCGGGTATCAATTATTCAGCGTTATCGTCAAAGACGGTGGCGAAGCCAGAATGCAATCAAGCGCATCTGATGTCGCTTACGATTACTTACAGCGCTATAAATCGTCAGCAACTTCACCCTGCACATCCAGTACACCTCTTAATAATTCACCGATTAGCGTTGATGGCTTATCGAATGTACTTGTAACTGTTAAGATAAGATGTCCATACAGTGCAACAACAAGTGTATCCAAGATAAATGTCACCGTTAAATACGGTGCCGAAGGAGATGTGGTTTCTAATGCTACGTATGTCGCACAATAAATTGCATAGAGTATGCTCAAACAACGGCTTTACAATCATCGAAATGTTGATTGTAGCGCCAATTGTCATTTTGTTTATCGGCGCGTTCATTGCAGCTATCGTGGGAATGACGGGTGATGTTCTAACAACCAGAGGCTCGAACATGCTAACATACAACGTCCAGGATGCACTAAATCGTATCGAACAGGATGTTAGTTCCAGTGTGGGCTTCTTGGCTAAAAATAATATCCCTGTTTCAACACCCCAGGGATATGACAACCTAACAGCGCCATTTACCAATGTCAGCACCACAAACGGCAATATGCTGATCCTGAATGCTTATGCCACCACCAAAAACCCGATCGACCCCGACTCTCAAATAGTTTATGCAAAAAACCAACCCAATAGTTGCTCTAGCCCTAATGTCAGCACTAACTCCCCCGTCCTTTTAAATATTGTCTATTTTGTCAAAGATAACACTTTATACCGACGCGTTATTGCTCCGACATTTTACGATACAGTTGGCTGTAGTGTACCGTGGCAAAACCCCAGTTGCGCGCAAGGTCAATCAGGCGGTCAATGTAAAAGTACAGATATTAAACTGCTTTCTGGTATTAGTACTGTTGATGATTTTAAAATAGATTACTTCGCAACTAGCTCGTCAACTACCCCTAATTCCAGTGCTGTTAACACTGGCCTGAGCGACTCTAACAGGCAAACTGCCTTGCAATCGACCAAAAGCGTAAAGGTAACAATTAATGCCACGTCCGTAATCGCAGGACGTACTTTCACGCAATCTGGCAACATTCGCGCAAACAGTCAAAACAATAATATTGGCACCACGTCTAACACCCAGGCTCTTCAAATCACATCTAACCCATCGGATTCAACGGTCAACGCTGGTGCAAACGCCACATTTACAGCATCTGCATCAGGTACGTCCCCAACCGTCCAGTGGCAACAATCTACCGACAATGGATCCAGCTGGGCGAATATCTCTGGTGCTACATCGTCAACACTAGCCCGTAACTCTGTTACGGTTGATATGGACGGATACCAATACCGAGCAGTGTTTACCAACAGTTTTGGGTCAGCGACCACGGAAAGTGCTAGATTGGGTGTTAATGATTCGGGTTGGCACGCCCTGCCACTATCTAGTGGATGGACGTTTTATAATAATCCTTTCAACACACCTGAATACCGCAGAACATCCAGTGGGATTATTACACTCAAAGGGCTGATTAAAAAATCTAGTGGAGTTGTTCTCGACGAAACCTTCGCCACACTCCCGGCATCATATCGACCAGACAGCTATCTATTGTATACAACAAGCACCAATGCAAACGTATATTCAAAAATTGGAATTCATCCAGATGGCACAATGCACGCAAACAAAGCCGATGCAGGATGGTTATCTCTTGATGGAATACAGTTCATTCCCGACAATGGAAAATACGAACAAATTCCATTAACTCCTTTGTATAACGGATGGGCGCCCTATGTATCGGTTTACGGTAGCGGCTATGAAGCACCCTCATATACAGTTGATGATATCGGACGCGTGTACCTACAAGGGCTTGCTACGGGTGGTACTCTGACGGACGGCACAGTTATAGCCAGATTACCTGCAAACATAAGACCAAGCCGTTATATGCACATTCCAGCAGCCAATAGTGGTTATGGAATAATTGCAGTATCCCAAAGTTCAAATAGTGGGATAGAGGCCAAATCCGGAACAGCAAGTAATAACTATCTTTCCTTACAGACAATCTACTATCCCGCCTCAGTTGGAACATGGACAGATATACCCCTATCTAATGGATGGGTAGCTTACGACGTAAACACTTTTTCAACTCCCCAGTGTATTAAAGCTAATGACGGCCTGGTCAGCTTGAAAGGCCTAGTAAGGTCAGGTACTGCAACCGCCGGTACTGTTATTGGTACGCTACCTGTAAATTGTCGCCCCAACACCGCAAGAGGCTTGTTTGGAGTTGCCAGTAATGCAGCTTACGGCAGACTAGACGTCTATCCGACTGGTGAATTAGTGATTAACGCCGGTAGCAATGCCTGGTTCTCACTTGATGGTGTAACCTATTATGGCAACTAGTAAAAGCTTGTGCTTATCTGATTTCCGTAGTATATTACAAACATAATTAATCAAGTTATCATAGGGGGCATCAGAAATGATCGACAAGATAAAGAAACTAAAAAATAAAGAAGGCGGTTTCACAATCGTAGAGCTGCTTATCGTAATCGTAGTGATTGGTATATTAGCCGCAATTACTATTGTTAGCTATACCGGTATTACTACTCAAGCAAACAATGCAGCATACCAACAAGATGCAGCTTCAATAGTAAGCGTAGCAGACGCCTTCTACGCACGAACGTCCGCCTATCCTACTGCTAGCGCAGACTTTACAAACGCAAGCAACTACACCAAATTACCAGCTAATATTGCTGTAGCAGTTACAACTGGTACTGTAACTGGGTCAGTTGGCGCCGATCCTTGTACTGCCGGCCTCGGTACGCAAACCTGGGCTGTATGTAAAACCACAGCTGGAGTAAAGACATACTCTGCTAAGGTCTGTGCAGGTGGTGTAACTGTGTACTACGTCAAGGATGCAGCAAATACATTACAAACTGCGAATTCTGGTGCTGGGTGCCCATAATAAACTAGCTTAATTCGTGTATCTAAAAGCCTCATTCCGGGGCTTTTTAGATACATTAAAAACTTATACTTATCTATCCCAAAAGTTGCTTTAAGCGCTGCTACTGTAGTACAATTCTGCACAAGCACAATAATACTTGTGCTCGTTAATAGAAAACTGTATATTAAACGTATAAGTTATATAAACTAGGGGGCATCAGAAATGATCGAGAAAATAAAGAATTTAAGAAATAAAGAAAGTGGTTTTACTATCGTAGAACTTCTAATTGTTATTGTCGTCATCGGTATCTTGGCCGCAATCACTATTGTTAGCTATACCGGTATTACAACTCAAGCAAACAATGCGGCATACCAACAAGATGCTTCATCAATCGTAAGCGTATCGGATGCTTTCTACGCACGAACCAATGCTTATCCAACCACATCAGCAGACTTCACAAACGCAAGCAACTACACTAAGTTACCAGCTAATATTACTGTTGCGGTAACTAGTGGTACGGTGACCGGTTCGGTTGGTGCTGATCCTTGTACTGCTGGTTCACAAACCTGGGCTGTATGTACAAACTCTTCTGGTGTAAAATCATATTCTGCCACTGTTTGTGCAGCTGGAGTCACGGTATACTATCTTGAGGGTACAAGCACACTGAAGACTGCCAAATCGGGCGCTGGTTGTTAATAACTAGTTACAAATCATAATTAAAAAGCCTCGTCATGAGGCTTTTTAAATACCTATTTTCTATTTGCTTCTATTTGTCGCTAGGTAACGGGAACTTGCGCGCAACGCTAATAACCTCCTGGCGCAGTTCTGCCAACTTAGTCTCATTATGTCGGTTATCAATTGCCTGCTTCATCCACTCTGCAATCTGCCCCATATCGTCCACTTTAAATCCCCTGGTTGTTATAGCTGGCGTTCCTAGACGAATACCACTTGGCCGAAATGGTGGCAAAGGATCGTCAGGTATAACGTTTGCGTTTACCGTCAAACCAATGGCGTCTAGGGCATACTCGGCTGCTTTGCCGTCAATACCAAAGCTCTTATTCACATCAGCCAGGATCAGGTGGTTACTTGTCCCACCTGTAACCAAATGAAAGCCCCGCTTGGTCATCGCATCAGCTAACGCACTGGCGTTATCAACAATCTGTTGAGCGTACTGTTTAAACTCTGGCTGCAACGCTTCTTTGAACGCCACGGCTTTGGCGGCGATTGAATGCATGTGAGGACCGCCCTGCATGCCAGGGAAAATCGCGCGATCAATCAGTGTTGGAATATTTTCAATCGTCTTGTCTGGAGCAACCAACGGGTTTCCTACTGTGCCCATCGACAGAATCAATCCGCCTCTTGGACCACGCAGAGTCTTGTGAGTGGTGGTTGTAATTACATGAAACCCATAATCAAACGGATTCTTGGCAACCCCACCAACAATTAAGCCTGCAATGTGAGCCATGTCAGCTACCATTAACGCACCGACTTCTCGCCCAATCTCAGTAAATTTTGCATAGTCTAATTCGCGTGGGTACGAACTAAACCCAGCCAAGATAATCTTAGGTTTATGTTCAAGCGCTAACGTCCGTAAATTATCGTAATCAATCTCACCCGTTGATATATCTTTCATCTTGTAGCGAATAAAGTTATATAGTTTTGCACTTCTGGTTACAGGCGCACCGTGGGTTAAGTGTCCCCCATGACTCAGATCCATCGCTAGTATCGTATCGCCAGGTTCTAGCCAGGCACTATAAACTGCTTCGTTAGCTGGAGCACCAGAATGTGGCTGAACGTTAGCGTGGTCAGCTTTAAACAACTGCTTAGCCCGGTCGATCGCTAACTGCTCCACTTGGTCAGTGAATTCTTGACCACCATAATATCGCTTTCCTGGGTAGCCTTCGGAGTATTTATTAGTAAAAACACTTCCAAGTGCCGCCAAAACATCACGACTAACGTGATTTTCACTAGGAATAAGCTCTAGTCCATCACGCTGTCTCGCCTCTTCGCCAGCTATTAAAATAGCTATCTGTTCATCATCCATTTAGTTGTCTCCTGTTAGAGTAATTATAGCAGGGTTGGTAGGTGGCAGGTAGTAGATGGTAGATATTGATTAGCAAGTCGGCTCCAGGCCTACGTGCTTTTACGTATCCCCTGGAGCCCGAGTTCA
>ENA-UOUJ01001002-UOUJ01001002.1-activated-sludge-metagenome-genome-assembly--contig:-NODE-1002-length-16140-cov-9.763755_pt1 | contig 16140 bp, 15 predicted proteins | sample MGYA00249839_ERZ747224 | MGnify/ENA primary metagenome ERZ747224 (study PRJEB28782, sample SAMN03220277) | activated sludge metagenome | biome: wastewater; feature: sewage sludge; material...
GCTCGTAGCGGGGCAGCACCCCCGAGCGCGTAAAGGAGATCCAGACCGTCCAGAGAATGAAGCCGTAGACGAAGAAGAGGCTTGCCGCGAAGGACGGCGCGACCACCACCTTGGGCAGCCAGAGGTCCGCCCGGCGCAGCCGCGCAAGTCCGGCCCTGATCGGGGCCACGGTCGTCTGCCCGGGCCCGGGTCGGGCCCGGGCGGACGGCCCGGGCCGCGAGTCAGCCGGCGCGCTGGATGGCGTCGACGAGCCGCTGAACCGCATCCTGAGAGCTCATGTCAGTGTTGAAGTGCTCGGTGACGACGTCCATTATCTCGCCGCGGATCGAGCGCGGGACCGCCATTTCGTGCGCCAGGCTGGGCACCAGGGCGTTGGTCCCGATCGCGGTCGTGAGATCGGCGTGCGACTTCTGTGCGCAGACGTCGAACTTGTCGAGCGCGACGTCCACGCGCGCCGGAATCGAGCCTTTGGCCAGGTTGAAGGTCTCCTGGAACCCCGGCGACATGATCAGGCTCGCCAGCACCTTCTGGCCCTCCACCCACTCGTCGCCCTGCACTCCGAACATCACGAACGAGTCGGAATTCAGGATGAAGCCGTTGCCGGGCGCCGGGGCGCAGAGGACGTCCTCGCCCGGCACCTTGCCCGCGGCGAGGAACTCGCCCTTCGCCCAGTCGCCCATGATCTGGAACGCGGCCTCGCCGTTCATCACCATCGCGGTGGCGAGGTTCCAGTCGCGCCCCGGAAACCCCTCGTCGACGTAGCCGCGCAGCGTGCGCATCTGGTCGAAGACGGCGATCATCGTGTCGCTCTGGAGCGCCTCCGGGTCGAGCTCGACGAGCGCCTTCTGGTAGAAGTCGGGCCCCCCGATCCCGAGCGCCACCACCTCGAACACGGTGGCGTCCTGCCAGGGCTGGCCGCCATGGGCGAGCGGGGTGATGCCGGCGGCCTCGAGCTTCTCCGCCGTTGCGTTGAACTCCTCCCAGGTCGTAGGAACCTCGGCGCCCACCTGCGCCAGCAGCTCGGGGTTAGCCCAGAGCCAGTCGACGCGGTGGATGTTGACCGGGGCCGCGACGTACTTGCCCTCGTATTTCATGATGCTGGCGAGCACGGGCGGAAGCACGTCGTCCCAGTGCTCCGCCTGGGCCACGTCGTCCACGTCGGCAACGCCGCCTTCCTGGGCCCACTCCTGGATGCCGGGCCCCTTCAGCTGCACCGCGGAGGGCGGGTTGCCGGCCATGACCCGTGCCCGGAGTGCAGTCATCGCCGGATCGCCGCCGCCCCCGGCGATCGGCGAGTCGATCCACGTTCCGCCCTGCGCCTCGAACGAGCTCTTCAGCTCTCCGATAGCCTTGGCCTCGCCTCCCGAGGTCCACCAGTGCAGCACCTCGACGCTCCCGCCGGCGACCGCCGGTGCGGAGCCGGCCAGCAGGCCGATCCCGCATGCCAGTGTAAGATTTCGCGCGAAGAGTTTCATGCGCTTCCCTCCCTTGTCTTGCCTGCCGGGTTACGCCCGACTGAATATGCCATCGTGCGTGGCATCGCGGAAACGCGCTTTGATCTAAATCAGAAGTCGGATCGGAGCTCGTGGCGGACCCTCGTCGATGTCATGCCTTCGCGCACGCACGCCCCGCGGCAATCCCTTTGGCGACGGCGGCAGCGGAGATCAGGAAGTCGCGGCGCGTGAGCGGTGCGCCCACGGCCTCGGGGTCACGCCGTGCTCGGCGAACATCCGTGCTTCGAGGGAGGGGGGGGCTCACTGGTTGGAGCGGATGGTCATCGCCGGGTTATGGGCGAAGAAGTTGTGCGGCATGATGTGGACGGTCTTCCACTCGGTCGACATCACCGGCCAGTCCTCCATGCGCGGGATGTGGTGGAAGCCGGCGGAGAACCAGGTGACGATGTCCTCGTCCATCAGCGACCGGTCGGCCTTCACCCACTCGGCCAGGGTGTCGGTGCCGTCGCTCTGCATCGCGAAGCTGCCGCCGGCGTAGCGCTGGGCGGGGTCGTAGGGGGTGACCCAGACCGAATAGTCGATGTAGGCGTTGCGCTTGAAGGGCGGGTCGTTCTGGAAGTCGAACGGACCGTAGGCGACGTCGCCGTGATGGATCATCCAGCCGGGCGTGTGGCCGAGGTAACCCTCGCGCGCCGGGTTCGAGATGTGGAAGTGCTTCGGATCCATCGAGGAGATCCTGTAGCGCGCCTCGAGCTCCGAATGCGGAATCCGCTCCTCGACCTTCCAGAGCGAGCGGCGGCGCGAGTCGTCGGCGACCTCAGCGGGGACGATGTTCATGGTGCCGAAGTGGTTCTTCGGCTGGTCCACGTCGAAGTCGATGCGGAAGTTGAAATAGTGGTCGTGGTTCGCCGCCACGAGGTTCGGCGCGATCAGCGTGCCGTACTCGGTGTCGGCCTCGGCCGTCGGGTCGTTCATCGACATGGCGGCGACGCCCTTGACCGCATCGAGGCCGGTCGCGCCGATCTTGATCTCGAGCTGGCCCGACTGCTTCAGGCGGTAGTCGATCAGGTAGTCGTAGTTGCCGACCTCCGACGCGGTGCGGATGACGAGCTCGGTCGCCGGCCGGCCCTCGGCGGGCAGCGGCTGCTCCGGGGTCTGGGCGAAGACCTCGAAGTGCCGCCAGGCCGGGTCGCCGATGTCGCGCTCGAAGATGCAGATCGCGTTCGGGATCTCGAGCGGCTTGCCGAAGTCGTCGGCGATCAGCGCCGGCAGGTAGGTCGCGTAGGACGGGCAGTCGACGTTCGGCGTGAGCGGGGTCAGGAAGAGGCCGAAGCCGTATTCCCCGGAGTCCATGTAGGTCCGCCAGTACCAGCCCTCGGAGGGGTCCATGTAGGGCACGAAGACCTCGGAGAGGTGCGCCTGGTAGATGACGGTGCGCCAGTCGTCGCCGTCCTTGACGTCGAGGTTCGAGACGACGAAGCCCGGCCGCTTGTCGATGCGGAAGTTGAGCCGCCAGATGTCCCATTCGAGGTGGCTGCCGTCGAGCTTGAAGTTCGGGCCGGCCGGCTGGGAGAGGGTGGCGGGATTGGACTCCGGGCGCAGGGGCGTGCGGGCGGCCACCTCCTCCTCGGTGTAGCCCCAGGGGTCGGTCGGGAGCGGGATCGCCCCGGTGTCGATGACGCGGACCACCTCTTTCGTCGCGAGGTCGTAGACCGCGAACAGGCCCTCGATCGGCTTGGCGTAGAAGTTCGAGCCGGAGGGCGCCTGGTAGCAGGGAACGCGCATCAGCCGGGTGCCCTGGTATTCCTCGGTGAAGAAGTTGCCGGCGGTCAGCGGCAGGCAGAAGGCCTGCTCCGGGGTCAGGCCGCGCTTTTCGAGGCCGGCGACCATGTCCGGATGGCCGAGCGCGCCGGTCATCGCGCCCATGAACTCGGTGAAGAGCACCATCGGCTGGCCGGGGGTGGGCGCGTCGCTCTCGACGGTGCCTTGGGTGATGTTGACGACCGCCTCGCGGAAGCTGTCGGCGCCGGTGTAATGCACGGTCGCCTTGCGGTCGGGCGTGGCGCCGCCTGACTGGAAGGCGTAGACCTCGGCCTTCGGCGGCTCCCTGAGCTCGATCAGCGGATAGAGCGTCTCGTCGTCGACCGTGCCGGCGGTGCGCAGGATCTCGTTGATCTTCTGGTATTCCTCGGCGGTGATCCCGTCGAGCGGGTGCGCCGAGAGCGCGCCGGCCGTCAGCGTGGCGGCGAGCGCGGTTCCGGCGAGGTATCGCGTGAACGTCATGCTTGCTTCTCCCTGTTGTTCGTCAGCTGAAGATCACCTGGGCGGAGGTGTATTCCTTGAGCCCGTCCTCGGCGAACTCGACCCCGAGGCCCGAGGACTTGATGCCGCCGAAGGGCGCGTTGGGCTGGATCGCGCCGTGCTTGTTGATCCAGACCGAGCCGCACTCCATGCGCTTCGCCACTGCCTTGGCCGCGTCGATGTCAGAGGACCAGACCGAGCCGCCGAGTCCGTTGGGGCTGTCGTTGGCGGCGGCGATCGCCTCCTCGACGTCGGAGTAGCGGATCACCGGCAGCGCCGGGCCGAACTGTTCCTCGTCGACCAGCGGGTCGCCGTTGGCGAGCCCCGCGACGATCGTCGGCGGGAAGAAGAGGCCGTCACCGGGAGCGCCCCCGACCAGCACCTTGCCACGCTCCGCCGCGTCGGCGACGAGCCGCGCGACCTTGTCGAACTGCATGCGGTTCTGCACCGGGCCGAGCGCGCTCGCCTCGTCGAGGCCGTCGCCGACCGGGATGGCCCGGGCATAGGCGGCGAGCGCCTCACAGACCGCGTCGTGGATCGACTCGTGGACGTAGAGCCGCTTCATCGCGGCGCAGGTCTGGCCGTTGTTGATGAAGGCGCCCCAGAAGAGGCCTTCGGCGATCTTCGCCGGGTCGGCGTCGGGCAGGACGATGCCCGCGTCGTTGCCGCCGAGCTCGAGGGTCAGCCGCTTCAGCGTCTCCGCCGCCGAGCGCATCACCTGCCGGCCGGTGCCACTCGACCCGGTGAAGACGATCTTGGCGATGCCGGGGTGCGAGGACATGGCCGCGCCAATGTTGAAGCTCCTGTCGTCGCCGCTGACCGAGTTCAGCACGCCCGCCGGCAGCACCTCGTTCAGGATCTCGACCATCCGGAGCGTCGCGAGCGGCGTGTAGGGCGAGGGCTTGAGGACGACGGTGTTGCCAGTGCGGAGCGCGGGCAGGACGTGCCAGACCGCGATCATCACCGGGAAGTTCCAGGGCGTGATCGAGCCGACGACGCCCAGTGGCTTGCGGTGCAGCTCGACCCGGCCCTCGTTGGTGTCCTGCAGCACCTCTACCGGCAGCGCGAGGCCGGCGGTGTAACCGGCCCAGGCGGCGGCGCCGCCCATCTCCCAGCGCGAGCCGAGGCCGTTGAGCGGCTTGCCCTGCTCGAGGGTCAGGATGCGGGCGAGCTCCTCGGCATGCTCCTGCAGCCTGGCGGTCACCGCCTGGCAGGCCTCGCGGAGGGTGGCATCGTCCTGGGCGGACCAGGATGGGAACGCGCGCCCGGCGGCGGCGACCGCGGCGTCGAGCTCGGCCTGGCCGGCGTTCGGCGCGCGGCCGGCTTCCGCGCCGGTCGAGGGGTTCAGGACGGCGAAGGTCCCGGCCGTGGTCATGGGCCGACCGTCGATGGTCAGGCGGGCGTCGATCATGCTTTCTCCTCCGTTCCCGGCACGCCTTGTGCTGGCGCATCGGGCGGCAGGTTAGTGGCCGCGGCGGAGGGATTCTTGGCGTCAGCCGCCAGCAGACTTGGACTCGGCCGCCAGTCCGCGCATCGCAGCGCCCGGCGGGACGCCGTAGGTCGCCCTGAACTCCCGGTAGAAATGGGAGAGATCGTTGAAGCCGCTGCCGAAGGCGATCGCGGCGACAGTGGCCGTTCCCGCCGCAGCCCGGGCGCCGACGAGCTCGGCGTGCGCGGCCTTCAGGCGGACGGCAAGGATGCGCCGGCTGGCGGTCTCCCCGAGCGCCTGGAAATGCCGCTGGAGCGTGCGCTCCGAGACGTTCAGCCGCTCGGCCAGCTCCGCCGGTCCGAAGGCGGGGTCGCGGAAGCGGCGGTCGATCATGGCGAGCGCGCGCGAGAGGACCGCGCTCGCCGCGCGGTCCCGCGGCGACATCTGCGACTGGCGGCAGTGGAAATAGGCGCCGAGCAGCCCGAGGAAGGCCTCGCCGAGCGTGACGCTGGCCGCGGCCTGCTCGACCGCCATCTTGACCACCACGGCGCGCATGGCGGCGAGCAGCGGGTCTTCGCGGCTGATCATCGTGCCGCCGGTGCAGATGCCACCGAAGCGGCCCAGCATCTCGCGCCGCGGAAAGTGCAGCGAGACCTGCGTCGAGCTGCCGGGATAGAGGAACTCCGACGGCAGGACGGAGTCGACGAGGTACATGTCCCCGGGCGTAAGCTCGGCCGCCGCACCGCCCTGCACCACTCGACTGAAGCCGACCTCCTGGACGAGCAGGAAGAGATGCTCGCCCGGCTCGGCGCGCACCGACCGCGCGTCGCGAACCACCCGCTCCGCGTCGAGCGACACGATCGCGGTGTCGACGCCGCCGAAGCGGCGCCGGCCGACGTTGCCGGCGACGATGCCCCGGGCCTGCGGGCGCGGCTCGATCGAAAACAGGCCGCAGACGGACCGGAGCTCGTCCTGCAGCACCTCGACGGGCCTGGGGCTCGGGGCATCCGTGGTCAGCAAGCGCAAGATGGTCCTCCGGGGCCACTTCTTCTACTTCCGAAGCAGGCCGCGCCCGAGTCTTTTTTTGGCCGTTTCGGTGGGGCGACAGCTCAAACCGGCCATCCACGCGGAAGCGGACGCCGGTCGCGGCTCCGGCCGGAGCATCTCGCCGGAGCGTTGGCTTCGAAGCGCCAAGCGTATATGACGTCACCATCACCATGATGCCATTGCATCACGCGGGAAGGGTTGAACGTCATGAAGCGAGCGACGATCGCAGACCTCTCGCGCGAGGCCGGCGTCAGCGTGGCGACGGTCGACCGGGTGCTGAACGGCCGCCTGAAGGTGCGCGAGGAAACCGCGCGGCGGGTGCACGAGGCAGCCCGGCGCATCGGCTTCCACGGCGCGAACGCGATTCACAGCCGCATCCTCTCCGACCTGCCGGAGATGCATTTCGGCATCATCCTGCAGAAGAGCGCGCACGCCTTCTACAAGGCCTTCGCCAAGGAGATCGACGACCAGCTCCGGGCGCACACCGGCCACCGGCTGCGCGCGACCATCCGCTTCGCCGAGAGCACCCGCCCGGCCGAGCTCGCCGGGCTCCTCGCCTCGATGGCGGGCAAGGTGCAGGCCGTGGCCGCGACCGGGCTCGACCATCACGAGGTCACGCGCGCCGTCGCCGACCTCCGCGCCGCCGGCATCCCGACCTTCTCGCTCCTGTCCGACTTCGCCCAGGACGTGCGGGAGAGCTACGTCGGTCTGAACAATCTCAAGGTCGGGCGGGCGATCGGCTGGCTGATGTCCAACATCGCCCGGCGCCCGGGAAAGGTCGCCGCCTTCGTCGGCGGGCACCGATACCACGGTCACGAGCTGCGGGAGACCGGCCTCCGCAGCGCCTTCCGCGAATACGCACCCGACCTCGAGATGCTCGGCGCGTTGCTCAACCTCGAAGAGCGCCAGGTCACCTACGAGACGACGCACGCCATCCTGGAGAAGCACCCCGACCTCGTCGGCATCTACTGCGCAGGCGGCGGCATGGAAGGGGCGATCGCGGCACTGCGGGAATCCGGGCGGGCGCAGGAGGTCATGCTGGTGGTGAACGAGCTCACCGACGACTCCCGTCAGGCGCTTCAGGACGGAACGGTCAAGATCGTCATGGGAACACCCTTGCGCCAGCTCGGCGCCGAACTCGTGCCGCTGATGGTCCACACGGTCGAGAAAGGCATGACCGGATCGCCGGGCCAGCGGTTCCTTCCGTTCGAGATCTGGACGCCGGAGTCGCTCTGATCTGATAGAAAGCCATCACTATCCTCCATCATTCTACAGCATGAATGATGGAGTCTCGCCGTCTTCGTGATTGACGGATGGCCGGTTTGGGGGCATTCCGTTTGCAGGCCACATGAAGCAAGAGTGGCCGGGGGGGAACCGAACCGCGGGCCGGAGGAAATCCACCTTCCAGGGTGCATCCGCTCCGCACGCTCAATCCTCCCTGACAAAAGCAATGACAGAAGGCGCTCGTCGCGCGCCTAGCGGAGGATTGAATGAAAAAACTCCTGGCCTCGGCCGCCGTCCTCGTTTCCCTCGCGGGAGCCGCCTCGGCAGCGAACGTCGGCGTCTCGATGGCGCTCTTCGACGACAACTTCCTGACCGTGCTCCGGAACGGGGTCGTCCAGTACGCCGGCACCCTCGACGACGTCGACGTCCAGGTCGAGGACGCCCAGAACGACGTCGCGAAGCAGCTCGACCAGATCAACAACTTCGTCGCCTCCGGGGTCGATGCGATCATCGTCAACCCGGTCGACACCTCCGCCACCCAGGCGATGTCGGAGGCGGCCGCGAGCGCCGGCATCCCGCTGGTCTTCGTCAACCGCCAGCCGATCAACGTCGACAGCCTGCCCGACAACCAGGCCTTCGTCGGCTCCGACGAACGCGAGTCGGGCACGCTCGAGACCCAGGAGGTCTGCCGCCTGTTCAAGGAGGCCGGCAAGACCGAGGCCAACGTCTACGTCATCATGGGCGAGCTCTCGAACCAGGCGGCGCAGCAGCGGACCCAGGACATCCACGACGTCATCGACGGGTCGGACTGCGGCGTGAAGATCAGCATCATCGACAAGCAGACGTCGAACTGGATGCGCGACCAGGCGGCGAACCTGATGACGAACTGGCTCTCGACCGGCGCCGAGTTCGACGGCGTGATCGCCAACAACGACGAGAGCGCGATCGGCGCCATCCAGGCGATGAAGGCGGCCGGCATCGACATGAAGTCCGTCGTGGTCGGGGGCGTCGACGCGACCCAGGACGCGCTCCAGGCGATGCAGGCGGGCGATCTCGATGCGACCGTGTTCCAGGACGCGGCCGGCCAGGGCAAGGGCGCGCTCGACGCGGCGCTGGCGCTCGCCAAGGGCGAGGCGGTCGACCAGAAGGTCTACATCCCCTTCCAGCTCGTCACGCCCGCCAACATCGGCGATTTCCTCGCCAAGAACTGAGCCGGCCCCGCGCACATGGCTCCTCGGGCCGGCGGCGAGCGCCGGCCCGCCCTACCCGCATCCGCGACGGACAGGTTTCGCCCTCGGGACGTCGCACTTAGGAAACCGAACATGGCGCAGTCCCAGACCACCCATGGCGTCGGCGGCCTGACCTTCGACGCATCGAAGCGGCATCGCCCGCCGGAACTCAACGTCTTCTTCGCCCTCATCCTGCTCGTCGCCGTCTTCGAGGCGCTCGGCTGGCTGCTCATGGGTGACTCGTTCCTGTTCAACACCCGACCGAACGCGACCTCGATCTTCAACACCGCCCGGCTGACGATCATCATCCTGCAGGTGTCGATCGTCGGCATCATCGCGCTCGGCGTCACCCAGGTGATCATCCTCGGCGGCATCGACCTCTCCTCGGGCTCGATCGTCGGCGCCACCGCGATGATCGCGATGAGCTTTGCCCAGGTGTCGCTGGTCAACGGCCAGCCGAACCCGAAGATGATGCTGCCCGAGGGTTGGCAGGATCTGCCGATGATCGTGCCGGTGCTGGTCGGCATCTGCTGCGGCGTCTTCGCCGGCCTGATCAACGGCTTCCTGATCGCCTACACGCGGATCCCGCCCTTCATCGCCACCCTCGGCATGATGGTGACCGCCCGCGGCGTTGCCAAATGGTGGTCCAAGGGCGAGCCGATCAGCTTCCCGACCGAGGGCTACGCCGCGATCGGCAAGGGCATGACGCCGGTCTTCATCTTCATCGCGCTCGCGATCCTCTTCCACCTGATCCTGCGCTACACCGTCTACGGCAAGCACACCTACGCCATCGGCTCGAACGAGGCGGCGGCGCGGATGTCGGGGATCAAGGTCGACCGCCACAAGGTCATGGTCTACACGATCGCGGCCGTCCTCGCCTCGATCGCGGCGATCGTGCTCTCCTCGAAGAACCTCACGGCTCAGGCCGGCATGGGGACGATGTACGAGCTCGACGCCATCGCCATGACGGTCATCGGCGGGGTCAGCCTCTCGGGCGGCCGCGGCTCGATCCTCGGCACGGTGCTCGGCGCGCTGATCTTCGGCGTCATCATCTCCGGGTTCACCTTCCTCAAGCTCGACGCCTACTACCAGGAGATGGTCAAGGGCGCGATCATCGTCGGGGCCGTCGTCCTCGACCAGTGGCGCCAGCGCCGCGCCGCGTCACGGACCTGAGGGAGAGAGCGATGAGCGACATCCAGACGAACATCTCCGGGCGCGACGCCCCCCACGCCGACACGACGTTCGGCGAGGTCATCCTCCGCACCGAGGGGCTGACCAAGCACTACGGCGGCGTCCATGCCCTCATCGACTGCAACTTCGAGATCCGCAAGGGCGAGCACGTCGCGATCATGGGCGACAACGGCGCCGGCAAGTCGACCTTCGTCCGCCAGATCACCGCGGTCGAGAAGCGGACCAGCGGCAAGGTCTGGTTCAACGGGCAGTATGTCGACTTCGACGGACCGCTCGAGGCGCGCGAGGCGGGGATCGAGACGGTCTTCCAGACCCTCGCGCTCGCCGATCATCTCGACGTGCCGGACAACCTCTTCCTCGGGCGCGAGAAGGTGCTCTTCAACCTCGGGCCCTTCTCGATCCTCGACTACAAGGGGATGCGCGAGGCGACGCTGGCCGGGCTGAAGAAGACCGGGGTGAAGATCCCGAACATCTCGAACACGATCCAGAACATGTCCGGCGGCCAGCGCCAGTGCGTGGCGATCGCCCGCACCGCGACCTTCCACTCCAAGCTCACCATCATGGACGAGCCGACGGCGGCGCTCGGGGTGCAGGAGACCGCCCAGGTCGAGAACATCATCCGCACGCTGAAGGAGCAGGGCGAGCCGCTGATCCTCATCAGCCACAACATGCGCCAGGTGATGGACCTCTGCGACCGGATCGTGGTGTGGCGGCGCGGGCGCATCTGCGCCAACCTCCGCAAGGAGGAGACCGACGGCCAGGACGTCGTCGCCTACATCACCGGCGCCAAGACGCAGGCCGAGTACGCCGATGCGGCCTGACGAGCCCGGCCACCCGCCCGGCCGGCGCCGGGCGGGTGGCGGAACAGCATCCGCCGTCAAGCGGGCCGTCGACGCTGCCGGGTGCGGCGGAACCGAGGCTTAACCGGAGCCATCATGAGAATCGCCCTCGACCCCTTCATGCACCGCCACCTGTCGCTCGAGGCGCTGCCCTCGAAGGTCGCCGAGCTCGGCTACGAGTGGATCGAGCTCTCGCCGCGCGGCGACTTCCTCGAATGGTTCAAGGCGCCGCGCGTCTTCCCCGACCGGATCAAGGCGGTGAAAAAGGCGCTCTCCGACGCCAGTGTCGGCATCGCCTCGCTGCTGCCGATGTACCGCTGGGCCTCGAACGACGAGGCCGAGCGCCAGGCGGCGGTCCGGCACTGGAAGCGCGCGATCGAGATCGCCGTCGAGCTCGGCGTCGACACGATGAACTCCGAGTTCGGCCGCGGCCCGCACCCCGACAAGGGCTCCTGCTACTGCTGCCACACCGGCAGCATGATCGAGGTCTGCGAGGACGCCTGGTGGCGCTCGATGGAGGAGCTGGTGCCGGTCTTCGAGAGGGAGGGGATCAACCTCCACGTCGAGCCGCACCCGGAGGACTGGTGCGAGACGATCCAGCCGGCCCTCGACATCATCCGCACGGTGAACTCCCCCCGGGTCAGGTTCCTCTACTGCGCCCCGCACACCTTCTACTTCGGCGACGACACCGCGGCGATGCTGCGCGAGAGCGCGGACGTGCTCGCCCATGTCCACGTCGGCGACACCTTCAACCACAAGGCCAGCTCCGGCCTGCGCTACATCCTCAACCCGCCCGGCACCCAGGCGCGCGTGCACCAGCATCTCGACATCGGCCAGGGCGAAGTGCCGTGGGACGACTTCTTCGGCACGCTCGCCGAGATCGGCTTCGACGGGATCATGACCGCCTGCGTCTTCGCCTGGGAGGAGAAGGCCGACGCGTCGGGCCGCTTCATGCGCGCCGAGATGCAGCGCTATGTCGACAAGTTCTGGGGGGTGAAGTGAGCCTGAAGGTCGGAGTCATCGGCACCGGGATGATCGGCCAGGACCACATCCGCCGGCTGCCGGCGTCGCCAGCCTGCCGAACCGCCTGGCGACCGTGGTCAGCGATCGCCACGGCATCCGGCAGGCGATGCCCGAGGACTGGCGCGAGCGCTTCATCGAGGCCTACGACCAGGAATTCCGCGAGTGGATCGTCGCCGCCGGCGCCGGCACCGCGACCGGCCCGAGCACCTGGGACGGCTACGCCGCGACCCTGGTCGCCGACGCCGCGCTGCGCGCCGCCGAGAGCGGCGGGCTGGAGAAGGTCATCATGCGGGACACGCCCTCGCTCTACACGACACCGGTCGCCGCCGCGGCCCGACGCTGAAGGACAGGACAGATGTACAACGGAGAGAAGCTCATCGACCGCCCGCTGCGCTGGGGCATGGTCGGCGGCGGCCGCACCGGTCAGGTCGGCTACAAGCACCGCACCGGCGCGCTGCGCGACAACACCGCCTATCGCCTGGTCTGCGGCGCCTTCGACGTCGACGCCGCACGGGGACGCGACTTCGGCCTGAACCTCGGCGTCGCTGGGGAGCGGCTGTATCCCGACTACAGGACGCTGATAGCCGAGGAGGCGAAGCGCGACGACGGCGTCGAGGTCGTCACCGTCGCGACGCCGAACTTCTCGCACTACGAGATCACCAAGGCGCTCCTCGAGGCCGGTATCCACGTCATCTGCGAGAAGCCGCTCTTCTTCACCGTCGCCGAGTGCGACGAAATCGGGGCGTTGGCCGAGAGGAAGGGCCTGATCGTCGGCGTCACCTACGGCTTCACCGGCCACCCGCTCGTCCACCAGATGGCGGCGATGGTGAGGAAGGGAATGCTCGGCGAGATCCGCATGGCCGATCTCCAGTACACCCACGGATTCAACGCCGGCGACGACGCCAACGCCTCCGAGGCGCAGAAATGGCGGACGAATCCGAAGACCTCCGGCCCGACCTTCGTCCTCGGCGACATCGGCACGCACCTCTACTACCTCTCGGAGATGGTGCTGCCGCACATGCGGATCGAGCGGCTGCTCTGCGACCGCCAGTCCTTCATCAAGTCGCGCGCCCCGCTGGAGGACAACGCGTACGTTCTCGCGCACTACGACAACGGCGCCGTCGGGCGGCTCTGGGTCTCCTCGGTCAATGCCGGCAACATGGGCAGCCAGCGCTACCGCTTCGTCGGCTCCAAGGCCTCGGTCGAGTGGACCGACTCGCACCCCGACCAGCTGATCTACGAGGTCCAGGGCGAGCCCGGCCGCATCCTGCACCACGGCATGCCCTACCTCGAGGCCGAGAGCCTCGCCGTCGACCGGATGGGCGCGCTGCACACCGAGGGCCTCGGCGACAGCTGGGCCAACATCTACCTCTGGATCGCCCAGGCGATCGACGCGAAGATCCGCGGCGACGAGGCCTTCCTCGCGACCCACCACTACCCCGGCATCGACGCCGGCACCGAGGGCGTGCGCTGGCTCGAAGCCTGCGTCCGTTCGGCCGACGCCGGCTCCGTCTGGGTCGACTACGACCCGGCCGCCACCAGGACGAAATCCACCGAGACGCAGGACGCTTGAGCCATGAGACTTTCCATCTGCACCGACGTGATGGGCGATCTCGCCTTCGCCGACATGCTCGACAAGTGCGTGAAGCTCGGCGTCGAGGGCATCGAGATGACCGGAGGCGGCTGGTCCAGGGGCCCGCACTTCCGCGCCGATGCACTCCTCGCCGACAAGGGCAAGCTGAGGGCCGCGCTCAGGGAGATCGAGGCGCGCGGCCTCGAGATCGCCGCCCTCAACTGCTCGGCCAACCCCCTCGACCCCGGCCCGATGGGCGCCCGCCACCGCAAGGAGATGGAGGAGACGGTCCGCCTCGCCGGCGAGATCGGCGTCAGGACCGTCGTCGCCATGTCCGGCCTGCCGCCGGCGGCGCCCGGCGACACGGTCCCGAACTGGCTCGTCTACACCAGGAGCTGGCCCGACGAGATGCCGGAGCGCGACCGCTACCAGTGGGAGGACTGCGCCTTCCCCTTCTGGGAGAGGATGGTGAAGCTCGCCGACGAGGTCGGCGTCGAGCGCTACGCACTTGAGAACTTCTCCGCCATGCTGGTCTGGAACCCCGAGACCCTCTTCCGCCTGCGCGACGCCGTCAGCCTGAAGATCGGCATGAACCTCGACCCCTCGCACCTGATGTGGATGGGTGCCGACCCGATCGCCTCGGCCCGCGCGCTGAAGGGCGCCATCCACCACTGCCACGGCAAGGACACCCGCATCGAGCGCGGCCTCGCCGACGTGAATGGCCTCCTCGAGCTGAAGGAGGTGACCGACGTCGCCAACCGCAGCTGGAACTACGTCGCCGTCGGCGCCGGGCGCGACCTGCAATGGTGGAAGGAGTTCTTCTCGGTGGTCCGGATGATGGGCTACAACGGCTGGGTCAGCCTCGAGATGGAAGACTTCACCATGTCGACCGAGGCGGGCATCCGGTCCTCCATCGATGCGCTGCAGGCCACCATCAGCCGGTAAGACGAGTGTACAAGTTCATCATCTCGATCGAGCTGCAGCCGGGGACGCGGGACGACGTGCTCGCCCGCGCCCCCGCGGTGCAGGCGGCGACGCGGGCCGAGCCGGGCTGCATCGCCTACGACTTCTTCACCTGCACCGACGATCCGGACCGGCTGGTCTTCGTCGAGTCCTTGACGTCGAAGGAGGCCCACGACTTCCACATGCAGCAGGAGCACACCAGAGACTGGATCGCCTTCCACGAGCCGAAGCACCGCAGCTCCCTCTTCGAGATCATCGATGCCGCATCCTGACAGCCTGCCCGTCACCATCACCTGCGCCCCCTGCTGCTGGGGCGTGGACGACGTGAAGAACCCGCACCTCCCGCCCTGGGAGCGGGTGCTCGACGAGGCGGCCGCCGCCGGCTTCGGCGGCCTCGAGCTCGGCCCCTACGGCTACATGCCGCTCGACGTCGCCCGCGTGGGGAGCGCCCTCGACGACCGACGCCTCCGGATCGTCGCCGGCACGATCTTCGACGACCTGGTCAGCCCGGCAAACCGCGACAGCCTGCTGCGCCAGACCGATGAGATCTGCGCCTTCGTCACGGCCCTGCCGCCGCCGCGGAGCCACGCCGGCCAACGCTACCCGGCGCCCTACCTGACGGTGATGGACTGGGGCCACGACGAGCGGGACTATGCCGCCGGCCACTCCGAGCGGGCCCCACGCCTCGATGCCGACGCCTGGGCGGGCATGGTCGCCAACATCCGCGCCATCGCCGAGTTCGCCCGCGACCGCCACGGCGTGCGCGCCGTCATCCATCCGCACGCCGGCGGCTATATCGAGTTTGCCGACGAGATCGACCGCATCGCCTCCGACATCGGCCCCGCCACCGCAGGCCTCTGCCTGGACACCGGCCACCTCGACTATTCCGGAATGGACCCGGTGGCGACGATCCGGGACTATGCCGACCGCATCGACTACATCCACTTCAAGGACATCGACGCGGCGAAATACGCCGACGTCAAGGGGCGCCGCATCCGCTTCTTCGAGGCCTGCGCCGAGGGCGTGATGTGCCCGATCGGCCGAGGCCGCATCGACTACTCCGCCATCCACCGGCTCCTCGGCGAGATCGGCTACGGCGGCTACATCACCATCGAGCAGGAGCGCGATCCGCGGAATGCCGACGGGTCGCTCGCGGACCTCACCGCGAGCCGCGACTTCCTGCGCCAGGCAGGCTTCTGAGGAACCGGCATCACGCTTGTCTCCGCTGGCGCTACATCGACTTCTCGCTCTATCGGCTCAGGGCCGGCGAGACCGTCGGCGAGGCATCGGCGACCGCGATTGGTGCGGAGGGCGGCCCCGAAGGACCGCCCCCGACCGTCGTCCTGAACGGATCAATAGTTGCCGGGTGGGTCGGAGGCGGGGAAGGATTCGTCGACTTCCTCGTCCGTCTTTGACCAGGTCTTCGGGGGCGCGTCCATTTCCTTGCGTCCGGCAGACCGGACGTAGCTGTGGTCCTCCGGCTGGTCCCGGTGTTCGGGCAGCGCCTTCAACTCGGCCTTGGACAGGGAGGTCGTCGCGTGGACGATCCCCTCCGCGTCGCGCATGACATCGAGCTGGCCCACTGGCAGAGCCACCGGCTTGGCGCCGATACCCAGGAAGCCGCCGACGTCGACCACGACCCTGGCTTCGGAGCCCGAGCCGTGCATGTGCGAGATGCTGCCGATCGTCTCGTCGTCGGGACCGTAGATCGTCGCGTCGACGAGATTGTCCTCCGTCAGCTCGCTGGTCGCGAGCCGTTCGTGTGTCGTGTGGTCCAACTGCGTATCCTCCATGATTGGCATGGGAGGAGAACGCGGCGGCCCGGGCACCGTTCCGCTGTCACGGGCAGGCATGCGAGGGCGCCTGC